>Ga0209636_10000173_pt1 | contig 54487 bp, 52 predicted proteins | sample DeeMarSWOR152_54_FD_187464 | JGI IMG/M metagenome (GOLD analysis project Ga0209636, IMG submission 187464) | Marine sediment microbial communities from White Oak River estuary, North Carolina - WOR-1-52-54 (SPAdes) (version 2) | ecosystem: Environmental > Aquatic > Marine > Intertidal zone >...
CCACTCCGATATGGTTGCATCCAGTGGTTCTAAAGCATCTGTGTACAGTCTCAGAACTCCAATTAATGAGAAGAGAAGCAGCGGTACGACGATCTTGATAAAAATTTTGTATTCTTTGTTATTCATGCACTAATCACTAAGAGTATACATTTAAATCTTTGTGTAATAAAATCTGATTTTTTATATATTATTTCTCTATATATCTTATTATCTTCATTACTATGGAATGAGACTTCATAGACTTCATCTCAACCGATTCAAAGGTTCTCTCGGTCAAGACGACAGAGAAGAGGTAGCTCTTTCACGACGTATACTCGAGCAGATGCGAGAGGAGTTCTTAGGACACTCCTGATTAGAGAGGAGTAACCAGGTTAAAGTACTCTCATTCTGCCAACATAAAAATCATCTAGAATTGCGTACCTCTGGATTCAAGCAGTCACAATCCCAGATGTACAAAACACAGAGTGTACAGAGCTCTACCAGCATGAGAGTAGATATTCATCACTGCCAAAGACCTGGCATCCAGCCTGCACCATGGCAAGAGCACTCTCAAAGGCCTGATGAGCTGATGGAATGCAAACAACGAAGATAAATTCACCCAATGTTACACGTGTAACAAAAAGCAACGCCCACAGATTTGACAGCCCCAGGATTTTGCGAATTACTCACATATCACAAATCAAAAGCCTCTTTAGTGACTTCTGTGTACATACTTCATGTACGTGAGTTCCAAATTAAAGTACTTGGAACCTGTTATCCCAGAAGCTTTTACACCACCCAAATGGGGTAACCGGGATGTGAACAGCAAGTGATCATCGTTCACAATGATACCGCCTGCATCCACCCTTTCAATGAATTCTTCCACCACTTTATCATTTTCACTCCATATAGAGGCCCTCAGCCCATATTTTGAGTTATTAATCTTGTCAATGGCCCCTTTTAACGATGTCACCTTACAGATAGGAAGTAAAGGACCAAACGTTTCCTCCTGCATGCACACCATGTTAGTGTCACATTCTGAAAGCACAGTAGGCTCAAAGTAAAGTCCCAAATCATCTGGTTCCCCTTTGTAGTTTACTCGATGACCACCACACTCCAGTTGTGCACCCTTTTGAACAGCATCTTTCGTGTATACTTCTATATTCTCTAACGCTTCTATAGCTGTAGGAACGATATCTGTTTGAGGATTAGAAGGTAATCCCACCTGTAATGATTTAGCATACTTCGTCAATTGAGAAACTACAGTATCATACACTGATTCATGGATGAACAGCCGTTTTACAGCAATACACGCCTGTCCAGATCCTAAAAAGCGCGCTCTCCCTGCATCGTGGATAGCTCTGTCAAGGTCTGCATCATTCCAGATCAGTGCGGCATCACTCCCTGCTATCTCTAGTATTACCTTCTTGTAATTCTTTACCGCTTTCGAAGCAATTTCAACCCCGCTCTCAGAGGAACCATAGAAAATGATACAGTTCAATCCTTTCACCCATTCATTGATGCACATTTTGGAATCTGCCACTGTAGTACACAGAGGGTTAATATTGTACTCCTGAAATATGTTGTACATCATTTCAGAAATATACAAGGTAGATACCGGCAGCATGGAGGGAGGTTTCACCACAGTACAGTTCCCAGATATAAATGAACAGCAAATGTTCAGAATCCCTAATGTGGTGGCAGCATTAGAGGGCGTGACCAACCCCACAGCTCCGTAGGGAATCCTCAGCAAATAATCTCCATTCAACTCTTTGGGTTTCAACTGCTCTCCCAGGTAATACAGCATGTCCTCAGTGAAGAAGGTGGAAGATTCTGTGTACTCCCAGTCCAGCATTTTTTGGGGATGTCCTTCTTTTACGCTAATGTCCTCGATTTCTTTTCTGTTGTCCTTGAAAGCCTTCCCTATTCTGGCCAATATCTCTTTTCTCTTCTCGATAGGTAATTTTTGAACTTCTCTTCCGTGTTTTTGTGCCACTTTTACAGATTTTTGTACCTCTTTTTGAGAAGCAATACAGAATTCTGCATACACTGCACTGTCATCAAAGTCTGGAAGACCATTTCTTCTAATGTACTGTAAAACATACCGTTCTTCTGCAGTTTTTGGTTTTAAAAGCCCAGATAGAAGCCTTAATAGAAATTTTTGATATTTTGGGATGTTCCTCAGATTATACGCAATGAAAATGCCAGGATTCTTAATAACATCGTCTGCCCGTAACGCTAGCCCTTTGGTTTCTGTCTCAATCCAGTCACCGATGAGCAGCTTATACATGGGAGAAGACATTCTGGAGACCTTAAAAAGATTTTTCATCAACAGGGTTAGCAATTGCTGGTGTTGTTCCAAATTTGTTACACGTGTAACAAATTTTTATTGCTTCTAGAGTCTTGTCAGCCCTCATCAATTACTAGGAGGTTCTACTATTGTAATGAGCTCCTCTACCATGGCTGGACAACCCATCTGCATTTAGCGTATTAACTTCAAGCATATTCCAAAAATTCAACTGCTTTACACCTATTTTGTCATTGGTAACTTTACAAACGTAAAGATAAGTAAGAATTGAATTAAATGTTCTCATGTACCTGAGAACCAAGCCAAAAGATTTATATAGGGTAGATAGGTGAAAGGCACGGAGGTGTTTAGAATGGCTAACATCAAGAAATGGGAAAGTGAAGAAGTTGGATGCACCATTGGCATAGACTATGATCTGTGCAACGGAGATGCCGAGTGTGTCGAAGTGTGTCCCACAGAAGTCTATGAAGTGGTTGACGGAAAGTCCACCGCCCCAAACATAGATGAATGCATTGAGTGCTGTGCCTGCGTAGAAGCCTGCCCCACCGATGCCATTGAACACAGCTCATGCTAGGAGTGAAAAACCATCTAAGAAAGGTATCCCGAAAAGGAGAGAATGATTCCCAAGAAAGGAGGACTCTTCAAAGAAGAACCTGATAATTTGAGGTGAATTTGTTTTGTTTTAATCTGATTTTTTCACAAATTCAAAATAAGACTTAGAATTGTTATTCTATTAAATCCAGCAGTTCTTTAAGATCTGTTGCGGCCTTGACTTTTCACCGTGTGTGTGAACCCTGAGGTTGAGAACCTTTTTATATGACCACCTCTAGTATGTGACATGCCCTTTGTCCTCCGCTCCGATTTTGCTCCTGCAGGAGACCAGCCCAAAGCAATAGAACAGTTAACCACGGGCATCTTATCTGGATTGAAAGAGCAGACCCTCCTGGGAGTGACAGGATCGGGAAAGACCTTTACCATGGCCTGTGTCATTGAGAAAATCAATCGGCCTGTTCTGGTGATCTCCCACAATAAGACGCTGGCTGCCCAGTTGTACACCGAGTTCAAGCAATTCTTTCCAGGGAATGCAGTAGAATACTTTGTCTCGTACTACGACTACTACCAGCCAGAAGCGTACATTCCTAAGACAGATACCTACATTGGAAAAGAAACCTCAGTAAACGACGTAATCGACAAAATGCGGCTGTCTGCCACAGCTTCCCTCCAGGACCGAAGAGATGTCATTGTGGTGGCGTCTGTCTCCTGCATATACGGGCTGGGCATTCCAAAAGATTACAAAGAAATGGGCATTGCTTTAGAAGTGGGCATGCCCTACAAAAGGGATGTATTATTAAAGAGGCTGGTGGATATTCAGTACGAGAGAAATGATGTAGACTTCTTCAGGGGCACTTTCAGAGTAAGAGGTGGCTTTGTTGATGTATTTCCCGCGTACACTGATACACCTGTACGGATTGATTTATCTCAGGGGGTTATAACACGGATAACGTATTTCAACCCCGTCACGGGTAAGCCTACAGAGGGAACTCCTGCGTTCCACATTTACCCTGCAAAGCATTACGTGACACCTGAACAGAAAATGAGGAATGCCTTACAGACCATTAAAGAAGAACTAAAAGGGCGGTTAACCTATTTTAAATCAAAGGAAAAACTTGTAGAAGCCCAACGGTTAGAACAGAGAACTCGATTCGATTTAGAAATGCTGCGAGAAATGGGATACTGCCCTGGGATTGAGAATTACTCCCGCCATTTCGATGAAAGAGCTCCAGGTGAACCTCCGTACACGCTCGTGGATTATTTCCCTTCAGACTATTTATTGATCATTGATGAATCCCACGTCACCATACCCCAGGTGAGGGGAATGTACCTCCAGGACAGATCGCGAAAGAATTCCTTAATTGATTACGGGTTTAGATTACCTTCTGCTGCAGATAACAGGCCCTTAACCTTTTCTGAATTCCAAAAAAAGGTGAACCTGGCCATCTACGTATCTGCCACTCCCGCTGGATACGAGCTTGAGAGAAGTCACCAAGTAGTGGAGCAGATCATCAGGCCCACCGGGTTAGTAGACCCTGAAGTAGTGGTAAAACCCACAGAAAGTCAGATCGATGATCTAATAGCAGAAATTGAAGAGCGAGCTCCTGAAGAACGAGTGTTAGTAACCACCTTGACCAAGAGGATGGCAGAGAACCTTACTGAGTACTTGATTGAAATGGGACTGCGAGTGAGGTACTTACATTCAGAAATTGACACTTTGGATCGTATGGATATAATTAGGGATTTAAGACTGGGAGAATTTGACTGTTTGGTAGGGATCAACTTGTTGAGAGAAGGGTTAGACCTCCCTGAAGTGTCTTTGGTGGCTATTTTGGATGCAGACAAAGAAGGGTTTTTACGTTCGGAAACCTCGTTAGTACAGACTATTGGCAGGTGTGCTCGAAACGTGTCGGGACAGGTCATCATGTACGCGGACAACATTACTGATTCCATGAGGAGCGCAATAAGAGAAACAGAGAGAAGAAGGCACATTCAGCAAGAATTTAATGAAATCCACGGAATAGAACCTGAAACTGTAAGAAAAAAGATATTCGAGAGGTTAAGAGAGAAGAAAGAGGAAGAAGTTGTTACCGAAGAATTACCTCTGCTTTTGGAAGATCTGGAACGGGAAATGCTGGAAGCTGCCAGGCGTCTGGAATTTGAACGCGCTGCCCAGATAAGAGATAAGATCAGAGAGTTAAAAGGAGTGGTCTAATGCGAATACAATTACGTTATAGAAACTTGTGGGGAGAACTTCAAAAGAGAGAAATGGAAATTCTCTTTCAATCAAATGAGAGGATGATCTGCAAGTACATCATTGAAAAGCTGCCAAAACCCCTCTTCGTCGATGAGGTGCGTGTTCTGGAAAATGGGTACACTGCAATCAGTTTTATCGAGTACGGCAAGTGGTACATTACTGACAAAATTTTTGACTATCAAGCTGTCTCCACTGGATTTCTGGTAAAGCTTGCAACTCCGGTGGAGGAGAACCTCACCTTTTTGACTACCATGGATTTGTTTGTCAGGTTCTGGGTAACGCCTCAGAACGAATTTCGTACGTTTGGCACTAAAATGTTTAGAAGAGTTTCAGAAGAAGGCCTCCTCTCAGAGACTGTAGAAAAAAATGCTCGAAAGACCATGGATGACCTGGTTTTCAACATACGGAACGGGCAGTTTCCTCCAGAATGGATGAGAGATTTCAAAATTGAAAAGAAAATGCATTAGCACGAACACTGTATCAATTAGGATGGATTGAACCCTTCAAGTGGGTTCTGGACTGAATGTATTGCTCATAATTGAGGAGTTGCCATTAGATCTCAAATTTTGAATGCCTAAAACTTTAGACAAGAAAGAAAAATTTGTTACACGTGTAACAAAGTGAGAGAAATACCTCTTTGACATTAACCGGAGCAAAAAGGGGATTGGAACCAAGAGCATTTTACACTCACTATCCTGCATACAAGGGATTCCTGGTGTATCTGCAACCGTGTGGTAGCCTTTTCATTTTTGTTACTACTTTCACTGGGGTTGTCAAGTCTTCGGGGGATGAAGAACTACAATCTTTTTTGTTATCATCTTTTCAAGGTTTATGCGATAAAAAACAATAAATTGTTACACGTGTAACACATGTGAGACAATCACCCGACAATTTTACAACCCCCTTTCACCTTCATCTCACTTTTGACCGATAGCTTTATAAATACCTTAACCTAACTTAAGGTAAAGCTAAGCGCAGAGACGTTTGGTATATGAGGTGAGAATATGGATGTTATGAAAGGCACAACTACTGTGGCTCTAGTTGGCAAAGATGGAGTCGTATTGGCAGCTGATAAGAGAGCATCCATGGGATACGCAGTAGCTCACAAAGATGCTCGGAAAGTCTTCCAGATCTCCAATGCTGTGGGAGCCACAGGAGCTGGCTCTGTAGGAGATATACAGAACTTTGTGAATTTGCTTAGAGTGGAGTCGAATCTCTACCGCATTAAGTCCAACCAAGATTTATCTGTTAAATCACTGGCTACATTAGCTTCACGGATTCTATTCGGATACAGAGTTTATCCTTATCTGGCCTTATTCATCATTGGAGGGTACGATTCAAAACCTGTTGCATTTTCTTTGGATCCCTTCGGGGGGATGAATGAGGACAAGTTCATTGCCACAGGATCAGGGATGCAGATAGTTCATGGTATCCTTGAAGATCAGTACAAGGAAGATTTATCATTAGAGGAGCTCAAGAAGCTGGCGGTAAGATGTATAAAGGCAGCCACCAAAAGAGATCTAGCCACGGGGGACGGTGTCTCCATGGCTGTTATTACCAAAGATGGTTACAAAGAGTTAACCAAAGAAGAGATTGAAGAGGTGTTGTAAATGGCATTCAGACCGAGAGGAATTGGATATGATATGGCTATCACCGTTTTCAGTCCAGATGGATCGTTGTACCAGGTAAACTACGCGTCTGAAGCAGTAAAAAGAGGAGCCACTGCTTTGGGTGTGAAGTGTGATGAGGGCATTGTTCTGGCAGTAGACAAGAGGATTCCTTCTAAACTGGTGCAGCCTGAATCCTTTGAGAAGATCTTTCAGGTGGACACCCACATTGGAGCTGCTGAATCGGGCATGATTGCAGATGCCCGGCAATTAGTGGAGAGGGCGCGGTTGGAAGCTCAGATACACAGGTTGACCTACGATGAAGACATATCAGTGTCGTTGCTGTGCAAGAAGATAGGAGATTTGATGCAGATGCACACCCAGTATGGTGGGTTGAGACCTTTTGGCGCTTCTCTGATCATTGCGGGTGTGAACGAGGAGCCAGAACTATTCGTTACAGACCCCAGTGGAGGGTATTTGGGCTGGAAGGCTGCAGCTATTGGTTCTGGAAGGACATCTGCCCTGGATGTGTTTGAAGCAGAGTACAAAGACGATATTACCATGGATGAGTCTATACTGCTGGCTTTAAAGGCTTTGAAGCCCTCTGTGGAAGCTCTGGTCAAAAGTAATGTCGAAATGGCATTGATTAAGGATAAAAAGTTCAGGAAAATGTCAGACGACGACGTCAAGAAGTACATCGACGAGCTGCGGGAGTGATGTCGTGAAGAAGATTTTGAGTCTTCTTCTCTTTGTCCTTGTTGTGGGCTGTGTCTCTCAGGAAAAGGGAGAGATTCAGTCCATCGAGGATTTAGAAGGCAAAACTATAGCCATTCCAGGGAAAGCTACTGTCCAGGACTTTTTACTGCAGAGATTTTTGAAGGAAAATGATTTACACGTGAATGTAGTAATTGTCAAGCCTCCTGAGATGATAGCAGTTTTAGAAAAAGGGGAAATCGATGGGTTCATCGCATGGGAGCCGTATCCTGCCCGCGCCTTTGTGGAAGGCCATACACTACTGGTGACGTCCCAGGATATCTGGTTACATCATCCTTGTTGTGTGGTAGCAGCCCGGAGTCAATACTTGGAAGAGAATACAGACGTGGTTTTAGCAGTTCTGGCAGCCCACATTAGGGCTACCACGTTCATTCAGGAACATCCTGAAGAAGCAGTACGAATCGGTGAAGAGTTCACAGGGATGTCCAAGGATGTGGTAGAGAAGGCTATGGAAACGATTGAATTTGTGTATGAACCGAATTACCAAGGGATAAAGGAGTATTTACAGCAGCTACTGGAAATGGAGTACGTCTCCTCAGAGGATGTAGGGGATGTGGATACATTTCTGGGCGGATTCATCAATTCAGATTTGATTAAAGAAGCTGTCACATTTAAATGTGCACAGGGACTGAATAAAACAGTGAGAATAGGTTATTTGAAAGCAGACTTACATCAGTTGGCAGTATTTGTGGCGGTGGATCAAGGTTATTACGATGAGTACGGATTGAATGTGGAATTGTACATTTTTTCAGCAGGCCCTGAAGAGATGGATGCCTTCGGTGCTGGAGACATTGACATGGGCTACTTGGGAATTGCCCCTGCCACAACCAAACGGCTGAACTTGGACATTCCTATTGTGATTTTAGCGGGGGTGAATAATGAAGGGTCTGCCATCGTGGTGGCTTAGAACATGAAAACCCAAAAAGGTATAATCATTATTGCATGTGTGGTATTGTGGGAAGTTGTGGCTCTTGCAGCAAATACCCGGTTTTTGCCAGAGCCTATTAAGGTGGGAAGAACACTTGTGGAGTTAACAGCAACAGGGGAACTATTAGTGCACTCACTGGTGAGTTTATCGAGAGTGATGGCAGGGTTTTTACTGGCTGTAGCAGTTGGGTTACCTCTCGGAATTGTTATGGGATGGTCCAAAAAGATGGAGAATTTTTCAGTGGTTATAGAGGTGATCAGGCCCATACCGCCTCTGGCATGGATTCCTTTAGCCATGCTCTGGTTTGGTATTGGGTTTGAATCCAAAGTATTCATTATCTTCATTGGTGCATTCTTTCCTATATTGAGCAACTCCTTCTTAGGTGTGAGGGAGACTGAACCGTACTTAGTTGAGGCAGGAAAAGTGTTAGGGGCTACAGACAATGAGATTTTGAGAAAAATTGTCATTCCCAATTCTTTTCCCTCCATTTTAGAAGGAATGCGCATCGGTCTGGGTATTGCTTGGATGTGCTTAGTGGCTGCAGAGTTAACCGGGTTGAAGAGTCCATTGGGTTTGGGATACATGATCATGGAGGCCAGGGACTTGGGGAGGGCAGATATAGTGATGGCAGGCATGATCGCTATTGGTGTCATTGGGTATGTCATGAATTATGTCTTGAGGCGAACAGAACGTAACCTGGTGAGGTGGAAAGGTGATAACGCTTGAGAACGTGACTAAATCCATAGGAGATTTAAAGATTTTGGAGAATGTCAGCTTTTCCGTGGATAAGGGGGAGTTTTTGTGTATGGTGGGACCTTCAGGCTGCGGAAAGACTACTTTGTTGAAATGTATTGCAGGGCTGCGAAGTTATGAGGGTGAAATCTTTATTGAGGGTATAAAATCTGAGGGAATTGACAAGAAGATCGGGTTGGTCTTCCAGGAGTTTTCTTTGTTTCCCTTCAGGACAGTAAAAGGAAATATGGAATTTGGCCTGGAAATTCAAAAGAGACCTAGAAAAGAGAGAAAAGAAACAGTTGAAGCACTAATTGATCTGGTTCAATTGCACGGGTTTGAAACCGCGTACCCGTGGGAGCTGTCAGGGGGGATGCAGAAAAAAGTAGGTATAGCTAGGGCGTTGGCCACAGACCCTGAAATTTTATTGATGGATGAACCGTTTGTGTCACTAGATGCTCAAACGCGAAATATGCTGCAAAAAGAACTGTTACGAATCTGGCAGAAAACCCAGAAAACTATCGTATTTGTGACACACAATGTGGATGAAGCAGTCTTTTTAGCAGATCAAGTCATGGTGTTAACCAAGAGGCCTGCCACTATAAAGAAGGAATTTTCCGTGGATTTGAAGAGGGAGAGGGACCGCACGTCTTCAGAGTTTGTTAGTGTGAGAAAAGAGATTTTGAAAGAGCTGGAGGCTGAATATGCTAGATGAGTTAATAAAAGATTTAAAGAACTATGAGGGGTTAATACGGAAAAGGGAGATATCACAGCTGCGTAAGCTTGAGAAAACATTACAGTTCGGGGAGAACCTGTTCGCGTATGGGGATGATTGTGCAGTCATACCATGGGGTGAAGAATATATACTGTTGGCATCTGACGGTATCTGGTCAAAACTGGGTTCAGACCCCTTCTGGGCGGGATACTGTTCCGTCCTGGTGAACGTCAATGATGTGTATGCCATGGGGGGGAAACCAGTGGCCATGGTGAACGTGTTATCTATGCGAGAAGAAGATGCAGACCAAATTGTGAGAGGAATTGAAGCAGGTTGTGAGAAGTTTCAGGTACCCATGGTGGGGGGCCATGTACACCCTGATAGTCATACGTCTGTAGCAGTTGCCATTCTGGGAAAAGCAAAAAAGGTATTGACCAGCTTTAATGCACGCCCCGAAGAGAAAATTGTTTTAGCTTTAGATTTAGATGGGAGACAGTACAAATCCTTTTTGAACTGGGATTCCACCAGTATGAAATCCTCTGAAGAAGTATTGTACAGGCTGGAAGCCTTAAACATCATCGCTGACAAAGAACTGGCTACCACCTGCAAAGATGTGTCCAATCCTGGCATATTAGGGACGGTAGGAATGCTCTTAGAGACTTCTCACGTGGGAGCTTCAATTGATGTTGGCGCAATACCTGCACCTGTGGATTTATGTACGTTCCTGAAAATGTATCCTGGGTACGGATTTGTACTCACAGTGAAAAACAAAAAGGTACATGAAGTGACCACAATCTTTGAGGATCGGAATATCTCCGCGAGTGTAATAGGTGAAATCACTACAGAAAAAAAGATGGTTCTTCACTACAAGGGCGAAAGCGGGGTTTTATTTAACTTTGAAAAGGAATTCATATGCGGATTCTCATTACCTCAGAATGGTTGATGAACATTCACTTACTTGTGTGCCAATGTTCGTAGTAACTCATGTCCTTTACAATAGTCAGAATTCTTTGCGCTCTTCTTTGTTTCTCAATTCATTTACCCGATCAAAGACCTTGTCCACATCTTTGATATCGTAAAAAGTGGGTACCTCCTTTCCATACCCCCAGCCAAAGAACCCCATCCCTGTATTTGCATACATAGAAGACCAGAAAGAGCGATTTCCAAAGGTGATTGTACCTCTCCCGAAGCGAACCGACTTATGTATGGAGGGAATAGTGTCAATGTACACTGCCTGGAAGGACCTACTGAACAAAGCGGTAAGAATGAGTACCCGCCTCTCTGTTACAGTATAGTATGTACGTTTTTTCTTCCAGATTTTGTAAAGAAATCGGCCAAAAATGGCATATAACCCTATCAAAAAGAAGGGAAGGCTAAATATTATAAAAAACCATCCAGTTCTCCATTCAGCTATGCCAAAAAAAATGAAAAATCCACCCCAGAGATTGCTAAAGGGGACCCAAAAGATATCTCCAGTTGTGAAGAGAGCCTTTGGGTCTGGCTGTCCAGCCCACAGAATTCTCTCATTTTTGAGAAGATCATTCTGAAATACCTCATACATGGTGTGTTCCATAGAGGTTCCTCCTTGTTAGTGATCTCGAGCAGTGCACTTATATTGCATCTCCTCCCTTCTTCTACTGATTTTTCGGTGCACCTCTGCGCACTGGTTCTTAGTTCCTCTTGTTCACTCCTTTTTTGTAGTTAAATTTCTTTCGGTGTTGAAGTTGTCCAATATTTAGTCCAATTCTGTTACACGTGTAACAAAAATTGTCTTCATTACGATTCCAAAAAGTGACACTTTTCGCACATTCTTAAACACCTGCAATTGACAGCCTCTACAAATGCTTTCCACATTTATTCACGACATACAGAAATTATATCTTCTTATCTGATCTTTTTTGATCAGTTTTGAGAAATCTTAATTGTTAAGAATTCTGAGTGACATTTCATACCTGTTCACAAGGTTGCCAAATTTTATCACATTCTTTGCCATATTATCTCCCAAATTGTGAGACTATCACAAATATCTTTATATTGTATGTTAAAGTGAATAAATTGATGGGAGAGAAAGCATATGGACTGCTTGATAACCTCGTTGAGGTGTTTTGGACAGCGTGGAATAGTACCTGTCCTTCCCTTAGGTATGGGGTATCAACATCCCTACTAGGGGAAGCAAAAGGCGTATACAGAAACAGATTACACAATTTGCCTTCTGAGTGTCTGGAGTATGATCTCCTCCTGAAAAAAGGATACCTAAAGGAGAAACACTGGGTCTATGCAATTTTCATGGCAGCAGCAGAATCTTTACCACTGCTTTACAAGGAATGCACACGAAAAGAGATCCTCCAGTCTGTCTTGGCCAAGGTCTCACTTGGGGCCAGTTCGAAACTACTGGATAACCTGAATGACGAGATACACACTGTAGAAGAGGCGTACAACTCTCTGGAGAACTATTTGTCAGCTTTGAGAACAGGGGAATCTGAGAAAAAGTGCAGTTCCCCCGTTGAGCGGGCAGAATCGTCAGCGTGCGAGATGGCCTCCTGGATATACCAGTATGTGGACTGCAATGTACCCGCATTTAACCTGTATTTAGACGACTGCACCAAGCTGGTGGAAGGCCAGATCATGTCTTTGAAGCATAAGGAAAAGAGGTGGCCCTCCCTTTGTGAGTATGTGGGATCAATTGCTGAGAAGAGCATAGGAGACGTGTGGATCGATTGCGATCTGTGTCAGTTTGATCTCTTGGACGAACAGTTAATTACCCTGAAAAAGGCGAACGAGTACATCTTTAAATCAAGTCTGGTCTACGATGATGTACAGGACATTTATGAAGATATTCGTACCAGATCAGTGAATTCTGCTGTACTATTGGGATGTGAGCGGGGCACTATCACACTGGACGATCTTGTGGAGATGGAATGTTCGGACGTCGTTTCACTCCTCGAGGAATCGGGTATACTCAAGGATGTAATCCACCTTGCTGACGCCCTCTTTTTGAAAGGGGTCGATCTTTTGATGCAGGTGGATGACCCACGTATTGACATGAAAGCATTGATAAGGAGTTTCCGATTTGTACGGCTGTTCAATTTACGAAAACTCTTGATGAGAAACAAGGATTTCTGGACTCTAAAACAGTTTCTGGCATCGTTTACTGACTTTAAGTATGTAAGAGGTCAGATTCCGCTGCAAATGTTCCGGTTGGCTAATCCTGAATTTCAGGGCATGGACAGAAATAGACACAGATATACAGGCGAGTATGAACGTGGCAGGTATACTTATAGTCCTTTATATTCTTAACGTGTGAACGAGTTGGCTCTCTAGACTCCAAGTGGGCAGTGACTTAAGAGCTTCAAGGTAGATGTACCACCATGCAGATAGGTTACTATTTCAAAAGAAAAAAGAGAAAAGAATTCAGCCAAGCAGTGCTTCCAAATCAGATATAGCATTTTCATAGATTTGTGCAGCTTCCCGTGCCATGTTACTTGCTGGTATAGGATTTGCTCTCATAATTTTCTGAGCTTTTTCCAGGAGTGCATCAGCTTCTGCAATCAAATCTTCAATCTCTTCGACATCCAGATCCATTTCCATTGCTTGATCAAGGAGAGAGTGAGCCTTCTCCTTCAATTGAAGGGCATTGTTCACTGCATTATGGGCAGCCGGGCCCATCATATTGAGGGCGTTCGGAGCAAGCGGGGGTTGCGAAGGAGGGGGGCCACAGGTTGCATACACGCTCACTGGATAAGCTATGCAAACCAACATTCCAATCAGGAGTATACCTTTCTTTTTCATAGCATAACCTCCTTCTTCTCTTTATATCTCCCTTTTAAATCTTTTCCTTCAGTGGGATTGTCCCGTCTTTGGATGTTTTTTCTGTCATGTTACACGTGTAACAGGGAAATTATCATGAGTTTTCCTAGTTCAATAAAAATAGACAATTTTAGAGATATGACGATTTGAACACCCAGGAATTTGACAATCCATCTTCAGTTTTGCTGCCACCTTGAAGAGCCATAGAACCAAGAAGAGTGCTCCCTTTACAGAAATCCTGAAAGAGTAGATTTTTGGTTTTATTCTATGAAATCCTGCAAAGTCACGTATAATTCGAAACAATTTTTATTACTGACCCTCTTATGTGTCCCATCATAGAACCTGTTGCCAAGAAATGAGAAATTCCAAGAAAATAGAAAAAAAATTCACCATATTTTATGATTGCTCCAATGTTGTACTATTCATCTCCAAAAGTTTTTTTGATCCATTCTTTGATTTCATCCCGTATTTCCCTAACTTTGGCAAGTATTTCGTCTTCTGTCCCAGTAATACTGGAAGGGTCTTCAAATCCTTTGTGGATAATATTTTCCCCAGGAAAGAAGGGACAGGTCTCTTTTGCATGATCACACACAGTAACCACGTAATCGAAGGTCATCCCTTTGAATTCTTTTATACCCTTTGAACGGTTTCGAGAAATATCAATGCCTACTTCTGCCATGACTTTGATTACATAAAGTCACGCATGACGGTTCTGTACCTGCACTGTATCCTTGATACTGGTCACCGTACAGGGTGTTGAGGAATGCTTCTGCCATTTGGGAACGAGCAGAGTTGTGGGTGCAGATGAATAAAACCTTCTCATCCATTCTACCACCTTCACCTTGTGAGTACTCAATTTATACTACCTAGATAAGGTAATATTCCTATTCATTTGCCACCTTTATCTCTTCGGATTCAGAAACCTCTTGACGACAGAAATGTATTCTGTTGGGTTCGTATACCCGGGGGTATGACCAGCCTTATGAAAGGTGTGAACCTGTGCTTGAGGATAGAGCGTCTTTAATTTCTCTCGTGCAGCGTATTTAATTCCTGGATCATCATCAGACTCCAAAATGAGTATTCTCCCCGGCCATTCAATTAAATCATCTTTCGAGAATGTGTAATTGTTAAAGTCAAGTCCACACTTTTGCTGGATTATAATATCATTCTTCGTCGTTTTAAGAGACAGCTCCTCCACATAAGCCTTCCAGAACTCGCGATCTGAATCTGGGACAGATAACAAGTTCAAATAATTCCTCCGGAAAGCAATCTGAATCAGAGGCATCGGGTATAAAAATGTCATAACCTGGCCGATTCTCACAAGGCCACTGGAAATCCCATGCGGTCCTGACGTATTTGACAGTAGTAATGTTTTCACCTTGTCAGGATAAGAGCGGATAAAGCACTGAGCCACCCATCCACCGAATGATGTTCCAAGGATGTGTGCTTTGTCAATTGTTTCTGATTCAAGGATAGCTGCAATTCCTTTTGTAAATTGTGTCATAGTTGGCAAAACTGGGTACGTTGGTGATACAATCTTATATTCGTTCTCAAACGCTGTAATAAACTTGAACCAGGTCTCAGCAAAGCGAATACCTCCGGGAAGCAGCACCAAAGCCTCTCCTTTTCCACATGAGATATACTTCCATGTAACACCATCAATGACACATTCCTTGTAGGGGTGGGTGGAACGAAATTGTCTGAATCGTTCTTTCTGGTTAGAAGGGACATTCTTGTATATCTCATCAAAAGATTTATCCATTTTATCACCTTTTCTCTTTTAACGTTACAATTCTGTACAACTTCAGTGTTACACCTCAATGGAGTGCATCTACAGTAACACACAAAGTTAATCTATACGAAGCCTCATAAATCTTTGCATAGTAGTAATTTTGGAATATTTAGTATTTTAGTTCATTTGGGGCTGTCATGTCTTGGATGTCAATGTGTTACACGTGTAACATCTCAGGCAAATTATCATTTCATCCGCAATTCAATTATGAAGACAATTCAAACCCAGGGAGGTTCCATCTCCTGAAAATGTGACAATCCCGCTTATTAAATAGAGGCTGTCCCAGAAATAGGTTACCTACATTTATCTTTTCATAGAAAGAAAATGAGTGATTTTCAAATAACATAAAAGAATAAATGAAGAAAGAACATCATCTACAATCTCTTCTGGGAGACCTTACTCTGATATTCTTCCATCCGTATCTTTCCGAGAGTGTATGTCACGCACATTTTTCATCACCTCATCCTTTACCAAAAAAAGAAATATATAAACTTTTCTGAATAAAAAATGCTAAAAATTATCTTAAAATAAGAAATTATGTCCTATTTTGCGTTTTTGTAATTTCGCGTTGACGAGAATATGTACATGAATGGAATTGCCAATTCCTCAAATTCCCTTTATTATCAGATCTAGCAAGAAAATCAAATAAAACTAGAATTGTTACACGTGTAACAAAAATATGAACACTTCAGAACCTACAAATGAAAAGTTTAAAAACCTCTCTTTAGAGGTGCATCAATGATAAGAATACCAACCCCCTTTCACGTGGGAGATGTTAACGTGTATATTGTGGGAGACACCTTAATTGATGCAGGACCAAAAACTGCTGAAGCACTTGACGTTATAAAGACGATTGATTTGAAAATGATAAAAAATGTGGTAATAACCCACGGACATGTGGATCACCACGGGCTGGCTTTTTACACGAAGGAAATTTCTGGTTGCACAGTCTTTGTTCATGAAGATGATTTGTCAGCAGTTTCAGATTACAAGGATTATCTGATGGGAAATTTGAAGAAATATAAAGCATTTTTGGAGAAAACAGAGATTTCAAGAGAATTTGTCAAACAGTTTGTCCAGTATTACAGACTGTTTGAAAAGTATGGGGAGAACTGTGAAGCTGAAAAATTGGGAAAGACTCTTGAGACTGAAGAAGGTGTCCTCACAGTAATTCACACGCCCGGTCATACTCCGGGAAGCTGCTGCTTTCTCCTTGGAGATGTCCTGTACTCGGGGGATACGTTACTACCTACTATTTCAACAAATCCCAGTGTTCATGCAATTTTTGATGAGAGATGTGGGTTGGAATCCTTTCAGAAATCTTTAGATACTATTTCACAGTTACCCCTTAAGAAAGTACTTCCAGGACATGGTACAGTAATCAGAGACCACAGAAAGAGAGTTCAAGAAATCTTGCAGGAGCACACTGAGAGGAGAGAAAAGGTGATAGCCTGTCTTTCCATGGATCCTCAACCCCTTGTAGAGGTAACACGAAAGGTTTTTGGGGAGGTACCAGTATCAGAAGTAATATTAGCTCTGGCAGAATGTTATAATCACCTAAAAATTTTAGAAAAGGAAGGAATTGTTAAAATTTCAGAGAAAGAATGTTATTACTTCACCCTGTAAAATGGGTAAAGGATTGCGGGTTCTTATTTTCTCGTGGTTTTTACATGTATATTGAGTGAAGGGAAAAATGAATTGTTAATCTTAAAAATGACAAAAATACGACATGAAAACAGTCACAAATATGACTGGTCTACCAGCAGTACATATCATGGTATTGTCACGTCTTCAGGGTGGAGAATTTCAATCTCTTTGAATATCATCTTTTCAATATTAATATGATAAAAAGAAATAGACTGTTACACGTGTCCCAAAAGGAACAATCACCTGACAATTTTACACTCTCATGATCACTACCTTTAAAAGTAGGAAATCCTATTCTTCCAAAAACCAGAAAAAGGAGGAACCATGTTCAAGACTCCCCGATGGTTTTACACCTTTACTCCCTTCAAGTTTGCAGTAGGATGTTCATCGCCCCTCATACCTTTGTTAATCATATCTTTGGGAGGAACTGCCACAGACATATCTCTTGTGGCAAGTGCCTACTCCATGGTGTCCATGATCTTTTTAGTCGTGTGGGGGAAGCTATCAGATGCCACCCAGAAGAGAAAGCCCTTTCTAATTGCAGGGTTTGCAGGGACTTCTCTCACCCTTTTTTTCTTTTCCCAGGCCCACTCCATAGCGGATGCATTCTTAATCCAGGTCATATCTGCAGTATTTGCTGCTGCCATTGTACCAGTATCCAGTGTGTATTTATTGAGGAGTGCACGAAAAGAATTCTGGGATCAGGCTATCGGCGAGTTCAACAGAATAAATGGGTATGCCTGGGCCTTTGGAGCGCTTGCAGGAACCTTTCTACTCATTGTACTGGGAATGGAAACCCTCTTCATCTTCTTAGGAGTTATCAGCTTTGTATCAGTAGTGCTGTTCCAGAAAATGGTGAGAGAAAAACCCATATACATAAATAGAGACAATATCATATCTTTCTCAAATATTGTGACTGAAAAACTGCGGTTGATGCCTTCCTATGTGATTCATCTTCCTCAATTCATGAAATTCGAAAACAAGAGGCTCAAAAATTTCTATTTAGCTTCATTTGTTCTTTTTGTTTCATCAGGGTTAATATTTACCCCCTTTGTGTACTTTCTTACTGAAAAGGGTGCTACTGCCTCTTTTGTATTTTTCATATCCTTCTTAAATTCGCTGATCTCTGCGTACTTCTATTCCAGAACTGCCAAAAAAGTGGCTTTATTTGGAGGATTTTCCATTTTGAAAAAAGGACTGCTGTTGCGAAGTCTTTTTGTAGGGATATTGGCGGCTGCATCTCTCCTGACAGGATATGTATCTATTGGGTTGGCTGCTGTCTGTTATTGTGTATTCGGATATACCTTGGCACAGATTACTATATCGTCTAATTCAGTCATGTCGCGGCTTGCCATCCTAGGAAAGGAGGGAAAAATTATGGGGATGTACAATTTTATGGTTTCTTTAGGGTTAATCACAGGTAACCTCATATCCGGGATAGTGGTGGATAGTATGGGGTTTGCTGTGGAGTTTTTGCTGGGGCTGACAACGATTGCTGCTTCTCTATTCTGGATTCAAAAGATAAAACACAGGGAAGATACTGAAATGAAGATAAAAATAAAGAGTGTTTTTGAAAAGACCGCAGCTGAACAGAAAAAGTGGTGGAATGTATTAACCTTCCAAAAGATTGATCGATACCTTGATATGGCACGAATAAAAAAAGGAGATGCTGTCCTCGATGTTGCCACTGGTGAGGGAGTGGTGGCGTTTAGGCTTGCCAAGAGAGGATGTAAAGTGGTGGCCATGGATATTCTGCCCACCCCTCTTTTTGAAAGGATGGAGAACACAACATATGTGGTACAGGATGCAGAGAAGATGGACTACAAAAAGGAATTTGATGCAGTTACGCTGCGGAACTCCTTTCATTATTTCCCAAATCCTCTTTTAGTTTTGAAAAAGGTAAGGAAAGCTTTGAAAGATGAGGGTATTCTCCTTGTAATGGAACCTGTTGCCACAGAAGAGAGTTACTCATTTTTGAGGCGTGTATATGAGAAAAAGGCACCTTTGCGCAACTTCTATACAGAAGAAGAATTTGTGGATATGGTGGTGTCTGAAGGGTTTACTGTAGTCAAAATGGTGAAAGAAGATTATACCAACTGGGTGAGAACTGATGCTGAAGAAGAGGCAGAAGGAGTGCACACATCGTACAAACAAGGTGTCCTGTACTTTACCATACCAGAAGGGTATATTGTTGTGGCTGCAAAAAAGTCAACGTGATGAGGACGGGTAGCCTTCTTTAGCTGCTTTTAAAACTTTGGAAACTGACTACTTGATATTGGCGGCGATAAATGCAGCTTTTTCTGGCATTAGAATTTTTGTGGAAAGTGCTCTACACCTTTGGCACACATTTCAGTTCAAATTCAGGTATTGCTTATTAATTTGAGAAATTATTTCATCCCTGCCCTCAACACCTGGTATGAGAACTCTCAATTCCAATATCACTGTGCTGTTCGAAACTTCTTTTACCAAAAGCTCAGGTTTCCCGTCTCTGTCAACCTGTTTTCCAATATTCTCAAGCTTCTCTAAAGCTTCTGCTACCTTGTCTTTCTCAACAGAAAACCTGGCAGATGCCCGCAAATGTTTGTCCTCTGCAGACAAATTCACAACGTTATTGCTGGATATTACAGAATTAGGAATGATAATAATGTTTTCTTCAAAAGATTTCAACTTGGTGGACCTGAACCCCATGGATAGAACCTTACCCGTTTGTACCCCTTGAAGTGTCAAAATGGAAATGTAATCTCCTGGTTCAAAAGGTTTATCTGCCAGAAGAATGATGCCTGCAATAATGTTTGACAGGGGTGCCTGGGCAGAAATACCAATAATGATCCCGACGATACCAGCGGAGGTGAGCAGAGGATACAACCAGCTGGTAAACCCTAGGTGGGCTACAGACACAGCAAGAGCCAGAAAGTAAAGAATTCCGGAAATAAGGAGTCTCATCTGGTTCTTTAGAGGTTCTTCCTTGTATATTCTGTCAATAATTTTGTGTAAAACATGTATGAGTATCTTTGCAGCAGAAAATGCAATAATAATACCAATGATCTCATATGCATATTTTGAGAGATACTCCAGTATCATGGCAAGAAATGGGGGAATTTCTATTTAAGGATTTCTGTAAGGGGGTGTCACATTTGTGGGTGTTCGTTCTGTTACACGTGTAACATGGCTGGAAGCTGCATGGAAAAGCAGCATTTTTGGTCCTGGCGGCCATCTTTGACAAAAGCAGGTGTTTCAGTAGATATCATAGGAAAACCTCCCAAGTATCAGTCAATATTGTTTGCGGAGAGTGCTTATCACGATATGCATAAAGCATAGAGCGCGTGCCTATAGCAGTGCCTCTTTCCAATAAACGCAATTTTATACTTTTACTGTGTGTTCTGCTGAACTCGGCTATCTCAAATACGCGCATTCCAAATGCATGAAGTTTGTCGATTACTTGCTCTTCTGTATGGCCAAAACTTGCCAATTTTTCCGGGTGCACTTCACAGAATAACTTAATGTCTCGAGTGTAGAGCAACTTCTTCATGCCGTTGAGCACTTTCAATTCAGCCCCCTCAACATCTATCTTGATTACGTCAGGTATTATATTCATTGTGGCACAAAATTCATCGAGAGATGTAGAATCCACTGTCATGAAAGTCTTATCTTCTAGTGTTTTCAGTCCTGAGTTTAGAGAATAAGTACCTCTGGAATCAGTGCCCCGAATATACTCAACTGTGCCCAACGTATCAGAGACCGCAATATGGTGAACTTTTACATTTCTACACTGGTTTCTCTCCAAATTCTTCTTGATTATTGAGCAATTGAACTTATCGAGTTCAAATGCATGCACGACACCACGAATGCCAACAGCTTTTGAAGCAATCATAGTGTAGTATCCTAGACAAGCGCCTACATCAAAGAAACACATGCACTGCTCTAGGTTGTGAACCAACAGTCTCGTGACGGGTTCCTCATGCAGCCTTCCACCCCCCAAGCGGGAGTAGAACCATTGCCTCGACCAAGGGTCATCAGTAACAAACGATATGCACATATCTTCAACATGGAGAACGAACTCTGAAGTATCCATATCCACTAGTGCTAATGATCGCGACTGGCATCGATTCCGCTGCGACAATGTGTCACTTGGTTTCTTGTCATCATTCATCATTGCCCTCCTTTGATTCATTAGTTGATATAAAACCCAGAAAATCCCGGAGTATTGGGACGATTGATTCCTCAAGATACTCGCTATTGATAGCTTCAGTTACGCGATTCTTGATTTCCTCAATGTACTTTGAGTGTCTTGCAGGAAGCTGGTAGCGTAATTTGTGACGAAGGCAATCCTCGCCGTCCGAACGATAGTATGCGTTTAGGTTAGGTACGTAAAAGAAGATGTGGCAATCCACTAATATATAACTATTTTCCATACTCAAGATACGGGGCTCAAATATTTAAAGTTTTCTATTGTTTATTCTCTTCTTAGCAGAGATTCATACTCTCCTTAGTCCAAAGTTTTCGAATAAAGCTTAAATATATAAAGATATCATTAGAAAGGGATATAGAACAGGTTGAATCAAAGTAGTCAATAGCAAAGACACAGACATAACCTGGTTTGATATAACTCTTGTGTTCTGAGATTTCTAACAATATGATAAAAAGCTTTTAGAATTTGAAGGTCCAGAAGCCCACAAGTTAACTGAGAATTTAGAGGCATTTGTTGATGATGTAGTTACTGGTAAAATTGACAGGAAAGAATTGAGAGAGATACCACAAAAAGTTGAGCATAGAAACACGGATCAAATATCCTTGCGGTTTAAGAAATTGAAGAATCCCCCTGACATGGTTCTCACCTGAAGGACCTGGAATGCGAGGGTGCTCATATGGTTTTATCACATAAAAGATCTCTTTTCCAACAGGCATTCTGGAACAGGACTCTCTAACAGAACCAAAAGAAAAACCTGCATTCACCAGGGTGTCAAAAGTGTTACCTACCTTCCTAAAGTCACCTCTTTGACTTGGGACAAATCTTTAAAGAAAATCCAACAGATGATATCAACCCCAAAAGAGAAGACCGCCCTTTACGAGGAGATTCCAATCAACCAGTGGAATAATCAAGAATGGATATTTTATAACGAATTCAAGGACAACACAAGAGTACAAGCTTTTCCAATTCTAAGAAAAAACAAAATACGGTACGAAACTGTTGAGAAATGGTTTTCTGAATTGCCACAATACACCAACATACATACTTCTTTCTATCCTCAAGAAATTAGAAACTACTTTGCCTCAGATTTCCTCTTTCAATCTGACTACCCCGACAGTTAACTGATATTCCGGGTATGTTCCCTTCAACATCTGTGTTCTTTTCAGTAAGTGAATACCTTCTAGCTAGGTTGTCTGTACTCACCAAAAGAGAAGAAAATGATCTCTTTATGCTTCTCAACCAACTAAAAGAAAAGGGTTACTTCGCTGATCTTCACTATGCACGAGTTGTATTTGCGTGACAAAGGTGATAACGATGGATGAAAAGAGAGAAGAGGGTCTTATTAAAGTTTTCTACGAATGGGCTGTCGCACCTGTGAGTGGTGCTTTTGTTACACGTGTAACATTGAGCGAATTCTTTTTGTTTGCATTAACAGAAAGATGATTTATGAACTCAGAGAGGTTCCATCCAAACCTTGACAATGCCATATTCCTTCAAATGTGCGCAGCGTGGATGAATTGATCTTTCATGAACTCTTCAGCGGCACTGCTGAGAATATAGTGATCTTCAATTCTCATTTGGAGCTCAATCTCCTCTCATTAGGTTTATATGTCCTCGAGATTCTTTCATGACATGAAGAAAATCGATTGGTACGACGAGTTCGTAGACACTAATTACACTCCTTCAAAGAACCACCTTATCGCTCTCTTTTACTTCGAGCCGCCCCACGGGATGACTAAAGAAGAGTCAGCCGGGAGAATAGCCTCCGAGAGTTCCACAGGAACCTGGACGACGCTGTCCAAGCTTCCTCCAAGAATGAAAGAGCTCCAGGCCACTGCCTTCGAGATCGATGGTAACTACTTAAAAGTGGCATACCCCAGGGAGCTCTGGGAGAATGGGAACTTCTGTCAGCTTCTGAGCGGGATAGCTGGCAACATATTCGGAATGAAAGGCGTGAACCACCTGCGTCTTCTCGATGTCTGTCTCCCGCAGAGCTACATAAAGCACTTCAAGGGCCCCATCCTGGGCATGGAGGGTATAAGAAAGAGGTGGAAGATTTACAAGAGACCTCTTACAGGAGCTGTCCCCAAACCCAAGATAGGATTCAGCGCCCAAGAGCACGCAAAGGTGGGTTACGAAACCTGGATGGGCGGATTTGACTTTGTCAAAGACGATGAGAACCTGACCTCTACAAAGTTCAACAAGTTTGAGGAGAGGGTCAAACTCACTGCAAAGTACAGGGATAAGGCTGAAAACGAAACTGGGGAGCGCAAGGGGACATTCATCAACATAACTGCTGAAACTGAAGAGATGAAGCGCAGGGCTGACCTTTTGCATGAGTACGGCTTTGATTATGCTATGCTGGATGTCGTAATAGTGGGCACTGCAGCGCTCATGACAATGAGGGAGTACCTGGGAGACCTGGGGATAACTACTCACGCCCACAGGGCAATGCATGCTGCTTTTGACAGGAACCCCAAGCATGGTATCTCCATGCAGTTCATAGCAAAACAGATGAGGTTAATCGGACTTAACCAGCTCCACTCGGGCACTGCTGTAGGAAAGCTCGTGGGGAGCAAAGAGGAGGTCCAATCGATTGCCGATATCCTCAGAGAGAAGAAAACCCCTGGAAGAGAGCACATACTCTTAGACCAGGACTGGTACCATATCAAGAGCGCTTTTCCTGTATCCTCTGGAGGGCTGCACCCGGGGTTAATACCTGAAGTGATGGAAATCTACGGTCTGAACGTGGTGCTCCTCATCAGCGGCGGAATACATGGACACCCTGATGGCACGCGCGCTGGGGCAAAAGCCTCAATGCAGGCGATCGAGGCAACCATGGAGGGCATAACATTGGAGGAAAAGGCTAAGAGTTGCCCAGAGCTTAGGGTGGCCTTAGAAAAATGGGGACATTACCAGCCAAAGTGATTTGGATAATATTTCTTCTTTGATCTACGAAAAAGATTATTTAGTAATCTTTCTGACAAAGATCGCAACGAATAAGGCAGTCAGAAACGCTCCAGCTACTGCTCACAAAAGATCAAGACTTTCCCGTCATTGATGGATAATCTCCGTGTGTTGTGAAGGTAAGAAACTGAAACAACTACAACAATGTGCTCAAGGATTGGAGCATGTCCCACAGATACTGCACATCCCACTACTCCATAAAGGAGAGCAAATGCAAAGACAAAAGCTCCTGCCACTTCCTGTATTTTGGTAAATTATCATCAATGTGTTACACGTGTAACATATCATAAATTATCACAGTACGAAGGGTACCTTTCAACCACGGAAAGTAGACGTGCATTGGCTGAACTTCTATCCAGCAACTCATAGAATTTTCTTGTTCTTACTTGTGATTTTCACAAAAAGTGTACAATAACTTTTTACATTTCTAAGTACTGTTAGTAGTGTCTAGATCGTCTCCAAGCAAAGAGTACTATAATCACAACTGCAGTAACCACTACTATCCCTGCTAATATTACCCTATTCCTCTTTATGGCTTCTGCTTCCTGTTTTTTTCTCTGTTCATCGGAACGTGCTTCTTCGATCCAGGAATTGCACTCTTCCACCTTCTCATTGAGTCCCAATGATTCATAGATGTTTTGTGCTTCTTTCACACTTTCTATGGCTTCAGAAAACAAACCCTGCCGAGAGAGGTTCTTTCCTTCCGAAAATAAGAGGTCAGCCTTTTGCAGCAAGGAAGCAGAATCTCCGCACTGCGACAGGAGTGTCAAACACTCTTGAACCTTCTCTGCACTCCCGATATTCTCATAGATAGATAGTGCACTTTCAAAGGATTGTAAAGCATCTTCACAATTCATACCCTTCAAATAATTCTTTCCTTCTTCAAGCAGCTTGTCAGCTTCTAACCCCTTGTCGGCTTCAAAGGTCAGCGCAGTTATCTGTCTTGTCATGGCAGGGTCTCCTACCTCCAGAGACATCGCTTTCGCACTGGTCAGCATGTCAAGAGCTTCCTGGTACTTGCCCTGTTCAATCAGGTGCCTTGCTTCACTTATCATTTCATTCACTAACTCTGACGTCTTTTTCACCTTGATTTTCAATGACAGCCAATCAAAGATATTGAGGGCCAACCTCTTGTGGTCATAATACTCAAGTGGATCATCTGGCCAGAAACGGGCAGCTGTTCCGCGTCCCCGAAACAGACTGGTATCTCCTATGGCTACTACCCTTCCCTTTCCAGATTCAGCACAAGCCATGAGAATCAATTCTTCTCCCTTTTTCTCCAGACCAGGGTCATAACTCCCTCCTCTGTATCCATAAGACTCAAAAAATCGATCACCATATGTTTCTTCCCCACCCCATGCTAAGGGTTGTGCCTCTCCAGAAAGACGCAGAGAACATCCAGATGAGAAGAAAATCTTTTGTACATTCCTGGTTACGGGGTGGTCTGCGAAATGCTCAATTATAGGAATTTCAGGATAAGCTTGATCCAAAGTGACATTATTCTTGGGATCTACCACCACATCCCTCTGAAACTCGATGCCGTAGTATTGTGCCAGTGCATTGAAATCCTTTACATTCTCGGAAGTTAAGACACCACCTTCCCCCATGAGCAGGAGACCTCCCCCATTATTCACGAATTGACGTATTGAATCCATCTCTTCTGTGGTAAAGGGCTGGGTAGGAATTGCTACCACCAAAACATCATACTGATCGGCGTACCGTATTGTTTCGCCAAATGTCACGTAGTAGTTGCTGATTTCAAGTGTTCTGACCAATCTACTAAGAATTTTTTCTACGTCCTGGGAGCTATGGCTCACATCAATAAGAATTCTTCCTCTAGTTCCCTGGGCTTGAAGAGGGCACGTGAGAGAAATGAAGAGAGCAAGAATTATCAGGCTATACAGTTTCACAGTAACACCAATAGCTCAAAGGTAGTGGACCTTTTTAAGGATTTCTCTCTATGAAATTATCAAGTTTTCAGGTATAGGAAAGTTATTAGCTATTGTCTACTGCATAGAGTCATCAAGATTTCGGCAGATGAAGAACTTTAATCTTCTTGGATGTCATTTTTTCAGGATTGGCGATAAAAGGCCTCCTTGCTTTTAACCTGTAGATAAAGTGCACCCGTAGATATCCCAGTTGCCATTCCTATAATCTGCCCAAACTACAGTATTTCCATAGATTGCGGGCGTTGTTTGATGTTCTGGGTTTACAGTTATCGGAAATTCCTTTGAGATGGAGAGATCGTAGCCATAAATGTCATATTTACTATTTCTCCAGTCTTCCCACACTACAATGTTTCCATAAATTGCTGGTCTCCATTGATCACTAGAGTCTGTAGTTATCGGGAACTCCTCTTTGGTGGATAAGTTGTACCCATAGATATCTTTATTGCCGTTCCTGTGATCTCTCCACACTACAATGTCTCCATAGATTGCTGGTCTCCATTGATCACTAGAGTCTGTAGTTATCGGGAACTCCTCTGAGGTTTTAAGGTTGTACCCATAGATATCTGCATTACCATTCCTATTATCTTGCCAGACAACAATATCCTCGTAGACTGCTGGATATCGTTGATCACTAGAGTCTGTAGTTATCGGGAACTCCTCTGAGGTTTTAAGGTTGTACCCATAGATATCTTTATTGCCGTTCCTGTGATCTCTCCACACTACAATGTCTCCATAGATTGCTGGTCTCCATTGATCACTAGAGTCTGTAGTTATCTGGAACTCCTCTTTTGTAGATAAGTTACACCCATAGATATCTGCATTACCATTCCTATTATCTTGCCAGACAACAATATCCTCATAGATTACTGGATATCGTTGATCACTAGAGTCTGTAGTTATCTGGAACTCCTCTTTTGTGGACAGGCTGTACCCATAGATATCTGCATTACCATTCCTATTATCTTGCCAGACAACAATATCCTCATAGATTGCTGGATCCCACTGGATACCTGGATTGGTCGATATGGGAAGCTTTTGGGGTTTTTCTGTGCAAAGAGGAAGCAAAAATAAGATTAAGAGAATAACTATTCTTAATTTTTTTAATTTCCGCTTCATAATATTTCCTCCTTTCTTCCTTCTGTATTTTATACTTATGTGCTTTAAAAGCTAACACACCTTTATAAGTCTTTTTCTACAGATGATGGCAAGAGGTTACAGGCCTGTATCACCCTGGTAAATTCTAATTCAATCGGATTATAGATATAAAAGGAAAGATAATTCTACCCAATGCCAAGAAGTTGATAGTGTCAAATTGAAAAAATCCATTAAATTTCAAAGTGTCTGAAAAAATATCTTTTCACAACTTCTGCAGTGATGAAATACATCATCAGCACTCCTGCCATCAATGCCAAAATTGGTGAAGGCATCCTCACAAATTCGAAGAGGAACGTGCCAACGCTGGTGTACGTAATTGCCACCACTCCTATTCCTGCCGCAATCGAGGTTATAACCAGCCACTTACTGGGCTTACTTTTGAAGACTGGCAGCTTTGTTCGTATGGCAAAGGTTACCACTATCTCTGAAAGGGCAGATAAGACAAACCATGATGTTCTAAACAGTCCAGGACCGACCTTAATCAAATATGTCAGAGACAAGATTAACACCAAATCAAAGAATGAGCTCATTGCACCAAAATAAATCATGAAATTCCGTATCAGGCTAATATTCCATCTCCTTGGTCTCTTGAGAAGCTCCTGATCCACATTGTCTGTGGAAATGGTGAGCAGAGGAAAATCACTGATAAAGTTGTTCAACAAGATTTGAGAAGGCAGCAAAGGAATAAACCCCAGAAAAAGTGATGACAATGCCACAGTAAACATATTGCCATAATTGGCACTGGTAGTATTCAGGATGTACTTTGTAATATTGCCAAAAGTCTTTCTTCCTTCAACTATGCCGTGGGCTAAAACTCTCAAGCTCTTGTCAAGGAGAATGATGTCTGCTGTTTCTTTTGCAATTCCTGTGGCTGTGTCCACAGATATCCCCACATCAGCAGCTCTCAATGCTGGAGCATCATTAATGCCATCTCCCAAGAACCCTACAATGTGTCCTTCTCTGGTAAGACTTTCCACAATTTTAAATTTCTGTTCAGGTGCCACTCTCGCAAATACATTGTATTTCAGGCTGCATTCTGCAAATTTGGATTCATTTAACGATTCAAGCTCAGTCCCTGTTATGACTCTCTCTATAATGGATAACCCAACATCATGACAGATCTTTTTGGTTACAGTAGGACTGTCCCCGCTAATAACTTTTACAGCAACTCCCAGCCTCTGGAGCGTTTTTAATGATTTTTTTGCAGTTTCTTTTGGAGGATCTAAGAAAAGCAAGAACCCCAGCAGAGTCAACCCTGTTTCATCATTGATAGTTATCTCATTCTTTTGTATGTGTTTTTCTGCCACAGCAATAACTCTGAACCCCTCCTTTTCAAAGGTTGAAATCTGGTCACGAATACTGGACATTTCTGCAAGGTCTACCGTGTCGTTTTTTATCTTCACAGAAGTACAGCATTCCAGAATTGACTCTGGTGCTCCCTTCACCACCAGAATGTTATCTTTGTCACCTTTGACCAGAACGCCCATTCTTCTTCTCTCGAAATCAAATTCATTCCTCCCAATGATAGAGAGGGTTTCAACATCATCCTCCAGTGCATATGCTTCTTTGCTCTGCCACAATGCACTGTCGAGGGGGTTGCCAAAGAATCTTTTCCCCTTTTTGCCTGTTACAGCACTGCACACCATACCGTAAAGAACAAGTGCTGAATCTTTTTCCCCATCAGCTGTAGTATACCCTGAAAGAGATAGCGCCCCTTCTGTTAGAGTTCCAGTTTTATCGCAGCATAATGTATCAATGTTTCCAAAATCTTCCACTGATGCTAACCGTTTGGTAATCACCTTTTCCTTGGCCATTTTCAGAGCTCCATTTGACAAGGAGATAGTCATTATTATGGGCAAAACTTCAGGAGTAATGCCTACAGCGAGTGCAATGGCAAAGAGAAATGAGGGAAATACACCTTTTCCCAAAAGGGCGTTGGCCAAGAATATGAATGCAGTCATCATAAGAATTATTTTCAGTAAAAAATTGCTAAATTTCCTTATATTTCTTTGGAAGTCTGCTTCTTGGGGTTTTTCCTCTAGAAAGGCTGCGGTTTTCCCGAAGAATGTGGCTTCTCCTGTGGCAGTGACAATGCCTTTACCTGAGCCGCTGGCCACAGATGTCCCCATAAAGACCATGTTGACTAGGTTTTGAGGGAGTGTTTCCGTTTCTAATAGAGTAGTGGTCTTTTTCAGGACTGGTAGTGATTCTCCTGTCAGAGCAGATTCATCAGTGGTCATCTCATGAACATTAAAGAGCCGCATATCTGCAGGGATGATATCGCCGATAGTCAGAGAGACAATATCTCCTGGGACAACATTTTTCGTTTCTATCTCTGTCATTTCTCCATTTCTCAAAACTTTGGCCCTAAAGGTTACGTACTCTTTGAGGGTCTTTAAAGCTTTTTCAGCTCTGTACTCTTGGAAGAATCCAAGAACTGAGTTTATGAAGACAATTGACAAGATAACTGCTGCATCAATTCTTTCTCCAAGTAAGTATGAAATAACAGCAGCAGCCATGAGAACCAGAACGAGGGTATTTTTAAATTGGGACACAAATATTTCCAAGCTATGTCTTTTTTCTTTTCTTGCAATTTCATTGAATCCGTACTGGTTAATTCGGACTTTAACTTCAGAATCGGTCAGCCCCTTTTCAGAACTCTTGAGGTGGTCAAATACGTCTTGAAAGGGAAGTGCCCAGAATGTGGATTTTTCTTTGCGGTTCATTTTATGAAAAATGAAAACCTAACTTTATATAGGTTATCTTCAGTTGGGGCTGTCAAATTTTGGTGGTTCTCTCACTTTTGTTACACGTGTAACAAATTGTGGGGTTTTATCAATCATTTTAGAATATCATAATACTAAAGGAGATTGAAGATAACTCGTGTATCTATCACCCTGTTAGGGCTCCTTCTGCCTTCTCCGTGTGTGCATTTTTTGAGGGTTCGGGATTACCTTCATAAAACAGAATTAATTGGATTTGGTAGCCTTGAATTCTCTCTTCTTGGTTTTTCTTTTCCCTGTTCAAATAATGTATTAATGAATCAGAAAATCAACTATTTTCCGTATTTCTTTCGTGTTATTTTTCTTCTTAAAATCTTTGAATAAATCATATTTAGTCCTAAAATATGAAAATACTTTTTATATAGAAATAATTAATTAGAAACATTTAGATGTGCATATAAAAAGAATGTATAAAAATAAATTAGTATCGAAAAGTTTATATACCCCCTATCACATAAACACATCTCAAAGTGTGGTTAAGAAAGGGTAAAAAGTTTTAGATCCTTTTTTAACTGCAATCGACCTAAAAATGTCGATATATGTCTAAAATAAAAAAAGAGGTGTTAAAGAAATGGCCAACAAAAAGAAAGGTGGAAAGAAGAAGAAACCCGAAACAAAGAAGAAGCAGTGACGCAAAGTAATCTCCCAAAAGAGATCAAGCTTCCTCTGCTCTTTTTCCTTTTTTTATTTTTATTGAAATCTATTTTTTCTGGGAATATTAAGAAAAGTAGCTGAAGATCAATACTGTCATTATTTCAGAAAATGTTCTTACACCACTGTAAAATATGGGGAAATTTCTGTTCAGGGGTTTTGCAGTGGCACTGTAACTTAATAAAGACCAATTTCTTGTTACACGTGTAACAGGGGAGTATTTCAGGATTGACAATACAAGCAGTAGAACAGAAAAGGGGAATGGAAAATCATTATATGATCCTTTATGATGGAAGACCAGAAAAAGTTCTGAGAGATAACCTGGACTTCATTTGATTCCGTACCGATAACTTTATAAATGTACGGTACATTATTATATTTAGGGTTCTAAGGACTCGAGGTGAATCATATGCAAAGAATTATGAAACCTCACATAGCCTCACAACAGCTCATCGTGGGGAATGATAAAGAACAGAGCAGCATGGGATTTGATAAGCCCTTCGAATCAGGAGATTACATTTCTATCGTAACACCCCGCACAACCCTCACTGGTAAGGTTCTAACTATAGAGGTAGGGTCTACAAAGTTGAAATCTGTCTGGGGGAACATTATTATTATTCCAGACTCGCTCATAGCCAGCGCCACCATTACTAACCACTGTGCAGAAGAAAGATATCTGCAGACATCTGTCAAGTGTACTGTGGAAAAGGAGAAGGTGGCAGAAACTTTATAGAAGCTGGAAAAGAGGAGAAATCTGGCAGAAATGGAACATGAGACAAAGAAGGTATAGATTGTAGTTTCTAGTATTTTATCCTCGTCAGACATACGTAACACACAGCTTAATTCCATATCTTTATGGGGTTGGTGTTTGAAAGGGTTCAAGCGTTTCAATTAACAAGAAAAAACAGCTCACATCTAGGAAGCACAGTGTACAACATCATGCAATATTTATATATCTCAAAAAGAAATCTCTCACATGTTTGGCTGCTACGAATTTGGAAAATCGGTCAGACTTGATACTGTTGAAATTGAAACCTATGAGGATTCAGGACTGTATATATACCACAGGAAGTCAGACCGTGAGGTGACAAAAGTCATTTCATCTGCTTCCACCCTAGTGATTAACCCAGTGGAACCAGTGACGCAACCGAAAGAAATCACTCACTATCTTCTAGTTGAAATGAAAAAACCGATTTCTCTGGCTCCTTTGAGTCACCTGGTTTTTTTTCTGACATTTCCTGTGGAGATAGGTATTTACGTATCAGTTAAGAAGAATATGGAGCACATAGATTCTTTCACCCTTACCAACCCGAAATACACGCTTTACGGTATTCCGCACAAGGGGCTTGTCTGCAAGTTTTGGGAAAGCGATGTCTACAGTAATATCCCAGATGTGAAGCCATATCATGAGGGAATTATGAAAGTCGACCTCCAAAACACTTCAAACAACTGGGCAGAGCTCAAAAAAATAGTATTTGATGCTTACTATATGAAGATATTCTACAGCAAGTTTGCATTCATGAGTACGGTCGTGAAGATATATGGCAACCAAGCAAGAACATCTTTTAAAGAAGAGCCTCTTCTTGGTGACATGAAAAAGGCTGTAGAACTTCTCAGATTGAGAAAAATACCTGGAGTAGAAAAAAGAGAATTTCTAATGGAGCTGGGACTATGATTGATGTTCTATCTTACACATTGTACGGAGATGTTACTGTCTCTGATGTTCTTGTATTCACATTTGCAGTATTATTCTCTGTAATAGTTGCACTCCTCCTAAGAACCTACTTAAGAAGGATATTGAGAGACAAAGTCAATCCTGATTTATTGGGCACTTTGGAGAAGGCAGTTTACTATGCTGTCATTGTTATCGGAGTTGTCAGCGTTCTGCCCCAAGTGGGTGTTAACCTTACTGGGTTGCTGGTAGCAGGTGGCGTTGTTGGTCTAATAATCGGGTTTGCTAGTCAGAGCGTTATGGTAAACTTGATTTCTGGCTTTTTTTTCATTTTCGAGAGACCTTTCAAACTAGGAGACCAGATCAGCGTAGGAGATGTATCTGGATTTGTTGAGGACATACGTCTATTATCTACTGTTGTACGAACCTATGATGGCATATATGTGAGAATACCAAATGAAAAAATATTCACATCGGAGATAACAAATCTTGTAGCCAATGCAGCCAGAAGGGTTGAGTACACCATAGGTATCAGCTATTCTGATGATGCAGAGAAGGCAATAAGAGTAATAAAAGAGACCTTGGAAGACCATCCCTTTGTACTGAGAAATCCTCCTCCCAACATATTTGTGGGAGATCTTGGCAGCAGCAGCGTTGACATTGTTGTGAGGGCGTGGACGCCTTCTGTTACATGGTACGAGGTGAAAACTGAATTGCTGTGGAAGATCAAGGTGGAACTGGAGAAAGCAGGGATAACTATCCCTTTCCCTCAGCGCGTGATTCATTTTGCTGAAAAAAAACCTTAGACTTGAGAATGAATTCACATTGAAATGAGAAGATATGAAAAGCCTCTTTCAATAGGCTTTTGGTGGTTCTCCTATTTCTAGGTTTTCTAGAGAAAATTGCCATTTCCTATGCTGGCATAAATTATACGTATCCAATATTTGGAGGTCAATATAGTTCAATCGAAGGTAGTCCCAATCACAGCCATTTTTTCCTCCTAAAATACACCATCATCAAAAGGCCAATGCTGACCATGGCAAAAAGTACTGCAGGATAGCCCCATCTCCACTGAAGTTCTGGCATGGTTCCAAAATTCATTCCATAAATACCTGCCAAGAATGTCAGAGGAATAAAGATAGTAGCAACAATAGTTAATACCTTCATCACTTCGTTCATTTTGTTGCTGACACTAGACAGATAGATGTCAAGCATTCCAGAAAGCATGTCTCGAAATGTTTCTACAGTATCTATCACCTGGATAGTATGGTCGTACACATCTCTTAAGTATATGAGTGTACTTTTTTTGATCAGGGGAGATTCACCTCTCTCCAGTTTGCTCACCACTTCTCTTAGAGGCCACACTGATTTACGCAGTATGATCATCTCTCTTTTTAGGGTTCGCATAGTTTCCAAGACCTCTGTGGTGGGATCTGTCAATAATTCTTCTTGAACATCCTCAATATCTTCTCCAAGGGCTTCCAGAATGACAAAATAGTTGTCCACAATAGCATCCACCAGAGCGTAGGCGAGGTAGTCAGCTTCCATCTTTCTGATGATACTCTTTTCATTTCTGATCCTTTTTCTGACAGGGTCAAAAATATCTCCCTCACCTTCCTGGAAGGATATGACAACGTGCGAACCGAGGATCAAACTAACCTGTTCTGCACATATTCTCATGTCTTCTTCCTGGTAATGATACATTTTTAATGTTAAGAAGACATATTCTGTGAAATCCTCCATTTTGGGGCGATGTCCTGTATTGAGGATGTCCTCCAATGTAAGGGGATGTATGTTAAAGTAATCCCCTATTTTCTGTATGGTGTCTACATCATGAATGCCGTCTATGTTTATCCAGGTTACACGTGACGTATCTCTGAAGGGGAGACATTCTTCAACACTGTTCACTTCTTTTTCTTGAAAATGTGCTTGGTCGTAGCTAGTAATAGTGATTTTTACTGTTTCAATCTTTTTCTCCCCAATGTGAAGGAGAGTCCCTGGTGGCAAGCCAACGTGTGATCTCTTCTGTTTGGATTTTGACACTGGTTCACCCATGGTACGTATGTGGGAGGTTTAATAAACTTATGTCTTCTGATCTTTTTATCAGACTATCTTCAAAACCAATTTCAATGGGATTGTCATCTGTGATGTTCGTTCTGTTACACGTGTAACATGGTGTAATGATTGATGTATGCATCAATAGATCTGTGCACCTGTTGCTCCGTGATGAAGCTTTCTACTTCACTTTGATCAATATATTTGTGGCTTCATGTATGTATTGGGGTTTCGAAATCAAGAAAACAGTATCGTTCTCTTTGAGAGCGTAGTCACCCCTCGGGATTAGAAAATTCTCTTCTTCTTCGCGATAGATTCCCATGAACACACATTCTTGGGGAAATTTAGATTCACCAGTTATTTCTTTAATTTTCATTCCAGCACTCCTGGCTCTTTCCGGTATTTTCACCGCGTATATTTCAGCTTTTTCCCCGCCCAATGTCATTATCTTCTTCACTTTGGGCTGTTCTACTTCTGTCATGATCTGGTTTATGAGAAAGCTTGCCACATTCACGATAGTGGTCACTCCTGCCCTCTGGTACGCTTGTTCGTAATGAGGGTCCCGCAGCCTGGCAATGATCCGCGGGATACCCAGACTCTTAGACAGGAGCGCGCAGGCCAAATTATCTGAATCCGGCATGAGGCAGAGGATGACTCCTGCCTTTAATGCACCTGCTTCCTCCAGTGTATGTATGTCGGTGGCGCTCCCATTGACAGTCATGGCACCTGTTTCTGCATAGATAGCTTCACATGCATCTCTATTTCTGTCTATTACTACCACATCATGGCCATTTTTTACCAACATCTTAGTTATTTTCCTTCCAATGAGGTCTGCACCTGCAACAATAACGAACATGTTCTTACCTCCTCATAGTTACTTTTGAATGCCACGCTCTCGGGCTGAATAAAAGGAGAACGGGCAGCACTTCTAACCGGCCCGCCAGCATCCCAAAAATGTAGACCACTTTAATAAAAGGATGCAGAGTCACCATCTGATGCACCGGAATGTACGAGGGACCAATATTACCTACTGCACTGAACATTCCTGAAAATGATTCATACCCTCCTAACCCAGATAGTAAAGCAGTTACAATGCCTCCAAACAGTAAGAGGACCATCCAGATGAAGAATAACCCACTCACTCTCTGGATTTCATCCATGTCTATTGGCTTACCATCAATAATGAGAGTGGTTACTGCCTGCCGCGGTGTTCGCAGCCTGAAGATCTCTCTCTGGATCAGTTTTCCGAGGACAGCTATTCTCAGCACTTTTAATCCTCCTCCTGTGGAACCGACACACCCTCCTATAACCATCATAGCTAAAAAAAGTTGGCGAGCTCCCTCTCCAAAGAAGGGACCAGCAATATCCTGAGTTCCAAACCCTGTCGTGGTTAAAATAGCTACCACTTGAAAGAGGGTAGTACGCAACCCTTCTTCTAACTGTCCCCAGAATCCAGGCGTTCCCAGAGCAGGGAGAGGAACTCGTATACACCTCTCTACAAGGATGATCACAACAAAGGCTGAAATTAACCCCCACCAGAGTTTCATTTCTATATTATCCTGTAATGATTTTATGTTCCCTTTTAAAACCCTGTAGTGAATCAAGAAATTCATTCCTCCCAACATCATTCCAAGAATGAGGATGTATTCTATTAAAATGAAATGTGGGTGGTTAACCACGGCATAGTGCCCAATACTGGCATCATAGGTGGAAAATCCACCAGTAGACAACGCGGTAAAGCTGTGGCACACACTATCAAAGAGGGTCATGCCTGCCAGAAAGAGTGCTGCTACAATAATCAGGGTGAATCCTGTATAAATTGTTATCAAAATCTTTACTGTGTTAACCAGTCCAGGTACGGGACGACTTACTTTAATTTTATGGCTTTCAGCACCAAATAATCGATGTATTCTCCTTCCACGATAGCTCACCACTAAGAAAAAGGTTAAAATTCCAACACCACCCAGCCACTGCATAAAACTTCTCCAGAAGAGAATGGTCTTGGACATTCCATCCAAGCCGGTGAACATGGTAATCCCAGTAGTGGTAAATCCGCTCATAGCCTCAAAAAAACTATCCAAGTAAGGAGCTTTCAACCCAATTACGAAGGGAATTCCACCAAGAGCAGAAAATCCCAGCCATCCCAATGCGCAGATGAGCATAGCCTGAAGGTCTGTGGGGGTACCTCCGCGAAAAGAGAGTTTTAAAAGGATCCCCAGAAAGAATGAGAGCACACCAGGGTACAAAAAGGCTTTCACAATTTGGAGATTAGAAATCTCACCAGTTATGACCGCAACAATCAAAGGAAGAACAAGGATACCAGCTAGGACAAAGAATGTGGATCCTAGAAAGTTGAAGACAATGTGAGCATTCTGGAATCTACTTTCCCGTTGACTTCTGTCGGGGGCAGTACGAATGGAGTTTTTCTTCATTTTTGTCTCACCTTTCGTCTGAATCGAATCTCTTGGAGAGTTTTAGGTTCAGATAGAGGGATACATCTGATTGGAAGTGATCAATATAAATTATTTTCTATCAATATACAAATCATGCATGTAGTCCTGGAATCCATGCTTTTTCCAGAAGGAGTAACCCACTTTGTTCTTTGATACTACTCGGAGTTCAATTCTTGTTATACCACGTGATGCAAACCACTCAACCATTTTGTATAACATTCGTGAGCCAATACCCTTTCTCTGATAATCAGATTTTGCAGCCAAATCGGAAATGAACCCGCAGGTTTTCTGCTGGAATACTGGAGGACGTGTATGTATTTCAGCAATGGAGTATGCTACGACGTGTCTTTTGTCCAGAGCAACCAAAACTTGGGCGTCTTGTGACTGGATCACATCGTGCACATGGGTCTCCATGGCTACGTGCCCATCTTCGCTTCTGGTAAAGAAGGGGTCTATATCCTTGTGAAAATCCATGAATTCCTTCCAAATTTCCATGATTTCAGAAACGTGTGAATCTTTGGCAGGGATTATTTCAATCTCTTCAATTTCCATGTAATCACCTTATGACGTGACGAGGTCAGATCTAGAGGGGGTACCCTACAACGCTCAAATAGATAGCACTTTCTTCAGTACCATCAACATCTAAAAGTGCATTCACCTCATCATCGAAGATGGCTCCAATTTGACAGGAACCCAGCCCTAAACTCACCGAGGCCAATGCTAAATTCTGGGCGATGTGGCCTGCATCTAAATAGATGTACCGATACGCCCGCTGATTATACTTCCATTTCATCCGGTAGAATACAGCTGTCCACACAAAGACTACAGCGCACTCTAAACACATGTCCTGTCCTAATGCTGCATTGGTGATGGCTCTCCTGAAATCTCCTTGGGTTATTTGCTCCAGGAGATGATCCTTTATGTTGTAGTGGTATACTCCTCTCTCCAGAGATTCCACCCTGTGAACAATTACGTACGTTTCTATGGGATATAGCGCTCCAGCAGATGGGGTAGTACGATATTCATATCCCCATTCTTTCCTCTGGATTCCTGTGGAGGCCCACAGCAGATAGGACAGTTGCTGCAAAGTTAGAGGCTTATCAGAAAACCGACGGATACTCTTCCTTTTTTTGAGGACTTCATCTAAGGAAAGGGGGGTTACAGAATCAGAATCGAATGGTGGTAACTCGATTTTTTTGCTGTCAGTATACACTTTGTACACTTCTGGTTTACGAGACCAGTCCAGGTATCCTCCTCCCATCTTTTCTGGGTAGTATTTGGTTTCTTTTTGGAATTTATCTCCTATTTCTTCTGTCATTTTAACACCTTTACATTTTTATAGAGTTTCATATCCTAGCTCAAGATAACCTCAAGGTTCGTAATAGGTTTCAGAACCCGTCATTCTTCATCCTCTTAAATTTCTCTGGGGAATGGCAACGGTTGTTACAGCACAGTTTTAGGGTAGACCATTCAGGGTATTTTTGCCTTCTATCTTTATGAAGATTTCTCTCCATATGCTGATACCTTGACACCAAAACCTTTGTACTGATGACTTGCTACTATTCTTTTCTTCCTATCGCAGATAATTCGTGAAACAAAGGAAATTTAAATTTTTGACATCAGAATTTGACAATTTCCACCATGAGATCATTCTAAAAACTCTTTTCTTTGCTTTCTTGTGCTCTCTTCTTTCATTCTCACGTATTCAGATATGGCAGAGTAGTATTCATTAAATTCCTTTGATTTTGGGGAAGAAAGATGTGCTTTTTCATTGATATAGTTCTTTAAGTCACGCTGACACTCACTTAGCATGTCTAAAATTTTCATTACATCCTCCGTGGCAGGTTTTCTATCTCTCTGTAAAGAAGAAATAACTCCTTCAACCAGAGCGATCTCCATTTCTTCTCGCTCACAAAACTCTGCAATTTCTTGTATTAATAACAAGTTGTCCCTTATATCATCTGTGACAGTCCCCTGACCAAAAGCATCAATGAGTGCTTCTTTTGCCTTTTCTGATTCCATGAGCAAATCGCTTGCTTTTCCGATCTTTATGAGGTCCATTATTTCACCTCAAATAGTGACATTTATTTCAATACTGCACAGCGAATAAAAACCTTTGGCTTTAACTGGCTTTGGGACAAAAATCAGTCCAGGTGATTCAGGGATGTAAACAGGTGCGGGGCGAGGTACCTGAGATAGCTGAATCTTTTGATGTTGTAGTCGCACGCTTTAACTTTATTTGACAGACTGTCAACAAAAATACAATTCAAAAGAGTTAAATAGCGTAACCCCTCCATTTTATTACCAGTAACGATACGGTGAAGCAGAGATATTCTATGTTGCCACTGTAGTAACCTTTGGAGATGAAAAAATGGCAGATCTAAATATAAAAAACGGAAAAGTATTTTTGGAAACAGGACTAATTGAGGCTGGAATAAGTATAGACAATGGAAAGATTGTGGCCATTGGCAAAGAAAACGCTCTTTTAGATGCTGATAAAACCATTGATGCTCGTAACAGAGTTATTATCCCTGGAGGTATTGATGTACACACCCATATATTAGATTTGGTATATGCGTACAGAGATGATTTTTATACTGGCACACAAGCTGCAGCCTCTGGTGGTATAACTACAGTATTGGAGATGCCTTTAGGAATTGAAGGTAAATCTGTGACTGAAGCATTTGATATGCAGTTGAATACTATGAAGGAGAAGTGCTTAATAGATTTTGGGTTAATTGGAGCTGCAGGGCAAACTACTATAGATTCTATACATGAATTGGCACAGAAAGGGTGCATTGCTTATAAAACATTCATGACAAATCCCCCAGAAGAAGAAGCTGAATTAAGAGATTTAGCTGCAAAAGATGATTATTATTTGTTGAAGATTTTTTCAGAAATAGCCCGAACAGGATTAGTGGCAAGTGTACATGCCGAAAATGATGCTATAATACAAAATGAAGTCAACAGATTACGGGCTGCAGGCAAAAAGGATTTCCAAGCCCACACTGAGTCCAGACCACCAGTTGCAGAAGATGAAGCCTGTGCCAGCGCTTTAGTACTGGGACACTACACTGCTGTGAAGCTGAACCTGGTCCACATGAGTTCAAACCGTGCATTTTCATTTATTAGAACAGCAAGAAAGAAAGGATGGGATGTCACCTGTGAGGTAACGCCGCATCATTTGTTGCTGACATCAGAAAATGGGACCAGAATTGGAGCGTGGGCAAAGGTAGATCCCCCATTGCGGTCACAAGAGCATGTAAAAGCTGCTTGGGATGCCTTAAATGATGGTACTATTGATATGGTTGCCAGCGATCATTCGCCTTACAGTCATCATGAAAAAGAGAGTGATAACATATTTGAGTGTGGTTCTGGCACACCAGGGGTGGAAACATTACTTCCTGTGATGCTGGACGCAGTCAACAAGGAAAGAATAAAACTGAACCGGCTTGTGGAGACAACGTCTCGAACTCCTGCAAAGCGATTTGGCATATACCCCCAAAAAGGAGTGATTGCGGTCAATGCAGATGCAGATTTGGTCATTGTCAACATGAAAAAAGAGTACACCATAAAGAATGAGAACATGTTCACTAAATCCAAGGTTACTGTATTTGATGGCATGAAAGTACAAGGTGTCATAGAGAAAACACTGGTACGAGGTACTATTGTCTACGATAATGGAGAATTCCATGTAAAAAAAGGATATGGAGCGTTCATTACCCAAAGAAAACAATTACCCAAAGAAAACAATAAGTAGATTTCTTCAGATATCAAAGAAATTTCAGAAAAAAATGTTACACATGTAACAGTGAACGAGGAAAGAGAGTGTCGTCAACGAACCAGTTTTGTGAGACATGTGATCACTTCTTGGTACACATCTATTGCTGATTGTACACATATTTCCGCATTTATGTAATCTTTTTCTCTGAATCGGTCTTCACCTATGTTCATGAACTTTTCGGCTTTTTCAATCATTTCTTTACAGTCAGATATGTCTAATTGTCGTGTTTGAGCCTTTTTCAACATATCCTTAACGTGATAGGACAATTCCTGCGCTGTTACCATGTCACCCTGTATTTCACGTTCTTTTCTTCTATCTTCGAATTCGTAATAGAGAACCACACATACCAACCAGGTCACAAAAAACAAGATGAAAGCTACCTGAATTACTGGTGGAGCAGAAAAGGTCAAGAGTAAAAAGGGAAAAACAGACGGCAAATTGATGATCAACCACAAATACCATAGATAAATCATGACTTTGGAAATGAATCGTGGTAGTTTTTCACGCTTTGTTACGGGCAGACCGCCCCCAATTGAAACAACGATGCGTGACATGAGAATAATACCCATGATTAATAAAGTGACAAATCCCCGTAAGACTTCACCTTCGTAGAATTGTATACACAGTAAGGCCGCCGTATACCCTATTGCTAACCACGCCTTGAGGAAGGCTTTCATTCTCATCATGGTTTTCGGGTTCACACAACAGGTTATGCAGAGTACTAAAAAATGTTTTGTAGAAAAATGGGTGGATGCCATGGTTAAGATGGTAGTATCTCACAAGGTTAGTATTCTTGGTTCAAATCAACTGTGTTTATAAATTCTCTTTCTCCCTGTGCAAACCGACGTATATTTTCGATGACTTCATCCCATCGGTGAAGATCATTTAACGGGGAAGCTGCTCTGTGAGGGGACAAGACTACATTATCCAGTGTATGGAACGGGTAGCTAAAGGGATATTTTCGCCCTTTTTCATCAGAATCTGGTGTATAGTTGTACCAAACATCGAGGGCTGCCCCACAAATGGTTTTTTCTTTGAGTGCAGTATACAAGCTGTATTCGTCAACGACTGGCCCTCTTCCTACATTCACCAAAAGACTCTCAGGTCCTAGCAGTTCCAGTTCTTTCTTCTTGATCATCCCTTTGGTTAATGATGTTAAGGGAACAGAAATAATCATTGTGTCAACCTCTTCTAGAAAGGGGTGAAGGTCAGAATATGTATATTTTTTAACATGAGTAGGTAAAACTCCTTTCTGTTTATTCCAGTCCATGCGGATAGCAGAAAATGTAACATCAAACCCAGAAAGAAATCTATGAACGTTTCTGTTCACATGTCCGTACCCTAAAAAGCCCACGTTCCGATCACGAAGCGGAATAGAAATAGCATCTTGATCTCCTTTCCTCCATTCTCCCTTGACCATCCAGTCATGGTGTGGGATAACCCTATTCATCAATGCCAAGAGTAAAGCTACCGCATGTTGGGCTGTAAAAAAAGCATTACCATGACCATTGACTAGAGTGACTGGTTTTGTCTGGTTTACCTCTCTGAAAAGGTCAATCAAATGCTGGACACCTGCTCCTGGATTGATAAAAAGAGATAATTTGGTGGCAGCATACAAGAGCTCTTTTGTGGGTCTCCATCCTACAATAATATCTGCGTGAGGTGCTAACTCTACATAGGTGTCTTCTGTAGCGTCTGGTGGGAAGAGTAACTGTACGGGAAGATCGCGTAACCCATTTGTCAGGTACTCCTTCAACCGTTCATTGGGTTGCCAGATAAAGAGTACTTGAGTCTGTGACATGTATCCACTCTTCTATTCCTGTATGTCTTTCTCTTCATTTTTGCAGTTGTAAAGCTTTGTCCCGCATTTTTTGCACGTGTCATCATACCAAGCGAATTTTGTCCCACATTCTGGACAGCTCCACCTAGACTCCTGTTCCTCCAGCCATTTTTGGACTCCTTTTTTCTGGATAATTTCTAGATTTTGGAACACCACCGAATGGTGCGGGCATTCATCGTTTCTGAACTCTACTAAGCGCGTACATGGGTATTCTGTACATTGGAAACAGAAATCAACCTGGTTATCCTCTGCGCACTGTCTTATGTCGCAGGTTTTACAGTATATTGCCATTGTTCCACTTTTGCAGCCATGACATTTCAGGTCTTCAGGGTCCATTTCCCACTCTTGAGCTGATTCCTTTAGTGTACCTTCTCTATTTGCAATTAAAACGGCGCACGCACCGCAGTACAACCCGCAGTATGTATCATATCTGTACTTCATGGTATCCTCCTCATTGGTTAGACTCATTTGTTCAATGCAGATTGATGAACCTGCATAGTTACTGATGAAGTGCCAAAGACACTTGCTCTTGAATTGGAAGAATTTTCCTCCCCTTTTTGGTAATACGATTTAAATAGTTAACATGGCTGCCCCTCACCGAAAGGAGTAGATCGCCTGGGTTAACCCCATAGTTCTTGAGGGTTTCTTCAGGAATTGTAATACTATTGTCATGGAGTTCTACCCAGCAGCACAGTCTCCCATTGATTTCTACTACTTTGGCTTCAGGTATGTGAACGTCAGCCTGCGAAAATACATTTGCTATGCCAACTAATGGTGTATTTTGTAAGCGTTCCACCGTGGTTAACCCAAATCCTCCTGAACTTTTGCTGCCCGGGATTACGATAACCTTTGTACAGGTTGTCAAGTTGTATTCCTCTGCCGCTTCGGGGGGGATTACAATTTTCCCGTCAGTTCCTACTTTTGACCAACCAAAGACATATTTTCCTCCTTTTACAATTTGGGGCACTTTATTCCTCCCTTTTTGTAGGTTCTCCTTAGGATTACTTCTTTTTCATGTACTTTTCTCGATCTTCTACTCTGATCTCCATGACAATATGACCCCAGCCGCCGCAGTGCACTCCTACATCGAAGCAGCCAGCTCTTTTAAATCGCATCTCATTGGGATCAACTCCTGCGTAGAACAGTTCATTTGATGCAAAGATTAACATTGCCACTGCATTCAAGGCGTAGATACAGACTTTTTTGGGGCATAATTTCGTTAACAGGTTGCCTGCACCATCGAAGTAGAATTTGTCACCGACCTTGTGCTGGCTGTTACATCCATGGGATTCCACCACTTCTATGACGATTGTTTTGTTTAGTAGGGCAGGTCCCTTAGAGAGGACATCTGCATTTCTGGGGTTCTCTCTAAATTTTTGCATTTCTTCATCAGTATATCCGATGTGCTTCTGGAAAACATTCCACACTTCTTCATCGATCATGGGGTTCCCTCCTTTCTTGGATAGAAGTTACAGCATATAACAGTTTGCGTCTGAAGAGTCGATTTTGGGTGGGCACTTGTTACACGTGTAGCAATTATTGCTCTCCTCCGACGGTTTTTCATGGAAGGGTTGTCATCAACACGCTATTCCACAGAAAATGTTATGTGGCTCCCTGTGATGAATCGCGCTTTTTCTGTACATAAAAACAGGACAGCTTCAGCAATATCCTGTGGTGTTGCCTGGGTTCGTGATGTCCATTCGTCAGAATGATCTGCAAATGATAATGCTTTCTCCATATCAATGTGGGCAGTATGCCCAGGCCCAGGATTTATGAGATTGACTGTAATATTGTATTTTCGCTCTTTCAGAGCTAAATGTCTGGTTAACAATGCACGACCACCTTTCCCTATGGCATACTCTACTGGACCAAAGTTTTCGGCTGCCCAGTGCCCTGCACCGTACACACCAATAGTGATAATTCGTCCCCACTTGTGCTTCCGCATGTATGGCAAACACTCGCGAATGCAGTAAAAGACTCCATTGATTTCAGCCTCTATCACTTTTCGGAACTGCTCTGGAGGTATCTCTGTAATATCTCTGGGGTTCCACTGTCCACCTGCGTTGTTCACTAGGATGTCAATATTCCCAAAGTGGTCTACTGCCTTTTTGACCATGGCAGAGACATCTTCAGCTTTTGTGGTATCAGCTTTCACCAGTAATACGCGTCTTTTCATGTCCTGAATAGCCTTTTCAACTGATTTCGCATTTTTATCCGCTGCAGCATCTCTTCTATTGGTACCATAATTCAGAACGATGTCACAACCATTTTTCGCAAGGATGAAAGCAGTACTTCTGCCCACACCACCACTTGTTGAACCAGTTATTAAAGCTACTCTCCCTTCTAGTATCATTGTATCATCTTTTTCCTTTTTTTATGTTAGTCCACAACATTTTTACGAATCTGTGGCGCTGTACTGATTTATTCTCAACTATGAACAACCTGATCACTTTTTTTGATTCTTTTCATCCTGAAGGAGTGCCAGTGCCCTTGCAAACGCATCGCCTATTTCTGCTCTAGTTAGCACCGCAGCTGCGTCAGCAAGCGTTTTTATCTCTTGTTCTTGTTCTCTGGAGAGCACTTCCACAAAATACTTCTCAAGGGAGAGTTTTTCATTTTCTCCATCTTTTTCCTGCCACGGAATATACGTTCCTTTGATAATCCTATCAACAATCGAGTCCATATCACCTTCAAAGCGTATGCCGCGATCATCCACGTAGTAGTCAGCAAATGGTTTTACACCTGTATCGGGCGGCTGGCTAGGGTTTTCATTGACCCAGTCAACAAGAGAGAGAAGTCCATGTTTTTCAAGCCACTTGTACACATCTTTATAGTTTCTGGTGGTGTATACTCCTATTTTAAATCCTGCATCGCGTAACCTCTGAAGATTGTATTTGACACCTGGAAGAGGATTTCCTGGGAAATCTGAATACTTCTCCCATCCTCCTTTACAATCTGCTAAGGTTCCGTCCAGATCAAAAGCAACAGTATACTTCCTCTTTGTATCTGCATCTTTTCTCATGATTGTTCTCTCCGTTCTTTTTACTCCTGCACCTTTTTTAACTTTTTTCATTAGTATTTCCCAACACCTTACAGGGTTGTTAACGTGTGATTATTTCTTTTCATTCTTGAGGAGTTATCAACGGGTCAAAGAGCTTTGATGATGTAACTTATGTCCAGGAATAGATCACCAATAAAAAGGAGGGTCTTTAATCCTTCATTTAGACTATTCTCTCCTTTCAACTATGATTGTACATCTCGTTGCTAACGCTGCAATTGCTCCCAGAGCAGCAAGCCATGGAGCAATCAATGCTCCTATGACCCCAATAGTCACAGGTATCTCCATTAGTAATTTACCGTTTTCATCTTTAACGATTATTCTCCTCACATTTCCTTCATGAATGAGCTCTTTTACTGTTTCTATGAGGCGGTCAGAATCTACCACAAATTCTTCCTGTGGTGCAGTTGATGCTCCACATTTATGGCAGAATAGTGCTCCTTCTGGGAGGTCTGCTCCACATTTTCTGCAGGTTGTCATGATGTCTCCTCACGTACGGGAGTTATAAATGCTTCTGGTAAGGTGTTCATTGGTTGACCATTACTGTTACACGTGTAACAAAACAAAAACATCAATATATGAACCCTTGGTCGCCACCACGAATTTAGCTTTTATTTAACCCTATAACCCAAAAAAAAGTAAAAAATATCAAGTTACCTTAGTTACTTCAGTTCTTTTAAAATCTCTTCTGCTCTATCTTGACGTACTTTCCCCTCTTTCACCATCTGTTGCGCCACTTTCTCGATCAAATCACCTGTAGCACCTGCCGCCTGAGCAATATTCTTTGCATGCAACTTCATGTGCCCTCTCTGTATGCCCTCCGTGGCCAAAGCTCTCAGAGCAGCAAAGTTCTGAGCCAGCCCCACAGCTGCTATGATCTCACCTAATTCAGAAGCAGTTTTTACTCCCAGTATCTTCACAGAAACCCGGGCCACAGGATGTGATTTAGTAGCTCCTCCCACTAATCCGACTGCCATGGGTATTTCTATACTCCCCAGTAAATCTTCGTTAGCATCTTTTTCCCAGTGTGTCAATGATGTATACCTTCCTGAAACAGACGCATATGCGTGCGCACCAGATTCTATTGCGCGCGTATCATTTCCTGTAGCCAGAACCACAGCAGTAACCCCATTCATAATCCCCTTGTTGTGGGTAGCAGCTCTAAAGGGATCTATCCGGGCGAACTGGTAGGCTTCCACAATACTGTTGACTGTTTCCTCCCCAATGACATCTTTTGAGTATTTCACTCTTGCTCTGGCCAGTCTGTACTTTGCCAAATTTGATAAGATTCTCAAGTACACCCTCCCTCCTGTGATCTCTTCAATGAAAGGTGCCACCGCTTCCACCATAGTATTGACGGCATTAGCTCCCATAGCATCCCTGCAGTCCACCAACAAGTGGGTGATCACCATGCCGTTCTCCAGAACGCGTACATTAACATCTTTACACCCACCGCCGAACCGCAGTAAAACGGGGTCCTGCTCATTTGCCAGCTCTATGATATCTTTCTTGTGTTCTAAAATCTGTAACCTTGCCAAAAATGGACTCTCAACACCAACCAGCTGTATCTGTCCGATCATCACCGGCTCAGTAGAGGAGGTGAAGAACCCTCCTGAAGGTCGAGCTAATTTGGCCGCATTGCTCGCAGCAGCCACCACTGAGGGCTCCTCAATCACCATAGGGATCAAATAATCTGTATTATTGATCAAAAAGTTAACAGCCACCCCAAAGGGCAGCTCAAAGGTCCCTATGACGTTCTCAATCATTCGCTGTCCCTGCTCCACGTCAAGTCCTTTCCCTTTTACAGTTTCTATCTCCTCTGGAGAAAGGTCGGCAAATTCCTTCACGATTTTCACTCTTTCTTCTAAGGGAAGTTTGTAAAATCCTTTTATCTCCGATGTCATGTTAACACCCGAGTACTGGTCGGAATTTGTATCCATATAAGATTAATCCACTCTCCCCGTGTTCCTTAAGCTTCCGGGTGACCATCTCCACCCGCATCCCAATAGTGACATCTTCAGGGTCCACATCGGTCAGCTGAGATGACACAAATACCCCTTCATCTAACTTAATCAATGCCACACTGTAGGGCACATACTCTTCAAAGCCTGTCGGGGCCTCATACACTGTGGTGTACGAGTATACCTCCCCTGTGCCAGATAACCGTACCGCTTCTTGTGGGTTCTCCTTACACTTGGGACATACCTTCCTCGGTGGAAAGCTCTTGTGCCCGCATTCACACGTGGTTCCCTCTAAATTGTACCTCTGATTTTTAAGCCTCCAATTTCGTGAAATTTCCACAATTACACCTCCAATATGTGTGTTATTACAGTGGCGGCTGTCCCGCCCATGCACTGGATCATGCCAGTTTCACACTCTATCTGATTTTTTCCCGCTTCTTTTCTCAACTGGGTTACAGCTTCTACAGCTTGGTATACCCCACAGGCCCCCATGGGATTACCTCTGGCCTTGCACCCACCCATGGTGGTAATAGGAATTTTACCATCTAAAGCAATCGTGCCTTCCCGAGCTAGTAGAGCACCTTCCCCTTTTTTCGCAAATCCACTGGCTTCTAACGATAAAGCAGCTACCACAGGAAAAAGATCGTGCACTTCGTAAAAATCAATGTCTTCCAGGTTCTTAGATGCCATCTTTAACGCTTTTTGTGTAGATTCTCTCACTGCTTTGAACACTAATGGGTCCTCCCTGTTGTCCAGTCCAATAGTGTCTGTGGATACTGCTGACCCTGTAATTTTTACGGGATCACCTTCTACCGCATCCAAAGGAGCCAAAACCACACTGGCAGAACCATCACATGCAGGAGGACATTCCAGTGCCCGGATGGGATCTGCTACCACTGGAGATTTCAAAATCGTTTCTGTGTTCACCTCTCTCCTGAACATGGCATAATCATTTCCCACCCCATTTCTGTGAGCATTCACGCAGAATTGTGCCAAATCCTCAGGAGTGCAGCACCCGTCAAATACGTATCTCTTGGTAAGTAAAGCGAATAGTGCAGTCAAAGAAATGCCATTGATAAGCTCGTACTCAGTATCTAGTGATAAAGAAATCCCAAATTCCAGCTTGTCCTGGAGTACATCTGTCACCTGTTCCACACCATTGACCACCACAATATCGTTGACCCCTGAAGCCACACTTAAAATTCCTTGTCGTAGAGCAGCTGCTCCCGATGCAGAGGCAGCTTCCACTCGGACTGCTTCAATTCCATTAAATCCACAGTAATCACTGATTAAAGCTCCCAAGTGCTCTTGACCGGAAAGTTCTCCCGCCAGCATATTCCCCACGTACAAAGCGTCCACATGATCCACTCCAGCATCTCTCATCGCTTCCTTAATGGACTGGTAAGCCAGGTTCCTCAAAGAGGTCTCCCAGTGCTCTCGTACTGCAACCTGTCCAACTCCCAAAATCACAACATCTCTCATCACATCACCAAATTCTTTCTGAATTTTGTATAAACTGCATAATCGATCTCTTTCTTTCTTTGGATGTACACTTCAACCCGCGGGGCCATATCCCTCTTCTCTTCAATCTTTTCGGTAACCACAAATGAAAACGCATCGCTTCCTGCCCCACTCCCGTAGGAAACGCACAAAATTCTGTCACCTGGTGCTGCCACATCTAGTGTAGCTGCTAATCCCAGAAGTGAAGATCCCGAATACGTATTACCCACATAAGGAACGATCAGCCCAGGCATGACCTTCTCCACCGGAAAGTGGAGAGTCTTGGCTGCAGTTATGGGGAATTTAGCATTTGGTTGGTGAAAAATAGCAAAGCTGTAATCCTCTGGTGTGTATCCGAGATGTTCCATTAACTCGGAAGCACAGCACACCACGTGGTGAAAGTACGCGGGTTTTCCTGTAAATCGGTGCCCGTGAACAGGGTACTTTGTGGATTCCCTCCTGAAAAAATCGGGAGTGTCAGAAACATACGAGTGAGATGCTTCTAAATAAGCGAGGCTTTCCTCTTTTCTTCCAATCAAAAAGGCAGCCCCTCCTGCTGCTGCAGTGTACTCCAAAGCATCTGCAGGTCTTCCTTGTGCAGTGTCAATTCCCAGAGCTAACGCGTATTTCCCCATGCCTGAACCAACTAAAGCAAAACATGCCTGCATAGCTTCTGTTCCTGCTTTACACGCGAATTCCCAGTCTGCTGCATCCACGTGGGGCGTGGCATCAATAACCTCTGCAATAATTGTTGAAGAAGGCTTCACTGCATAGGGATGGGATTCAGAACCAGCCCACACAGCTGCAATGTCCTTCGGGGATATCCCCCCTCTCTTTAGAGCATTCCGGGCAGCTTCAATCCCGATGGTGACTGTATCTTCATCAGGGCCGGGTACTGATTTTTCCTGGATAGGAACAGCTCTTGTATCTCTTCCCCAGACTCTGGCTATCTCAGATGTCTTAATCCTGTACCGCGGGATGTATGCTCCATATCCTACGATTCCTACATCTTGGTTCGGCTTCATAGTAACACCAAGGTCAGACAATATATCTCCTACACACGCCATCTATATAAAGGTTTCGATGATTAACTTACCTTGTATCGACAAAAGACGATAACGTGAATATATGTTTTATTGAAATGAAACGTGTAGCCAGGCAAAATATTTTACACAAAAAAAATAATCTCTCGTTGAATTGGGATCATCTCATTCTGGCGCTGCAATTTTTATCTCTTTGAATATTAAAAATCATAAAAAAAATGGTTAGAAAGAAAAATTTGTTACACGTGTAACAAATGCCAATTATCAGACAACTCTTGATTGGTGGATTGGGAACAGGTTAACAGTATTCACATGGGCATGGAACGCAACCCTCTGATCATGGTTTCCACAGAGTCTGCTCTAGATAAAATTAATGGGATTCTTTCCACTTCTGCCAGCTTTATGGCTACAGGATCATCCACAGTGGCAGGACCGTGCAGCACGATTATTGCAGGTTTCAACCCTTTCACGCGAATGGCAATCATGGGGGATCTGCCCCTGGATACTTGGGTGAAGATCAATGCTCTCTCGGTGGTCCAGCCATACAGTCTGGTGAACTCATCTGACGACATTTCCGAGATGCATCTAATACTGTCAATGACAGTGTATCCGAAGATTTCTCTCTCCATTAAATGTTCATTCGCAACAATTTCTCCTTGGACAGCTTTCAAAAATGCTTTCGCAGAGATGGGAACTGCAAACTCCCGCATGTCAATGATCACGTCAGTGGATAGTTCAGTATCCATCATTCTGCTGAATGCGTGGATGACGTGTCCCCCATTGAGTTCATCTAAGTCTATCAACCCTTCCACGATCTTTTTGATAGTAGAGCACCCAGGTGATTTTCTTCTGCCCCCTTCGTAGTCACTGATGACAGATGATGAGATATCCAAACGATCTGCTAAATGTGTTTGAGTAATACCGAAAACTTCACGCCACTTTTTCATAGTTCTGCCAGGGTCCTGAGATAGTGTGATTTCACCAGCCATACGTTTGGCAAGCCTCTCCTTGTAATCATCGATCATGGAGTGTTTTTTCTCATTTACATATTTAAACGTTTCGGCTTTTGCAGGAAGGAAGAAAGACATCTGCTGTAATATCTGATAGGTTACAGGTGAAAGATGGGTATTTTCAAAAAAATAACAGGTGAAATAACTTTGTTTAAGGTATACTGTTCATTCTGAAATTAAAATTGGTGCAACTTTATTACTCCGCTTTTCAATGTGTCGTCAAGAGGTTGTCACGTCTTTGGGGGCTGATGTGTTACACGTGTAACATCTCAAATAATTATCATTCCACCTGCAATCTGATTGTACAGAGGCAATTCATGAACCCAGATGGATTTTATCCTCAGAAAATGTGACAATCCCATCGCGCAGTAAGGCTTTTATACTTCTTTCTAATGATAGTTCATGCCACAAGAATGGGAGGAGCACGAAATCAAAGAGCTCATGGAAAAGTATACAGCTGTAACAATTCCAATAAAGGTTTCTCTTGATGCACAACAGCACGTTCTAGATACAGGAAGTATTGAAAAAATGCTTTCAACTGCAGAGATGATATCTCTCATGGATTGTTACTGCAGAAAAACGTTAGAAAACTGTGATAAACCCTTAGAGGTTTGCATAGGTCTTAACAAAGAGGCCGAATATCTTATTGAGAAAGAGGGAGCAAAAGAAATTAGTCTGGAGGACGCTTTGAACGTTCTTAAAATGTCTCATAAAGCGGGGTTAGTACATTTGGCGTATTATAGGAAGGGAGAGGATTGTGATATCATTTGTAGTTGCTGTAGTTGCTGCTGCCATCACTTGAGTGGGTTGAAACGGTTTGGGTTTAACGAGGCAGTGGTAAAATCTGATTTTGTGGCTGTTTTTGAGAAATCTGTGTGTAGTGATTGCGGATTGTGTGTTGAACGGTGCCAGTTCGGGGCATGGGAATTTGATGAAGATGATGTAGTATTTGATGTTGATCATTGTTTTGGGTGCGGGCTGTGCGTGAGCAGCTGTCCTACAGGAGCTGTATCTCTTGTGAAGAGGTAGTCTAGTTCAGATGGGTTAATAATGGGATGATCAGAATGAAAGAGGTGGTGTCGTGGATATAGTAATAGTACATACGTGGTTGCTGACCTTTAAAAGAGGATTGGGAATCCTCCAGGATGGTGCTTTAGGAATAGAAGGAGATAAGATCGTATACGTTGGCGAAACTGATAAATGTGATTATAAATCTGCAGATATCGTCATTGATGGTTCAAATCACGTGACCATGCCTGGATTGGTCAATGCCCACACGCACACGGGGTTAACATTGTTAAGAGGTTGTGCTCAGGATGTGCCGGAGATTGAGTGGATGAACAAAGCATTGGGTCCTTTAGCCAGGCACATGAGTACAGAAGATCAGATACTGGGATCAAAACTGGGTGTTTTGGAAGGGTTACGTTCTGGTACTACGACATTTTCTGAATACACTGGCACTGTCTCTGAAGTTATAGAGGAGGTGTACCTCCCTTTTAATGCGCGGGTTGTAGCCACAGAGACCATAAATGAAACAGTAAGAAGGGAGGATTTAGGTCCAAAAGATCTTTACGAATTTGACCGCTCTAGAGGAGAGGAAGCTTTAAAACGAACTGAAGCACTTTTTAACAAATATAATGCTGAGGACATGGTCACCTGTTTGTATGGACCTCAAGCGGTGGATATGGTTTCTTTGGAAACGTTGAAAACCGTTAAAGAGCTGGCAGTTGAGAGAAATTGCAGAATCCACATGCACGTGGCGCAGGGAGAAAGGGAACGATTACAGATTAAGGGGAGATACGGCAGTAATGCTACCGCAGTAACAGTTTTGAAAGACAGTGACATGCTGGATAATTCGTTAATTGCTGTGCACATCCATGATACCACAGTTAAAGAGAGGGAATTACTGGTGAAAAAAGATGTGAAAATGGTGGGCTGTCCCAGTTCCATTGGTGTCATCGATGGTATTGTTCCTCCATTGTATCATTACATTAATCTGGGCGGTACTGCTGGTATTGGCACTGATCAGGCCCCTGGCCCGGGGAGTCACAACATGTTCAGAGAGATGCGGATGGCCAGTATACTCTCAAAGGTCAATTGGAAAGATCCCACTGCGTTACCTGCCTGGATGTCATTACAATTGGGTACTGTTAGAGGTGCCGAAGTTCTGGGATTGGATAAGAAAATAGGTACGTTACAAGTTGGGAAAAAAGCAGATGTTATTACAGTGAACCTTTTTCATCCGAATTTGACGCCTGTCATTACAGCCCCTTTCAGGAATTTTGTGTCTCATTTAGTGTATTCTACTGCTGGTACAGAAGTGGATAATGTGATCATCAATGGTACATTAGTGATGCACAACAGTACGTTCACCAAAATAGATGAAAAAACAATAATGAAAGAAGCTAACGCAAAAGCAGCGAAAATTTTTGAAAGAGCAGAAGAAGACTGGAAACGCGCAGGTTCAAAATTCGTTGAATATATCGAAAAGGGGTGGATGTAAATATCAGAGAGCACGTAACCTTCAAGAGAATTCTAAACTCATCTTTCTATTAAGAGACTTCTGAAATCCTCAGTGAACAGAAAAATCCTTCAAACTCACGTGGATGCGAGAAAAGACTGTAAAACCTGTTGGTCTAGACATTTATGTGGCGGAAATTGCTGGCACGAAAATTATATGTATAATGGACGTATTGATGAACCTTACAAGCTTAAGTGTGGTCTTTTCAGGTATGTTGCAACACTTTCCATGGTTATATTTTCTAACCTGCACGAAAAAGATAGAGAATTACTGGATAGAATGTTCCGGAAAAATGAACCGACACATAAACGTGCAGATCTTCCAGAAGAAAACACGAAAAATAGAAGGAGGTGAGAAGATGCAAAGGCTGAACCCTGATGAATCAATTCCTGGAGAGGCTGTCTGTCCTTCAGATTATGTCTGCCCAGTGGTTGATATATGTGGTGTAGACTATGGCCCCTGTGTATTCATCGGCATATGTGTGCTCGATATACACTAAGTGGGTATAAATTTGATTTTCCTTTTTTATTTTTTTGAATTTAGTGGATCTTCCAGGAGGAAGTGACAAATAGAGGAGGTGAGAAGATGGAGAGGATGAACTCAGCAGGGGCTGATGAAGGCATTCATATCTGCATTGTTGTAGATTTTGTGGCCTGTGAGGATGTCGATATATGTTTAGGTCTTGATTTTGACAAATCGGACTAGTTTTTGCTTTTTTACTTTTTATTTTTTTATTTTTAACCTATTCACTCTTTATTCGTACAAGATGATCCTGATTGTTACACGTGTAACAAAGTT
>Ga0209636_10000174_pt1 | contig 54453 bp, 62 predicted proteins | sample DeeMarSWOR152_54_FD_187464 | JGI IMG/M metagenome (GOLD analysis project Ga0209636, IMG submission 187464) | Marine sediment microbial communities from White Oak River estuary, North Carolina - WOR-1-52-54 (SPAdes) (version 2) | ecosystem: Environmental > Aquatic > Marine > Intertidal zone >...
CTGGGCAATACTGGTGGTGATGATAGTCGGAGTTGTTCTCTGGCAGTTAGGTGTTTTTGGAGGAGCAGGCGGCGGATTAAATAGAGCTACAGGTTTTACAACAATAAAGGCGTTTGATAGAAGCATTCAGTACACGGCTGGAGTATCTGGTACTGTAAACGCAACGTTCACGAACGCTGCTGGAACGTCTCTGACTATAGTAGACGTTGATGCAACAGGAGACTGTACCTTCGCAGGAGATGCCAGTGATACAACACTTATGAGCACTTCTACTACAGCAGGAGGGGATGATGTGACATTAGCTGTTGCAGGCGGCGACACAGTTAGCTTCAATTGCGCAGCTGCATCCACAACAGACAAAACAGCAGGAGATACCTTCACAACAAACATTGCGATAGTCTATACAGAGTCAGTGGCAGGAACAACCTTGACGCACACAGACTCCGGCAGGTTAACAGGAACTGTTGAATAAACCGCTTAGCCTTTTTCTTCTTTTCTTTTTATTTTATTTGCTGATTCCTAATCTTTCTTATGAAAGAAATGTCCAGCACGAAAGGTCAGGGCGCCATGGAGTATCTCACCACTTATGGTTGGGCCATTCTCGTTGTCATGCTGGTTGGAGTTGTTCTCTGGAAGATGGGGATATTCAGCCACCTTACTAAGACAATAAGCAGATGCAACGACTTCGAGGAGATCAAATGCTTCGATCCGAGCGTCCAGTATATTTCGGGTGGCTCACGCACATTAAATGCTACATTCACGAACGCCTTAGGAGGGACGATAAGTATTATTAATGTTGAAGCACGTGAAGACTGCGTATTTTCAAACAACCCGGACACCTCACTTATAGGAGGAGGTCCGGGGGCAGAGATTTCTGTTGACGCCGGCGAATTAATTCATTTCTCATGCCCGGCAGTCAATCTAGTCAATAAACCAGTGGGGGATCCATTCTCGGTTGAAGTCTTTATAACATTCAAGGAGACTGTTGCGGGTACAGAGATAACAAGAAATGAGACAGGGCGCCTGAAGGGTTTCGTTGAATAGATTTTCTTTATAGGTACCTATATTAGTCTATGAAGAGATTTCTCGCGATTTTGATCTTAATCTATATCCCGATCATCTATTTCGGAATTCAGACTCAATACTATAGCGATGAGGATTTCTATTTTCAGATGGGGAAAGCGGTTTTAAACGGGCATTCTCCCTACTCAGACTTCTTCTGCGCCCATATGCCATTGATGATCTATCCAATTTCCTTTCTGTTTTTGATATTTGAACCCAGTATTACAGCGGGCAAGTTTTTGCCTCTAATGTCCTCGTTTTTTGTATTGATTCTTGTCTACTTCACCGGGGAGAGATATAAAGAGAAAGTAGGTGCTTTAGCCTGTTTTCTCTTATTGATATCCCCAAAGTTCCATCTCTATTCCCACAATTTTTATGGTGTCTTCCTCTGTTCTGCCCTGATAATGTTATCATTCTATTTCCATTTAAAGGGCAACGCCTTTCTTTCCGGGACATTTGCCATCCTTTCTATATTCGTTAGATTGAACGCATTACCATGGTTTATCCTGCTGCTCCTTCTGAATCTCCGTAAAAGGGATTTTTACTACGGGATTCTTACTATGTCTCCTTTGTTTATTTTTCTTCTTGTTCCGAATTTTATTGACAACACGATTTTTTATCATCTCGCGAAAACGCCAATACCATTAGAAAACAAATTGTCCGAAGTCTATGTATTTATTTCATCAGAATGGTTCATTATCCTTTTATCAGTACTCGGTATTCTCGCAATTTTTCTGGATCTAAAAGAGAAATCATTGGATATTAATAAATTGCTACTGTTATTCCCTTTTGTTTTCATACTCATCACTATTCTTCAGACGAGCGTTTTTGACTACTATTTTATCATTATCCTTCCGTTCTTGGCAATCCTGGGTTCGTGTGGCGTTGTCAGATTTTCGGGGATACATAGAAAATTCATTCCACTTATATTTCTGGTTGTAATTATTGGAATATTTCTGAACTATAATGCAATAATAAACACATACCTTCCTGAGCCAGGATTCAACTTTGAAGAATTAGCTAATTTTGTTCAAGAGAATTCCGGATCTGATGGAAAGATTCTATTCATCGGTGTAGGTAACGCCTATATCGGAATGAAGACAAATAGAGATATCCCTGAGAATTTTATCGACATATCTGGACAGAGGTTTGAGGTATACAGAGAGAATATTGATCTCCAACTATTGGATTCGATAGAAGAGAAACCAGAGCTTGTCATTACTGAATTAAAGCATCTCCACTATATACGACATACTGGGACGCAATTGGGAAAATCAATGGATTATTTAGAGAACGAATATTATCCAGTAGATTATTTTCACGAGGAGATATCAAATCTACTTTTCATGGTCTGGAAGCCAATAGAAGAAACTGGTAAAGGAGGGGATTTCTTGGGACCTGAGAAAAACATAACATGTTATTACTTTGACAGATACCTGTTGAAAAAGGATACAACGCTTCAATATGGAGAAGCCGTACATAATGAGTCCAAGGATTATGCATCAAGGCTTTACCCCTCAAGATATCTGATATCGGAAAATGTGATGAATCAAAAACTGATTGCAGACGGAATATTTGATTGGCAGTTTGAGGATAAACAATATTGTAGTAAAACCGGAGATGGACTGGAAAGCCGCATCTGGGCAGGCTCTGATAAAAATGTGGAGGGAAATTTTATCATCTATTCTCACAAGGACCTGGATCCCGTGTCCTTTACCTATGTAGTATTCAACCAGAATAGATCTTGCATTGAAAGGCTCGACTGCTTTGCTAGATTGAGCAATATCTATGGTGGGGGGTTTATTCTGACGTATTCCAAAAAGGGGATATCGCTTGATGACTACAACAAAATCAGAACACTTTTGAGAGAGTTCAGCTCTGGTAGTATATCCAGAGAGGATTACGTGAAATACAGCAGGGTCATTATCCAGGAGAATATAGAAAATAAAATCGTTATTAATAGATGATATATTTTTATCCATCCAATCTAAATTCTTATGGTAAAATGCTCGACGAGAAAAAGATAAAGGAGCAGGGCATTAGGTTGATAGAGGAATTTTCAAGAATGCTTGAAAAAATACCTGAGACTGAGGAAACCCACTATGTTGTAGATCTGAAGAATGTCACAAGAGAAGACAGGAAGGCTGTGAAGAAAAAAGACTTCGATAAGAAGATGAAGAAAATAGCTCCTAGTTGGAATGAGGGCTATGTTATAGCCGAAAAGGCAACTTGATTAAAAAATGGATGCAGTTATTCTGGCTGCAGGGGAAGGTACGAGGTTGAGACCTTTAACGTCCACGAGGCCAAAACCGATGTTACCGGTTGCTGGAAAACCGATACTTGAATGGGATCTGGAGGCCTTATCAGATAGTGGATTTAGAAAAGCATTATTGATAGTCGGCTATAAAAAGAAGGAGATAGTTGATTACTTCGGAAAGAGATTCAAGAATTTAAAGATCGACTATATCACCCAGAAAGAGCAGCTTGGAACTGCCCACGCAGTTTCTGTAGTTGAAAATAGAGTGAAGGATGAATTTCTGGTAATGAATGGTGATCTGATAATTTCCACGGAGTTGATAAAGGGTTTGGTAGATAGACACAAAAAGAATAAATCAAAAACAAGTCTTTGCTTGGTAAGGGTTAAACACCCCTCGGAATTTGGGATCGTCAAGTTAAAGGGAAAACAAGTTACAGAGATTAAGGAAAAACCGAAAAAACCGAAGAGCGATCTTGCCAACGCGGGGATATACATCTTCAATAGGGAGATATTTGATGCTATAAGAAAGATAGAGAAATCCACGAGACTGGAGTATGAGATAACAGATGCAATTAAGATTTTAATAAAAAAGGGAAGGGTTCATGGTTTCAGGGTTGATGGTAGATGGATCGATATAGGCAGGCCGTGGGATCTCCTGGATGCCAATGAGATAGTGATAAGGGAGATGAAGCTTGGAAAGGATAAAGATACTGAGATAGAGGAGTTTGCCATAGTAAAGGAGCCGGTGCATATCGGAAAAGGCACTATCATTAGATCCGGTTCATATATAGAGGGTCCATGTTATATCGGAGAAGGCTGTGTAATCGGGCCAAATTGCTACATAAGACCATATTCATCGATTCAGAATAATGTGAAAATAGGCAATGCCGTTGAGATCAAAAATTCTATCGTCATGTCTGGAACGAATATAGGCCATTTATCGTACGTCGGGGATTCAATAATAGGAGAGAAATGCAACTTTGGCGCCGGAACTGTGGTTGCCAATCTAAGAGTTGACAATGATGAAGTAAGGATAGAGATAAAGAATAAATTAACAAAATCCGGGAGGAGAAAGTTCGGTTGTTTGATGGGCGATAACGTAAAAACGGGGATAAATGTCTCCATAATGCCCGGCAGATCCATCTATCCGAATGCATATGTTGACGCGGGATCTGTTGTAAGAAACACGATATACAGCGAGTAAAGTATTTATATCACTAAAATAAGTATTAAGTGAGATGGAAAACAAAACCAAGTTCATATCACTCCTACTTGTCTTAGTTTTACTATCAACAATAGTTTCTGCAGAGGATCTATTAAAGCCGCTAATAGACACATTCTTTAGTGCAATAAAGGCTGTAGTTGATATTATAGCTGGATTCATCTTTGGAGTTTTCCCGGGGCTTGAAGAATCGATAGATAATTTGTTATCGGGGGATCTCTTATGGCCCATCAGCGACTGGGCCCCGTGGATAAGAAGTCTGTACTGGCTTTTCTATCTGGCTGCATTCTTTGCGATAATTGCAATAATCGCAAAATTGTGGAGCATGGGTAAACACTTCATAGTAAACACAGTAGTAGGAATTCTACTTCTGTTAATCCTGATTCATGTCCTTGGAGTGAAGATAGAAATTACACTGTTAAAACTGATCATTACCGCAATCTTTGGTATTCCTGGAGTGATATTCATTCTGATTTTACACTATCTTGGGATCTCTCTTTGATCCACTTCTCCTTCTTGAGTTTCCGCCTATGTAAGAAAACTATCAGAATTATTACAAATATAATTGGGGATGCAAGTATGACATAATTCAGAAAGGTTTCCTTCTTCATCTTTTCTATCTCCGAGAGCAAAAAATCGCATTCCGTAATTTTTTCGGAGTCGTTCAATTCTATATAGATGTCTTTCGCCTTTTCCGCATAAAGGGTGGCATTTTCTAGGTAAGCTGTACGGTAATGTTCCATTGCGAGATCGAAATAGGACTCTGCCTCGATATACCTGTCAAGGATATTTATCAATGAATCGCATTCCGTAATTTTTTCGGAGTCGTTCAATTCTATATAGATGTCTTTTGCCTTTTCCGCATAAAGGGTGGCATTTTCATACTCACCTGAATCGAAGGATTTAATGGTCAGTGAATAAAAATGATCGGCAAGATATATCTTCTCCCTCAGTTTGATCTCTTTTATCAAGGATTCAGAATCAGATATTCCCCTGGAGTCGTTTAACTCCTGATATATCTGTAATGCCTCCAATGCATAAATGGATGCTTCTTCGAATATATTATCGGAGAGTAATTCAGTAGCTGCTGTATAGTATTGTATAGCTTGATTTCTTTTTGCATTCCTTGCTTTTCTATTGATATCTGTGATGAGGAGATCGCATTTTATAACACTATTCCTATCATTTATCTCCCGGTAGATCTTTAAGGCCATCTCTGCATAATTTTTAGCCTCCTCATAGGAGTTTAGATCCAGAAACTCTACGGCTTTGGCATAATATTCGTCTGCTTTCTCCCTTTTGCTTACCGTTGTATTTAACCCTGTAACTAGAAGTATGAAGTCACACTTTAGAGCTCCTTCTAGATTGTCAACCATTAAGAAGAGCTGTTTTGATTTATCTGCATAAAGCCTTGCCTGGGAGTATTCCTCCTGGAGATAGTAATTATGGGCTTCTGAATAAAACCTTTCGGCATCCTCGTTCAGGAAATAGTCCTGATCTACTCTAAATTTGTACAGCTTATCCAGAGAGCCAACAAATATGTTGTTGTTATAGTCTATGCTAATTGTTAGGAGCATGTCATCAAAATTATATTGCCATTGGGTATCTCCATTTTTATCGAGAGAATAGATCTTATCCCTCGTTAATAACAAAATATCAACAGATCCATCGTTATCTATATCTTTAATCCATGAGTCGACCAATTTTTCCATGGGTTTCTTCCATCTGAGTTTGCCATTTTTATCCAGGAGATATATTTCATCCTCAGACAGGGCAAGAATTTCAGAATTACCATCACCGTCTATATCCCCAGTATAAATGTCAAATATTCTCTCTTTCGTGCTATAGTTCCATTCTATTTTTCCATTCTCTAAAAGAGAGACACCCAAAAAGGAGCCGGCTGCTATTTCAACACCCTCATCCCCGTCCAGATCTGATGCAGATATGCTCCATACACCGCCACCGAGATCATACCTATTTTTTATTCTTCTATCCTGACCAAACACATAAACATTGAAATCTAAAGATGCTGCTATAATCTCCACCCACCAATCTTTGTCAATATCTATCACCTTGACATCCGTTATCAGATTTCCGGGGGTATAGTCCCATTTCCGATCATATTCATACCAGTTTAATCCCTCTACATATTCTCTTCTTATTATGTACATCTTCTTGACATTCACACCGGTTCCTATTATGCTGGAGGCTGCTATTACATCCAAAACGCGGTCATAGTTCAGATCATCTACATAAATTAAGGTAATCTCTTCGTTGGCATGGGGATACATATAACTGCTGTATTCGGGTATGCAATCCCTCCTCATCTCGTTTCCATCATAGTCAAAGAAATAGATACAGCTCCTATGTTTTGAATAGGAAACGACGTAGAGTTCATTTATACCATCTTTGTCCAGATCTAATGGATATATCTCATCGGATTTTAGTGTATATGACCAATCCAAGGTTAATGGATAGTATGTTTTGGCAGAGCAGAATCCAATTAAAAATAAAATCATGAGCAGGATTGCTTTATTTTTCATCATTTATTGGACACGCAAAATCTTCCTCTTCCCCATGGATTCCATGTATAGCACTTCAATACCCTCTGACAATTTTCCTTTGAGGTCTTCGGGTAACGGTAATTCGAAGGTTTCATAGTTGGTCATATCCATTAGCTGTACGTTATCTCCAATGACATTCAGAACCTGGGCGGTATTTTTGTTTATGATTGGGATATCAACATTCTGGCTTACTGGTCCCATTAAACTCCTTCTTTGACCATCAAATAATCCAACTGCATCGATCCTCGCCTTTGCACCTCCATGTTTTCCAGGTTTGGAGTGTATGACATTTACAACCCTACACGGTTCATTGTCTATAAGTACATACCTTCCCTTACTCAGATCCTTCATCGTTCCGATTTTCTTTTCCATCTCTATTCCTCCTACAAATTATTAATTTGATTTTTAGATAAAAAGTAAATAATTAAGGGTGAAATGAAAAAAAAGAGCAGACCATCTTGGGATGAGTACTTTTTAGGCATAGCAAGAGAGGTAGCAACAAGGGCAACGTGTGATAGGGGAAAGAGTGGTTGTGTTGTGGTTAAAGATAAAAGAATTCTTGCCACGGGCTATGTTGGAGCTCCCACAGATCTGCCTCATTGTGATGATGTGGGGCATATGCTTAGAGACGTTATTCACCCCGATGGTTCTATAACTAAGCATTGTGTCAGGACAATACACGCAGAGCAGAATGCCATTTGCCAAGCGGCACGATTTGGTATAGCTTTGGAAGGATCAACACTCTATTGTAAAATGGAGCCCTGTTTTACATGTGCAAAGATGATCGTCAATTCCGGAATAAGAAGAGTAGTTTGTGAAAAGAGATATCATGATGGAAAAGACACGAGGGAGTTGTTTAAGGAGGCGGGTATAAAATTGGATGTCTTGTCGGATGATGTAGAAAAATATGAAGGACAAAAAGGGCACAAACTGTGAGGAATACTGAAATTGAAAGTCGACATGAAACTAAGCTTAAAGGATGTCCCTGGAAGTTTGCTGAGGGCATTGGAACCTGTATCCATTCATGGAGGTAACATACTTAGCGTGCTTCACTCAAGGGGTGAGAAAGAATTGGTTTCTGTGCAGATATCCTTTAAGATAAAGGATCAACTAGCTCTTGACCTCATCAAAAAGGATCTAAAAAAGCAAAATATAAGGGTATCTGAGATACTATTGGAGGGTAAAAGATATTATTCAAAGAAGACACTTTCCTTCATTCTAATCGGACATGTAATCGATACAGATATAAGGAATACCGTAGATAGGATAAATGAGATAGGTTTGGTCTCTGACATAGATGTGGTAATGCCTTCTCCAGAGAAAAAATCATCGGTAATGATGAATATCGACTTTGACGATAAAAGAATTAAAAAATTGAATAAAATAATCAATGAAATCTGTAAGGAAAAGAAATTTTTATTGATAAGATCTCTAGAGGGATGAAATTGAAAATTGTAAAGCTCACAATTATCGGTTTTGGGGGAATAGGGAAGGGAGTTGCAAAGGTTTTACTGAAAAAGAAAGGATTTATCAAGAGAAATTACGGGGTTGATTTAAATATATCTGCAATTTGTGAGATAGACGGAAGTATTATAGATGAAAATGGAATCGATCTAAAGGAAACCCTGGAGTTGGCAGAGAATAAAAAATTAAAGAAACATAAAAACTGGAGCTCCATAATAGCATTAGATGTTATAAAAAAGATTAAATCGGATATAGTTCTCGAATTAACACCGTCAGACATAAAAAGTGGACAGCCCGGCTTAAAGCACATCAAGGAGTCTTTGAAAAGAGGCATGCATGTCGTAACCTCAAATAAAGCGCCTTTGGCCTTGAAATTTTCTGAATTGCAGGAAATTGCAAAGAGTAACAGGGTAAAATTGAAATACGAAGCAACCGTTGCTGGCGCATTACCTATAATAAATCTCAGAAAACACGCCCTACAGATTAATAAGATAGAATCAATCCATGGAATTTTAAATGGCACAAGCAATTACGTTTTGACGAAGATGGCCGAGGAAGGGGTAAGTATGGATGCTGCTCTAAAGGAAGCACAAGAGGTGGGAATTGCCGAGGCAGATCCTGGATATGATATAAAGGGGATTGACACAGGTGCAAAGGTTGCGATTCTGGCAAATTCATTGATGAACATGAAGGTTTCATTTAATGATATAGAGATAACTGGAATCGAGGACATAACACCAGAGGCTATAGAACTGGCGAAAAAGCACAACTGTGTGATAAAATTGATCGGGGATGTAAATAGATTGGAGGTTTCTCCTAGACTGATCCCAGTAAATCATCCATTGAATGTTTCCGGGGCATTGAATGCCGTAATGATTCATGCGGATATAGCTAAGAATATAACGATTGTTGGTCACGGAGCCGGCGGAATTGAGACTGCAAGTTCTCTGTTTTCCGATATACTTGATGTTCTGAGTTAATCTCTCGTTACTTTAGAACCCCATCTTTTTTCAGAACGGAGATTAGATTCAGTACAGAATAGCATGCCCTTGTTATGCCCATGCTCCTCCTCTCAGTATCAGTTCCGACAAGATAGACCCCATCAATTGGCGTTTTTACATCGGCAAATAGCGTGTCTATTGTCCATGCAGCCTTCTCGGGAATTAGAATCTGATAATGGCTCATATCGATATGATCCTCGATTTCCGGCATAACATCAAATATTGCCTGTAGTGCCTTTTTCTTTTCCTTCTCAAGATTGCAATCCTTGGGAAGCCGAAACGCAAAGCCCACCAGCTGTTTGCTAGTTGGAGCCAATGAGAGATCATAATTAGATACAGGTACTGCCCAGGTATAAGGATCAGAGTCGACCCATATCTCAGATCCGTCTCGAGTGAATACCTTTTTGTCTAAACCCAACCAGAGGGTAAGTGCATCGGTCTTATGCAATTTTCCCAGAGATTTTTTATACTCATCAGAAAGATTGTCAACCAATTTCGGAAGTTCTGACGCGAAGCCTGAGTAGATTACTGTTTTGCATTTATACTCCTCTTTATCTGTTTCAACACTCTTCAATGTATTATCGGTAATCTTCACTACCTCCTCATTCGTTTTAATTTCAACCCTGTTCCTTGGAAGTGATGAAAGTATGGCAGTTGTTAGCGATTGTAAGCCGCCTTTAGGATAAGCATGGTCAATGGCGCCCTCTTTCATGAGGATGTTATATAGCTTGTCTAGTGGATTTTTTGATTGGCTTTTATAGTGTTCGGCGTCCAGAAACCTGGCAACCGGGGTTTCATTCATCGATGTTCCAGTCATGAAATATGACATGCAATTTAGAAGTCTCATAGTAGAGTTACTCAGGCCGTTACCCACTAAATCGCCCACTGACCTCTTAGATAGGTCCTCTCCAGAATTGAATATGTATGAAATGCTGAATAATGTCTTGATTAGGTAGAGACGGTCAATTTGAGGAATTACGTCAAAATTGAACCAGCCCTGAAGGTTCCAGGGGAACGGCTTTATACCGTTATTAAGCCTTACATAATATCCTCCATGAGGAACAAAATTGGGGACAACATCGAAGTACTTATCCATCAATTCCTTCAATGGACCATGTTCAGTCCTGGTAATGACATGAGGCCCCGTATCTACCTGATAACCATCCACGTTATAAGACCTGCAAACCCCGCCTATATGCTCGGTTTTCTCCAAAACTAGAACCTTTTTTCCCTCCTTTGCTAAGACCAATGCGGACAATAAACCACTGATTCCCGCACCCACAACTATAACATCGTTCATTTTGATCTCACAAAAATAACAGAATTGCAACAATCCCAAAAATAGACTCTATAAAGATTAATATTAAAACCAGTCCCTGCTCTGTAATCCCACTGGTTAATTTCATTATCCATTGGCACAAACTTATCGGTTTATTTTTACAGATTAACTTTCCATCACTCCATTTGCCCCACCATTTATCGCTTGGAAATTTATTTTTTGCCTTTATGAAAAAGTCAATAGCATAGGGTAGGATCACAATAATGCCCGCCATTTCGAAGTTTCCTATAATTACGGATGACGCTATAACTGCCCCGATGGAGAGGGTTCCTATATCTCCGATCAAAACCTTTGCTGGATACCAGTTATAGAATAAGAACGCCAGTAGAGCGCCGCACATCGCGATAAGGACTATTAAAGATTCGATCTGTCCTGATTTAAATGCTATGAAAGCCAGAGAGGAGCATGCTATAAGACCCATTCCAGCCTCCAGTCCATTGAATCCAGCCAACATATTTGTGACATTTGAAGCCCCTGCGATTCCTATCGGAACCAATAAAAGGGCATAGAAGATGCCAAAATTAATAGTGCCCAAAAATGGGATGCTCATAGTGGATGTCCCCGCCTCAACAGCAACCAGGGGTAGTGCCGCAAATAGAGGCAGAATTGCCTTAATGGCCTGATGCATTGCAAATAAGTCGTCGAAGATTCCAACCAAGGACATTATCAGGATGGTAGATAAAGCAGCAAAGATAAATCTCAATTCAAGTTCCAGGGTCTGATTGAAAAAAGTCGATAATGCAATTGCCAGTAGAACTCCAGAACTGAAGCCGAAGATGATACCGAAGCCCCCCATCTCCGGGATTTCCGGTTTATTTTTTTTATTCACATCCCTTCCAGTTAAACCAGCCCTCTTCAGCTTCGGTATGATCCAGGGTGTAGATAGGAGGGTTACAATGAACGAAACCAAAAATATCGGGATTAAACCATACATTTTGTCTATTATTTATCTTTTCCATCGTATAATAAGTAACTCATCATAAATTATGCGGCTGTAGTGTAGCCTGGTTATCACTCGAGCTTGCCAAGCTTGTGACCCGAGTTCAAATCTCGGCGGCCGCAAACTGTCACGCCCAGTTTACATGCGGGTGTGACATGCGCTCCCTTCGGTCGCTTAGTCACACTTAACAAATTAACTTTCTAGACGGCCAAAAAGGAAAGAAATTTACTAGGTGAACAGTTTATGAAAACACATTGGAAGGTATTGGTAACTATCGGGGCATTTGTATTGTTTTTATTGGCAATAGTGGGAACAGTTTTATTGGTCGGAGAGGTATTCGTTATGCCATTTGTGGGAAATAAGGTGGCGATAATCCCGATTAAGGGGGACATAACACTTGAGGGTTGTGGCGGCAGCATATTTGGAACATATCAATGCGCACAGGTTAATACGATAAAAAAAAGTTTAAAGGATGCGGATGAGGATCCTACGGTAAGGGCGGTGGTTCTGGACATCAACAGCGGTGGTGGGAGCGTTGTTGCCAGCAGGGAATTGATGAGAGCAGTTAGAAACACGTCAAAGCCGGTCGTCGCGTGGATCGGGGAGGTCGGCGCATCTGGGGCATATTATGTTGCAACTGGGGCTGATAAAATTATGGCCGATAGAAATTCATTAACCGGGAGTATTGGCGTTATAATGACCGTTCAGCATTACTATGGACTGTATCATAAATTGGGCATAAATGTAACTGTGATAAAGGCTGGTAAAGGCAAGGATATAGGAAGCCCGTACAGGGAGATGACAGAGGAGGAAAAGGAAGAGCTAAAGGAGATGCTGGATCAGATATATTATGATTTCGTATCGGATGTCGCAGAGAACAGGAATCTCTCATTCCCATACGCGGAGAATATATCTGACGGAACTCTTTATTTGGGAAGTAAGGCAAAGGAATTAAGGTTAATTGACGAGGTTGGTGGTATCGATGATGCCATCCGATTGGCTGCAGAATTGGGGGATATTGAGGGCGAACCCGTGGTGAAGAGACGAGAAACTAGAGAGGATATAACCATTCTGGATCTATTTACAAAATACGGAGCATGAGATTAAAATGGGCAGAATAAAACAGACCTATCTGAAGAGGATAGCGGACAAATTGATGAAAGAATATGCGGATGAATTTACAGCAGATTTTGAAGAGAACAAGAAGAAGGTTCAAGAGCTGAGTAACGTGGAATCGAAATCCATAAGGAACAAGATCGCCGGCTATATTACGAGGGTTATGAAGAAGAATTTATCAGAATCTGGATAAATTCACTTATCATTCTAACTAGCATCTCTATTGGATTTTCCTCTTTTGTCTCCATCAACTTTTTTATTGAGTAGCTTTCTCCAGATGGATCCTCATAGGTGATAAATACCTCTAAATTTTTAACCCCATCGAAGTAGAATGTTCCCCTCCCGATCAATTCCGGAATAAATTTTGTTTCATTGCCGATGTTTATCTCTATATTCCTGGCTATGTCTTTAGATACATCTACTGTAACTGACGCCCGTTTCTTATATGGAAAATATAACGCATCAACCCTGATCTCCGGGGTATCATAAACCGTAATTTCTCTAATTGTCTTTACATCCACACCATTACCAGTTAATCTGAACACAAATTTCTTAATTCCGATATCATTTATCTTAAATGGGATCTCAACGAGGGAGATGTTTCTCACAAATAAATTTCTGATTATTTCGGATGAATCGAAGTTTATATAAAGTTTCAATTCCTGCAATGAAGGTCTATCGTTTCTGATCCACAATTTTACCTCCCCATTTTCCCCTTTTTTGATTATTGAGGGCATTTCAATTTTGTCTATATAGATTTCCTCAAACTCTTTAACTACATAGTTTAGGGTTAAAACGGAGCCTGTTGAACTGTAAATAATTGCCTCTTGCTTCCCCAATTGCTCTGGCTTGAAGGAAAAGGTTACGTGTTTTTCTGAATCTGCATAAAATTCCCTGAAATAATTTCCGGATACAAAACCCATCTTTACCGGATTAGAGCCCCTTAATCTCTTTATATGCAGAAATATAGTCTCATTCCTACCGTAACCCAGTACAGGGTCGCTGAGCTCTGCTCTGAGTCCTACCTCATCCTCTCTCTTTGATTTTTGCGTATTAACATTCAATACGGCCTCCTTTAGCTCCAAGGATTTCGAATTCAATACCAAAGGACAACTATAGAACATATTCTCCGGTAGATTTTCTGATACCTTGAGTCTCCAGAAAACGATCTTTTCCTTACCCGGCTCCAGGATTATATCCCTTTCTGTGTCGTCAATCTCGATAAATGGAAAATCACTAACACATGGCTGTAGATTTACTCTCAGGAATGCATATTCTTCTGGTTTAATTTTTAGAATAACTACTGCAGAATCACCGGCAACGAATTCGTCTGAACTTATCATTAATTCATAGTTAAGCTTTTTGCCCTCTTTATAATCCAAGATTGATATGTCCGTTTTGGATTCCCATTCGATCTCCTCTGCCCTGTTTCCATAAGCCTTTATCCTGCTTCCGACGAGGTTTTCATTACTCACGGCAAATTTTATATGTGCCGCATCCAACCTTCCGACATCCAGGTTTGTTGCGTCAACTGGAATCCATTTTCCAATGTATGCTTCAGAGAACGCATGCTCCTCCCATTCATTGCTGCCGTAAGAATAACCGGCAACGAATCTGGCAGGAATTCCGATGGATCTGGATAACGCTATAAATAGTGTGGAGAATTCATCACAGGTACCAATCCTATTTTCAAGAATCCATCTGGCGTCCTTGGACTCATTTCCCAGGCTTTTTTTATACTCAATATTGTCATGAACCCATACAGCTAATTTTGAGATCCTCTCGAAGTCATTTCTTGAATTATTTACTATAGACTGCGACAATTCCCTTATTTTTAAATCATCGGATTGAATATTCTCGGTAGGTTTGAGATAGATCCTTACATCATCAGGGATTTCGTATGTTGATGGAATTGTTAGTGTCTTTCTTTCGGATATATTTACAAAGAACTCTCTGGAATAATGAAATACCCTCGAAGGATTTCTCTCTTCTATATGAATCCACGAATTCCCGAATTTATCCCTGATCAATTCCCCATCGAAGCTTACAATCTGGTTTTCATCTCTCTGCGGCATTATCAGCTCTATACTTATTTTATCCAATCTAAAAAGAGGCATCTCTATGGTACCGTTATGAACTATCTTCAGCCTTATCCCAGATATCGATGACGGGTCAGACATATCTGCAGTACAGATCGATGGAAGCAATAAGATTAAAACTAAAAAAAGAATCGAAAACCTCATGTTAGATATCATAACATCGTTCCTTATAACCGCAGCTCTGACATTTCTTTCCATTTCCATGCGGGCAGATCTCGGGAATCTCTCCGTTTCTTTTATAAATTTCCTACCTCATCCAGAAATGCGGGGCGGTTTTTAAATTCTGTTTTTAAATCGGAAAAACGCTGTTTCCATCTCGATTCCTCTTTTAATAGGTTAGTGTAAATGTGTTTAATCTTTGCCAGATATCTTGTCGCGGTACGGTAAGTTTTTCTGTTACCGTTTGGGATATCACTATAAGCTTTTTGCCAGTAATATCTGATAATCTCTTCTGGAAAATCTTCTTTCAACTTATCTGCAAATTCATCAAAATCATTTTCCGTTACGAACCCCCATCGATTCCTAGGGGGATTTAAGATTGTACTCAAAACCTCTTTTTTCATGTTTTTATCTAAACATATTCGCAGGTAATCATGGATGTTTTTTTCCCGAATTTCCTTGAAAATTTTGGACTCAATCAATTTCCAGTCTGAATCTTTTAGGAACTCTTTCATTTTCTTATATTCTCCATAGTAATTTCCATACTGCACAAACTCATAGGCCTTTAGCAGAGCTTCCTTTGCGTTCTCGTAGTCATCTTGAGCCTTATGGTACTTAAATAATCTATCCAACATCTCTTTCTCTTCGGTCTTCCGAGTTAATGCGGTATGGACAATCCGTTCTAGATTCGCTGTATCTTTCTTTTTAGCGAAATGGTCAAACAAAAATTGAAACAGTTCTGTGAGCCTTCCATCCCCCTTTAATATTCCCTCCTCTGCAGTATCTAAAGCCTTCTGTAACTCTCCCTTCCCAGTATAAAATTCAATTATGTCCCAATAATCCAGACCATACTCAAGATTTTCTATACGCACTTTCAGATATGCGTTTTCATCACATAGATACTTTTTTTGGATGTCCATAATCAGTTTGTTTCTCCATCTGGAGGGATGTTTTTCAAGTTTTTTCACCAGATATTCCCATTCCTCCTTCGTCTCACAGATTTCGAAGAAAATATCCATTAATGCATCTTCAAAACCTGAATTCTCAATATTGTACTCCTCAAACGCGTCATCTAGAAACTCAAACTTCGCGTCGGTGGATATATTACCCTCTTTAATCAACTCTGAGATTTTATTTAGCCAATCACAGGCTTCTTCCTCGTCCTCGTCAGGCCCGCCACCATATTCGTTGAATTCTGAAATAATCGATCTGGCATTATCCCAATATTCCCATAATAGTTCTTCGTCCATGGAACCTCTTTCTTGTATCGTGTCCATATCTTTCATATCTTTTGACTTATCCTTAAACCATTCCAAGACTAATCTTCTTACCTCCTGGTTTTTCTCCATTAAATTCTGCACCAAATCATACATGTCTTCGCCGCCAAGAGATCGCAATTTCCCCTCTAAAGAAAAATCCTCAACCTGTACTCCCTCTTCTTTTTGATATCCTTTATGTGATGACATCATACCCCTCCTTGGTCCCCCGATAAAACCATTAATTAAATAGAAGGAAGTGCTTAAAATTAATGAAGAAATAATCCAACAGTACCTCATACTCTCCTCTCAAAGTCCGCTCGAATAATTCCCCGCTCTCTGTCTCCCGTATTCCCACCAGATCCAGAACACTGCCACAACTACTACCGGCATCCATACGCACTCAAATCCTTCGCATCCTGTTAAAAAGTCCATTTCTCAAAATAAGTTCAAACGTATCTTTTATACTCACTATTGGATTCCTTTAAATAAAAAGTATCCCAATAATGTAAGTCATAAACTTAACTTCAGAATGGCAAAGAAAACACAAAAAGAACGCAAGAAAAGAAGTGCTGAGGAGATAAAACAGGCCATAGTAGACTACATAGAAACCCTGGACTTTCCAACAACAACGGGGGGGATCGCAGAGGGCGTTGGATTGAACTGGTATGCCGCATCATTTTATTTAGGACAACTGAGAGAGGAGGGCAGAGTATTTCATAAAAAAGTCGGAAGACAGAACCAGTGGTGGACTGAAAAGATAGATGAGCAGAGGAAGAAGATCAGAGAGATGGAATCCGTGTTAAAGAAACTGGAGAAGAGAGGTGTTGTTGTTAAGAAGGGTGGGAGGTATAGGATTAAGAAACGATAGGAAAAGAAGTTGGGATAAGATTTTAACAGATATGACCATAATCTAATCAGAATGAAATTCAAAGTTATTCACGTTGATGAAACTCAGCAAGAGTTGTCTAAAAGTTAACGGTAATGTATGTGTTCATAAGAGTAGATAAAAATGAGCCTAAAAGGTCTGAAGTTAAAAGAATCTTATGATTCTGATGAGGACGATATTCTTAATGACTTTTGGCTCTGTAGAAAACCTTTTTTAGGGGGGGTTCCTATGTGTGTTAAACACATAGGAGGGCCTCACCATGAACCAAGTTAATTATGGTAACCAGTATTTAAAGCTGGTTAGGGATCTGGTGGGGTGGTTGGCTGATAAGGGTGTTCCAAGGTATTCTAGCAAGTTCAGTCGAAAAGATTATACCTTGCATCAGCATATTGTTTTGCTGGTTTTGCGTTCCAGGGAGCGTAAGACTTACCGTGATTTTGTGGAGTGGCTTGATGTCTGCGACTGCATCAAGAGTGTCTTAGGCTTGGATAAGGTTCCTCACTACACTGCCTTGCAGAAGGCGGCTGATCGCCTGCCTCCCGGCTTGTTCGAGGAGATAGTGGGTTATATTGGTTGCTTGATTGCGAAAGACGATTGTGTTGTGGGCATAGACGGCACTGGTTTCAGTTTGCAGCATAGCAGCAAATACTACTGCGATCGCATCAAGAGAAAAGACAAGCACAGCAACTATCTCAAAACAACAATTGTGGGTGATATGAGCACGCAGACCATACTCGCCGTCCGTCTACGACTGAAGCGGAGACACAACAACGTAGACTTCAAACCAGTGCTTAGGAAAGCAAGCAAGATAGTTAACATGTCAACAGTTGTCGCAGACAAGGGATACGACAGCGAAGAAAACATGCAGTTCACAGCATCAGAACTGCATGCGAAAGCAGTGATCTCCCTGAAAAACAGAGACAAACCCCTGGACAAAACCAAAGGCAAGCTAAGACGACAGCTGAAACAAGACTTCCCCCTGGAAACATACCACCAGCGAAGCAAGATAGAGACCATCATCAGCGCAGTCAAACGAAAATACGGCGACACAATCCAAAGCAGGAAACACCGAACCAAGAAAAACGAATGCTACCTCAAGCTGATAGCATATAACTGCCAAAAAGCAATAAATAAAATAGAAACCTTCATCAGAGGGTTTCTACAAAGCCGGAAAAATAATAAATAAACAGTTTACCCTCTTTCGCGATGGCAGACCATTAGAGATCATCCCTAGAGACTATTGGGAGGAGTATATTAGAACTCTATTTCCTCCCTACACTATGGAGTATTTCTTTTTCGATGGAGAGAGAATAAAGGATTTAGCCGTGGGCGATAACGCCGAACAGGTTGTAAGAGAAGCTATTCGAGACTTAATTGGTTTAAACCTCTATGAAACTCTCGGATCAGATATGGATTCCTTAGTAAAAAAAATTCGACGCAGGAATATAGACATCCCAGAGATGCAAAAGAAGATCGAGGAAAAGGAAGGTGAGATCTCGCTAATTAAAAAAAAGATTAGGAATATAAACACTCAAATCAATGAAAAAAAACATGGATTAACAGAATTGAAAGAGAAAAAAGAAATCATTGAAAATAAGTTAAAAAGAAAAGCTGGAAGGATAGCAATAGAAAAGAGAGAAAAAGAAAAAAATCTTTTAGAACTAAATGAAGAACTAAAGGAACTTAATGATGAGATAAGACGAATATGTGATGATGTATTACCCTTTTTAATTGCTTCTGATGTTTGTGAGAACCTACTAAAACAGCTAAAAAAGGAAAAGAGGTATTGTTAGAAGAAAGGGGAAAGGTAGATAATACAATAAAGGAACTGGAAGAAGGGATTGTATGCATTGGTGAAGAGTATATGAAGATTGATGTTAGTGAAAAAATAAAAAAGATATTGGATGAGTTCATTGATACAACAATAAAATCGAAAATCGAAGAATTAGAAAAGACAATAACGGAACTCTATCATAAACTCGCTAATAAGGATGATATGGTTAAAGAAATAAAAATAGATCAAAAAGACTTGGGTACTAGGTTAATTGGATTTGATGGTGAAATCATAGATAAGGAGAGTATATCTGCTGGAGAGAAGGAGATATATGCTCTTTCAATCCTTTGGGGGTTATCAAAAATATCAAATAAAAAATTCCCTTTAGTTGTTGATTCACTACTGGCAAGACTAGATAACACTCATACAGATAATATCGTAAAAAACTTTTTCCCAAATTCAGGGGAACAAGTGATAGTATTAGGGAATAATAAAGAAATTAGCAAAAAAGTATATTGCGACTTAATGCCACATATTAATAAGGAATACAAACTATCATTCGATGAAAATAATAAGTTAATAGACTATTATTTTAAGGAGAGCGTATGCCAAGCAAATTAAAAATTTCAGAGGAAGCCTCAAAGCGTCTTGATTATCTCTCAAATAAACTTGCCTTGAGGAGAAATATTGTATGTAGGTTGGCTATAGGTCGATCGCTAGCAAATAAAAAATCGATAAGTACTATTAAACCAAGAGATAGTGCCGGTTATGAATTCAATAGATATACCTTAACTGGAGAACATGATGATATATTCAAGCTGTTAATAAGTCAACATGGAAAGAAAAAGCTAAATGATGCCATCTATTTTTCAAAATATCTGAGAAACCATATTGAGCGCGGTATTGATTTGTTATATAAAGAATATGAAAAGATAAATTCACCAGTAGACTTCTTAGTTATGCTGAGTAGTAGGAAGTATGAATGAACTAAAAGCCAGAGATGTCAAGATCAAAGGAATTCCAGTTCCTTCAGCCCCTTCTCTTCAATACGGGCTTTAAATCGTATAATATGCTTTCGATCTTCTTTCGGAGTTTATACTCAGATGCCTTTCTCCTCAGGTATCTGAAATCTATTTTATCTTCGTGCTTCTGGATCAGCCAGTGGATGTATCTCTTTGTTTCTGGATGCTTTTCCAACAGCAGATGAAGTATAAGGTTCTCTATTGCAACATATTCCCCATTTAATCTTTTTATTGTATCGGTTTCTTTTTCTGTAACATACAGTGAGGTATAGGGGGGTATGACATGTATCCCATAATGATCTACCGCCGAAGACGACGTGTATCCCCACTTATAACCGAGATCATCAAGATATTTGATATATTCTTCCGGCTCTTTGGTTCTGACCATAAACTCCGGTGGTTTACTCCATATGACTAAGGAATCCCTGTATTCCAGCTCGGTATGAAGGTATTTTTCACTCAGGTCTCTTGCGGTAAACAAAGAGGTCAGATCGTCGTAGAGGGGATGTTCCGTGTTCAACTCATATTTTCTGGGGTATAGCTCATGCACCAGATTCATCGATTGAAAAACGGATAGTTTATAGTATATTGTTCTGGTAGTCTTACCGGTGTTGGATGCCAGTTCATTAACGATGTTTTTTCCCCTGTAAAGGCTTTCCAGTATCCTAAGTTCAGTTTCACAGAGGATGTTCTCAAAGGTCATGTGAGGATGTTTTCTGAACATGTGCCTTAGCAGAGCGGCCTGCATTGCATCTCCAAGGGAATAATCCCATCCCCTTTTTTTGACCAGACCATCCCTTATAAGATTCTTAAGTAGGGAAGATGTGCGGGATTTGCTCAGACCGATGCTCTCGGCTATCTCCCTGGATCTTAAAGGGGCAGTAATCAGCGCCCTTATGATCTTTATCTTGTTCTTCGTTAGTTTCATATATGAAATTAGGCAGTATAAACTTAAAAAGTATATTGTTTTAATTCAATAGTGAATTAGAATGAGATAATTATAATACCCTATTTACCCTCCTTAGGACCGAAATAGGAATTTCAGCCCCATACATTCTTCCGAGATCCCTGATAGATTTATTGAATATCCCTACGAATACCTTTTTAGTGGATAAGGACATGCCTTTTAGTTGATCAATGAATTCATCGGTAATGACGTCCCAACTCAGACCTTTTTCAACCAGAATCCTCATATCCATTAGATCCCTTTCTCTCCCCGTAATGGACTTGAAAAGGAATATGTCCTCCCTAGAACAGACCATACTCTCCATATGGGATATCAAATGGGGTTTGCTTCTCTTTCTCATGCCCTCTGAAAAATTTAACCCGCCACAAATCTGATTCAAAAACAAATCGATTCTAATTCCCGGTTTAAACTCCTCATGGAGTGGGGTGCCCTTTATCTCATCAAATATTCCATAGGGTTGAATCCACCTGTACTCTGGATCAGAAACAATTTCAACTTCTATGAAACTGGATTTCAATAATGCGAATTTGAATGATTCTATCTCCTTCTTATCAATGAACACGAGATCAGCATCCTTTGTCGTGTCCTTTAGGCCGTACCAGCACATGGCATTTCCGCCTATGTAATAGAGGGTAACCTCCTCATTCAGGTTTTTCGATATTCTGTCGAATACCGAGCTGATATAGCTTAGATCATGCTCCCCCCGTTGTTTCATTTTATCGAATTGAAGTGTATATTAATACATGTGCAGGGTAATAAAGAACCTCATATCTAGACCTCATAACACTGCCCTTTATAACCGCAGCTCTGACATTTCTTTCCATTTCCATGCGGGCAGATCTCGGGAATCTCTCCGTTGAATATATCGATTATTTCATCCCTTGTCTCAAGTACTTTTCTTCTTAACTGCTCCGTTGTCATCACAGGGCGCTTTTCCTGGACCCTTGTATACTCAACAAAGCCGAAGAGTATCGGTTCCTTCAGCTTGAATTTATCTTCCAAAAGCATCGCATAAGCACATGTCTGCAATCTATCTCCCTCCCATATTCCATCAGGAACAGAGCTTGTTTTTATCTCTACTGGAGTATAGGAGGGATTTCTCATAACTTTGTCTATTCTCCCAGAGAGCCTTAATTTTTTCGATCTTACAGTATATTCAACTTTCCACGGAGTTATGATCTTCAAAGCACTATCAAATCCCATCTCCTCGACCATAAACCTTAATCTGTCCCCCATCATCCCTATCTCATGCAGAATTTCCGAACGAAGTTCAGGAATGTATCTGTTATATTCGATCTCCCCCAACAAATCCCTGTATATATGGGGCGCATCTTCCAAGATCTTGTTTAACTCCTCAACTAGAGTGGAATTTAAATCCTTAACATCTTGAATTTTACCAAGGAGTTTCGACTGTCTTATTGATAATTCCTTTCTGATTACATGTGAAATTAAACCCCTTGAGCGCTCCAGGCTGAATTCGGGTTTCAGCTTTAAAATCTTTGATAAATAGATAATTCTCGGACAGAAACTATATTGATTCAGAGTTGAAACCTGGATCCTCATTTTCTAACCCACATTCCATCGATATTTTCGATAATGATCTCCAATTTTCCCTTATAGATCTCAACCGAGCCTATGATCTCCAATTCTGTTGAATTTACCAAATCGATTTCCATCGCAACATTATAGGGTAAGTAGACATCTATACTCCCGGTAGAATCCTCCAAAACCAATAGCATTGAACCCCCTTTAAATTCGTGAATTCCAGAGATATTGCCCCTGAGGTGGACATTCTTCCCGAGAGAGTTGGTATTTATCTGATTTATCTCAGAAAGCGGGGGTTCTAAATTCTCACTAGCGAAGGTAAGGATCAAAAGCCCAGAGATAGAAATAACTAGTGAGAGATGGAGCATTTCTAGATCCATATTATTCTATAGAGTTCTATAGATAAATAATAGATCCAGAAATATAGAAATTAGAAACTATGAGGCTTTCACAGCCTTCTTCTTGTTCTTTCTTCTTATCTTGAAGGGCTTCCCGCATCTACGGCATTTAGTAGCTCCTAATGGATTTCTCGCATTGCAATACATGCATACGCCCTTGAAAATCCTGGCCTCGGCCTCTTTGAATCTTACCATTTTTACCTAGTATATATTAACAGTATTTATTTAAATCTGGGAATTTAAACCATCCCTCCAAAATATCTTTAATGTATGAGCTAAAAAAGGTTCTTATTATAGGATCTGGACCAATACAAATCGGGCAGGCGGCGGAATTTGACTACAGTGGTAGTCAGGCCTGTCTCTCTCTCAGAGAAGAAGGTATTACAACAGTCCTGATAAACTCCAATCCGGCAACGATCATGACCGAATTGGATATCGCCGATATCATCTACATGGAGCCCCTAACACCGGAGATCGTTGCGAAGATAGTGGAGAAAGAAAAACCCGACGGAATTCTGCCGACGATGGGTGGACAAACTGGGTTAAATATTGCATCTTCTCTCGCCGTGATGGGTGTTCTAGATGAACATAACGTGAGGGTACTTGGAACTCCAATAGAGACTATAAAGAAGGGTGAAGATAGAGATTCCTTCGCAAATTTGATGAAAGAGATCAATGAGCCAATTCCGGCAGGTAAAGCAGTAACCTCTGTTCCGGATGCCGTTGATGCCGCAAATAAAATTGGCTATCCCGTCATTATTAGACCCGCTTATACGCTCGGTGGGGGTGGTGGGGGCATGGCAGATAATGACGAAGAACTGGAAAGTGTTGCCAGACATGGTCTTCAACTCAGTATGATTCATCAGGTTTTGATTGAAAAATCGGTAGTAGGATGGTATGAAATCGAATATGAGGTAATGAGAGATTCTGCCGATAATTGCATCACAATTTGCTCGATGGAGAATATAGATTCAATGGGTATTCACACGGGGGAGAGTATGGTTGTCGCACCCGCCCAAACTTTAAGCGACAAGGACAATCAAATGCTTAAGGATGCATCACTGAAAATTATCAGAGCGTTAGGGGTTGAAGGTGGCTGTAATGTACAATTTGCTCTCCATCCGGAAACTCAGGAATACATGGTGATCGAGGTAAATCCACGAGTTTCGAGATCCTCCGCACTGGCTTCAAAGGCAACCGGGTATCCAATAGCTAGGGTTGCAGCAAAGATTGCAATCGGAAAAACCCTGGATGAGATCCCAAATTCTGTAACCAAGAAAACCCCAGCCTCTTTCGAGCCGGCAATCGACTACGTCGTTATGAAAATCCCCAGATGGCCCTTTGACAAGTTCAGGGATGCCGATCCGACAATAGGGACGCAGATGAAAGCTACTGGAGAGGTGATGGCGATCGGCAGAACCATGGAGGAAGCATTGCAGAAAGCGGTAAGATCCCTGGACATCGGAAGAGAGGGACTCAAGGGGACGGGAGAGAAAGATATAGATAAAATCAAAGAAAATCTGATAACGCCAACAGACAAAAGGCTGTTTTACATCATGGATGCATTAAAATCTGGTATGTCCGTAGAGAAAATCTCAGAACTCAGCAGGATAAATCCATTCTTCATCGAAAAGATCAACAATATCGTTAAAAATTCCAGAGGGCTTGATATTTAATTATCTAATCGGTATAATAACACTGCTCCCGTATAGCGGGATTGAGCAGCCAGGAGTGCTCGTCGGACGTACAGAGGTTAGAAAAATACTCGTACGGGCGAAGCTCATACGAGTCAAAAGCTCATGAGAAACGCACTCTGGGAGACCCGAAGGTCGGTGGTTCAAAATGAGTCCAAGGATAAATTCTTGGATCATGAAAATCCACCTCCCGCTATCTTATTCTTTTTATTTTTATAGTGTCCTTCCAATATTCTTACAGTACTCTCTGGATAGCATCGGAGGAATATTATGCCAAAGGTAAGTGTCGAGATTCCACAGCATATTCTGGATGATCTGAATGAGCATATCGGGGACGACAAGAAATTCGTGAGTCTGTCGGATGCCATCAGAACCGCCTGCAGGAAGATGCTGGATATGATGGATGAAATTGATAGTAGACATGGGAGGATAAAACTGGAGAGGGATTAAATTTTTGGGGATGCAAACACTTTTACTCAAAACTGCAAAGCAGTTTTGGTAGCCAAAAATCTTCGATTTTTGCGCTCCAAAGGGTTTGCTGTCTGGATATGATGGATGAGATCGACAAAAGACATGGCAGGCTGAGGTCAGAGGAGGCAAAAGAATGAAAACAGGTAGGATATTCTACTTTGATGCCGCACATTTTCTCCCGAGGTATAGGGGAAAGTGCGAACAGTTGCACGGTCATACATATAAACTGGAGGTTGTTGTGGAGGATAAAAAGAAGGAAAATGGTATGGTTCTTGACTTTAATGAACTGAAGGGTATTGTCAAAGAGACAGTTCTAGATAAACTGGATCATCAAAATATGAATGAAATTTTCGAAAACCCAACGGCTGAGAACATTGCAGAGTGGATCTTTGATGAATTGGGTAAGAAAATCCCCCTGCACTCAATAAAACTCTGGGAGGGTAAAGGTAAATGGGTGGAGATAGGGAAATGAAAAGAGCAGTTTGTCTATTGTCCGGTGGAATGGATTCCGCAGTTGCAACAGCGATCGCAAAATTTCGAGGTTATGAAATCTATCCTCTGACATTCCAGTATAAGCAAAAAAATATACGGGAGTTAGATAGTGCTAAGAAATTGGTAATATATTTCAAATTTAGAAAACATAATATCTTCAATATAGACCTTAAACAGATCGGTGGCTCCGCATTAACTGATAGATTGGAAATTCCAACCGGGAGAACTGTGGATGAGATCAAAAGGGGGGAGATTCCAATAACCTATGTTCCCGCAAGGAATACGATCTTCCTCTCAATAGCATTGGGCTATGCAGAGGTTTTGGATGCGGATAGTATTTTTATAGGAGCCAATTATCTAGACTCATCGGGTTATCCAGATTGTAGATCGGAGTACATGAAAAAATTTCAAGAACTCGCAAATTTGGCCACAAAGAGGGCGGTGAACGGAAAACTTATTGAGATAGAATATCCATTAATCAATATGGGCAAGGCTGAGATAGTGAAAAAGGGTATGGAATTGGGGGTTCCATTTGAACTTACTTGGAGCTGTTACAACGATAGAGAAAAGGCCTGCGGTGAGTGCGATTCATGCGTTCTAAGATTAGATGGCTTTAAGGAGAATGGCTATGAAGATCCGTTGGAGTACGAAAAATGAAGATTCAGATATTTATGTGTGGAGAGGGCTTAGGTCATACGAGCAGATGTTTAGCGGTTGGTGAAAGACTATTAATGGAAGGACATCAGGTGGTATTCTGTGCCTATGGATACTCAAAAAAACACATTGAAGAGGCCGGATTTAATGTTTTGGAAATCCCCTCGGAGATCAAATTGGTCGGTAAATCTGGTTCATTGAGTATGAGAGAATCAATTGAAGAAACGTTAAAGGGAATTGATCCTCTCGCATATCCAAGAGTCTTCAATCTGATAAAGAAGGAAAAACCAGACGTGGTTATATCAGATAGCTATTTTTTGGGCGCGATATCAGCTAAGATGAACAGAATTCCATTGATATTTATTTTAAATCAAACCGATCCCAGCACATTTTTTAAGAACAGGGGTATTGACGTTGCATTAATTGGAAAATTTGTTGAGAGGTTTGAGGATATCGTTTACAAGTATATCGATCATATCGTGATCCCAGACTTTCCACCTCCATTCACAATCTGTGAAAAGAACGTTCCATTGAAACCCAAGCTCGTTGATAGGGTTGAATTCACTGGTCCCTTGGTGAGAAAAAAATATAGGGAAGTTAAAGCAATGGACCTGGATAAGCCACATGTATTCTCCATGGTCGGTGGCTTTGGCTACAGGGAAAGGCTTTTTTCTAATGTGATTTCCGCAGCCAAGATGATGGAGAATTTTAATTTTACCCTTGTAGCAGGACCGAGTGTTGATTCCAAGAAACTGAAAAAGAAGGTGGGGAAAAATGTGAATGTTATAGGTTATCTAAATAATGTTTTTCCATACATCAAGGCATCTGATGTAATCATTGCTCCGGGGGGACACAGCACCATGATGGAGTGTCTAAGCTTTGGTAAACCAATTCTCTCTTTCCCGGATATGTTCCACTCAGAACAGCAGAATAATGCTGAGAAAATACAGGAGTTAGGTGTTGGAATACACCTCAGTTATTTTACTCCACCGTTTATGATATCGGAGTGCGTTGAAAATGCCATGAAATTCGAAAAAAAATGTCTGAGGATGATGAAATTTGCAGAGAGATTGGATGGAACTAAAAGGGTCTTAGAAATGGTTGAGGAGCTAGCAAAAAAATGAAATTCAAGGTAAATGAGATCTTTGATTCAATACAGGGTGAGGGGATGTTTGCCGGAAAGCCGATGAATTTCATCCGTTTCTGTTCCTGTAATTTGAAATGTAAGTGGTGTGATACGGATTTTAAAAAGGGAAGGGATATGGAGATTGATGAAATTCTATACAGGTTGAATAGAAAGTGGGTCTGGGTCTCCCTGACGGGGGGGGAGCCAATGTTGGAAGGGAATTTGGATAAACTGATGGATGAACTTCATGATAACTATTTCAAGATTTTACTTGAGACAAATGCTACAATCTTTAATGAGAAAATATTTGAAAAGAGCGACTTCATTTCTGCGGATATAAAACCGCCTTCCAGTGGGAATGTTGGCTGGGATTTGAAGGTTACCGACTATTGTATTAAAAATCCCGAGAGGAGTCAATTAAAGGTGGTAATCCAAAATGATGAAGATCTGGAATTCTTTCAGGGGATTTATCGTGAAGATTATCCAAACTGGATTCTGCAACCTGAATGGAGTGTTATGAGAAAATTAGACTATGGTAAAATTTTGAATTCGATCCTGGAGAATGTCAGGATTATTCCTCAACTGCATAAGGTTATGAAGGTGAAATAGAATTGCAAGACAAGAAATTTGATCAAATTTTTGGTCGACCTTTTTTAAAGGTCGATGCGAGGTGAAATAGAATTGCAAGACAAGAAGCCAGAAATCAAGGAAAGTTTAGAGAGGGTCGGGATAACCGGACTTAAAAGCATTGTCATGACAAACTGGAAGAACAGAAAGTATAATTTTGTCCCAGAGATAGAGTTAACCTTGGATTTAGACAAAGAACGGAAGGGAATCCATATGAGCCGTCTCGTTGAGTCTATCGCAGAGTGCATCGAGGAGGAGGTAGAAATCCGGCACGGTTCACTTGAAGAAGTCGAAAAGAGCATACTCGAAAAATTAAAGGAGAAACACCCCTTCAACCACGCAGAGATCACTATGAAGACTGACTTAATTATCCCCCAGAAGACACCAGTTACCGGTAAAAGAACAATGGAGGCCCATGAGATATCTGTCAAGGTTTCTTGCAATAATGGGGTTTATACGAAGGTATTAAAGGTCAAGGTTCTCGGGAATACAGTATGCCCACATGCAATGAACAAAAACAAAGGAAGGACGCATATACAGAGGGCAATGGGGATGCTGGAAATAGAAACTGAATATGAACATGAGATCGAATTGGAGGAGATGATTAAGTGTGTTGAACTGGCATTTCCCTCTGAGGTTTATACTTTACTAAAGACCGAGGATGAACGCTATATCGTGAATGAGATGTTCCAAAATCCGAAGTTCGTTGAAGATGTTACCAGAGGGATTCTAATCAATGCAAAGAGAAAATTCAAAAATTGTAAGATAAGGGCAAAAACGATCTCACAGGAATCAATTCACAGGCATGATGTCATTGCGGAAGGTTCCTGTATGAGTTGACTTTTAACCATAGAATCCAATTTATTTGACGCAAAATGATAGGCAAAAAAATTCGCATAGAGAGGATTATCAATAGAAAGTCAAAGAAGACTGTAATTGTTCCGATGGATCACGGGGTTTCTGTGGGTCCAATTCCCGGTTTAGAGGATATGGTCAAAACTATCAGTGACATAGCTGAGGGGGGAGCAGATGCCGTTTTGATGCACAAGGGTATCGTTGGAGCTGGTCACAGGGGCTATGGGAGGGATATCGGTTTAATTATCCATCTATCTGGTGGGACCGTATTGGCTCCGGACCCAAATGCCAAGGTACAGGTAACCACAGTAAAGGAAGCGATAAGGCTTGGGGCGGATGCTGTTTCGGTTCATGTCAATGTCGGGGCTGGAAATGAATCTGAGATGTTACACAACCTGGGAATGGTTGCAGAGGAATGCAACGAGTATGGAATTCCCCTTTTAGCTATGATGTATGCAAGGGGCGCAAAGGTGGAGAGGGAGCACGATGTGAAATACATAAAGCACGTTGCGAGGATAGGGGCTGAATTAGGGGCAGACATAATTAAGACAGTATATACAGGAGATAAGAAGAGCTTTAAAGAGGTTATCGATGGATGTCCTATCCCGGTTGTAATTGCAGGAGGACCAAAAATAGAGAGCGAAACGGATTTGTTCAAGATGATAGAAGATGCCATGGATTGTGGGGCGATGGGCGTTTCTATCGGGAGGAACGTATTTCAAGCCAAGGACAGGGTTGGGATAACGAAAAAGATCTGTAAAATTGTGCATGGGGACTAGATTGAGTTTGATTATAGAATTCTCAAAGTTGGATTTGGGAAAGATTTTTTCTTTGTTAGTATTACTCAAGATAAATTTAACCAAAGGAGGATGAAAAATGCCAATTGGAAAGTCCGATATAGGGAAATCCATGGATAGAGGTCCAAAGGAGTTTAAAACACACAAGGTAGATAAAGAAGGCAACGTGATGCTTATTGCAGAGAAAAATGTGATTACTACCCATCCTTTAAATTCGATAAAGAACGTTGCGAGATTGATGAAGGAACACGATTTTAGGAGAATTCCAGTAACCAACGCCGGAACTAATAGGCTGGAGGGGATGGCTGTTGCCATCGATATACTCGATTTTCTGGGGGGAGGGGAAAAGTATAACATAATCCTGAAAGATTATGGTGGAAATTTTCTATCTGCCATAAACTGTCCCATAAATAAGATAATGAATCCAGACCATCCATTTTTGGACAAAAGGGGATCAATTGATGATATAATAGATATAATGATGGAGAAAAGGACGTCTGCCATTCCAATCGTTGAGGATCCCGATATAAAGGAGATCATTGCGATCGTTACGGAGAGGGACGTTCTTCCACTAGCAGATGAATTTGGTGTCCCTATAAGGGATGCAATGAGCAGAAAATGTATAACATCAAGCCCCGGAATGATGATCTCCGATGTTTCAAAGATAATGGTAAGAAATAGATTGAGAAGATTGCCTATAATCCTGGAGGATGAATTAAAGGGAATAGTGACCGTCTTTGACGTTCTGAAATTCTTAGGTTATGGGGAATTCAAGGGCATTAACGCAGAAGAAGTTTTAAGCAACACTAGGGTAGAGGAGATAATGGAGAAGGGGGTAATCAGTGTAGACCCAAATCAAGACCTTGCATTAATTCCAAAACTGGTGAAGGAAACAAATATAGGCGGTTTCCCGGTTGTTGAAGACGGCAAGACATTGGGTATAATAACAACAAGTGATGTGATTAGGAAGATTTATAAGGGATAAATTTTACGAAGGAAATTTCTTGGTTTTTAAAGAACAAAATGAATATATTAAGTTACTACTTTCTTTGGGGTATATACAAATTGGAGAATATGCTCGTTCCTAAACACGAGGTTTTGAATGATAAAGACGCTGAAAGGTTATTAGAAGTTTATAACGTCACTCGTGATGAACTGCCAAAGATCAAGGAGGGTGATCCAGCACTGAAGGGATTGGGCGCAAGGATCGGAGATATAATAAAGATAACGAGGAAAAGTCCATCTGCCGGGACTGCTTTTTATTATAGGGTTGTGATTGAAGGGTGATATATTGGTTAGAGTAAGTGATTTTATAAAGACAGGGGATTTGGTAAATTTCCAGATAGAGTCTTTTAACTGGTTGTTGGAGAAGGGCCTGCAAGAGGTAATTGATGAAAGAGGTGAAATAGAGGTAGATATCGAGAATTACACCCTGGAATTGGGAGGGATCAGGGTTGATACTCCAGTAGTAAATGAGTCCGGTCAGGGTCCAGAGAGCAGATACCCCTTTGAATGTTCTTTAAGGAATTTGACCTATTCTGCTCCGATTATTTTAGAATTTATCGAAAACGGCGTTCCGGTTGAGGTAGAAGTCGGTCATCTTCCAATAATGCTGAGGTCCAAGAGCTGTCTTCTCTATGACCTAAGTGATGAGGAACTAATTAACCATAATGAAGATCCAATGGATCTGGGCGGTTATTTTGTAATAAATGGTACCGAGAGATCCTTGATAATTGTCGAGGATCTGGCTCCAAATAGGATCATTACAACACTTGAGGATGTTGCCGGTAAGGATATAATAATTGCTAAGGTTTTTTCTGTAAGACAAGGATTTAGATCAAGGGTTACAGTAGAAAGATGGGAGGGCGGGAGTACTGGAACCCTATTTGTTACCTTTCCAGGAATCCCGAACAGGATTTCCCTAACCATTCTAATGAAAGCTCTTGGTCTCAGTGATGAGGAAATCCTTGAGCTGTTTGATGATGAGGAATCAAGACTTGAAATTCTTTTGAATCTGGAATTGAAGAATATGAATCGAGAAGAGGCCTTTGAATATCTGGGTAAGAGAGCTGGTGCTGGACATGCCAAACAGTATCAGGCTACGAGGGCCAATCAAGTAATAAACAATTTTCTCCTGCCGCATATAGGCAATACAGAAAAGGACAGAAGGGCTAAAGGAATCTATTTAGGAATTATGGCCAGAAAGATTCTCGAGCTGGCTTCCGGTAAGCGAGAGCAGGATGATAAGGATCACTACTCAAATAAAAGATTGAGGCTGGCTGGCGACCTGATGCAGGAATTATTCAGGGTCAGTTTTAATAAGATTGCAAGGGATATAAAATACCAGCTGGAAAAACAAAATGCGAGACATAGACAGGTTAATGTAAAAACGGCCGTCAGAAGTAACAATTTAACAGAGAGTATTTGTTATGCCTTAGCGACTGGAAACTGGACGGGCGGAAGAAGTGGCGTGAGTCAAGTTCTTGATAGAACTAATTACATCAGCTCAATCGCTCACAGAAGGAGAGTCTCTTCTCTTTTGAGTAGAAGTCATCCTCACTTTGAAGCTAGAGACCTCCACGCAACACAATGGGGAAGAATATGCCCAAACGAAACGCCAGAGGGACAGAACTGTGGTCTGGTTAAGAATCTGGCAATAGGTGCCTATATATCCACAGATGTAGATGAGGCGCCAATTGAAAAATACCTGTACGAATTTGGCGTTTCTGATAGGGATGTCAAGCAAAAAGACATTTATGTAAATCTAAATGGTAGATTGATTGGTAGACATTCTAAACCAGAACTTCTGGTTCAGAGATTACGAGGATTAAGACGGGAAGGTCACGTACACATGTCTGTCTCCATAAGTTATAGAGAAGAGAACAACGAGATTCAGATCTATAGTGACAAGGGGAGGGTTTTGAGGCCCTTGATCATTGTTGAAAATGAAGAACCAAAATTGACAGATAAGCATGTAGAGGATCTAAGAGGCGGTAAAATTACATGGAATGACCTAATTAAATCCGGAATTATTGAATATATTGATTCAGAGGAAGAAGAAAATGCATTTATTGCAATAAATATCGACAAACTAAAACCAGAACACACTCATCTGGAGGTTTCACCCGCCCTTATCCTTGGTGTTTCTGCCAGTTTTGCTCCATATCCCGAGCATAATTCCTCTCCAAGAGTAACTATGGCAGCTTCTATGGCAAAGCAATCCCTAGGTTTATATGCCTCTAATTATCATGCCAGGTTTGACAGTAGAGCCAATGTGTTGCACTATCCACAAACACCCTTGGTAAAGACAGACATTACAGACAGCCTAGAGTATGCAAAAAGATCTGCGGGACAAAACTTTATTGTCGCTATAATGAGTTATGAAGGTTACAACATGGAGGATGCTGTTGTTCTGAATAAAAGTTCAATTGAACGAGGTTTAGCCAGATCAACATTCTATAGGACATACACTACAGAGGAAAGGGGCTACCCGTCTGGACAGCGTGATAGATTTGAAAGGCCAGATGAAAAGGTAGAAGGCTACCAGTCCGAGAAAACCTATGCAAAACTTGGCGATGACGGTCTAATTTTCCCGGAAACCGATGTCGATACTGATGAGGTTTTAGTTGGAAAGACATCCCCACCCAGATTTTTAGAGGAAATAGGTCCTTATGGAATAGTGGAAGAGAAGAGAAGGGAAAACTCCACCACCGTCAGGCATATGGAATCCGGGACAGTGGATTGTGTTGTATTAACGGAGACATTGGAAAAAAACAAATTGGCTAAGGTGAAGATCAGAAGTCAAAGAATTCCGGAGCTGGGTGACAAGTTTTCGTCCAGACATGGACAAAAGGGAGTTGTTGGTCTGATAGTTCCTCATGAGGATATGCCATTCACAAAGGATGGTATAGTCCCGGATCTTATAATAAATCCCCACGCAATTCCATCGAGGATGACAGTAGGCCATGTATTGGAGATGATTGGAGGCAAGGTAGCGTCATTGACTGGAAGATTTACCAATGCTACAGCCTTTGAAAGCGATAAAGGGGAAGATCTACGCAAAACCCTTGAGGAACATGGCTTTAACAATACTGGAAAGGAGGTTATGTACGATGGCGCCAGTGGAAAGAAATTCGGTGTTGATATCTTCATGGGTGCAATCTATTATCAGAAATTGCATCACATGGTAGCTAATAAGATTCACGCAAGAAGTCGCGGCCCCGTGCAGATGCTCACGAGACAGCCAACCGAGGGACGGGCGAGAGAAGGCGGTCTTCGCTTTGGTGAGATGGAGAGGGATTGTTTAATAGCTCATGGGGCTTCGATGATGCTCAAAGATAGGCTCCTAGATGAATCGGATAAGGTCATTGTTCCCGTGTGCGCAAAGTGTGGTTTAGTCGCAGTAAAGGATTTGGAGAGGGGACAGACATACTGCCCGATCTGCGGTGAGGTAGAAACCCACCCAGTTGAGATAGCCTACGCATTCAAACTATTATTGAATGAATTAATGGGTATGTGCATCTACCCGAAATTGAGGTTGAGTGACAGGGCTTAGATTCAATAAAAATAAGTGTGGGTAAGCGATGTGGCCGAATCGAAGATTCGGACACGTGTCGGAAGCTTTGCTTCCGTCACACCGAAGGGAGCGCATCCCACACATTAGTCGTCGGCTAATTCCGACGTGTATATATCCAAAATTGAGGTTGAGTGACAGGGCTTGATATCGAGATAAAAATTAAGATAAAATGGCTGTAAGGAAGAAGATAGATCACATAGAATTTGGATTGTTTTCCTCGAAGATGATACAGAAGCTGTCAGCTGCAAAGATATACACCCCAAACACTTATGATGAAGACGGCTATCCTATCGAGGGAGGTTTAATGGATCCCAGATTGGGGGTCATAGATCCGGGAATTAGGTGTAAAACGTGCGGTGGAAGACTTGGTGAGTGTCAGGGTCATTTTGGTCATGTTGATCTTACAAGACCTGTAATTCATGTGGGATATGCAAAGGAGGTCTACCTCTTATTAAGAGCTACTTGTAGAGTTTGTGGAAGGTTACTTATTCAAGACGATGAGCTGAAAAAATATGATGTTGAAAATCTATCAATCCCCGAATCTGGTGCTATATGGGAGAGGGCACAAAAGGTATCAGATGCCGAAGGAAAGTGCCCTCATTGTGACGAGCAGCAGATCAAGATAAAATTTATTAGACCCTATTCGTATTATGAAGGTGAAAATAATCTCTTAGTTACCGATATTTCCGAGAGGTTCGAGAAGATTGCCGATGAAGACCTCAGGTATTTGGGTTTGCATATAAGACCCGAATGGATGATTCTATCCTCAATCCCCGTTTTGCCCATAACAACCAGGCCTTCAATAACCCTGGAATCAAGTGATAGAAGTGAGGATGATTTAACCCACAAGTTAGTGGATATATTGAGGATTAATCAGAGATTAGAGGAAAACATAAATTCTGGTGCACCTCAACTTATTATAGAGGATCTATGGGACCTTTTGCAGTATCATGTAGCTACCTACTTCGATAATGGAATTACTGGAATTCCCCCTGCAAGGCACAGATCTGGACGTCCTTTAAAAACTATAGCACAGAGATTGAAAAGTAAAGAGGGAAGGTTTAGGAAAAATCTCTCAGGTAAGAGGGTTAATTTTTCTGCGAGGACTGTTATTGGTCCAGATCCAAATATTAGCATTAATGAGGTTGCTGTTCCTCTTATAATCGCTCTAGAACTTACGGTTCCAGAGGAAGTTAACGAGAGGAACATAGATAATTTGAGAAAGCTCGTTTTGAATGGTTCTAACGTACATCCTGGAGCACATAATGTAATAACATCCATTGGAAGGAAGAGGATCATGGAGGAAAACAAAGAGGAACTCGCTAAAAACCTGAAGGAGGGAGACATAATAGAGAGACATTTACAGGATGGTGATATCGTCATCTTTAACAGACAACCATCATTGCACAGAATTTCAATGATGTGTCATCATGTTAGGGTTCTTCCTCACAATACCTTAAGATTGAATACCGCCGTTTGTGCTCCTTATAATGCGGATTTTGACGGGGATGAAATGAACCTCCATGTGCCTCAATCAGAGGAGGCAGTAGCGGAAGCGGACATATTGATGAAGGTTCAGGAATGCATAGTCTCCCCAAGATTTGGTAGACCAATAATTGGCGGGCGTCACGATCATGTGACAGGTATGCATATGCTCACAAAAGATGGAACCAAATTTACTAGAGGGGATGCTCTAAATCTGACAGGTGGTATAGTAAAGCTTCCCAAAGGAAAAAGAACAGTTACAGGGAAGGAAATTTTCGAGCAATTGTTGCCAAAGGATCTAACACTAAGTTATGAAGGAAAGCTCGGTAAGGTTTGTATTAAAAATGGAAAGCTGATCTCTGGAATTATAGATAGTGAAGGTATGAGTGGAAAGCTTTTGAAGGAACTATTCATATGTTATGGCTCTGATGTAGCGAGAGAATTTATAGATAACTCTACAAGAATAGCAATTCGTGCTGTAATGAAATATGGTTTCAGCGTGGGAATCAATGAATCCGATCTCCCAGAGGACGGTCTAGAAAAGATAGAAAGGATAATAGAGGATGCCGAGACCAATGTGGATAAGCTAATTAAATTGTACCAAAAAGGTGAGCTTAGGATAATTCCCGGAAAATCATTGGAAGAATCCCTAGAGGATTACATCATGGCCGAGTTGGGTAAGGCAAGAACAATGGGCGGTAAAATTGCGGAAGAATATGCCGGCGATAATTCTGCAGTGATCATGGCGAGAACTGGTGCGAGAGGGAGTTTACTCAATTTAACACAGATAGCGGGTTTAGTGGGGCAACAGGCAGTTAGAGGTCAGAGAATAAAGAGGGGTTATAATTCACGAACTCTGTCACATTTTATGAAAGGTGATGTTTCTGCAGAGGCTAATGGCTTTGTTGCTTCAAATTTCAAGAAGGGTTTAAGACCGACAGAGTACTTCTTCCATGCCATGGGAGGAAGGGAAAGTCTTGTGGATACCGCCATAAGAACTGCAAGAAGTGGGTATATGCAGAGAAGACTGATAAATGCTCTCCAAGATTTAGAAATCTATCCGAATAGAACCGTAAGAGGTGATAGTGGGATAATAGTACAGTTCAAATACGGAGAGGATGGCATTGACCCAATGAAGAAATGCTATTTGGAGTAAGAATCTGAATAAAAATGAACCCAAAAGAACTTCCTGGGACCTTATGGGAAAGGTACAGAAAATTGAATAAAAAAGAAAAAATAAAATTCCTAGAAGATTATAAAAAGGCGTTAGTAACCCCGGGGGAGGCTGTTGGTACAATTGCTGCTCAATCCATAGGTGAACCGGGAACCCAGATGACTTTAAGAACGTTTCACTATGCAGGTGTTGCAGAGCTTTCTGTCCCACTTGGATTGCCAAGATTGATAGAGATTATCGATGCCAAAAGAGCACCAAAGAATGCTATAATGACTATATTCCTTGAAAAAAAGCATTCAAAGGAGAGAGGATATGCAGATAAACTTGCAAAAAAACTGCAGGAGAGATTCCTGTGTGATGCTTGCAAGATCAAGATAGATGTGAAAAAGAAGGAACTCTGTGTTGAAACAGAGAATGATGAAGCCAAGAAAATACTTCAGAAGCTTACAGAAAGTGAAGGAGACGATGGTAGATTTGTAATAACTGAGGATTTGTTATCAGACCTCAAAAAGCTTAAGAATAAATTGGAGAAGAAGAGATTGAGTGGTATTAAGGGGATCAAGAGGGTTTTTGTTAGAGAACTCAATGATGAATACATCCTTTACGCAGAGGGATCGAATCTAAAGGGTGTCTTGAACATGGATGGTGTTGATAAAAACAGGACAACTACGAATGACATATTCCAGATTTACGAAACCTTGGGCATCGAAGCGGCGAGAAATGCCATAATAACAGAAGCCATGAAGGTTTTGGATGAGCAAAATCTTGATGTAGATATCAGGCACATTATGCTCGTTGCTGACCAGATGACAGTAACAGGCACAGTACAGGCTGTTGGAAGGACGGGTATCTCCGGTGCAAAGGAATCCGTTCTGGCAAGAGCCGCCTTTGAGGAAACTGAAAAACACATTCTCAACGCGGCAATCTATGGTGAAGTGGACATGCTTGGGGGTGTTGCTGAAAATATTATCATTGGACAGCCAATCCCAATAGGTACTGGCACAGTTAAACTTGCAGTCAAGTCTATGAAAGCAGAAAAGGGTAAAAAATGAAGGACTTGAAAGATGATATAGGCAGTGTAATGAAAACGGGGAAGGTTGCAATTGGATCAGAAAGGGCAATAAAGACATTATTAATCGGTAACCCGATGTTAATCATTTTAAGCAGTAATTGTCCTGACAATGTAAGGGAAAAAATCATCTACTACTCAAGATTGTCTAAAATTCCATACAACACTATCAAAGACAACAGTATTGAGTTGGGTTCAATCTGTGGTAAACCCTTTCCCGTATCTGCGATAGGTATAGTGAATGAGGGTGAGAGCGACATACTCACAAAATTCAGAAAATAAAATGGGGAAATTTCGACTAGGTACTGAAGAGATAAAGTACATGACCTTGTTTGAAACACTAACTGGAGCAAGGGTCAAGGATTGTGTTCAGGTTCAGAATGCAATGGGATTTTTAGTAAATGAAGGGGATATGGGCCTAGCCATCGGAAAAAATGGTTCAAATATTGGGAAGGTTCGCAATGTTATTGGAAAAAGTATTTTTGTTATGGAGTTTTCAGATAGTTTAAATGAGTTTATAAGGAATCTATTCCGGCCTATCAAGACCAAACAGATAAGGGTCTATAAGCTAAATAATGAAAAGATAGCAGATATCAACATAAATAAAAGAGATAGAAAAAAGGCTATTGGTCAAGAAGGCGTCAGGATAAAGATAGCAAAAGAGCTGTCCAAAAGACATTACGGCATCGATAATATAAATATAAAAGTTGTATAATATAAAGATTTAGAATGGGGAGAGGAGAATTCGCAGGTAAAAAACTCGAGGACAAGAGACATAAATTCAGATGGAAGAAATTAGATTATGCAAGGAGAGTTTTGAGGTTAAAACAGAAACACGACCCATTGGAAGGGGCTCCCCAAGCAAAGGGGATAGTGCTGGAAAAGGTTGGTATTGAAGCAAAACAGCCAAATTCAGCAATAAGGAAGTGTGTTAGAGTACAGTTACTTAAGAATGGTCGTCAGGTAACTGCCTTCTGTCCCGGTGACAAAGCCGTAAGCTTTATCGATGAACACGACGAGGTGACAATTGAAGGTATAGGTGGAAGAAAAGGAAGGTCGATGGGTGATATCTCTGGTGTAAGGTACAAGGTGATTGAGGTTAATGACATATCCTTGAACGAATTAGTACATCATAGAAAGGAGAAACCACAGAGATAAACTGTATGACCTTAATTAATATTTTTTCTTTCCAATATCTTACTCTAGCTGATTTTTTCTATGGTATAAAAAATGATGCACGATTTGATAAATGATGCGATAGCAAGCATAAAGAACTATGAAAGGATTGGTAAGTCGGAATGCATAGTTAGACCGAAATCGAAGCTTTTAATTGAAATTCTCAGGATATTCCAGAGAGGGGGTTATATAGGCGAATTTGAGGTTTCGGATGATGGTAAAGGAGGTAATATCAGGATAAAATTAGTAAAACAGATAAATGACTGCGGTGTTATTAAGCCCAGGTATGAGGTAAAGCATGATGAGTTTCAAAAATGGGAACAGCGCTTTCTTCCAGCACGTGACTTTGGAACATTGGTTGTGAGTACCCCTAAGGGAGTTATGAGCCACTCAGAGGCTAAGGAAAAGGGGTTCGGTGGGAGATTATTAGCTTACGTATATTGATAAAATGGCAGATATAGAATTAGAGGTTGATATCCCAGAGAATGTTGATGTTGAAATTAAAGAAAATGCAGTCATCGTTAAGGGAAACCTTGGAGAATTAACCAGAGAATTTCCACCTCGTCCAGTTAAAATTTCCAAAAAAAATAATTCGATCCGTTTATCCATAGACTCCAATAAAAGAAGGCAGAAGGCAGTGTTGGGAACATACATGGGGCATATACAAAACATGATCCGTGGGGTTTCTGAGGGTATTACATACAAGCTAAGGATTGTCTATTCACATTTTCCGATGAGCATTAGGGTTCAAGAAAATACCTTACTAATAGAAAATTTCCTGGGCGAGAAACACCCGAGAAAGACAAAGATACTTGAAAACGTATCTGTAGATGTAAAGGGTCAGGATGTTACAGTGACCGGAATTGATAAGGAGAATGTCGCTCAGACTGCAGCCAACCTGGAGCAAGCTACCCGTATCAATGGATTGGATCCAAGGGTATTTCAGGATGGAATCTACATAGTTGAGAAAGATGGCAAAGAAATCAAATAAAGCTAGAGAGGCGAAGGAAGTTAAGGGAGGGAAAAAGGCAGAGCCAGAGAAGGAAGTCAAGGAAAAGGTCCCTAAGAAAGAGAAAAGGAAGGTAATAGAGAGGGAAAAACCGAAGAAGGCTCCTGCGAAGAAAGCTAAGCCAGAGAAGGTGAAAGCTCCTGCGAAGAAAGCGGAGGAGAAAAAAAAGGTAACTAAGAAAAAAGCCAAGGAGAAGGCAGAGCCAGAGAAGGAAGTCAAGGAAAAGGTCCCTAAGAAAGAGAAAGAGGTTGAGAAAGTCAAAAAAGAGAAAAAGATAGAAAAGATAAAATTTCATGAAAAGAGAGACATTTCAGATGTTCTAACGCTCAGAAAAAAGAAGCCAAGGTTCGTGAGACAGGAATTGCCAAAGTTAAAAAGGTTAAAGGATAAATGGAGGAGGCCTAGAGGAATAGATAGCAAAAAACAAGAGGGAAAGAGAGGCAAGGGTAAATTACCAAAAATAGGTTACAAAAAACCAACGAGCGTGAGGGAAATTCACCCATCGGGTTTTTATCCCGTCCTCGTGCATAATGTAAAGGAATTGGAACTCATTAATCCAAAAGAAGAAGCAGGCATAATAGCGAGGGTTATTGGAAGAAAGAAGAGAAATGAGATAATAAAGTCGGCAAATGAGATGAAGATAACGATACTAAACCCAAGAAAGGGTGAAATATAAATTAGATTAAGGATAAATTAAGATAAATTTAAGTGTGGCTAAGCGATGTGGCCGAATCGAAGATTCGGACACGTGTCGGAAGCTTTGTTTCCGCCACACCGAAGGGAGCGCACGCCGCACCTTAGTCGTCGGCTAATTCCGACAAAGGGTGAAATCTGATGGATTTGAAAGGTCAAAAAAGGCTTGCTGCAGATATTTTGGGAGTTGGCGTTAACAGGATAAAGATCGATCCCGAAATGCTGGAGGATGTGTCAAAAGCGATAACCAGGGAGGATATTAAATATCATATCTCTACTGGAGCAATTTCGGCAAAACCCGAAAAGGGAATAAGCAGGGGTAGATTGCACAAGAGGATGGAACAGAAGAAGAAAGGCAGGAGAAAGGGTCACGGGCACAGAAGCGGTTCAAAAGGAGCTAGAACAGGAAAGAAGGAAGCATGGATGCGGAAGATCAGAGCAATCAGGGACGAACTCAAAAAGATGAGGGAAAGTAAAGATATCGATAGTTCAGGATATAGAAAACTTTATCGCCAGGCTAAGGGTAATTTATTCCATTCAAGACGGCATTTAAGAGAATATGTAGAGAGGATGGCAAAGAGATAGAATGGCAGAGAGAGCTGACTATGTTGTTCCTTTTAGAAGAAAGGGAGAAGGAAAAACAAATTATAAGAAAAGGCTTAACCTCCTAAAATCGGGAGCGACTCGTTTAGTTGTCAGACCATCTAACAAACATATGGTTGTTCAACTCGTTGATTACAAAAAGAAGGGTGATGTAATTACCTCAACGGCATGTTCAAAAGAATTGAAAAAATTCGGTTGGGATTTTTCAACTAGCAATCTACCAGCTGCGTATCTAACTGGGCTTTTGTGCGGATTTCGGAGCCAAAAGAAGGGTGTGAAAATGGCCATACTCGATCTGGGGCTCTTTCCATCGGTAAAAGGCTCCAGAAGTTATGCTGCGTTGAAGGGGGCGATAGATTCTGGATTAAAGATTCACGCAGAGGAGAATGTATTCCCAGATGAAAAAAGGATATCTGGTGGACATATATCTAACAAAGACGAAGATATAACGGAAAAATTTGAGGAAATAAAGAAAAAAATAGTAAGAGCGTTCAAAAAATGAATTCAAATATTGAAGAAAAAGAGGGGGAGAGGGAGATAAAAAGGGAGTTCTCAGGGTGGGAGCCTAAAACTGCCTTGGGAATGAAGGTAATGTCTGGTGAGATAAAAGACATCGATGAATTAATGAAATACCCCAGCCCCATAAAAGAGGTTGAAATAATAGATGCCCTTTTACCGGAGTTAGATGAGGAGATAATTGACGTTGCTAGAGTTCAAAGGACCACGGACTCTGGTAGAAGGATGCGTTTCAGAGTAGTTACTGCAGTAGGCAATAAGAATGGATACGTTGGCGTGGGAAAGGCAAAGGGTAAGGAGGCCGGACCAACGATAAGAAAGGCCATTGAAAAGGCAAAACTGAACATAAAAGGGACAAAAAGGGGTTGTGGAAGCTGGGAGTGCGGATGTGGGGAACTTCACTCGGTGCCTTTTAAAGTCGTTGGTAAATGTGGAAGTGTTAGAGTCTTTTTATCCCCGGCACCAAAGGGAACGGGTTTGGTAAGTGGTGAAATAGCAAGAAAAATACTGACACTTGCTGGAATTAAGGATGTTTGGGTTCATACAGAAGGCTACACAAGAACGAGCATAAATTTCGCTTTTGCAGTTCTTAACGCGTTGGAAAATACAAATAAGATGAAGATTCGTGAAAAAGACACAGAGAGGCTTGGAATAATCTCTGGCGCAGTTTAAAATGACCGATAAAAAGAGAATTGCTATTGTGCGTGTTCGTGGCAGAGTTCATGTTAGGAAGGATATAGAAGATACAATGAAGTTTCTAAATCTAACCAGGGTAAATCATTGTGTAGTTATTGGTAATAGAAAAGAGTACATGGGTATGATAAAAAAGGTAAATGACTACGTTACCTGGGGTGAGATAAGTCCCGAGGTCTTCGAAAAATTATTGGAGAATAGTGGTAAATTGAATGGAAATAAATCTTTCACAGAAGAGCATCTGAAGAAAAATACGAAATACAAATCCATTAAGAAATTTGTAGATGAATTCGCAAAATTCAAGGCGGAACTCAAAGATATTCCCAATTTAAAGCCGGTATTCAGATTAAAGCCACCCGAGAGGGGATATGAGAGGGGCGGCATAAAACATCCCTATTCGACGGGTGGAGCATTGGGTTATAGAGGAGAAAAGATCAATGAGCTCTTAGAAAGGATGAGTTAAAGATGGCTCACAAAAACAGAAAGACAATAAAGAAGAGGGGCAGTAGGACCTGCGGGCATGGTGGAACCAAGAGGTATAGAGGTGCTGGAAGCCGTGGTGGTAGGGGCATGGCCGGTAGCAAGAAACATAAATGGTCCTATGTTAGCAAATACATGCCGGGATACTTTGGTACTAAGGGATTTAAAAGACCTCCGGAGGTAGTTAGAGAGGTAAAGACAATAAATGTTGGTGATATCGAGAAAAATTTAGAAGGGTTTGTCGATGAAGAAAAAATCAAGTTAAAAAACAAGAAATATCTCCTAAATCTTAGTGATATGGGCTATGATAAACTTCTCGGTTCTGGCGAGATCTCTCATCCGATAATAGTAACTGTGAATTCATGCTCAAAATTGGCGTTAAAGAAGATAGAAAGCGCTGGTGGTGAGATAAAAGCATCCGAATAAAAAATGAATCTGGAATTTATCCGTCCGCTTATCAAGTATCTTCCCGAAGTAAGACTTCCAAAGAGACATGTACCTTTTAAGGAAAAACTAATCTGGACTTCGATCGTTTTATTTCTCTTCTTTATAATGGGTGTCATCTATCCCGTTCACATTGAGCCCACGGATCTACCATCGGCCTATCAACAATTTGCAATGATATTTGCGAGTACGATGGGTACCATCATCTCTGCCGGGATAGGGCCCATAGTTACGTCATCCATTGTCCTTCAATTGTTGGTGGGGGCAAAAATGATCGACATAGATCTAACGACGGAGGATGGCAAAGCCCTGTTTCAAGGGACTCAAAAGATACTCACCGTATTAATAGCATTTTTTGAAGCTGGCGCGATAGTATTTGGATTCAGATTGGGTTTTAAATATCTAGGAGACCAGTGGGGATTACTGCACCCATTCGTTCAGTTCACAATATTCCAGATAGCTCTCGGCTCGATACTATTGATGTATATGGATGAGATCGTTTCAAAGTGGGGCATCGGTTCCGGCATAGGTTTATTTATCGCCGGTGGTGTCTCAAAGGGGATAGTGACTCAGTCCATTACATTCTTGGAATGGATAGATCCAGAAAAATTTCCAGAAATTCTTGGTGTGATACCAAACTTCATACAAGAAGCAATGCATGGTTCCTTTAACCTGATACTACTATTCCCTTTAATAGCCACCCTTATCGTCTTCCTGGTTGTGGTTCTTTGTGAATCCATGCGAATTGAAATTCCCCTATCCTATGGGGGTATACGTGGAGTCGGGGGCAGATATCCGCTAAAGTTCTTCTATGTTTCAAATATTCCTGTAATACTGGCTGCCGCATTACTCGCCAATGTTCAGATGTTACCGGGGATTGTTGGCGTTGACATGTACGATCCCCAATCGATAGGGGATATGAACATTTTACAGAGTTCCGTCTATCAACTTTCACGATTAATTACCCTAGGGGAGTTGAATGGTATTTTAAGCCCGAATAACCTTTATAAATTGGTAGATGTCAATATCTTGATACATCTTATCATGTATCTGATAGTATTTACTGGTTTATGTGTTCTATTTGGAAAATTCTGGGTAGAAACCACTGGTCTGGGAGCGGAGCAGGTTGCAGAGCAGATTCAGAGGGGAGGGATGCAGATTCCAGGGTTTAGGAGGGATCAACGGGTGATAGAGAGAGTCCTTAATAGATACATACCACAGATTACGATAATAAGTTCAGTGGCTGTAGGATTATTGGCTGCAGGGGCCGATCTTCTAGGAGCAATTGGTTCCGGTACAGGGATATTGCTTACGGTTGGAATTCTATACCGCTTATATGAGGAAATCCAACGAGAGCAAATGAGCGAGATGCATCCAATGTTCAGGAGATTTATGGGTAAAATTTAGATCTATCCAATTAGATAAAAATGCAAGATAGTGATCTCATTAATATCCTTCAACAGAACTGGAGTCATATAGAACATATGGAGAGTGAAAGGCTACATTTTACATCCGTTTACGTCGTTATTGTAGCTGCTGTTTTTGGTTATTTCAGTTATCGGAATTCATCTCTAGATTTTTTTATCAGTTTATTATTAGTTGTTTTCTCAATTCTTGGGTTATGTATAAGTTTGAAGATAGCTGCTGAAATTCATAATCACATAAAGGCTATAAATAGAATTGTAACAAAATTAAAAGTGAAAGAGTATTCTCCATTGCCTCTTGACGAAGGCTGGAAAAAATATATAAAAGTAAGATATGCATTTCATATATTCTATTCTATCATGTCTGTTGTCTCTTTATATCTCTGTTTAAAGAGTCTTGGTGGGATATCCTTATCTTATCTGTTTTAATGAAATTTTCCCAAAGGTGATTTGAATGGTTAAGGTAATAAAGTGGAACAGTAAAAAAAGAGATGGTTACATATCATCGTATATCAAACCCAAATTTAATGGTAAACCAGAACTAAACAATTATGCATTTATCCCAAAGAAAGGCATACAAGAAATTGAGATAATTACAACTTTTTTAGATATAGGAAAACAGGGTAAGGACGAGCACACACATGATTATATTGAAGAGATATATTATGTTATTGATGGGGAGGTTGGGATCGAAGGAAGAAAAACACCACTTATGAGAGGAGACATATTCATATTCTCCCCAGAAAAGAACTCTAAATCAGAGGAATCGCTACATAGAATAAAAAATGTAGGAAAAGGAATCGCTAGATTAATTACCATCAAGAGAGTACCATCCAATAGATCTCGTTTATTCGAGGAGGACAAAAGACCTAGAAGGACAAGAGGGTAACTGTACCATCACATTCCAAGAAGATATTACATCCAAAGCTTCTCAAGAGCATTCTGAGGGACATCGAGATATCCGTAGACGAGTTCAAAGAATCGCTTAAATGATTTTGTAATTTCTCATTAAATTTATAGAGGAGATAAAAACCCGTCCATAAAACTCAGGAAGCTTTCATTCTCTATCTCTAGAATATCTTCTCCTTTTATTATGTCTATCTTTTTAACATCCCTCAGATTCTTTCCAAAGCCCTTTCTCTCCTCAATCAACTTTGGTAAAAGTTCTTCAATTTTTTTAAATTCCCTTTCGGTATCAACGACCCAGCGTCCATTTTTTATATATGGTCTAAAAGCCTTGTATTTCTCGATAAAGTTCTCCTGGTCCTTCAGATTTTTATCTATCGGTGGTCCTAGGTGATGCTTTATCTTTGGTAATTTCCAGACCTCAAAATCGAATAGTATGGCTGACAAGTTATTTTCATCTGTCCAGAGATCGGATTTAAGGATTCTAAAATCGAATTCATCTATCGACTTTTCTAGAGCAAATTTGGTCTTCCTCAATTGTGAATAGAGGGTATTTGGATTTATTCTGGGATGCTCAAATAGAATTGCTATCAGCTCCGTCCCCCTCTGAGCCATTCTCCGAGAAAGTTCCTTTTTGTTCGGTAATTTTTCTTTGAAGGGAAAGAAGAATTCCCTGCTTGGGGATTTTAAAAATTCTACACTGGCTACAATGAATTCCGCTAACCTCTGTCTTGAGACTGCGGCGGCAGCATTTCTGTTCTCGTCTATTGAATCTATAACTATCAAAGTCGCATCCGGGAAGAAATACTTTAATGGCTCTTTATCCTTCCAGAGATTCTCTGGGTCTAGGATCTGGTTAAATTTCCACTCTGCAACTGCCTTCAATGTATTTTCAAAGGAGCCATAATTTATAACCAAAAGCTCCGTTAGATATCCAGAAAAGCCCTGAACCTTTGCCTCGGCGCCATAAACACCGATGCCCTTCATAAATTGTTTCAAGAGCCTTATTTCATCACCCAAATTTTTATTCTCTCTGATCTTCCTTTTCACATATCTCGTATGATAAGGTGTTCTGTCTACTGCAGACTTTGGTTTTTTTACTTCATAACAGGGAACTATATCTACGTTATAGCCCTTATAAAATCCCCTGACATAAGGATGCTCCGCATAATCTATCTCGTATTCCGCCTTCAATTCAATAAATAATTTTTTACCTAACTCCAAACCCCTCTCCTTTAATTCCTCTCTTGATACATCTTTATGGAACATGATAAAGATGTCTATGTCCTTGTCCTCCCTGAGATCAGTATTTTTGGCCAGAGAACCAACCAGGATGGGCTTTACACCCATTTTCTCGAGTTTCTTCTTTATTCTCTCTATTATCTTCTTCTCAAGTTCGTGCTCCTCTTCCGTTGGAGTGATCTCCTTTAAGATTTCCTTTAGGAGTTTTTTCATCTTTTCAGTTAAAGTTTAGGATTCGTCTCTTATTAGGGTTTTTTACTGAGTGTTGAGTGGACATTCTCATTAATTTTTATACCTATACTACATATTATCTATTAGATGAGTAAGACCTCCCGAAAGGATGACGGTGCTTTGAGTTGGGAGTTAAAAGGCCCAACGGCGATCAGTAAGAGCCTTTGGCTCTTATCTGAGTAGCGAGGCTTTGCCTCGCATTCATCGTGAGATCGTGTACCTAGGACGAGTAGGGATGGGTTCATCTACTCTTCACTCTACTGAATAATTCTTGTTTTTCTCTGAATTTCTTTTTGATGATATCAAAATATCTGCTGTCGTTATGTCTGTATTTGTAACTAACCGCTCCACAAACAAAATCAACTGCCTGTAAACAGAGATCCTGTTCTGAACTTATGTGTTTTATCTCTATCTTTCTAAGTGATTCGAACATCTTCCTTATGTTCCGGTCGATATATGTATCGAAGTTGTCTCTACCGCTTCTGGCAAATAATCTATCAACTATTAGTGTAATTTGGCTGTCATCGGGTTCGAATAAAAATTTGTCCATCAATCGGCGTGTCATATAAGCGTATAACTCCCTCTTTTTATCATGTAAGCGAGGATAAACCCTGTCCTTGTTGAGATAAACAAATCCAAGGGATAAATTCTCGGCGTTAATTATCTCCAGTATCTCTGTCCTTATCTTTGGTGATGCCCTATTAAACTTGAATTCTGCAATCCTCTTATCTTTTTTCCTTAATTTCATTCGATACTTACGCAATCTTCTTCTCAGAGTGATCGGATCAGTTATTGCCAGAACGGCAATAACGAAATGCTTAGATGATTTTTTGGTGAATCCAAGATCTCCACTTTCATCCAGATAAATGTACATTTTTACAGGGTGAGTTGAATTGGGTTAGGTTTTGCTTCTTCAATATCGCCACTTCCACGTATATGAAGAACGATTAAACCCTTCCTTAATAAGGTCTGGCTTATCAGAAGATTTCTGTGGCATTTTTCAGGGTTTTCCTCACTGCACATTATAGCCGTCTTTCTTCTATCTGCAATTTCCATTAGGTTAGATATGCCCTCCCAATACCATTGTTTACTCATAACTTTTTCATACACTACATTATTTTTATGTAACAACTTACGTCTCTTGGTTTTCCACCAAGTACATTACCCATGAAGATATATTCAATATTCTCATCCTTCAATTCTTTTTCTATGTTTTCTCTGCTGAATTGAAGGGCATACCTGCTAAAAGGAACACTTCTAACATCCACTAAAACCTCAATACCTTTGCCTTTCAGTAGATCCAGAAATTCCTTAAAGTCAACATTACTATAGCCGATGGTGTAGATTATTGTGTTGGTCGGCATTTTATTTGGTGATTAATTCTTCAAGTTGGTGTTTCAATTATTTTCAATCATCCTCACCCATTAGTGATTTTGTTTCTGTCTCTTAACATACTCCGCCTGATCCTCTGGAAAATATGTCTCGAAAAAGCAGTCGTCGCACATCCCATCGTGGAGATACTGATTATGCCCATCTATTGTTATTCCACATTTTCTGCATTTGAATTTTTTGTTTTTGAACATTTTAGTGGGTTGTGGTAACATTTTTTCATCTACAATCTACCATCCATCTTCGCACCACAGTTGGGGCATTTCGAATCCTTTATCCGGTTCTCATAAATTGTGAAGAGGTATCTCTTTATAAGCAATTCATTACAATTGTAACAGTAGGTATTCTCTCCGAAATCTCCGGGGAGATTTCCAGCGTAGACATACCTTAGACCTACATCCAAGCCTATCTCTCTGGCTTTGTGAATCGTCTCTATATCTGTCTGAGGTAGATTCCTCAATTTGTAATGGGGATAAAACCTGCTTATATGCCACGGAGTCTCATTACCCATCTCGTTATTTATAAATTCCGCTATCTGTCTCAGTTCATCCATTGAATCGTTTAAGGTTGGAATTACCAGAGTCGTTACCTCGACCCATATACCGAGCTTTTTCATTAACTTTAGTGAATTTAGAACTGGCTCAAGGCGGGCACCGCAGATCTTCCTGTAAAATTTATCTTTAAATGACTTTAGATCCACATTTGCAGCATTCATGTATTTTCTATAGATTTTTAGCATCTCTTCTGTCATAAATCCATTTGTAACGTACAGATTGGCAATGTCCTCTTTCTTTGCTAGTATGGAAGTATCATAGGCATATTCAAAAAAGATAGTAGGCTCAGTATAGGTATAAGCGATGCTCTCACAGTTATTTTCCTTGGCCAATCTCACAACATCCTTTGGGGGTAAATTCTCTCCAGGCATCTCTTTATATTCTCCCGCTTTTTGACTTATCTGCCAGTTCTGACAGAATTCACAGCGAAAATTACAGCCTGCTGTGGCGATGGAAAAGCTATTAGTTCCTGGAAGATAGTTAAAGAAGGGTTTCTTCTCAATTGGGTCAATATGGGCGGCAATTGCCTTTCCATATACTAAAGAATAAAGGGTACCTTCTCTGTTCTCCCTAACACCGCAGATGCCCCTTTTTCCGTCCATGATAGTGCAGCCATGAGAACATAACCCGCATTTTACTTTTCTGTCCTCCAGTTTTTTATAGAGCATCGCCTCTTTCATCTCGGTTAATTTATTCCCTCGTAGCTAAATAAATCCTTTAAAGAGATTTAATCCAATAAGTAATGTATGCAGTACCTGAAGATTCCAAGGGACAGGGTTGCAGTTTTGATCGGCAGGGAGGGAAAGGTAAAGAGGGAGATAGAGAAAAGAACGAACACAAAGCTTAAAATAGATGAAGGAGATATATCCATTGATGGAGATTCTATGGGCATACTAACGGGGAGAGATATCGTTCTTGCAATTGGTCGCGGATTCAGCCCCGAAATTGCATTCAGACTATTCAATGAAGAAAATGTCCTAGAGATTATTCCATTGATGGATCTCATAAGATCTGAGAGGGAATTGGCGAGGAAAAAGGGGCGCATTATTGGCAGGAAGGGAAAAACAAGAAACTTTATTGAAGGCGTGACGAATACGAGCATATCGATTTATGGCAAAAGTGTTGGGATAATAGGGAAATACGACCAGGTTGAGATAGCAAAGGAGGCCATATTAAAACTCATTAAGGGTGCAAGGCACTCTTCAGTATACAAATTCCTGGAAAAATCCAAAACTCAGCAGAGGGAATTTCTAAATTATGAAGATCTTCTAAAAGAGTAAAATTTGCTTTCATGTTTGCAGTTTTAAACTTGAGATTTCAATATATTAAAGCTATGTAATGGATGGTGAATATGGAGCTTAAGAGAGAGAAGCACGCAGATGAATTATTTAAGGAATTCAGGGAAACCTCTATAACCGAATTCTTTAGGAAAAATCGCGCTCATCTGGGTTACTCAGGAAAATTAAGGTCATTGACTACTGTTGTGCATGAAATTGTCACCAATGCTCTGGATGCGTGTGAAGAAGCCGGGATTCTACCCGAGATTCAGATAGGGATCAATGCATTAAATTCGGAGCATTATAAGGTCTTCGGGGCAGACAACGGACCTGGAATTCCTTTAAAGCACATCTCCGATGTTTTTGGTAAGATGCTTGCGGGGACAAAATTCCACCGAAATGTTCAATTGAGGGGACAACAAGGTATTGGAGTTGCCGGCGTTACATTATTTTCACAAACAACCACTGGAAAGCCAATTAAGGTCAAAACATCGACTGGGAAGGGCAAGGTTCATGAGGTTGAACTGATGATCGACATAACAAAAAACAGGGCAGATATTCTGAGCAAGGAAGAATACAGCCAATACTGGAGGGGAACGGAGCTTGATGTCGAGATAAAGGGCGTTAAGTTCAATCTAAGCGAGAGGGGTCCATTTGAATATCTAAGAAGGACGGCAATCGCAAATCCGCACGCACAGATAATATTCATCGATCCAGAAGGCAGGAAGACCGTATTTGAGAGATCCAGCGAAAAGATCCCAAAGCCACCAATTTCGGTAAGGGCTCACCCAAAGGGGTTAGAGGTTGATGACCTTATCAATATGTCCAAGGTAACTAAAGCCAGGAAAGTCAATTCATTCTTAGTAAATACATTCTCAAGGATGAGCAACGCAAAGGTCAAAGAAATTCAGGAACACGTCAGCTTTGATCTAAATAAAAATCCACGAAAACTTACCTGGGCGGAGTGTGAGGAGATCATAAATGCGATAGAGAAGGTAAGGTTTTTGGCTCCACCGACCGAGGGTTTAGAAGCTATAGGTGAGGAACAGATAAGAGATGCTGTTTTAAACATCTTGGATCCAGAATTCGAAGCTGTGTTAACCAGACCCCCAAAGGTGCATTCCGGGGGTATTCCCTTCCTGATTGAGGTTGCCATAGCCTATGGGGGACATGCAGGAAGGAGCATTGGGGACGGGACTAAGTGCGAAATAATGCGTTTTGGGAATAAAGCCCCTTTGCTGTTCGATGCCGGAGGCTGCGCAATCACCAAGGCGGTAAATTCAGTAGAATGGAAGAGATATGGTATAAGGGACTTTGAAAATTCTCCCATTACAGTTTTCGTAAATCTGGTCTCAACCTATATACCCTACACCTCAGCTGGGAAACAGAGCGTTGCCGAAGAAAAGGAGGTATTGAAGGAGATACGCTTTGCGTTAATGGATGTCGGAAGGAAATTTCAGCTATACCATTCACGGAAGAGAAGGGCCCTTGAAAGAGAGGCCAGAAAGCAAATTTTATTGAAATACAGTATTGAATTAGCTTCTGGTCTCGCAGAATTAACAAATAAAAATGAGGAGAAGATTATGAAGGAACTTCAGAATCTGGTAGAAGAACGAATAACGGGCTTGGAAATTGAAGAAGCTGAAGAGGAAATTAAAGAGGAAGAACTCGAACCGACACTTGAGGGTGAGAGCGAGGACAACTCTGAAGCTCATGAAGAAGCAGACGAAAAACTTGAAGAAATAACTGAGGAGGTTGAATAAAGATGGAACGACAAAAGGTAATCTCAAAATTAACGCACCTGGGTAAGGACATAACGGAGGACATAATGCTGCACGAATCCCCCAGAATAAGGATGCCACAGAGAGGCATCGGGAATATCCACTTCAATGAGAAGAAAAATCTGCTGGAATTAGGAGACAAGATGTCAACCAGATCATTTTTAAATGTCGCTCACTCGAGGAAATTCATGCAGACAATTCTAATAGCATCAAAGTGCAAGGAATTTGTATCGAGAAACAAAACGGCAAGTATAAGGGAGCTCTATTATCAGTTAAAGCATACTATAGCAAGTACAAAGGAAAACACGTTCGACGATCAGAGTGAGTCGGATCCTTTGATCGTTGATCTGGAAACGGCCCTTGGGGTTCTCAGAGAAGAACTACATCTGAAGGCAGATGATAAAGGTACTTTGATAGGAAAGATTACAATTGAGGATTCAGAAGACTTTATAGACTGCTCAAAACTGGGAAGATCTGGCTTATCAATTCCATCGATTGTTGAACACTACAAATTTCATGACGTGGAGGCAGATTATGTTCTGGTAATAGAAACAGGCGCTATGTTCGATCGTCTCGTAGAGGAGAAATATCATCTGAAAAACAGTTGTATAATGGTATCGGCAAAGGGGCAGGCAGCCAGGGGCTGCAGAAGGTTAGTTCATAGATTAAATCACGAATTAAAGCTCCCTGTAATTGCATTTACAGACGGAGACCCATGGGGCTATTATATCTATTCCGTAATGAAGGCCGGTTCCATGGCACTGGCTCATGAATCCAAACGCCTGGGAACACCAAAAATGAAACTCGTTGGAATGACAATGACAGACATAGATACCTACGGCCTAGAAAAGGTTACGGAAAAATTAAAGGACATCGACAAAAAGAGAATTAATGAGCTCTCACAATACCCGTGGTTTCAGAAGAAGGAATGGAAAAAAGAGCTCGATCTGATGTCAAAAAAGGGTGTAAGGATAGAGCAACAGGCCTTAGCCTCCAAATCCCTGGAATTCGTTGCAGAGGAATACCTGCCAGAGAAGATCAAGAAGAGTATAATGCTTCCTTAAAATGCATTTCATCCGCGAGATCTTTCAGGGAAATCAAGAACAGGAATATATTCATAGAAAATTCGTGAAATATAGTCGCGGGGAATTTGAAGGGCCAGTGATAAGGATAAGGAATTCTAGAAATTTATTAAAAATAAATGCATCTGATGAGTATGTAAATGTCTTGGGGAAAATCCTGACAAAAAATTCATCCCAGACTTTTAATGTCTCTGGGAATATCATATCGAGGGATAATATAGAGAATTTTCTACAAGAGCTTGGAATTCCAATAGAGAAATCTACAAGGAAGAAGGGACTCTTTACTCTAAATTTAAAGGGCTCCATTCCAGCCGAAGATCTTTCAAGGCTTTATTCGGAGCTAAAGGGTTCCTATATATTTCTCGATTTAACTTCATCGGATAATAATTCAAATCTGAAAACGAAGAAAAAATCACCGAAACCTGGCTCCAAACCCGACCAGAATTTCTGCTCCGCTGTCTTAGATTCCTCTCTAACTGATGCAATTATGGATGAAGTCTGTTTTGATATAGATGTGAAAAACTTTGAGGAAATCAAAATTTCTCATAGATATATAATAAAAGAGCTTCTCATTCCGGAGGAATACAAAGAGAACCTTGCATTGGCGAGAATTTATGCAAAGAGAAGGGGTATAATAGAGAGATTAGTCGAAATCAATGGAAAGAAAACAGAAATTCAGCACGAATTTGTTGTATGATTTATTCTTCCTCTTTTAGTGACTCTTCCAGTTTTCTCAGCCTCTTTAGTCTCTCCTCTTCTCGTTTCCTCCGTTCCTCTTCTGGAATTTCCTTTGGTGTTTCTCTAGAGAGCTCCTCCAATTCCTCTTCCAATTCCTTCAGCCTCTTTAGTCTCTCCTCTG
>Ga0209636_10000176_pt1 | contig 54239 bp, 53 predicted proteins | sample DeeMarSWOR152_54_FD_187464 | JGI IMG/M metagenome (GOLD analysis project Ga0209636, IMG submission 187464) | Marine sediment microbial communities from White Oak River estuary, North Carolina - WOR-1-52-54 (SPAdes) (version 2) | ecosystem: Environmental > Aquatic > Marine > Intertidal zone >...
TTTTCTTGCTTTACATTGAGCGTTCCTTTTCGTCCGATCCGCAGTTGTTTCTCGCCTCTAAACGCAAACGCCTGAGCATCTCTAATCTGAACAGCGTCGCCGACAGAAACAGAGCCTATCTGCGCATCCCAAAGGGTAAGCTTGATTGTGCCAGTCTTATCCCCGCAATAAACTTTGAAGCCGGCTTGCCTGAGGAGCCTCGTCCATTCAGGTTTGTAGTCTCGGTTTGGGACGATGATGCTTGGTCCATGCAGCGGATCCGACTCGTCTACTCCGTATTTTTGCTTAAGCTGCTCAAGAAGGCTGACAGGATTCTCAGGGGCCGACATGATCCATTCAACATAACGATGGCCGCGACTGAGAGATAAAGCCTGCGGAACACGGCCGCTTAGAGAGGCCTATCCTGGAAGAACGTAAAAAAGGGGAGTTTGCGGGAGATGAATGGTACAAATGCGCCTCTAGAGGTTCAGGTCCCAGCGGACCCGCCATCCACAGTGCAGATTTGCGTTGTTGATTATTGGTATATGCCACATCGCTTAACCTTGGGACACTCACAGTAGCCCTACCACGTATATCATGACCATAAGATGTACGTAGCAACAGAAAAAAGGGGATTGCGCGGGTGACATGACCACTTCGGGATAGTTTGGACATATCTCGCCAAGAATAGACTGCGGCAATACAAGGCGTTCAGCTCAGAGGAGATGTATTGAGAGTCCAGCCAATTTTTAAAGAGGAAACGACATGCTTTCTTCAGTGGTGTCTCAGAGGAAGTGTTGGATTGAGTGTTGGACTTTGGATTCTGGTTTCTCCTCCTTTACTTGGGCAATATTTGACGTGCCCTAAATGCAGAAACCGTGTTCCCGCTACCTCTAACTACTGTAGCTTCTGTGGAGCATTGCTGCGACCCGATGTTGTGTGGGCTTATGCGTCAAAAGTCTGCGCCAAATGCAAGACTAGAATCCCAATTTTAGCACGGTTCTGCCCAGAATGTGGACAGAAACAATTGTAGCGAGCTAGGCTGCACATCTTCGCTGAACTCTGCAAGCCAGTTTTAATCAGACGCTTAGAAGGACCAGTGAGTCCTATGCCAATGTGTTAGACACGGAGTTCGGGGCCTACAATCATATAAGCGCTTAGCTCACCAACGCGATTAATCTGTCCATCAGCTCTCGGGCGTTTGGACTAACTTCAATGGTTGCCAGCTTTGACTTTATTGTAAGAAGTATTGTCCTTACTTTGTCGTCTTGAAGGTATCTGAAAAGCCCCTGCCTCCAAGACCGCTGGTAAAAGTCCTCAAAATTGATGTCGATGGGCATCTTTACTGATAATTCCGGGTCACCTACAACAATGTCAGACCAGAATGTTCCATGTGGACAGCTCCCCAACTCATGTCTTCTGATGTCCTTTATGCGTGTGACTGCCATTACAGATCTATGGTCTGAGTTTGCCATCTTTGTGGTAAAAATAGCCACCTTGTCCTTTTTCGCGTCTTTTATAGATCTGTGGTCTCCACTACCAAACTCCCAGATATTGAAAAGATTCATCTCCCAACAACTCTCAGGAAGTTCAGGATGAACATGTATTCTTCTCTCAGAACAGGTTGGGGTGACTCCTGGAGGACAACCATCACATTTAGTTTTATATCCCTTATTGTTCCACGCACATTTTAAAGCTATATTTCCATCTCGTTGTTCAGACATTTTGCATCATTAGCCCAAAAATGTTTGGTTCTTTCTTATAACTCTAATTCATAAGTGGTAGCCGGTTTCCTAAGAGCCCCCAAGCCTCGCGCCTTCCAGCCCTATCTAGCCAACAGTCATTCCAAAACCAACAAAGGAAGGCTTCGTTTAAGGAGAAATAACAGAAATGGGATTGAATATGGTTTTAATGGATCTTTCAGACCTCATTAAGTGGTCTAGTTTCTGATACCTATGCTTATGCACGGATAGTACTGCGTGTAAACCTTTCTCAACTCCATCACCGGCGGAACAAAGTAGGCTCCTTTAACACGTCCCAACGAATGACCCAGCATAAATTCTACCAAGGTTTCATTCATTCCAGCCAATTTTAGGCGAGTGTTGAAAATTCGTTTTCGCTGAAAACCTGTCCTCTCCATAGGTCCATGAGGTGGTTGTAAGATATGTCTGGCTTCGTGACAACGCGATGCCAACCGGTTATTTCAGCCATTTTTTGTGCTATAAGGTGTTTGCAGGCTTCGGCTTCTCCGTTCATTACGGAAATAAAGAAATCATCGCAGGAACAGTATGGTGCTTTTTCATAGATTAAGTAGTCTTCTTTGCCTTCAACTACCCATTGATAACGACCGCTTGGTTTGAAAACATATTTCACAACTTCTTTTGTGTGGAATATTTCAAGTGCCTTCTGTAGGCGTGGACCAAACACTTCGTATAAGGCGACAAGCTGTGATTTAGAAACCTCTTTGATGAGTTCTAGGCTTCTGAGAACGTCGTTATGGTCTCTTTCAATTTTCTGATGTTTCACTGGTTATTCCTCCTTTTTTCCAATTTGGTGAGTGACAAAATTTACGATAATGGATTTGCCACAATGAGGACATGGAAACGTCTGAATCATGGGTGTAGAATCTTGTAGTTTATGTAGCTCCTCTCTGGTTTGTACTCCGAGGAATGGACCTTTTAATGGCGTTTCTTCGAGAACGTCTTGTTTCTCCCGGGTGGTTTCTGCGCGTTTTAGACGGTTGACAATGATGGCTGTCTGCCTCGCGTTCAGCTTCTGTTCTTTAATCTTCGTCAACACTGTGGGTTGATCAGCTTCAGAAAGTTGTGCAACTTTCCTGGCTTGGCTGAACGTTATCGCACGTGCGATAATTGACTCTTTTAAGGTAGCTGACGATCTTAACCATAAACCGATTCTTTCGCTAACCCACTCCTGGGAACTCCCGAAGTTTTCGGCGATTTCCGCTTGGGACAATTCAAATTCGTTCTGAAGTTTCCATAATTGTTTGCCTTGCTCTAACGGCGTTAGCCCTTTTCCTCGCCACAGATTTGAGTGCATGGCCAAGAAGGTTGCTTCGTCGTCCGAAAGCTCACGTATTTCCACTTTAATGACATCTAAGCCGGCTAATTTGCAAGCTTCAGCACGGTGATTTCCGTCAATAATCTGCCATTTGTTGGTCGTTTTTGGGTGTGGTCGCGCTAGAATGGGTCTCTGTAAGCCGTTATGCGCTATGTCGTCAGCGAGTTTTTTGACATATTCATGGTCAATTGACATTCTAGGCGTAAACAACCCAAGTTCGATAGAATCTATTGGAATGTCCATATCTGTCTCACCTGTGACCTTCACCTTTCGACGCCTCTAAAATCGCCCTGTAAAGGTTCGCTCTTTTCGCATATCTACAAGCGATGCTGAAAATCTCGTAGGCTAGCTCTCGGTCAGACGTGAACACGACTGAATCTGTGGACATCTTTCCATGCAATTCAAACTCCTTCTTGAGTCTAGCAATTTCACGGTAAAACGCTCGCCTACCATTAGGGTTGCCGGTCGAAATATCATAGTCCACAATCCAATGAACTATGGGCGTCGCACCTGTGACCATCTACACCACCCTCCGATGAATGGCGCGAATGAACTTGTCAAAACTTCGCTCGCTTCTTCACTCATCTGGTCTTCTCTCCTTCAGCGCGTTCAATCCGGACTTTTCTTGAACTTCCCTTAGGCGCCTTAGCAAATGGTCGTAATCTACTGCGGTTTTCTGAAGTAACAGTGACACCATCTCTCTTTTCAGGGGATTAGCATATGCAAGTTGTTCGATTATCTTTGATGGGTCTTTTCGATAGAACCGTTTGAAATTGTCTGACAAAATCACCCGAAAATCATTGAAATAAACGACACCTCTGTTACGCAAATCCACTACAACTTCACGGATCTCAGATGGGAGAGCGTCGAATGTTCTGACACCTTCTGCAGGTCGGCTTGTCTTCTTGTAGCGAGCTTTGAGGATGGAGCTTACGTCTGCGGCGAGGTTTATTATCATTGGGTGGGAGTATGGGTGCCAATATTGAGCCCTCCACTCATCGAATACACCTGGAGACCTCTTAATGCGAGGCAGCACATCGCCTACGAGCTCAGCCCTAATGAAGAATGCATTGAAAGCTTGTTTTTCGTTATGTGCCACAAGTTCAATTCGAAGAGATGGCGGAGACTTGAGATAGATCTTTAGCCCAGGTATGAGGGGAGACGGCGCAAGAATCACGTAGGGTCCACGTGCGGCATCTGGAATATGGGGCTCACATCGCCGAATAATCTCGATGATTTCAAAGTCGGCTAAGTCAACGGTTAATTCGTCATATCCAATTTGGCTAGGATGCTTCACCCTTGAGGCTATCTTCTCTACATGCTTCATTGACAGATTAGTGCCCGTCTTCAAGACATCTTTAAGAGCCTCCGCAGCCCTAGCTACATCCCCATTCGGTTCAGAAATAGACACCACATCGCCCTTAGACTGGAACGCAACACCATCGTGATGATAAACGTAGAAGCCAGCCCCAGTCAATCTATGAGCTAACTTCTGAACGGCATTTGCTGCAACAGGGTCCAACAAAACAGCCGTGATAACATCCCTCTCCAAAACATAACCAACACGAGAACCCAACCCAGCAACTGGAGCACGAACCACCTCAAAATCGCCCACAAACGGTTGCGACGACAACGGTTGCGATGCCACCACGCCACCGCAACTCGGTTGCGAAAGTTCTTGCGTTTTTTGGTCTGTTTTTCCTTCTTCTCCTTTTTCCGCTCTTTTTTCTTCGGTTGCGAAAGAACCCTCATTACTACTAATACTAGCATCCGCTAATTTGCCCGATTTACGTAGCTTTGATCTGATGGCTCTAATTCTTCTTTGGCCACGCTCCGTTTGATCGCCGTAGATGACCTGAGCAATTTCCTTGTTCGTTTTACCCTGCTCTAGAAGTTGCTTTGTAGCCTCCATTTTGCCTTGGGGAAACCTTCCTACGCTCATGGCGCTTTCACTCCTCAGCAAGGCGCTTAGATGCGTTGAGTTGCGCCTCCTCCAGCTCCCTCTTCAATACGTCCCTCCATAAAGCGAGAAGGCCTTGGCAGATGCCATCCACATAAGATCGAATGATACCCCGATCCTTTAGCTGTAGAAGAATCCTGGCCGGTTCCCCGTCAATTGAGGCACGTATGTGAACCACGTTGGATTCTTGTCTGCTCTTGCTTCTGTTCGTCATCTTTCTCGTGCCTCTTCATAGTCGGAACGGATATCACGAGACTGCAACAGTTTATTTGGAACGATAACGAGACTCTTTGTTGACTTCAGCAAGAGATAAGGGAAGTTTCTGGTCATTTCTGGATGTTTCTGTAGCTCTGCCAAAATGATCTCTGTTACCATTCGATATGCTGTGAACCAGTGCACCCCGAGGGCATGGGCCACATAATTGACATCGATGGGGATCTCAGTCTCTTGAAGTAGCCCCAAAAACCTTTCCTTCAGTGATTTTTCCAAAGCCTCTCACCTTGTTTAAACGGCTTTCACTAGTTTTCCAAAAACGTTATATAACGATTGTAAGCACAAGCTATGACCAAGAAGACGAAAAAGTCCATAATTTGTCATACGGAGATGATGTTATGCCCTTAATACGAAGGCTAATTGCCAGAGTTTCAAGCAACCAATACCAAAAGGTCAAAAGTGCCGCTGATGTTGCCGCTTTAACCCTCAGCGACTTTGTTCGCAGACCAGCTTTAACGATGGCGAGATGGAAAGTGGACGACACAACTTACACGTGTTCGCTTCAAGAAAAACATCGAGGAGACGAGTTGGAGATAGACATACGCGGCACACTTATGAAATCGAAATCAAACAGATACGTTTTTCCTCGAATAGGTGAGAAAATCGACAGACGTTTTCCTAGGGTTGCTGATTTCAGGAATGGGTAGCACGAAACAAATCTAAGCTTAGAACGTGTTAGGACCATCGACATCGACATTGACCGTGTGGTGTAAAACCCGAGAATTTGAACCGATACGTGTATCTAGGCGACCGCACCATAAACGCTCTCGGAGAGACCTACCCCCCTTATAAATAGATTGAACTTCAACGTAGAACTCATGCTTGATTTTTGGTAGGTTTAACCCTTCTCCCCAGTAAGGCTGTTTTATCAGGGGATGTGTGGATTCGAAATGTTCTGAATTGGAATTTAGTGTGGATTCAGATGGGTGAGATGAAGTGAGGTTTTTAAGAGGTAAACTGGAAACGTAATCTTGAATCGTGTGACATAATATATTTATAATAAAATCACGATTTGCTTACATCAAAGGTGAAATGAAATAATGATCAAGCTGCTAAGGAACCGCCTCGCTCTAAGCACGGTCGTGACCACCCTTATCATTCTAGTAGTATCAGTACTGTTGGCAACCGTAGTTGTATACTTTGCCACCAACGTAGTTAGCACGAGGGTTCAGGAAGAAAATTTGCACCTGACAAAACATCACATATGGCATAACGCAACTGCAACCGCTGGAACAGTTAGCTATTCTCAGGCTTCATTAATGGTGATTAATACTGGCGGCAGAGACGTTGTAGTTGATAAGCTGGCTGTGAGAGGTCAAGAATGTGACTGGAACGACACGGCAACTTTAACCAACAAGCTTGTTCTCTACTGCACAACTACCGATCCCATCTCAAGCGACATGCCCTATGTTTATAATTTCAATGTTACTGGCACAAACACAGTTACCTTAGACTCAACGGCGTACAGTTTTAGCGTTGCCTCAAGTGATATAGTTCTAAAATCGGGCTACACACTGCTAATCTACATAGTTAACCCGGACAGCATTTCGGTAAATGACGTAGGCTTAACCGTAAGCATCGGAGTCTACACTGCTCAGGCAATGTACTACCGAGAAGCTAATGTCGAAGCAGTTATAATGTAATACCGCTTTTTATTTTCCTTAATTTTCGCGCTTAGTTTTTTCTCTAGATTATGTGTAGCTTTGTTCTACGCACAAATTCAATTATCCAAATCTGGCGTCCTTTTTTTCAGGAGATAAAAAATGAAGAATATACTGAAGAATCGTTTGGCTCTAAGCACAGTCGTGACAACGCTGATAATTCTAGTGGTTTCAGTGCTCTTAGCCGGAGTCGTAACCTACTTTGCCATCAACGTAACTAGCACCAGAGTTCAGGAAGAAAACTTGGCGATGACAAAGCAACATGTCTGGGTAAATATGGACAGCTCAGCAGTAGCGGCCATAATGATAACTAACACTGGCGGAAGAGATGTCGTCATAAGCAAAATCGCTTGCCGTGGTCAAGATGCCAACATGTCAGGTGATGTATGGTATGTCACTGCCGCTTCTGGTGATACTCTTACTACAGATCTGAACTATACAGCGAATACCGTGATAAGTGCAAATGATACATTCGGAGGACTCGCAGGGACACCTGCTCAACCCGCCGCTGGCAGCAATCTGGTGTTGACTTCTGGCTCAACCATGGTTGTATACATTAACAGTCCTGATAGCATCACAGTCAACGACGTAGGCCTCACTGTAGCTCTCACGGTCTTCTCTTCGCAGGCAATATACTACAAAGAGACCAACGTCGAAGCAGCGCTTTAAAAAGAGTAAATTAAGCGAGCCTTCCCCACCACTTTCTTTTCTTTTTTTAGAAAAAAATTCGCGTTTTGAAGAGAAGACCGCTTGCCAAAAAAGGAGACACAACAAAAATGTTAATTCACCAAAAAAAGGGTAGTGTTTGGTTTTACAGTAATATGTACATTGTTAATACACACAAACAACTTAATTCATTCATTCAAAGATTTTCTCAGTAAATGGGTTACCGAAGAGACAAAAAAATGATTGTTGACCTAAAGCAATGTCGGTTCACAAAATGGCGCCGATCCAGAAGAGCACTGGCCATCCCAGCCACTTTCCTGATACTGTTCGTATCCATGCTGGGAATTATATCCATCACGTACTACTTCGCAGTTGAAAAAATAAACACTCGAAGTACATCGCTCAAAATATCAACCGCAAAACAGGACATGCTGTCTTTCGACGAAACTTTACTCCCAGTCCTATGGCAGCCAGGTTCGGCCCGCACGTTTGAATTTAGCGATTCGGGTGGAGAAGTAAATGTTCAGCCCTCCGTCAATACCCTAATTATAAACGTCACCGACAACCAAAATATTGCTACCACTGTTTTCAATGAAACCATCGGGCAGGTTATGTATGAACTTCCATACTCAGAAACGCCCGATACAGGGCTATTTTTGAAAGGAGACAGCCGCACGATTACTAACCAAAGCGGTTCAGTCATAACTCAACTTTACATCAGAAGTGGCACTGAGCATCCTGAAATCCTGTTACGCTATCGTCCAACCACATCGTATGCAACAGTTGGTGTAGAAAACGACAAGGCCGTCACTAACTTGCGCATTTACGTCGTTAACTTGAACTCATCGGAAACAATTTCAATGTTCGGGAAGGTTCCATTGAAAATATCATGCGTTGCCACAGAAATAACAACTACAACCTACGACCTTTCATACGAACCTGAAACTTTACTGGTAACTTCAATTCTAGACGGAGTCAGCGGGCAGGTTTCCATTCCAGTTTCAAGTACCGCTAGCGGCGCCATCATAAACGTCGAAATGGTTCTCTGCAACGTCACAATCCAGAGGTGGGTGAGGTAAAACTTGCCATCGATAATCCCAAGCTATATTTACACTTTATTCGCATCAATTATCGTAGGCGCCCTAGTTATCTGCGCTTGCGGTCTTTCAACACTCAATGTGAGAAACGAAGCCGAAAAACAGCAACTATTAAACGTGGCAGAATACGTTTCAACAAAAAGCTTGGAACTCATCTCGCACGCGACAACAGACAACTTGACCTCAACTCTACGTCTGAATGTTCCTTCGTTAATTGGAGACAAAAGATACTGGATTCAAATCGCAAACGACTCATTCAGGGCTTGGGTTGAAGTCGGCTTTGGAACAACTGCCCAGTCGAGCGAACACCGCACATACATACCCTCGGAAGTCTCTACCTCAGGCACGTACACAAGCGGTTCAGGCGCAGCCATCCTAGAATGTTACTCGGACAGTTCAGGTGTTCATCTAACTCTTTCTGGAGGTAGCTGAGATGCCGTTCGGAAAGAAAAAAACTGAAGAAAAAGAAGAAAAAGAAAAGATTTCCGAAGAGGACCTGATTGGGTATCTAGGCATTCAGGGTTGTCGTGTGCCTGAAGGCTATGTGCAGATTGAAAGTTACCCCCTTAAACCCCCTTTTTCCTATGCTTGGATATTTCAGGACGAATCCGAAGGTAGTTACTTTTACGTCGTCGATGAACTTACAATGAGGAGGGAGGAGAGAGAATCATACAAGCGGTTGAAGAACATTCTGGAATACGAGTTGAAAGCCCCCAGGTCAGACGAAACTCTTGAAGAATCATTTCATAGACAACTGCCTAACATAATTGATGATCATCCAACGGCTTTTGAAGGAATTGACCAAATCGGTTTAAGAAAAATTCTCTACTATCTCGAAAGAGATCTGGTTGGTTATGGAAAAATTGACGCTTTGATATGTGACCCCTCCATTGAAGACATCAGTTGCTTAGGGATCAACAAACCAGTCTATCTGTGGCATAGAAAATATGAAAACACGCGAACAAACATTGTTTTCAGTGACGAAGAAGAATTAGACGATTTCATAACGAGGATAGTGCACAGACAGGGCAAACACGTCAGCATAGCCCACCCTATTGTAGATTTAACCCTTCCAGGAAAACACAGGCTTGCTGTGTCATTCGGGAAAGAAACAACCCCTGCGGGAACAAGTTTCACGATTAGGAAGTTCAGAGAAGACCCTTTTACTATTGTAGACTTGATAATGAACGAAACCATTGATGAGGTAATTGGCGCTTATCTGTGGATGCTGATGGAAAACAAAATGTCGGTGATGATAGTTGGTCCGACAGGTGCTGGAAAGACAACGACATTGAATGCTATTGCGTGTCTTGTGACACCTGACTTTAAGATTATTTCGGTTGAAGAGGTTGCTGAAATTAACCTTCCTCAAGAAAACTGGGTATCAACAATTGCACGGCCAGGTTTCGGAGGCGACAGCGAAGGAGAAGTTACTCTCTATGACCTCATCAAATCAGCTGTGAGACATCGTCCAGCCCTTATTATTGTGGGAGAGGTTAGAGGCGAAGAGGCTTACGTTCTCTTCCAAGCCTTAGCCACTGGACACGGCGGACTCTGCACAATGCACGCCGAAAATGTTGAAGCAGGAATTACGCGTCTGACTCAACCCCCCATGAACATTCCTCAGGGAATAATATCATTAATGAATTGCGTAATAGTTGTCAAGCAAGTGAAGACACCAAGCTTCGCACCCTTAGAAAGGAAGACTTCAAGTCGGAAAATCGTAAGAGTCGCAGAAATAAACCCCAGCGGCGCCATTCAGGATGTGTTTTTATGGAATCCGTCGGTGGATGCCTTCCAACAAGACCTCGACCAGAGTTACTTACTAAGTAAAATAGCTCAGAATCTTGACGTCCCTCTCAGCGTGGTCATCCAAGAGCTTGAGCGCCGAAAACAAATTCTGCTAAAGATGGTCGAAAAGAACCTCCGTGACTTCAGAAGCGTACACAAAGCTCTGAGCAGCTCAATTAACGAGCCAGATTTAGCAGATAAAGAGCTTGGAAAGGAGCAGTGATAAATGAAAGCTCCAGGCGGTTTCGTTGGCAGAATGTTCGGTCTATTGTTAAAAGCTACTAGCGAAGAGAAAGAAAAGGTCGAGCATGAGTTACCTTTCGTAGTGATGATATTTACTCTAATGGCGGCAAGTGGAGTATCAGCCTACGAAAGCTGGAAGAAAGTGCGAAAGCTGTTCTTTATGCCTACTTTTAAAAAAGAAGCAGATGAAGTAGTGCGGCAAGTGGAGGTCTTAGGAAAAGACCTACTGACCGTTATGTATCAGCGATCCGAAAAGACAGACTCAAAACTTTACAGGAATTTCTTAGGAGGCTTTGTTGCGTCCGTGAGAAGCGGCGGAAAAACAGTTGACTATATGAAAAGCGAACTGAAAGCAATTTTCGAGCTTAGACACAACGCGCTGAGCCGTTCTGTTGAGAAAATAGCAACTTTAGTTGAAGCTTACACCGTGATGTTAATCGTTGTGTTGTGCACGTACATTCTTTTCGTTGTTTTCTCATCGACAAACACGTTAGAACTATTGGCGAATACCTCATTGACTATTTCGCCAATCATGTCTTATCTCACAGCGTTTCTTCTCATGCCCATGATATCATTAATTTTCATAATGGTTGCTCACAACATGCAGAAAAGCGCTTTTGAAGATTTAAAGGACTTGTACAAGAAGGCAGCAATTATTATTGCGGCAGTTGGAATAGCATTGTTAGTTTTCGTTCTAGTTCCATCGCTGTCCGAGTCGATTAAGCCAATGGGTTTGCCAGAAGTTGTCACAATCGGTTTAGTAGTTGCCTCGTTGCTGCCTGCTATTCAATACTGGAGAATTGCAAAAATAAACTACAACGCTGAAGATTCGATTCCCCGCTTCATCAGGGACGTGACTGAGTCACAAAAAATAGGACTTTCTCCTGAGAAAAGCATAATACAGGCTACAAAACGCAAAGATTATGGTCCATTCTCAAAGTTTCTGGAACTGATGCGTAGCCAACTAGAGTGGGGTGTTCCTTTAAGGAAAACATTCAGCAACCTGAGTCAGGAGATAAGAAGCTGGTTTGTTACCTTAAATTTCGCGATGATGATTGAAACAATCGAGATCGGCGGAAGATCAACTCAGTCGCTGGAAATACTTTCCGAGTACAGCGAGAAAGAACGCGAGTTACAAATTAACAGGCGTGCCATGCTGAAACCTTACATCGTTCTCGCTTTCATCTGGAGCATATTGATTGCAGTGACAACTACAATTGTGGCCTTAACAACTTACATGATGACCACCGTCGTTAGCTCTAGCCTTTCGACTGTCGCTTTTATGGCCATGCAGGATCAACTGCGAATGTTTTCGGTGGGCATAATTCTCCAATGTTGGATCTCAGGCTTCTTCATCGGGAAGATAAGTGAAGGCAACTTCGGCGCTGGCTTCCAGTATTCAGCAATGTTGGCTGCAACCGCGTATCTGTCGTTGATTCTGTCCCAACAGTTCCTTTCAGGCATGTTCGGCGTATCAACGGTAGCTTGATTTGGAGGAAATAGAATGCCCACAGTTTCTATCGACACTTTTTTCGCGTGCTCACTTATAGTCTCCGTTGCCCTATTGGCAACAGCCTCTTTAGCTGGAACGATGCAGACCAAGATAAACAGCCTGCAAGACCTGAATAAGAATGACTATCTAAGAACAATAGCTGAGCACATAGTGACAAGTTATGGAACGCCCGTAGATTGGGGCTCAAGCAACACGGTTCCCACCACCTTCGGTCTATCGGATAGCGATTCTTCACATTTGTATGAGCTTGACATTGACAAAATCAGCAGGCTGAACAGCCAAAATAACTATTCTCTCTCCTACGTTCAGGTATCCAATGCGGCAAGACTGAATAACATCGCTTTGGGAATATCAATCTCCCAGATGTTGTCGATAACTGTTATGCTTTCAGCCAATACCACTTCAGGAGAGGCAACAACATACACATTCATGATTTCAGTCAGCCAAGCCTCAGGACCAACAAGCGCGAGCTTGCACTGCTACGTTGTCGCAAGGGATTTTTTGACCGATGCCTCTAATACCACGTCTAACGCTGGCGTTGGCTACATAAGTGTTCAAATACCGAACTCCTCTAATGGAACCGCTCTCCTCATCGTGTTCGCTCGAGCTTCATTTGACGATAGAATAACTTCCTATGAAATCTATTCTTTTGCTCATTTGTCCCAGGAACCGTCACCCAACCATACCTTTCTAGGACTGAGCCCGCTGAATTACACGCTAAATTTGAGCATGAATTTCCCTGACATAACTATTGAGCACGGCTATGCTTTCTCTTACGCTTACCAGTCAAACCTTACATCGACTGCAGCCACCACTTATGCCATACCGGCGTTCGTGGACAGAAGCCCTACAGTCCTTGTCATTTCCGGCCTCAACGGTACTACCTCTTTTGTAGAATGGACTTCGTATCCTAACATCCCACTAGACTTTGGGTCAAACTTTGAAAACTCGGAAGAAAACGTGTTTGTCTACACAATAATCGTCAAAGAGACACTTTACAAACTGACTCTAAGCTTCGGAGACGTGATTAAGTGAGACTACTGAAAGACAACAGGGGACAAATACGCACAATCGAAGCATTCTTCGCCGCAATCTTGCTACTTTCATCTCTCACTTTGATTCCGGCAACACAAAACAATTCAAACGACTCGACTAAGATTCTTGCTTCGACAGCGCATAACGTTCTCATGAGCCTGGGCAGCAACGGATACTTGGCAAGTCTGGTAAGTAACCAAAGCTGGATAAACCTCAAGAGGTCCATTCAATCTTCGCTCTCCCCTATGGTGTGGTTTAACCTCACTGTTTTCGATGAAAACATGACAAGTATTAACGACGTTCCGATATGCAGTGGGAGCGCCGTCAGCGACAGAATTGTGTCGGTGGACTATGTGTGTGCAGGCACAAGCAGCAGCTACGTAATCTACATAATTAGGCTACAACTTGCATTGGTGGATTAGCATGAAAACTCGCAATTTGAGCCGTCGCAATTCTGGTCAAGTGCTCATTATCGTCTCTCTGATAGTAACCATGTTACTACTTTCCACAGCCCTCTATGTCGCCGAAACCGAAAAGGACGTTGCAGTGTATGAGGCGGAAGTAGACCCAGCTTTCTCAGCATACAGAGTGGGTACAATGCATACAATCATAAGCGCACTATCCAACATCTCGAACGGTGGATCCACAGATATTTTGGTCGCAGATTTGAACCAATTCAAATCTGTGGTTGACAAGTACTCGTTTAACACAATTTTCAAAATGGAGTTCACTCCTTTCAACATGACACCTTATCAAGATGGTGTCTGGATAGACTGGGGCTCCAGCGGGAAAGGAGTTTCAAGCGCCTACGCCAACTTCATCTTAAATTCTTCTGGAACTTCGGCAACCTACTATTCTGAATATGCTGTAAACATAACTTCGGAGATTGATGTAAGCGGGGACTATACGCTGTTAACTGGGTCGCTGAAGCAAGCTAATGTGACTTGCACTGTTCTTAACGAAGGCAAGCCTGCTCTGGCACAAAACTTCACAGTTTACTACGAAAAAGACGGCACGCTTTCTCCTGAAGAATGGATGCAAGTCACGTCGCCAAGCATCACTGATTACGGAAATGGCACGTACCTCATGTCGTTCACAGCTGAGACCACAAATCCAGATGATCCGTTGTTGGTTTCAGTGCACTGCCACGACCTACGTTACATATTCATTAAGGCAAACGTAACGTGCACCCAACTGTAGCCTGAATGTTTCCGTCAATCTGGCTATTTGGAAAACATCCTATTGCCAATCACATGTGCTTGTATCTGTAATCATTATGGTTAGCCATGAGTGATAATTCACAAGTCATAAATCAACTTCGGAACTTGACATAGTGATGATGAAAAATGAAAAGCGATGCGGGCATTCCTTGTTCCACATGTCTGTTGTGGGATAAAGAAAAAAAGAGGTTTTACTGCAACCCCAACAAGTGTAAGAAGCTTGCCAATTGGCTACTGAAGCACACCAGAGAACGTGAGAACGACCCGCAGAAAGAAACCGTTCAGTACGTAGTTTGAGGGCTCAATAAAATCTCAAATGAACCTGCATTTCTTTTTTATGCCATATTTGCCTCATTTCTATCTGTGACTGCTAAGCGAAAAATACGCGAAACGTAGCTTTGAAGCGTATACCTATTGGCTTTGAACTCGGGTATATGCTTCGTGCGTTGTCTTTCCTGTTTCCAGAAGCTTGGAGAATAGCATCTGCAAGGTCCAAACAAATGCGTTGTAGTTTGTCCAAATCGCCGCAGTTCTATCTTTCTTTTTGTCACTAGCGTGTTTTGAACTATTGCCTTCTTGGAAGGCTATTAGCAACTCTTTTCCATCTGAAATCATGAAGCATGGCAATTTCTGTGTTTTCACCATACGGTATTTGTGTTTTGGCCACTGTATTTGTTCCATGAAAAAAACACTTTTCGGCGAGTTATCAATGAGTAATGTGATATCAAGTTTGCCCAGTTTCTTTTTCAGCTTGTCGGTGAAGTCGCTGTAATATAATTGGGCCAAGTAGTCATCTGGGGCAAAAATCTGAAATTCTTTTTCTGTCTTTTTGAGCAGTTCATCAGCCTTGAGAGCTACCTGTTGTTCACCTTGCAACATTTGAAAAAGCTCTTTCTTCGGCTTTTCAATCTTGGGCTGAGGCAGTGACAACCAGAGTTCCACAAGACCTGCTTTTTCTTTCTCCAGAAGCTTGATCTTCATTTTCTGGGCGCCTACGAGTAGATCTATGGCTTTGTCCAGCGGTACAGCTGTGAACTTTAAAGGTTTTTCAAAAACCGAGAAAAGTATGCCTTTTTTTTCCAAATCACGTAGTATTCGATATGTTTCAGTTCTATGAAGAGAGATCGCTTCAGCTATTTCGCCTGCTTTCTTTTCCCCAGTTCTTGCGAGATATAGGTACACCTTAATCTCGTTCTTTAGCAGTCCGAACCTTGACAAAGTCTCCTCAATTGTTGATAGTTGCTTGCTGTAACTTTTGTCCCTTTTGACGAATTTCCATGATTCGCTCTTTTCGTCGTAAATCTTTATCAAATCATCTGTTTTCTCCATCGCAAGCTCCAACTGAAAGTTCACCTTTTGGTTTTCTAGCCGAAGTATCGGTTATCGATTCTGATTGACTATATATTTTATAGTTGTGACTTCGGAATCTGAATCAGAAATACACTTTCCATCCGAGCCGATCTATTAACATGGAATAATGTAACTCAACAATGAACAACCAAGATAAAAAACAGGATATTTGGTTACTTTTTTTACGCGTACCGAATGCAGTTTGTATCTCTTCTTTCCGCTTTCAACCCTCAAGCGCTGCTGCGGAAGCATTTACGAATATTTTGGCGAACCGCTTAACCAAGTCTTTTTGAGTATAAACTGCGGCGTTTAGCTTGAAGAATTTACTCATTCTCTCTGTTTCCACTCCTATTCCAATCACTATTACCCCTCTCTTAAGCAACGTATCAATGCTTTCTGCTAATGCGGTAGGCATATCGTTATAACCGTATGGCCAGCCATCAGAAATTACAACTAACACCCGCTGTTCATCATATCTTTTAGTCAAAATTTGCCCTGCAAGCTGGATAGCATCGGGCATATACGTCAAACCTCCGAACTTGAGACCGCCGATTCTAGCTCTTACTCTCCGCGTATAGGCTTCTGTGCTGTCTTTCACTACATAGAACTTATCGCTGAAAGCGAAGAAAGTCCATGACCCCGGCTCCATCAGCAGTTCTTTTGACGCTTCAGCAACACATATCGCCAGAGCCTTCGCATACTCGCCTTTTACCTGCATGCTAGCGCTTACATCGAAAATTATAGACCACGCAAAGCTTCTGCTGAGATATTCATCCTTACGGAAAACGTTAGTCACTGGTTTCTTACTTGAAAGAGCCTGAATCACAGATGGCAAGTCTAGTTGACCCATCTCTTTTCCAGGGTCGTCATCTAAGGCATCTTGAGCTACTCTCAGGCTGTCTAGAAGTCTTCGACTTCCTCCTTGAAGAAACGTTCTTGCCCTTCGGTATTGTGTATAATCTTCGTCAGGAAAGCTAACTGATTTGAATCTTGTCCCTTCAGCATAGGGGTTGATCCTAGCAAGGATTTTCTCTTTCTGCATTTTTTGATGTTGCTCAGAATCAAAAGCTTGCAGCGCTTCGATTTCCTGTTCTTTTCTCCAGCATGAGTCAATAGCGCCTTCGGCGGGAACTGTTCCGCCTAGAGTCTCGATAGACTTTCTGAAGACACGTTCAACTTCAAAGTCTGAAGGCATTTCAGTTTCAGTGAAAATACTGCATCGTCCTGTCTGTTCTGTGTGCGGCAAGGATGGCGCTTCCAAGAAAGGACCGAAAGGTTCTAGGGCTTCTGTTATGCTTTTCACGTTTTCATCAAACAGTTCTTCCATATTGACTTGGTTGCCTGCAAGTGATGCTATAAACCTCTCTTTCAGCGTCATCAGTTTTGTGTTCAATTCATTTACTAGTTTTTCTTGCTCAGGAGAGAGAGACCCTTTTACGATGCCTATGTTAACTTTTGAAAGTAGAGCCACCATAATTCTTGTTGCAGGGGTCAAAATTCTCTCTGCAGGTTTGATTTTTGAAAAGGCTAGGGCGTTTGCGTATGCTAAGTCAGCAAGTCTGTCAGGGTTCGATGCTTGGATGTAAGCATTGAGGCAGATGTCTCTGACAAGAGATTGCGCGAAAACGTTGATAATAGGTTCTGATGAAGTCTGCGGAGCAATTTTGTCGGTAGGTAAGGGTAACAGGGTATGTGTTGTTAGGTGCAGCACGGAAGCTCTGAATAGCCTTCCAATTTTTGCTTTTCCGTTAGCATTTGCAGCGAACCCATACCCTATAAAGAAGATTCGTCCGTCATCCAAGAACTGAGCAGTGGGTAGATTCACGGTGAACCCGAAGTTATCAGACTCAAGAGTAGGCTGGTTAAGAAAAGGGTTCAGGACTATCTTTACTTTCATGTTGTCTTTCTGTAAAGAAACATTCCACGCGTATTCAAGGAAACCCATAAGAAAGACCCTGGAAACCGTTATACATTCGGATCACTGCGGTTTGGTGAATACTGACTCTATGACTCGTCTGACATCGTCTTGGACTTCCGCGTTGTCGCTGGTCAATGCTATGATTGTTTCTTCCGCTGCGTTGTTTGGCGTGTTTCCGTCACATATTAGCGTTGCCCAGTTAATCAAATCGCCTAAAGATGGCCCATAGGGCAGATCCCCGGCTTTGTATTGTCTTCGTAGTTCGGCCCCTGCTTGTAGAACTTTGTAGGCTGTATCCTCTTCGATTTTTGCTCTTTTCTTGAGCATTTGCACTTCAAGAGGCGAGATGTTTTCGCCGACGCTGGGGAAGTCGAAGTTTATCCACACTGCCATGCGTCTTCTCATGGCTGCGTTTAGTGGTTTGGTTCCCGCGAACTCTGCTGAATATGGGTTCATGCTGATTACGAGGTATCCATACTTGTGTCTCTCTATAACTTCATTATCTTTTTCGTTAAGCACCAAGTGTCCTCGAGTATCCAGAACAGGGTTTAGTCTTGTGGCTACGTCTTGTTTCATCATGTTGGCTTCGTCGAGGTACATTATTCCGCCTAGCCTAAGCCACTGTGTCAGCAAGCCGTCAACCCAGTTTTCTTTTCCTAGACCGATGAACCGTCCAATAAGGTCATAGGAAGATGTCTGTAGTCCGCAGTTCACTTCCCAAATTGGTAAGCCGCAGAGTTCCGCTACGAGGTAGACTATGTGCGTTTTGCCTGTTCCTGACGGACCTATTAAAGAGCACTGCTTAAAATAGTAGAGGGCGCGCACTATGCGTTCTACATAATGCTGGCCGCTGTCGATGAACTCTGGGGTGTTTTTTGGGATCATGTCTTCGAGGTGCGCAAAGCTGTAGTTTGGATGTAGATCGTATCGTTGAATGTCGTATTTTTCGTATAAAGGTGATTTAGACATCGGACGCTCTTTGTTCAGGGACACGGTTAATTTGAATTTGTCTCGCCTAAGAGATGAGACCTCTTCAATTCTGCTTTTTTCATATTCTTCTTTTAGACCTTGGTGCCCATAACTCACGAGAGCGTCGCCTCTGCGGTATTTATTGACTGTGAAAACGAATATAAATATTGTGTATTACGACTTGTTATACGATCTCCTGTTGCTGCCGCCCATATATCCAACTGCCCCATATAATGCAAGTCCAAATTTTCGTGTGCGTAAGTCTTGAAACGTACAAGCGCTTTTTTCAGTGAGCACCATAAACATGGATTGATCAACCTTGAGCCAAGAGAACAGTATTGAACAAAGAACAACGGAATTCCCAATTAGTACAGAAAACAAGCAGAACGAAAAAGCTCAAATGACTATCAAGGAACTTGCTGACTCGCTGAAAAGTTTGGCAGATGACATCGGTCAAATAAGTGAATTGGCTTCCGAAGAGAAACTTTTAGTCACGGAGTTTTTCACATCGCTCCTCAAACTGATGCAGCCTTTGACCACAGCAATATCGGTTTCTACATCAGCGCTTCCTGCTGAAGTTGGAAATGTTGTACAGGCGCATGTCGATCCGACAGGTCATATAGCCTTATTGCACGAAGACGGACATATGGAATTGAAGAATCTCGTTGAGGAACGGAATCGTGATCTCATGATTCTTGTCATTCAAGACGTAATGCCGAAATTCAAAAATCTGACGAGCGCGCAGAAAAACAAGATTGAGAACAGGATCAAATTCTTGTCAGCCGTAACTAAGGAAATCCAGAAAATCTCTGGAGCACTATCGGCGCTAAAGTCTGTGGCTCAAAAATAGTCTTTGCCCGTTGTTCAAGAACTGTGAGATAGAAACTGTAACATAGGTGATCCAAAAGCAAATATGTAGCACATGTACTGTGGATCGAGCAAACAGAGGGTGGTATGTTGTGGGAACCGAGATTCGTACTTTCATTACGCTGAAGGAAATAACTGAGTACCTAACAGACCAATTGGACCAGTACGGAATGTTATTCGAGGATTACAGTCAATGGTTAGGGTCGTTATTGCGAAGTTGTGAAGAGACTCACAAGAATGACGAATGGTATCAGAAGTCAGTTGCTCTGCAGAAGAACCTGCGTGGCCTGCCAAAGAAAGCTTCCAAGAGGGCTGCTGGAAAAAAAGGCGGAAAAGGAAAGAAGGCCGAGTCCTCAGTTTGGTTTCAGTCAGGTAATGTTTTGATTTCTTCTACTGAGCAGAGTCAGGCTGAAATATTGTTTGAAGCAATTGAAAAAATCGGCGATAAGATTCAGGATATGGAGAAATTTAAGGCTACGGTTCAGCAGCTTGAGCGTATTGGTTTAGGAAAGAACGTCAACTACATACTCTACATTGAAGATGACATTCCCCGAAAGATAGTGTTGCGAGCAAAGAGCGGCTTGCCCGAAGAGGAGACCTACAAGTTCGCCACAGAACTTTCGGTTCCTGCCGTTTACAGCGATTTTGGCAATAAATAAGGAGATTTCGCTTTCCTTCCAGCAGAGGGCGGTGATTTCAGAATCTACAAAAGTTAAATACGAAATAGTTAAAATAAAGTAGGGGATCAATAATCTGCCCAAAATATTCTGTTACAGGTGTCACCGTTTCCATTCGCATAAACAGCCTTCAAGCTGAAAGAACAGGCCAGTATTTGCCTACAGAAGAGCTTTTTTTCGATGTGAACGCCAAGCTTGAGGAGCAGAAAAGGAGCGGCAACCAAGTTGATCTTAACTTCAACCTGCTTATAACTACCAAGCCAAACATTGTAAAATACTCAACTGTAGGCATCGTGACTTTGGAAGGTCCCTCCGCGGATGTTAAGAAAAAGTTGGAAGCGAACCCGAAAACAAATATTCCCCAAATCCTCTTCACAGTTTACCAGCATGTTTTCAATTCAATCTACATTCTCGCCTCGATTCTAAACACGCCTTACCCGCCGCCGGACCTGTTGCACCCCATGGCAGAGAAAATACAGATACTGCCCAGCACTCCTAAACCTCAGCCAGAACCTGAACAAACTGCAACTCCAGAACAAGCTCCAACTCCTGAAAAACCACCCGCAGAAACAGCTCCTACGGACGACAAAACTGGAACAGGCACCCAGTAGCCGACAAGTGGGCAACCTTCAACTTCTGAACCGCTTGGATAGACAACTGCGCCTGTCGCAAGCGACAAGGCTCAAACAACCACCAGCCCATCCTGAGCAAACTTCTAATATCTACTCTTCATTCGGCTGATGTTATAATATTAAAAATCGGGTTATCTCGCATATAACACGCTCAGTATTAGAGGTTCAGTCTTTCACGATACGTTTAAGGTTTTTTGCGCTCCTTATCCAGCCTTGAACAGTTCTATACGGGGGTATTCGTCTAACCAGATTTTTTCTCCTGTTGATTTCTCTTAGTTTCGCATACAGGTTTTTGGGGTCTCTCCTTGAGAGATCCGTCACCGTATTGACTCCCGCCGACTCTAGTAGAGCAGAGTATTGCGTTCCTATTCCCCTTATGCGGAAGAAGTCCGCTCGATAAACCCACTTAAGTAATGTCCTAGGAGCCACGTCAACTTTTCTGGCCAAAATTCGTCGCCCATATCTTGTAGAGCCTGCTCTCAACAGGTCTCCTACGACCTTGACGCCTGAATTCCTAAGCTTGTTGCCGTATGTAGGTCCTATTCCTTCGATTGTCTCAATATCTTGATCCAAAGCAATGTATGTTTTTCTTTTTTTAACTTTGGGGTAACGCTTTTTTTCTTGTGGTTTCCTAGACATTGTTATGGATGTGGTTGCTGGTGTGGGTGTAGGTACAGGTGCTGGCTGGTAAGTGGGATATAGCATTGGAGGGCGTGCTTTCTTTTTTGGAGTGCGGTAGATCAATGCGTATATTACGAAAACGATGGTTCCCCAGACGAGTCCGTTTATTATGCCGTTTACGATAGCCGTGCCAGTGATTCCCAAAATAGATGTTGCAGCTATGGTTTCTGGGATTCCGACGAAACTGGTTATAATATCTCCTGGGGGTAGAGCTGCTATTACTAGTGTTATTGCGAAGAACACCAAGAAGGCTATTGCAAAAACTACTGCTTTTGACATGTTTGACTAATATGTTCAAAACACTTATATTATTTTTGAAACTGGAAGCTTTCAAAAATAAGCAAATAAGTTTAGAATCAGGTACAAGCGCGGTTTAATGTTCAATATTTAGCAATTTTTTGTTTTACTAACAAAAAAGAAAGCGTTTTGTGGTTATCTTGCAGATAACAAATGCCGCATTTTGAATAGTAGATGGTTTTTGTTTCTAGGTTTTGTGTTTAGACCGGTATGTCTTTTCTTCGAAGAACAATAACGCTAGCTATTACTAAAATGATGTTAATTGCTGCTAGCGCGAGTATGTTTTGTGGAAGACTGGTAAAGTTTCCTGTTCCGAAGACTTGTGCTGTGTTGTAGTAGGTCCACGTAGAAGCGTACTGTATAGTCTCCCCAAGGTTTGGGTTCATGAGAGATGAGAAATCTCCTATGAAGAACATTATGAACATGACCACTACTGAGGCTATTGTGGTTTTTTTGGTGTCAAGAAAGATTGTAGAGAAGAAGACTGAGGTCATTGCCATGGTTCCAAGGTGTAATGTGGCCAAAAAGAAGGCTGCAGTGATTCTGTCCCAGTATAATCCGTATTCGAGGAATGTTGGGGATGTGCTCATGCCCAAGGCAATGAAGATAGAGGTTAGTGCTAAAATGGCGGTAATGAAGGCGTAAACGAATAGTATCTTGCCTATTAGGTATTCTGTTCTGCTGATGGGTTTGCTTAGGGTTAGGTCTATAGTGTGGTTTTCGATTTCTTGGGGAATGAGGTTGCTGGTGATGTAGATTATGAAGATTCCTAGGTACAACCAAACAAAAGAGTAGAAGTAGGCATTTGTTAGTGAGTAGGGGTTGGTGAGGTCAAGTTCGCCGCCTAACATAGCTCTGAGGGCTTCGGGGAGGCTTTCTATATAAGCTTGCATTTGGGTGAAATCTAATGAGCTGATAAGGGATATTATGTAGAATCCCATTAGGCCGATTAGGATGCCCATTCCTATTATGGACCATTTTTTGTCCAGAATGTCTCGTTTTGTGATTTCGAGCAGTTTCCATGGTTTCCACATATTTTAGTTTTCACCTCTTTTTGTGTTGTTTGAGTTCTTTTCGTAAGGTTGCACTTTGTAGTATTCGAGAAAGATATCTTCGAGTGTTGGGTTGCGGATGTTTAGGTCTTTGAAGTTTGTATCTTTCAGCCAAGAAAGGATAATTTGAAGGTTTTCCCGGCTGCACAAAAAGTTTAATGTGTTATCTTGTTGGGCGAGGCTTTTGGCAATTTTTTTAGGCATATCAGCTAGGTTTTTCTTGGCTTGGTCTGGAGTTGAATATTCTATTTCTATGTTTTTTAGAGCGAGTTGTTGGAGTTGATTAAGGGTTGCCACCTGGATTATGGATCCTTTGTTGATGATGGCTACGCGGTTTGCTACTTTTTCGACTTCAGGTAGGATGTGAGAACTAAGGAAAATTGTGCAGCTGGTTTGGGTTTGTTTTTCGGTAAGTAGTTTGTAGAATTCGTTTTTAATTAACGGGTCTAGTCCTGAGGTGGGTTCGTCCAGTATTAGGAGTTCTACTTTGGGTGCTAGGGCTAGGATGAGACCGATTTTTTGTTTGTTGCCTTTGGAGAGCTCTTTTACTTTTTTTGTTAGGTCAAGTTTTAGGGTTTGGGCGAGTTCTTCTATTAAGCTCTCTTTTGTGTGGTGGTTGTAGAGGTTTAGCATGTGGTTTATTGTTTTTTGGGTGGTCCAGTTTTTGTTGAATTCGAGTTCTCCTGGGATGTAGGCGATTTTGTCGTGGATTTTTTGTATTTGTTTTTGGGTGTCAAGGCCAAAGATGGTGGCTGTGCCAGAGGTTGGGCGTATTAAGTCTAATAATATTCGTATGGTGGTTGTTTTTCCTGCTCCGTTTGGGCCTAAGAAACCGAAGATTTCTTGGGGGTGGATTTCTAAGTTTACGTTTTTTATGCCTAGGTTTTTGCCGTAATATTTGGTTAGGTTTTTTGTTTGGATTATAGGTGTTTGCCGCATTTTTTGACACCTATTTCAAATTTCATGAATATTGAAACTGATATACACTTGGATTTGTCCCTTATAAGTGTTTTCAAAATTTATGAAAATTGAAAACTTTATATTATTAATCCCACAATAAAATTAATGAAATGAAAGCAAAACAAGAATCCGATCCCAAACAACAGCTTAGAGAAATCGAAAGCCATCTTGTAGAAATCATAACTGGCATGGGATACTTGAAAGGGCGCTCTAAGAAAATGGCGGAGATAGCAGCATACATCACCATTCGCAAGGAAGTCACTCAAAAACTTCTGCGAGAACTTACAGGCTACTCTTTAGGATCCGTGTCCTCAACCCTCCAATCTTTAGAGAACATGGGATTTTTACAAAAACATAAAGACCCAAACTCTAGAGAGTACATCTACAAGTACGAAGAAAGCTACACAGAACCTCAATCAAGATCTATGGGAAACGTTTTCGAGTACTTCTCTCAACTTGAAAACTTCTTAACAGAAATTGAAAAAAAACTGGATAAACCAGGTTTTAATGAAAAAAAAGGTTATGAAAATGTTAAAAGTTTTGTTGGCAAAATGAAGGCTCTTTTTCCGGCAGTAAAACAGGCCTTATCAACTTTTACCAAAAATCAAACAGGTAGGGATATCCAATGAAGTCCAATATGTCTTCAGATATTCGTGAAAATTTTGATCCAGAAATCAGAGAAATTGAAAAAGAGATTGCCAATTTTTTTGCCGAGACGGGAGCTGCATTTGTTGGTAGACATCCACACGTTTCGACTATTTTGGTTTACTTTTACTTAAGAAAAAAGTTGACCCAAAAAGATCTGCAGGCTTTGACAGGTTTGTCAGCGGGATCTGTTTCTAAAGCTGTTCGGCAATTGGTAAAAATGAATATAATAAGTCAAGAGACTATTGCGGGAACGCACACGTACATTTATTGTATGGAGAAGGTACCTTTTGTTTCTCCTCGATTCTTTTTTGCTACAGGCAAATTTATTGGTAATATAGAAAAAGAACTCAAAGACATGAAAAAGACGCTAGACGATAATTTACAAGAAATGAAAGACCTGGAAGGATACGATAGGATCTATGGGACAATAACCCAAATACTTAGATTGCTGCCCTTAACTGAAGCTTTCATGACAAAACTGGAAGAACAACTAAAAGTACAGTGAACCCAAATTAGACGCGCGCTGAGGTTATCATGTAGATAACAGCCGTTTATTTACGCGGTAAAAATTGGCATCCCGAAATTTGAAAAATTAAGTCCGAATTTTGTAGCAGGTTTGTGCCTTTATATAAGGGGGCTATAGTCTCCGAGAGCACAACAGAACCGAACGTAAAAGAAGTAAACGCCAAAAACAAATAGAAATGGGAAGAAAAATTGAGGTTAAGGTTGCCATTTCTCTTGCAGGTACTTTGATATCTCTGAAGAATCACGTGGTCCCACTTGAACCTTCCAGCCGCTGAGCTCTTCGATTTCCCCGCTTATCCTCGACGACTTCCCTGGAATAATGATTTTCCTGTGCTTAACCTTGCTCTCTATACCCGTATCTTTTATGGCGTCTGCCACTGTTTCTGCTGTCAATTTGCGCCCTGCAACGCCGCTGTCCACCGACATGCCTTCAGTGTCCACAACAATAAGGTAAGCGTTGATCTTGGAATTTTCAATGTCTGAGGCAACAGTGTAATATGTCAACGCAAAGTTCGTTGTGAAAAACACAGGTGAATTCTCGTCCGGTGTACCGATAACCTTCAAGCCAGGCTCCACAGCTACAGGCTTACGCGGGTCGGTGTAAATGTTCTGCCGCAGCACGACGTTCGGAAGAAGCGTCCACCCGTCAGCACCATGCATCACGAGAACATCAGCGTAACGAACAATTAGCATAGCCGCCAAGTAAGCTTCGCGCCACTTCACAACTTCGTCTGCCGCTTCACCCTTGTCTATCCAAGCAGCCATAGGAACGCCCATCAACGGAAAACCAGCAAGCTCCTCACCAGCCTTGCAAGCAGCCCTGCGAAGCATAGTGAAGTTGTTCAGCGTGTCAGCCAAACCCTCATTCGAGAAAGTGCCGGGGTCCAACACTAAATCTTGAATGCCATAAGCCACCAACGTCTTAACCAACGACACCAGCATGCTCAAATCGTTAGGCGCGGAAACCACCAGCGGGCAATTGTACATCAACGCCAGTTCTGCCATGTCCTTCCAGTTGTCCATAGTCGCCGCGTACAGCAGGGGTCTTGCCTTCGGCGCAGCCATTAAACCAGCTTCAGCTATGTTCGAGTTCAAAGTGCACAAAATTAGCGGTAGGTTAGTGTTTTCAACTACTTTCTTAACGGTAGCCTTGAACTTTTCAGGGTCACCTGATGTGGAGCGAACAGCAATCATGTCCAGCTTAAGCGTATAGCCAATGTACTCGTAGCTGAACTGCTCCGTGCGCTTTATTCGGTTTAGCAATTCTTCTTCAGGCATCTCATCTGTCACGTCAATTGCAATTGCCGTTGGGTTGAAGTACGTGAACTCATGACGGTGCATGACAAGTTTTCCGCCGAGCTTAACAGCGTTAGCACCAGTGCCCACGACTACTTCTTTGACTGGAGGTTTTAGCATTTCCTTCAACTGATTGTAAGCCTTCTCGTTTTCCTTCTTTAACAACGGGGGACACTGGTCAACTTGCACCTCACGGTTAACGATTTTTGTGGCAAAAGCCATGCAGTTGTCTTCGCCGCATTCTTTACAGTTGGTCTTTGGAAGAAGCTTGTAAACGTCTATGGGGCTTAATTCCTTTATTCCAACTTTGCTTCTCTTTTCTCTTTCAGTCATACACAATCGCTCCTTTATGGTTTCAGGGAAACCCAGTCAACAAACTTGGACGCATCAGCCTTCTTTCCGCTTACCAGCTGACCAATAACTTGCTTCAACGTCTTCACTGCAGCGGGATGCATCATCATGAACAAGTCCACGCCAGTAAGCAGAAGCGTTAACGCGGTCGTTACTTCCCACAGTGGACCCCTAAGCTCACGGGGTTCCCACTCAGGCGCCATCTTCATCCACGCTTCACGTGCAGCCCAAGCGTTAGTAGTGCCAGAAGACATGGGATGTGCAAGTTCAACGTCGCCCATCAAACCCGCCAGCCTAGCTCGCTCCATGTTAGTAAACGCGTAGTCCAGACCGTAACCCAAAGCAGCCGTCGTCAAGTCCATGACAATGTCCTCTTTACCCAGAAAATCATACAACCGCCGATTAAGCTCGCGGGCCAAGTTCAAATCCATAGGAGTGAAAGACAACGCTACATGCCCATTCTTCTTAACAAACTTTGCACAACGCTCAACATCCATGTCCTGCGTTATGGAATTTATCATGAAACGTTCACCAGCAAAAGTCTCAGCTATTTCCGCGAAAACATTCGCGTCCTTAACTGGATCACCGCAACCGCCAATCACAAGGGGAACGTCAACAGCCTGCGCGACCTCTTCCACTGTTTTGACAGCGTCCTTCGGTGTGGCATTCTTCAGCAACGGATCAATGCTGATCAGGTGAACCGTAACCATATCCGCGCCGAACTTTTCAACCGCAAGCTTTGCCCAAGCTGCGGGGTCACCGATAACATCCTTCACGTGCATTTTGACAGCTTTTGACAAGGGAATTTTCATGTCAAAAACGTCAAGCGTAACCACAGGAGGGTGCAGAACAGGCTGCTCAAACGTGTAGAAAGCTGGTGAAGTCGCGCCGCCGATAATGATTGGTCTTCCGCGTGTTCCGCCTTCGCCTTTAGTAGCGCCAAGTTTGACTTCGACAATTTTGCCTGGATAAGTCTCGACTGGAGGCACAAACTGCGCCTTCATCAACTCTTTAGGCTTGCCCTTTAGAGCAGGAGCCACTTTTAGCTGGGGCATGACTTGTCTGGGTAAGGCTCCAGACTGAAGCCACAGCTCTAAAGTGCCTACTTCCAGCTCGAAATCTTCCAGTTCAATCTCCTGAAACTTCGCTAGCAGCTCTAGCAGGTCAGGACTGAAGTTTATTCCGAGGTTTTCATCCTTTTTCTTTTTGTCAGCCAACAGGCTTCACCATTAGCTTTTTTTCTCGTCTTTCATCGAACGGATAATGACTTTCTTAGCGTAGATTTTCGCGTCCTTCAGGATTATCTTAAAGCCGCCAGCCATTATGGGTAAAGTTGCAGCCGACGCTACAGGTATCATTGCACCTTCTTCCTCTGTCGCTGCTACAGGCGCTGCCTCTTCAACTGCCGCTGCTTCTGCCGCCCATCTAGCCACTACTGGATGGTCTTTCTCCTTCAGGAAGGCTTTCAAATCATCAACGTTCTGCGCGTCCTCTTCAGTAGCTACTTTGTCAACAACTTCTTTGGGAATGAAATCTTTGACTCGTTCCTTGACTTCTTTGGGTAGCCAGACCACGCGGTTCCATCCACCGTCAGCTTCCAGAAACTTCGGGGAACGCATGTACTCGATGGATATGCCGTGGAACCCGTCTACTTGCCGTCCGCCTGCTGTGGAGTCAGCGAGAGTTGAGAAGGGTAAACCGTTCACCGTAACGCTCTTGAAGCTTCTGTGGACTAGGCCGAACCCGTCCACTTCTGGAATGTAGAACGCAACAGCCTCGAAGCAACCGCATGAAGTGTGCGGATAGTCGAACGCCGTGTAGAGCCAAACTCTGTTGACATCGCCCAGCGACTTCTTTTTGACAATCTCGTTTACGCCTGAATACTCGCCTTTTTCCGCGTCTATCAATTCGCCTCTGTCTATAGCGAAAACAGGTCCCTTCGGGTCAACGCTTGCTGAGGCGCGTCCGTCAAACCAGCTTATGGCGCCGCAGTTGGAGTACCGTTGTGGCGTGATGACGCACACGTGGCTTGGGGCAAATGACTGGCACAGGATACATCCGTAGAACTTGTCAACTTCCTCGTCTTTCAGGCCTCTTGCTTTGGCATCCCTCGCCTCGTAGGTCTGCATGGCTTCGGGATACATCTCTTGCACTTTGGCTGGGTCAGTGATGAAGGTTGTCTGCACTTTTTCGATTATGGGCAATTCGCTTTTGAAAAGTCTGTGAAGAACCGTACCGATGTGCTCGAAAGAATTCAAGCCTTTCTGGAAGGCTTTCTTGCCTAATCGTATCCAGATGTCGTAGCGCTGGTTAAGGTGCATGAAGCCTTCAATGAAGTTCATGTAGCCGTGTATGCGTCTTTCGATTACGCCTTCAAGCTGTTGGTCAATTGTGGAGCCAGCAACTTCGACTAGGATTCCCAGTGGATAGGCGCCTCCTTCTTTCATATCTTTAATGTCGGGACCAATTATGGTTATTTTTCCATCTTCAACTTCGTTTAGGGGTTTCACTTTTGCTAGTTCAAATTTTTCTTTGATTGATGGACCACCGAGTTCTACTTGCATGTCTTTTCTGCGGATGCGTTCGCCTTCGTAGATGACGCCAACGTCGACAGGTATATCTTCAAACATTGACATTTTCATTGTCCTCCTTCAAATTTTGAAGTCATGACTTTGAGGTTTTCCGCCCAGTCTTTCACACCAGCGTTGGGGAAAGACCAACTCGCGTGTGGATGATACATATTATCCAAGGTTATGGTTTTAAGGTTAGGGGCGAAATGTTTGAGTCCTGACAGGATGAGCGCTTCCATGTAGTATGGCAAACCGACGAACAAGGCCAAGTCAGGGTGCCCTTTGCCGTCTATTCCCTGCCATTCTGGATCAACAAGGCGATTACCTATGTCCATGGCAGACATGAAGCCTGCTGGTTCATAGCCTCTTTTGAGGAACTCGCCAACCATATGTGCTGTTGCGACCACTGGAACTTTTGATGCTCGAGCGAAGTCAATTAGGTAATCAATTAATTGTCTTCCTTCCAAGTATCGTTCAGTGGCGTTGCTACCCACCACAAGAATGGGACGGGCAGCTCTCTTTATCATCGCCACCACTACTTCGGGTTTTGTTATCGGATTTGCTTTCTTTGTTGCTGCTATTTCTGCACATTGCCAAGGTTCACAGGACATTCTTGATCACTCCTTCTTTTTCCTTATCATTCTCGGAAGCAAGGTCGGGTCTGGAATCACTGTTTCTTTCCAGCCTTTCGCTTCCAGTATCTTTGTGACTTCGTCTTTCATGGTCATGGGTACGTCAGCCATCGTGCGCACGAACAAGTGCAGGTCTTGCGGCATGGTTCCGTAATGGCGTTTGTGCAAGTCAATATAGTGTGAGAGCTTGATTGAACGACCCTTCCATGTATCGTTGGGTCTTATGCATAACTTGGCTATGGCGACCATGGCTTCTTGCGGGGTTTCAACCGTCTGGAACAAGTGCTCAGGTGCAGGTCCAATGTTGACTTTGTTGCCTGTGCGTGCGTCGTAGACTTCCCAGTTTTCAGGCTTGTCAGCTCTGCCTAAGAGCATGCGCCTGTATTTGCTGCCGTGTGGACCAACAAGTACTGGAACTCCTAAACTCCAGAAGCCAGAAGCGATCGAGGCTGCTTTCTGTGAGTATGCGCCCCAGGCTAAGCCGACTGCGCCTACACGGTTGTGTATGTAATCAGCTATTTCCTCGTAGTTGCCCCTTAGTGAACGTTTAGCGAATATGTTAGCGACTTTTATGGCTGCACCTGCGATGTGAGGGTTTGAAACGCAAGAGCCGACGTTAAGCACACCCCCAGCCTCGAACGCGCCTGGAAATTCTTCGTAAAGTGTCTTTCCCTCTTCGTTCTTGTAGGAACCAGCGGACATAGCTGAGCAACCAGAAGTCAACACGATGAAGCGGCGGAGAGCAAACTCTCGGCATATATCATAAACGTCTTTGCCGCCGTGCGGATAGTTAGCGCAGCCTACAACTCCGAGTATCCCGGGAATTTCGCCGAGCACGATTGGACCGCCGACGCTTCTGATTTCTATGTCTTGGACGGCGCCTCTGCCTGCACGGCAGAAGTTCTTTTCCTCAATCATATTCCTCTCGCCGGCTTTAAGTATGAAGCTGTGGATTTCGAGTTTGACTGGGCAGGCTTCTTCGCAGCGTCCGCAACCGATGCATTCCTCGTACAGGTTAGTTAGCGGGGCAAGATTACCTTCAGCGGCTGCCTTCAGCGCGGCTGGGATGTTGAGGTCTTGTGGACAGCTTCTCTGGCATAAGTCGCATTGCCTGCAGGTTTTCGCAAGCGCGACGATTTCTTCGATTTCGGGCAGGACCTTCCTTTTCTTGCGTATGGGTGCTATTTGCTTCGCGACTTTGACTGCGACTTCGCCGACTTTTTCAGGGTCAAGAATCAAAACGCCTGGAACCTTGCCGCTTACCAAGTCTGCGACTATCTCGTCTGCCGGGTCGTTTGTGCGGTTCTTGAAGCCTATGCAGTTCTTCTCTGACGCGGCTATGACTGGCGCGTTGACGCGTGCAGCCTCTAAGGAAATATCCGTTCGTATACATTGCTCGTCCAAAACCACTACGTCGGCAAATCCTCCTCGTATGAAGCGCAGTTGCCACGAGATTGGCCCGACGATTTTTGCTCGGTCAAAGTACCTCGTGCTGTCGATGGCGGTGCAACATAAGCCTACGACTTCAAGCTTATCGGCAAGATCGTTATCTCTCATGTAATCGATAATTCCAACCGAGGGCACGACGTTATGGCCAATGCACATGATAACTGGTTTTGACGTGTCTACTGTTCCAATGCCCATTTGAATGAGTGGAGCTTCTGGATCAGCCTTTGGAAAGTCAAATACGGAAATTTGAGCCATGTCCGCCACCTCCATGCCTACCTGGTCAATCCTGCCAGCGTGGAATGTCTTTGATTCAAAATCCAAGTTATTCGCTTCTTGACCCGTGTGTGCAACAGAGAGTAAATGGGTAACCTGTGTCTCACAGTATTCCAGAACTTCATCCAAGTCTCCAAGGGTTTCAGGTTTTATCCCAGTGACAAGTCTAGTAACTGGAGCTTCAACCTTGACGTTTAATCCACCTACGTCGATAGGATACCGTCGACCATATTTTTCGATTAAGTGATCAACCACATGGCGAGCGTGCCCCGTATGGGTTGCGGCGCCTATGCTGCAAGCCAGCAGTACTATACGGGATGACTGGGCAGCCATGTCAAGTCCACAGGCTCCACGTTTTCCCGCTGTCAAATCGCACTTGCCATAAGTGCAGAGACAGCACAGGTCACAATCCGGCATATAAAAGGGCTTGTACCTGTTTAGGAGCTTCATGTCCCAATCTCTTAGGGTGGTTAATGAGGGCATTGGTGTGGGTCCCATGGGCTCCTTCCATGAGTCATCAACAACTTTTCCTATGGATAATTCAAGATTTTTAATAAGACCCATGTTGGTCTTCATTTCACCTATTTTTACGCGCACGTTTTTACTGGTCAATTTCAAACCTCTGTAAAGGTTTAGCTAGTACCAGCCTTACAATCTTTTTAAACTTTTCCAGATTTTTTGAGCAAAAGTCACGATGCACCTATAGAAATGCAAGCTTCTTGAAAAAACAATGTAAATGACAGAGAACTGTGTCACAGGTAGCCTGCAGTTTTCATTATCTCCTTCACAGAAGCATAAGCCACACTGTCTGAAGGCAGGTCAAGCAGAGACTGCCCAGTGAAAATATACTCGTCTAATCGTTCGTCAGAAGCTATTTTTCCTAGATACTTGAATTTCAGATCGGTTTCAACCTGATTTGCCAAGTTCTCGGGAAACCTGTAACCGCCTATGAGGTAAAAGTTGCTGAACTCTATTTGGACCTCTTGAGCAATGCGATATGCCCTTTTGACGTGATCAACAGATTTTTTTGAGTGATCCAGAATGTCGAAAATGTCATCCACTTTTGACGCAATCCGCCTATTTAGGTGCTCAAGTCCCGCTGGAGAGTCGATGAGCACGTACTTATAGTTCTTGGTTAACGATTCCAGTGCACCCTTCAGAGCGGAGTTTGGCATGCAATAACAACCTTCAACCCATTTGGTACCGACGGCTAGAAAATCAAAATCATCGCTTTCAAACAAGCCATTCGCCCATATCTTGCTTTCTATTCTTTCTATGGGCGGAACACCAACCGTGGTCCCGCCTTGCTCGATGAATGTGCTTACAAGCAACTCAGAAATCGTGTGTTTTCCAGCTTCTTTCAAGTCGATTCCAACCATATCGGCGAGACTCTGGTCGGGGTCAGCATCAACCAACAACAATGGAGTTTGACCGGTTTCTATGAAGCGTTTCGTCATCAAAGCTACAAAGCTAGATTTACCAGTTCCTCCACGTCCGATAGTTACAAGCGTTTTCATTCACATAACCTCCAACATTTATAGATGTAACAACAATTTAGATGTTCTTTTTGATTAGAGTCTCGCACATATCGTCTATTATTCTTACCGCTTCGATTTCCTTCTGCTTAAGCGGCGTTTCTCCACGCATATCGGCCTCGATGATTCTCGCGTCGAAGGGCACAAAAGACAATATTGATAAGCCATTTTTCTCGGCAAAACTCCTAATAGCGTCTTTTTGAACGTCATCCATGACTTTGTTTCCGACAAGAAAAATCTGTTTCATTCCAGCTTTTGTAGCCAAATCATATATGCGCTTAGAGACCTCGAGAGATTTCAGGTTCGAGTCCACCACGATTAGCAAGGCGTCCACATGACTTGCGGTTCCTCTGCCGATGTGCTCAACACCTGCTTCCATGTCGAGAATGACAACTTCGTTCCGTTCAACGATTAAGTGGCGAAGCAACGCACGCACAACAGCGTTTGCAGCACACATACAGCCGGAACCCATCGACTGCACAGTACCCATAACTATCAAGTTCACTCTAAAAGGAGTGTTCACAGAATATTCGCGGACGACATCATCCACGGTAAAGGATAAACGGAAAACGCCAGAGTAGCCCGTGCCAGTTTTGGATTCAACAAGCTCCTTATTCTCAGAGATGGGCACTATCTTGCGGGTCTCTTCCGTGGATAAGCCTAAAGTTAAAGCGAGATTCGGTGAAGGATCAGCATCAATAGCAATAGTTTTTAACCCTCTATTCACAAAACCGCGTGCAAGACCCGCTGCGATGAGGGTTTTGCCCACGCCGCCCTTGCCAGAAACTGCGATCTTCATGTTTTTCTCAGCGGAGATACTTTCGTTTTATGATTTATTTACGTTTCCTTGAAACAAATAGGATTTCAATGTAAAAGATTTTATATGGATTGCACCATTTAGCAAGCACACAGGTGAAAATTTAGTCCAACCAACTTTTGACGGGGCTACATGAAGTTGAGGAAAACAGCCTGTTTCAGGCTGTATATTCTTGAGGCATGCCTTTTCATTTGGTTTGGATCAAAAATTGCCATTTCCAGCTAGTTAGGCTCTTGCGAATTTTATCCAAGAATATATATCTTCGATTGTTGGTTTTTCAGCTTCTGAGATTTTTCCCTCTTCAACATAAACCTTGAGGATTCCGTTTATTTTCCTGCCGAGTTCAAGTGGATCTTGATTAGCTAGTTCTTTTCTATTCGTGACGCCAACTTCTTCCAATAAGATCATGTCTTTATTTTTTACGCTTGGAACCATCGCGAGCTGAGCTCTTCCCTGCAACTTCTCAACCATCTTTTCGGACATACCTGTTTTCTCCGCGATCACCGCAGTGTCTGTCAAAACTAGTTCACCTACGTTCGTTATTCCCATTTCTCTCAGCTCATTTCCAGTATTTTCCCCTATTCCCCTAACCTCTTCTACATTGCTCTGACTTGTTAGTTGCGGTTTTGGCATCTTTGCTAACTCACCTTCTAACTTTTCTACTTTCAATCTGATGTCTGCAATTTCACCCATCTGCTTCAAAATGTCTTTCGCGTTCTTTCTGTTTCTTCGTTCATGTCTCGCCATGGTATTTTCTATTTTTACAAGTTGCCTCATCGTTCCCTCTTTCACATCAGCCAATTTAGTGTCAAACCTATTGACCAAGTCCGCTTGAATCTCTTTTATTTCCTCTCCTTGCTCACTAAGTTGCCTCGCAATTCCATTTTTGGCATCAGCTAATTTAGTGTCAAACCTATTGACTAAGTTCGCGTGAACCTGTTTTATCTCCTCTCCTTGCTTACTAAGCCCGTTTGCGACTTCCTTCCTCATGCCGTTTATGCTTTCGTCGACTAGGAATACCCTCGCCTGCAAACTTTCTAGAAACTTCTGCTGGAGCTTTTGGCCACTCTCTAAATTATCCGCTTTTGCATTAATCTCATTAAGCAGAGACTTATTTGATAACTCGCTTACTACTCTGATGGAGGTCGCCCCAAGGAAAACCAACGTTGCAAGTATGGAAATCAATAGATAAATATATACTGGAATTCCCCCAGTTAGGCTACCAATCAAGTAAGGCTGGAATATGCCCTCTAGTCCCAGCTGGTTCAAAAGAATTATCGCGTGAATTGCGCTCAATCCTGCCAGAAAAGAAAAGAAGCCTAATACCCAAATAGCTTTTCCTTGCAACTTGTATACCTCCACATGTCATATAATGGAATAAATAAATATAAATTACTATTTGTTTTTTATTGTTTAAGAAGCGACAATCTGAATTCAAAATCTCTTTGTGTTGGGAATTAAAATTTAGTCCACACTCATCCAGCAAACAACCATGCCTTCAACAGCAAGAAAAGCGGAACGTTAGAAGGCTCACTTTACATGTACAAAAGATTTTTTAATCCCAACCTATCTTCCCTTTAGCCGAGATGATATCTCGATGAAAACGCTTTGTCTTCTGAGGTAGAATTGGCTCAAGACACCAACGCACTCTAAAGCAAACCTTATTCTACAAACTGTGGAATTACCTTGCTGCTTATCAAGTCTATGGCTTTTTTCACGTTTGCGCCTATTGGAGAACCCACCACAAATTGCGAAATGCCCAGTTTTCGAAGTTCAGCAATTCGTTCGATGCACATGTCGGGTGTACCGCATACCGAGAAAGCGTTAATCATCTCAGGTGTGACAGATGAGAAAGCCTTCCCAAAGTCATTTTTCTTTAAAGCCGCGCGAAGTTCATCAGCCTTTGCCAGATCTATTCCGTGTTTTTCCAGTACCGAAGGAGGGCTACCAGCAACTATGAAGGCAACCACCGGGGTAGCAGCTTTAACAGCTTTCTTTAGTTCTTTGTTAACGGAAAACGAGGTGTATGCTGCAATGTCGACGTCGCTTGGAGTTTTGTTAGCTTGTTGAATTCCTTTGCTGGCGCGTTTAACGGCGTATTCCACATCGCTTGGATGACTAGCGTTAATCAAAACGCCATCTCCAGTTTTACCTGCCAGCTCTAGCATTTTTGGTCCTTGGGCGCCGATGTAAACGGGAATCTTCCCCTGAATTTTGAAGTTGAACTTGGCGCCAGCGGTCTTGAACACTTCGCCTTGGTATGCAACGTTTTCGCCATTGATTAACTTACGGAATATGTCTATGGCTTCATTAACAGCGGTAAGAGGTTTGCCCGTTTTTACTCCAACAGCTTCGAGGGTGGTTTTATCCCCTGCACCTATGCCAAGCACCACTCTACCGGGAGCTAGCTCATTTAGGGTTGCGATAGCTTGCGCAGTGATAACGGGATTGACCAGCCATGGGTTGGTCACGCCTGTACCAAAGGTAATTTTGTTTGTGTATATGGCTGCAGCGGCGAGAGTGACGTACACATTACGGTTAACGAAGTGGTCTGTTATCCAGAGATAACTGAAGCCACAGTTTTCAGCTTGAATAGCATAGGCAACCAATTTCCAGTAGGGGTCTTTTGGAACAAATTCTATTCCAAATTTGAGCATATCATATTGCCTCCGCTGTCATTGTCGCGATTTTAGCTTTTATTTGTTCAGCAACGGTTGGCAACTGCAATTCACAAAACGCGTTCATTGCCTTTTCTGGTTCAAGCAATACTGAGGCTTCCAACAAAGCAGCCAAACCAGATTTACTTTCACTGTTACCGTTCTTCATGTGCAGAAGCATAGTGTCAGCAAGTTGGCGGGGCATTTTTTCTTCATTCTTTGAGGCTAGAATCAAATTTATCAGTTGATCTGATATTAGACCCCACTTTTCAGCGGGAATCAACTTGACTAGTTCAGGGTAATCCACGGTGGTTAACTCCTTTTGAGACAAGTAATTGCAGCAAATGCTTTAAAAAGCTGTCGTCTTACACAGAATTGAGTCTTTAGAACCCGCCAAGCGTAGTCTTTATGGTTATGCACTCTGTTTTGAAGCCTCTTATCCTCCCAAAATCCGGAGATTGTTCATCGGCTATCTTGACTTCTCTTGGAATGGCTCGTTTAGAAGAACAATGTATTAGTTTATGATAGGCTTAAGTTAGCTATTAACGTGTCATCATCCAAAGCCTCTATCTTAAACCCTTTCTTCTCGCATATATTCAACATTTTATAGTTGCTGGCAATCACGTAGCCGTAGATTTTATCCACACGCATATCTTTGGCGATCTCAATAAGCAAGTCCATAAGCTTGGACCCAAGCCCAAGGCCTTGCCATTTGTCGCCAACTAGAACAGCGAACTCGCCACTTTTTCCTCCAAGTTCAATAATTAATCGAACAGCGCCGATTATTGGCTTGCTGCTTTCCTGAAGTTCTGCTACAATGGCGATTTCTCGGTCGTAATCCAGATTGCAATACCGCGTCAACGTTTCATGAGACATTTCTTTTATTATCTCGAAAAACCTAAGCCGCATCGTTTCTTCAGAGAGGGACTTAAAAAGTTCATCAAATCGCTTTTCATCTTCAGGTTTTATAGGACGAAGCAGGACACAGGTTCCATCTTTCAACTTCCATTCAGAAATGTACCTGCGCGGGTAAGGAGCAATGACGAGGTGCTCATGAGGCTCAATTTCCTGCTTTATTCGGTCAGCATCTATGACGACGCGAGCATCAACTGCAACAGCACTGTTTTTGTCTACAATCAATGGGTTTATGTCAATTTCTTTAATTTCTGGAAAATCTATGACAAGCTGCGAAAACTTGACTAAAATTTCTTCAAGAATCTTAACATCAAATGGGAGCCCAGTGGACAACAGGCGATTGTAAATAGCCGTGTTCTCTATAAGCCTTCTCGCAAGCACCTGATTCAGTGGGGGAAAACCGATGGCAATATCCCTGAATAATTCGGCATCAGTCCCCCCCATACCGAAAAGGATGACAGAACCAAACTGGGGGTCTTTTTTGCAGCCTATAAGCAGCTCGTATCCATTTTTGCGAATCATGGGCTGGACCGCAACGCCGTGGAACTCAGCCGTGCTATCATATTTTTTGACTTTTTTAGCTAGTTCACCAAAGGAAGCTTGAACTTCTAACGAAGAACAGATGCTGAGAGCAACCCCTTCGATTTTGGATTTGTGGGTAACCTGAGGGGACAAAACTTTCATGACAACGGGATAGCCCAGTTTTGAAGCTAAAGAATCAGCTTCATGAGGGGTCCGAGCAACCAACGTTCTTGCAGTTTGAATATTGTAGGCGTCTAAGAAACGCAGAGACTCTGGCAAACTGAGGACTCGCTGTCCTTCACAGTAAGCTCGCCTTAGAATCGCCTTGAGACTCGTTGGACCAGCTAGCTCCACAGATAGCTCTTCTGGTGTCTGGTACAGAAGCTCCAAGTTTTGAGTGTAACTGTACATGTACATGAAGGTTGAAACAGCTTGTTCGGGGGTGGTGAACACGGGAATACCATGTCGTTGCAGAATTCTTCGTGCTTTTCGGCAACGACTGTCTTCACCCATTAAAGATGTGAGAATGGGTTTCTTGGTTTGTTTTGCTAGCTCCACTGCTACCTTTGCTATGGCAAATGGGTCCGCTGCTGCTTGAGGTGCGTATACTAACAGGAAGCCATTGCTGTTGGAATCTTTCAGGCATATGTCCATCACATCTCTAAACCTTTTGGGTGTAGCTTCCTCGAAAATGTCGATGGGGTTTACTGTGCTACAATAAGATGGCAAAACACGCTTCAAAGCTTGAACTGTTTCGTCACTCAACTGCGAAAGTTTTCCACCTCTAGCTATAAGCTGGTCAGTAGCCATTATTCCAGGACCACCAGCATTAGTAATGATTGTTAGATTAGGTCCAGCCGGGTTGGGCTGCATCGCCAAAGCCTCTGCACAATTAAAAAGATCAATCATGGCCTCGACACGGACAATACCAGCACGCCTAAACGCGGCGTCATAGACAGCGTCTTCTCCTCCCAAAGAACCACTGTGAGACAGCGTGGGGACGACACTTTCTTGGAACCGGCCAGCTTTGACTACTACAATGGGTTTGGTTCTGGCGAAGCCTCGTGCTGCACTCATGAATTTTCTCGCGTTTTTTATGGATTCAACATAAAGTACGATGCTTCTGGTCTGAGCGTCAGCCCCGAAATAATCAATTAAGTCTCCGAAATCCACATCAAGCATTGAACCTGTTGAAACCACGGCGCTGAATCCGACGTGAGCCTCAGATGCCCAGTCCAAAGCTGAAGCGCATAAGGCAGCACTTTGGGAGATGAATGCTATTTTTCCAGGACTTGCCAGCTTCCCCGCAAAAGTGGCGTAGAGGTTTATTCTCGGTCTAATCACGCCAAAACTGTTAGGGCCAATAATGCGCATACTGTACTTCTTTTGGTGCTCGAGTATTTGCCTCTCAAGAACTATACCCTCTTCTCCGACTTCTCTAAAACCTGCGGAACTTATGATTATTCCTGAAACCCCTGCTTTTCCACATTCTTCGACGATCTGTGGCACCGTGTGCGCTGGCGTCGCAACAATCGCAAGATCTACTGTCCGAGTGATTCTGCTTATGCTCGGATAGGCGGTAATACCTTGCACTGTCTGTCTGAAACTGTTCACAGGAAAGACCGTGCCTTTGTAGCCCACCCCTATCAAATTGCGGAGAATTTTGGCGCCTATGGAACCCTCTCTTTCGCTTGCACCGATGACAGCGATTCGCTTAGGATTGAAAATGCGATTTAGGTTATCGATTCCCAAGTTTGGATGCTCCCTCATTTCAGCGAAGCAACTTTTCTGAACAGATGTATAGAATATACAGGGTTTTAAAACCTTACCGAAACCCATTACATATAGAGTGCTTAGACGCGTCGGATATAATTTCGAAGTAAAAATTGGCGGTTTCACACAGAAGATGCTCTTTTTCTCCGCGAAAGACTGCACAGCAAGCTCTGAGCATTTTCTTGGAGAATAACTAGATAACCTTAAGTCTTATTGCACAGTTAGCCATTCATGCCTAGGAAAAGCGAGGTATGCAACGGTGAACGCCATTAAAATAATTGCTGTTGAGAATTTACCATTAATAACGAAAGGAGACAATATAGCTGAACTCATTTGTAGCGCGGCTAAAAAACAGAACACGCCCCTACAAGAAAAAGACGTAATAGTGATTACTCATGTTGCTGTTTCGAAAGCCGAGGGAAACATTGTTAACCTTGATGAAGTCTCGCCGTCGGCACGGGCAAAGGAAATAGCGCAAAAAACCGGGAAAGAACCTGCTTTAGTAGAGGTAATTCTTCGGGAAACAAAAGAAATCGTGCGCTTGGGCCCCAACAGTCTCATCACAGAGACCAAAAATGGGATAGTTTGCGCAAATGCGGGAGTGGACAGGTCCAATATTAAAGGCGAAAGAAATGTGGTGTTGCTGCCTAAAAACGCCGACGCGTCCGCACAGAAGATTAGGCAAAAAATAAAAAGTCTGACTGGTTGCGATGTTGCCGTAATTGTTTCGGATACCCATGGTCGCCCCTTAAGGATGGGAGAAATTAACGTAGCGATAGGCGTAGCTGGAATTAAACCCATAAGGGATAGACGCGGAGAAAAAGACCTGTTCGGATATGTTCTGAAAATAAAACAAACCGCCGTTGCTGATGAACTGGCATCCGCTGCAGAGCTTGTGATAGGGCAGGCGAACGAGGGGATACCCGTCGCCATCATAAGAGGATACAATTATCAAACAGCCGAAAACGCCTCGGCAACTGAGCTCACTAGACCAAAAGAGAAGGATCTGTTCAGATGAAAACGCGCCAAAACAATTTGTAGCACGCTTACCGAAGACTTGGGGAAGAAGAATAAGAAATCAAAAAACTAGAAAAGCATCCTATAGCTCATCGTTTATGAAAAGGCAGGGAAAGAAATGAGCACAAGCGAGATTAAAGAAATCAGCCTTAGAATAGTGAAAGCGAGCAGGGAACTGTATGACCATGGACTAGTAAGAGGAACTAGCGGAAACATCAGCGCCAGAATACCCAGCACAGATACGTTTCTGATAAAACCTTCTGGAGTACGTATGGAAATCTTGGCGCCTGAAGAACTGGTTCTCGTAGACCTACAAGGAAACAAAATCAGAGGAAAATTAAACGTTTCTGTGGAGACTCCAATACACGCGGCAATCTACAGAGCGCGGAAGGATGTGCAAGCGGTCGTGCACACGCACGCACCCACAGCAACGGCGTTTGGAATCGCAAAAACTGGAATTCTCCCGTTACAAATAGAGATGTTTATGCTTCTCCCGAATGGGGTTCCCGTTGTTCCTTTTGAAGCCCCTGGTTCGAAAGCGCTTGCGGAGGCAGTCCAAAAAAAGATTGCGAATTATGACGCGGTGATTCTTGAAAATCATGGCATCGTAACCGTTGGCTCAACCATAGAAGCGGCTTGCAGCCTGAACGAAATGGTTGAAGAAGGCGCCAAGATTCAGCTTTTGGCTATGACGCTGGCTGGCAGAGATGACATGAATTTGGCTAAGCTAAAGGAAAAGTTCAAAATATAGAATACCGTAGAATAGCAGAAAACAGCAAGGAAGATGAAGCAGTGACGGAAGCTAAAACGCCTAAAGAGTTTTTCGAAAAAGTATTGCCTAAAAGATTCAAACCAGACAAAGCCTTGGGCATCGATGTTACAGTTCAGATAAATATCACTGGGCCTAACGGGGGCGACTGGGTAGTTACAATAAAAAACCAGAAACTGGAAGCCAAAGAGGGAACACACCCTTCGCCGACACTAGAACTCAAGATGGCAGAAACAGATTACATGGACTTAATTAATGGTAAGATAAGTGGAGAAAAGGCCTTTATCACAGGAAAGCTTAAGTTCAAGGGCAACATTGGTCTGGCGCTAAGATTGAAGGAAACAGGATTCCTTTAGAAGACCGTATACTTGAATGGCAAGCATTTTGCAGCTCTTACAACGGAGTTTTATCCGTTTTATTTTTTGGTTTTGTGGTTTGATTTCAACATTTGGCGGGCAAGAAATGAAAAGGTGGGAGGCAGAGTACTTTTTTCTTCTTCAAGATTGATTAAGAACGTATTCATTTCGGTTATGCTTGCACCCATGGTATGTTTTGCATAACTCCTGAACTTGTCGTAAGAGGAGTAATTTTGGTGAAATGAAACTATTGCTGCGTCGTATCCCAGGCCCATTCCACGCTGGATTAGGACAACCCCGAACGGGTTTCTGCCTATTGTTTCGGGATGTGTCTTCCGAAATCCTTCAATTTCGTTTTTGGTTAATTTCGGGTCCAATTTCAAAAAGTTTAGAGCCATTATCGTATAGCCGATTTTGCTGAAGTTCGGAATTATCGTGTATTCTTTGATGTATCCTTCTTTTTCCAGTTTGGTCCTAAGCCTTGTTGTGGTGGGTTGTGAAGTGCCTATTGCTTTAGCTAGTTCCCTGTCGCTTCTTCGAGAATTTTTCATAAGTTCGGAGAGCAATTTTCGCTCTGATTCTTTCAATATGTATCCCTTTCCCTTTTCGTAATAACTTTTAGTGCTACTACTTGAACTTAATTCCAGAAATATTCGCAAAAGCTTCCTTATTAACTTGTCGTGGAAAGCACCATCGGAAATTATGAAAGGCCGAGTTTTTCCAAGACTCCTTTAGGCAAATTATCCTCTCCTATCTTGAAGGTTTGAGGCTCCTCGATTTTCAGGATCGCCCGTAAAGCCTCCGAGTCAAGCTCGCAAATAAGCCGCAGTATCTCCTCTCTGGCTACTTTGAAATGTTCCCTAAACAGATTGCGATTTTCGTATAGCGTCTCAGCAAGCGCGCATATCTGGGGTGTTTTCAGGTACCATTCGACCTTGCCAGTTTGGCAGTTTATGTCAAAAGTAACTGGTCCAGCCCTGCAGGTTTCAGGTTTTACTGGGTGCACCGAGCATTTTCCCGTTTTTTTGTCGTAAAACAAACAGAAACCGAGCTTATCGATAGTGAGAAAAGAATATTGTTCATACGAGAATAGGTTCTCGATGTGAACCTTTTGCTTTTCCAAATAATCTTTTATGATTTTTTGGCGCTTTAGAGTTACAGGCGGCTTCGCGTCTTGACAACAAATGCTTTTACATCTGCAGCAAACTTCGAAGGCGCAGGTTTTTCTCACAATTTCATCCGACATAGAGAGCCTTTCTCTTAAGGGTATCTCAGAAGTAAGGTTGATTATCAGAGAGGCACTTAATAAGCGTTGAATAGATGCCCAATATCGCCTCTTTAAGATCGGCTTTTTGGGCCCTTTTCAAGACTCTGGTTTGTATAAGTTCGGACAAGTTGCCGTCTTCAATTCTCTTCTTGACTATCCATAGATACTTTTTCTCGTCCTCCTCCGCGTTTTCCAGAGCCAAGTTGAAGAAATGCTGGCACACTTGCCGCGCGGTTTCGCCTTTGGGATGCAAAACTTTTGCGTTTAATCCGTTCGCCATTACTGAGTTGAAGTCTCTGACCAGAAGTTGATGAGACAAAGGCTCTGCTCTTTCAGCGAGCAAACCTCGAAGGGCGGCGCGGATAAAACAGCTCAACGCTACGTCGGATTTAACGCATTCTTGCTCATCAATCACTCGCACCTCAAGGGCTGACCTGTCAAACCTGAAAATCACGCCTCTGGAGTTGACCCATTCCTTGAATAGAAGCGTTTTTTCAGCACCAACTTTAGCCAAGTCTTGCGAATACTGTCCGATTACCTCTCTTCTGTATTGGTCGAAGGAAGAAGCATACTCAGGAACGACATCGCCCGTTATCGATGGAATTTCCCGCTGGTTTACCTTGTAAAAATACAATCTGTTGTCCACGTTCGGGCCTATTGCTCCTTCAAAGATTGGAGAGGAGGCAGAAATGGCTGGCAGATAAACGCACAAGCCAGCAAGTAGATTGTGCAACAGAATGCCCTTTTCTTCTCTTGAGTAGGGGAGATTTAAATGAAAACTTTGAATGTTAAGCCAGCCGTGTTGCTTAAGGTTGAAGATTTTGCTGTATTCTTGGTAGATCTTTCTGTGACGATGAGGCCATATGCTGGTCTCTTCAAGGCTGAGCAGGGGATGCATCCCTGTTCCAAGAAGATGGGCATTATATTTTTTCCATAGGAAAACCAGAAGAGTCGATACAGCACTCTGCATGGTTTCTTCGAAGAGTTCAGGTGATCTGAAAGGCGCATTAGCCTTTATTTCCATAACATGCAGTTGGATTTCTTTTCCGAAGGTGAACTGCGGTAACTCCACGAAGTTGACGACTCTTCCGTGGAAGTCTTTTATGACTTTATCCACAATTGGCAGAGCGGTCAATTCTTCGTTAACCAAAGAGAATTCGTGTTCTGGGCCTAAGACCTCTAGTTGTTTGTACGTAGCATTTCCTCTTTTGTTCGGTTATTGTCTTGAATGCGATTATAACACAACAGTTAATTTTAAATATGACTGTGGTAATATCGACCTTTCGATTGTCTGGTGTTCCATGAGTGTTGGTCGTTTCAAACATCGACCTAACAAGTGACCTGCGCATAATGAAAACTTCAACGTTTCTTGAATCGTCAATTAAAGATTTCACTCTCAACATCAACAACGATTATCGCTACCTAAAAACAGCATACTACGTGTCATTGCACGCGGAAGTCTTGGGCAACACGGTAATTCCGACAAGCGAAAACATAATAGACTCTAGCAGAACCCCAATCTTGCTGCTCAGAGCCGCGAGAGCAGGAATCCCAACGTTACCTTTTCTTGTAACAGATTCGGTGAAAAAGATAATTTCTGAACTTGATTTTCCAGTGATCGTTTTCGCAGTTAACCCTTTCATTTACGATGGATTCAAAACAGCCCACAACAAAAGCGCGTTGTACAGAGCAGTAAAGAGCTTAAGCATGAACTACAAGTTCACCGTGTGCGCCCAGCCGCTTAAAGGCAGGATGTTTTCGTTTAAATCGATTTTTGGCAAGTGCGAACAAGGCAATGAGAAAATAAGAAAAATCTCAGAAAAGGTCTATGAGCTTTTCAAAATTCCAGTTTGTAGACTGCACGTTCAAAAGGTCGAAGAGAAAGCACACCTTTGCGGTCTTCAACCCTTAAGAAAAGATGAACTTTCTCCGTGCGATTTGAAAACGATATCCAGAGAGATTTTGCTGCTTGCGAAGCAAGGTGAACCCGTCAGTGGCTAAAATCGCTTGTTTTGTCGAGAAATACAATTTCTCCGATCCCACAGAGGAAGCGGCACTTCAAAACTTCAAACTCGCCGCAGAAAAAGCAGGGCAAGAGTTTAGTTTCCTGTTCAGAGAAGACATATCGGAGATACCGAGATACAACGCCGTGTTCATTAGGGCAACCACTGACCCGCTTTACACGTCATATATCGTTTCTAAAACTGCTTGGGAACTGGGGTTGAAAGTCATCGATGACCCAGAGTCGATACAAATATGCGCAAACAAGATTCACCAGTATGCGTTGCTCGAAAAGTTCGGCGTGCCCCACATTCCAACAGTTTTCTTGAACAGGGATGAACTGCACCGCAAAAACATTGTGGATATATTTGACACTTTGGGGAAGCCTGTTGTTATAAAAGCGCCTTACACGAGCTTTTCGCGGTATGTGGAAAAAGCCGCTTGCGAAACAAGCTTCAGAGATGTCGCCAAGAGTTTCTTCAAGAAATCTGATGTTTTAGCAGTGCAGAAGTTTATGCCCACAGCTTTTGACTGGCGAGTCGGCGTCTTGAACGACGAGGTTTTGTACGTGTGCAAGTACATGATTCCGAAAGGCCGCTGGAAACACGGCGCCAAACTCAGAGGCAAGCCTACTGTAATTTGGGGCAGAACTGTGTCGATGAAGAAAAAGAATGCGCCTATGAGACTCAAGGATGTGGCGTTAAAAGCCTGCAGAGTGATTGGAAAAGGACTCTACGGCGTGGACATCAAAGAAATTGATGGTGATTACGTTGTGGTGGAGGTCAACGACAACCCGAGCATTTACGCAGGCTACGAAGACCAGAGGGACAAGGACCTGTACCAGAAAATCATCACTTACTTGTCTGAGTAACTAATTGAATGGTTGCCGACACTTATTTATTCTGACATCAACAATGACATGAAGGAAAAAGGGAAAGGCAACATGTTGAAAGAAGTCATCAAAGATTACGAGTTCCACGAAGATATGTCGGTGGATGAGCTTGTCAACCAGATGGAAAAAGCGTGGGGTTTCACCGCAGGAAAAGTCTCCGTGGGCGTCAATATTCTAGAACGCATGATCAAAATGCAGAACTGCATCAAGTTTCTCTCGTTCACTGGAAACCTTGTGGCAACTGGCACGCGAGGCGTGTTCAAAGAGTTGGTGAAGAGGAAGCTCGTTGATGTTGTTATCACGACGTGTGGAACACTGGATCACGACATTGCGCGGTGCTGGAAAAATTATTACAAGGGCTCATTCATCATGAACGACGCCAAACTTCACGAAAAAGGCATAAACCGTTTGGGAAACGTTTTGGTTCCAAACGACAGTTACGGCACAATAATAGAAGAGAAGATGCGGGCGTTACTGGAGAACCTTTGGAAAGAGGGTATAAGAGAGGTTTCAGGCAGTCAACTGTGCCGAGAAATAGGAAGACGCGCTTGCAATGAAAGCTCGATTCTCTACTGGGCAGCCGAAAACAACGTACCAGTCTATGTGCCTGGCATTACCGATGGCGCGGTTGGCTACCAAACGTGGCTTTTCAGCCAAGATCACGATTTCAAGCTTAATTTGCTGAAGGATTCTGGAGAAATAAACGACATTGTCTTTACGGCAAAGAAGACTGGTGCGTTAATTGTTGGTGGGGGAATATCGAAGCATCATACGATATGGTGGAACCAGTTCAAAGACGGCTTAGACTATGCGGTGTACGTGAGCACAGCTGACGAGTGGGATGGTAGCCTCTCTGGCGCGAGACCGCGAGAAGCAGTTTCATGGGGAAAAATAAGTGCAAAGGCTAAACGCGTGATGATTGAGGGGGATGCTTCGTTGATATTGCCAGTGATGATAAGCGCGCTCGTAAATAGGCTTGGGAAAGCTTAGGACACTGCCTTGAAAAGCCACGAAAGGTCTGGTGCTTCACGTTTTGTTTTCACTCGTTCGTTGAGCGCGTGCGTTATCAACGGCAGAGCGATGGTGGCGTCGCAGTAACACACGGCTCTTTTGCCTGCATTATCAATTTTTCCCCAGCTTATGGCCTCTTCTAACGTGCAGCCTGACAAGCCGCCCCATTGAGGTGAGTCAGTGGTTATTTGTATTGCGTATTTGTGTGGGTAATAGTATTCTTGCAGTCCTTTGCGGAGGTGACCTTCCCTTCCTGGAACGCCTTTGTCCATGGTTTTTGGTGAAACAGATATTGCTATGAGCTGTGTCAGGTCTTTGGGCACTCCGCCGCCTATGTAAATGACGCCTACGTTTTTTGTTTTCTCGCCTATGCTTACAAACTGATCAAATTCTTTAACGGAGTCCAGTGTCACTTGGTGACCTTGGTTTTTAGCCATTAAGAACGCTTCACCATAGGCGCTGTCAGCCAGTGCTGGACTGAAGATTGGAACCCCGTTTTCTGCGGCTACTGCGGCTATGCTTTTGACGCCTTTTTTGCTCAGGAATTTGCCGAGTAGGTAGAAGAACTCGGCGGATGAGTATGGAAAGTCTGTTTTCAAGGTTAAAACGAAGTCGGTTAGCAGTTCTTCCATTTTTCTGTAGTCAGTTTCCTTTCCGTAAACGTCGTAGTACCTGTTTATGTCTGCTTTCAAGAGCGCTTGGTCATTTGCCATGTGGCTGCCCTGCCAGTAACCCAAGCCCATGGCGTCAACGATGTCCTCTGAAACGTTGGCGCCCGTTGAAACTAGAACGTCGATGAAGCGCTTCTCCATAAGCCAGTTGATCAGGGTCCATTGTCCAGCGGTGCTCATGGAACCTGAAAAACCCATAACTACGGTCAAATCTTTTTCTTTTAGCATGCTCTCCCACACGTCAACCGCCTCGCCCAGTTTTCTTCCCTGATAAGCTGTTCGACTCATTTCGGCGAGAAGTTGAGATACACTTTTCTCTTTAACTTTTATGGCTTCGACTTTTTTGTTAAAGTATGACTCGCTCATTAGTTTGCACCTCGTTTTAGATTAGATGACTTATATATGAAATTTATCATCCCTGGCAATATTTGAATGGCGAGCGCGCTTTTTCTATCGCCTTTCCGTTATCTAAATTTAGCAACATGTAAAAGACAGAAGACGAAAACTGCGAAAGCTATCCGCCCAAGGGTCAAGCTCTGGTTCTACACTAAAGTTCAGTCTATATCCCAAAACCCAAACCCTCTCTTTCCCACTCTTCTACTAACCCTCTCTCTAAAAAAGCAAAAATAAAAAAACGCACCTGTACACGCATTCCGTTTAACCCTTGCGTTTCTTAAAGTAGTAGACCACTAGACCTAAATCCAAAAGAGACAGTATTATTATGGCAACCACAACCAATGTTGTTGTGAAAGGCTCTTCTACGCTGAAATAGACTGTTTCAGAGGCTTTAATGTTTCCCACCTCATCCCTTGCATAAACTGTTATGTTATGCGTTCCTTCGGATAATCCACTTAACGTTAGCTTATGCGTTTCTTCAGATAACCCATTTAAACTTGCATTAAGAGACATGCCTACTTTTCCATAGCCGTCTAGCTTGTACCACAGACCAGAAATTGGTTTATCCACTGTGAAAACCACGGTGATATTTTCCAGACCGTAAGTTTTGTTTTCTGGAGAGAAAATCGAAATTACCGGTGGAACTATGTCCAAGAGAGGTGAATTAATGTTTTCTTCAACGATTAACTCATATGAAGTATAACCAGAGACGTTAGCGTCGATATAGAAAGTTCTATTGTAACTGTTTTGGATAACCAATGTTCCAGTTTTGGTTTCAGAAAACACTTTTCCTGAGACTGCACCAACCTGTTCAAATATGGCAATTTCAGGTCGAACAACAAATCTGAAATCGCTTCCATCACCAATTGGTAACCCGCTATCTACAGGCACTACACTCCATCGAACTCTCCACTCAAGATGACTAACAGAAAATAAGTCAGTGCCATTTTCAGGCGTTCCACTATGCGCTATCCCGCCTGAACCCCTAGCTACTTCAACCCAAACTGGAGAAGCTGCAGATGTAACCTTAACGTTTCCAGTTGTAGCCACTGCTGAGACTAACATTGTCAACATGAGTGATAGTGCTAATACTGTTCTTTTCATAACAGCACCAAATAACAATACGTTAAACTACCCCATATTTTTTGTCATGGGTCTTTGTAAAAGTATCTCTACAATAGCGAAGACAACACCGCCCAAGCTTTACATTCTTTCTGGCGCCACCACCCCGATTAAACTTAGAGCATTGTGAAGCACTATTCGTATGGCGTCCGTTAAAGCTAGTCTTGCGTCGCTGAGTTCTTGCGGTTCCGCTTTTATAACGGGCAACGCGTTATAGAAAGTGTTAAACTTGTCCGCCAGCGCATTTGCAAAATCCGCAATTAAGTTGGGTTTGAGATATTCTGTGGCTTCGATGAACGCGTCTGGAAAACTGGCTAAATATAGGACAAGCTCGCGTTCCAGTTTTTCCTTCAAGAGCGCGAAGTCTGCGTTTTCTGGTTCTCTTGCGGCTTTGCGTAGGATGCTGCACGCCCTTGCGTGAGTGTATTGCACGTAGGGTGCGCTGTTAGTTTCGAAGTTAAGCACTCTATCCCACGTGAAGACGACGGGTTTGGAGGCGTCAACATCAACGAGAGCGTAACGCACGGCGCCGATGCCGACGAAGTTGGCGATATTTCGCTTTTCTTCTTCTGACAGCTGAGGCGAACGCTTCGAAACCTTTTCGTAGGCTCGTTCAACTGCTTCGTCGAGAACCGCATCGAAAGTGATATAGCGCCCTCGCCGGCTGGACATTTTGTAGCCTGGAAGAGTAACGAGGTTGTAAGCAAAATGAACAAAGTTGTCAGCGTATTTACCGTAGCCCAGCGCATACAGAGCTAATTTTAGCTGCAACTGCGCCAAAGACTGCTCCATCCCAATAACGTTTACAACCCTTTCCGCCCAGCTAAACTTCCACATAGTGTAAGCAACATCGCGCGTCGTGTAAAGCGTTGTGCCATCAGCCCGCATAAGCGTTAAAGGCGGAACTTCGTAATCCTCTCTTAAACCCAATTTTGCTTTAAGTTTCAAAACGCGCGCCACTTTTTCAGCATTGAACTCCAAGACTCCGCCTTCGGTGTAAACGAACGGTGATGTTTTCAATTTTTGGAGAACTTCGGAAACTTGGCTGCTCCACACGAAGTCGCTTTCCCAATCCCACGAGTCATAACGTATTTCCACGCGCTCTTGTGTTTCCCTGAAACCTTGAAGACACAGCTCGCTCACTTCTCTTACGAGCTTCTTGACCCCAGGGTCTCCGTCCTCGTAGGCGCGATTCAGCCTGTTTATTTCTTCCTCAGGATTCTCGTCTTTACCTATTTTTGCCAAGAGCTTTTCGAAAAGCGTGGGAAATTTCTCTTCAAGCTCTGCGGCGATAGACATCCACTCGTCAATGTACTTGTTGATCTTCGCTACTTCATCAGAAGGCGAAACCGCCTTTGCAAGTTCAAGCTCTTTTCTTAGGCGTTTGAGTTCCACCAAACAGCTGGTTATGGTGTATATTTTGCCTACGAAATGGTCTGGTTTCTCCGTGGGTCGCGGCCTGCCAAGGTTGGCGTAGCCGTAGGCAACAACCGAGGATTGACGCCCAACATCATCAATGTAGTAGTGGCGAAAAACCGTGTGCCCTCTATACCTGAGAATGCGAGCTAAAGCGTCGCCCAGCATTGGGTTCCTAGCTTGCCCGATATGGATGGGATGAAGCGGATTGACGCTGGTGTGCTCAATGATGACTTTGATGGGTTTATCAGTTTTGACAAAACCATACTCGAAATTCAACTGTTTAATCGATGTAAGAGTCAAAGCAGAAAAGTTGGGGAAATCTGCGTGAAAGTTTACGTAGCCTCCGCCAGCAGGAACAACCTTATCGATTAGGGAGAAACTGGATTTGCGCATGGCATTGACTAAATGTTCAGCTAGAGCAATGGGCTTCTGATTAAGCTTCTTTGCGAGTTCAAAGCATAGTGACGAGGCGAGCTGCCCGAAATCAGTGTTTGGTGGTTTGCTGAAAGACAAAGTTTCAACTTTAATCTCGGGAAGAATTTTCTTCAGGGCATACGCAAATGTGGTTTCACATTCTTTACGGAACTCATCGAAGGGATTTTCGGAAATCATCTGTGGTTTTCTCCCCGTTTCTGGCGCGCTAAACCTTTAAGAGGAGGTTGTATTTTAATGTGAAAAACGTCGCTTATCTGTGTATGGATGCGTCAGCAATGAAGACAAAAATAATCTTTTCAGAAAAATGTTTGGGCTATGGCGCTTGGCACATAGAGGGGCCTCAAAGAGTAAAGATGGCTCACGAAATTTTGAAAGAAAAAGGATGCGCTTTTTTAGAACCTACCTCTGCGTCTGAAGAAGATTTGCTGAAGGTTCATGACTCTGAGTACATTTGGAATCTCAAGAAGGGCATGGTTGAAGATTCTGACACGCCGGCGTACGACAACATTTACGAGTATGCACGGCTTTCAGCTGGAGGAGCCATTTTGGCGGCTAAGATTAATGGTTTTTCGCTTATGAGACCTCCTGGGCACCATGCAGGACGGAGCGGTGCAGCCTTAGGCGTTTACACACGAGGGTTCTGCTATTTGAATAACGTCGCAATAGCTGTGAAATCCCTTAACAAGCCAGTGTTGATATTGGATGTTGACGGGCACCATGGAAACGGGACGCAAGAGATTTTCCAAGGCGACGAAAAAGTGGTTTACGTTTCGTTGCATCGTTACCCATATTATCCTGGCACGGGAGCGTATTCCGAGGGAAATTGCCTGAACTTTCCGTTACCGGCTGATTGCGGCGAGCAGAGGTATCTGGAAACTCTCGATCAAGCGTTAGTGATGGCTGATGTAGGCAGGTTTGAGGTTGTGGCGGTCTCGGTGGGCTTTGACACTCATCTTGGAGATTTGGCGTCTCTTGGCTTGACAGAGAATAGTTATAGAAAAATAGGTGCAAGGATCGCTGCGTTGAAAAAGCCCGCGTTCTTCGTTTTAGAAGGTGGGTATGTGGGCGAGCAAAACGGAAACGATATAGACCAGCTTCTGAGAGGTTATGAAGAAGGTTAGTTTCCTTTTTCTGTTTCATATTATTGTATGAGAAAATCCCGTTGAATTATGAGGTAAGTAGTAGTTCGTGGCAACGCTTCGGAGTTTATTTTTGTTTTTTGGCGCTTGCCTTTTTGTTCAAGGCTTCGAGTTTTTCTGTGACTTTCATTGATCTTTCTTCAGCTTCTGCCAGCAGGGGTTTCCAGTCTTTATTCTTGACCGTCTTGGTTAAGCGCTCGGTTTCCGCGGGAAGTTTTTCCAGAGCGTCGGTGAACCTCTTTTCAGCTTCTTCATCGGTGCTTACGACTTCTAGGGCTTCTTCGGGGCAGAATTCGACACATTGGGGTTCTCCATCGCAGAAGTCGCAGGCTATGGCTATGCCCTTGTCAGGATGAAGCGTGATGCCGCCGTGTGGGCAGGCTTGGATGCACCAGTCGCAGCCTTTGCATTTCTTTTCTTTAACCATTAAAATGCCAGTTTTCTCGGATTGGACCAAAGCATCTTCTGGACAAGCCGTCACGCATTTGGCGTCCTCGCAGAAACGGCAGGCAAGAGCAAAATTGAACAGGGGTGTCATGCGGACGACGCGTATTCTTGACTTGATGGGGTTCCAGAAGGCTTCGTCCTTTTCGAGTGTGCATGCGTATTCGCAGATTCCGCAACCTGTGCATTTGCTTGGGTCGACAGAAACGAATTTTCTTGATTCGAATTTTGCTGGTGGCATTTCTGTAGTCAGACCTGTTTGAGCTATCTAAATATTTCTGTATGTTCGTGAGTTTTTAACCGTTACTTCTTTGAGGTCTTACGGGTCTGTTGTGCTCTCGGAGACTATAGCCCCCTTATATAAAGGCGGAAGTTCAGGTTGAACTTTGGTGGTTGCCAATTGGGGCGCGACCAGCAAAGTTAAATATTTGTAAATATCTAATTGTTTACTTGAGTGATTATGTGCCCAAACTGCACGTTATCTTCGCCGCTCAGCCAGAAACAAAAGGCTATTTGGTCGCTGATAAGCAAAGGCCTCTCCGTATCGGCAATAGCAGACAAACTCAGCACGACACGGCAATACGTTAACCAGACCAGATTAACGGCAGAAGCCAAGCTATCCACAACGCTCTTGGAAGTAGCACAAGCCAACGACCTCCAAGTGACGAGGCTATACCCAAAAGAAGCTATACTTTTAGGCTATCATCCAGCCTTAAAACGCAAAGCCATCCTCACATACAGCACAAATTACGGAATAAAAGTGTGGTACTGGCACGACAACCCAGAAGAAGTGACCAACCAAGACTTCCTCCGCCAAACCCGAGAATACCTGCTTGACCTCGCCAAAGAAAGAGACATAGAAGTCAAAGACGCGGAAAAAATGCACCCTGCCAAGCTAGCACATTTCATATTCTCTGAACTTATTCCGGAGCTGAAAACATGAAACCCAAAAAAAGAACGGAACAGCAAACCAGGGGCTGGCTTCCCGACGAACATCCAGCCGTGCTCGCGCAAAAGATGTCAAAACCTATCTGGTCGAAAACCTTGTGGATAAGTATAGTGCTCTTAACCGTAGTGATCTTTACCGTAGCTTCTGGAATCCTTGTCTTCTCTGCTTTACACATGATTCTCCAGCAAGTTACTGTCGGGTCGGTTTTGGGGTCCATTTGCATGGGCATTGCATACTACCTTCGCTTTAAATATTCCGAGCGCGCACTAAACAGAGCTTTGTATGTATTCCTAGGAGCCACGCCTTTAGGCTTCTGCCTCAATGTTGCCTACGTAGTCTTTCTTGGGCGTTATGTGACTGGCTGGCTTATGGGGTGGTTTAACATCATAGTTACAGTTGGAATTCTAATCACAGGAGCTTTTATAGGCGATTGGATAGGCAAACGAAGAAACTACCAACTGCCCCTTTC
>Ga0209636_10000177_pt1 | contig 54220 bp, 45 predicted proteins | sample DeeMarSWOR152_54_FD_187464 | JGI IMG/M metagenome (GOLD analysis project Ga0209636, IMG submission 187464) | Marine sediment microbial communities from White Oak River estuary, North Carolina - WOR-1-52-54 (SPAdes) (version 2) | ecosystem: Environmental > Aquatic > Marine > Intertidal zone >...
AAGCCATTAAGTCCGCCGCCTGGGGAGTACGGCCGCAAGGCTGAAACTTAAAGGAATTGGCGGGGGAGCACCACAAGGGGTGGAGGCTGCGGTTTAATTGGATTCAACGCCGGAAAACTCACCGGGGGCGACGGCAGTATGACGGCCAAGCTGATGACTTTGCTTGACGAGCCGAGAGGAGGTGCATGGCCGCCGTCAGTTCGTACCGTGAGGTGTCCTCTTAAGTGAGGTAACGAACGAGACCCCTGCCCTCAGTTACCAGCAAATTCCTATGGAATGATGGGGACTCTGAGGGGACCGCTACTGCTAAAGTAGAGGAAGGAAGGGGCAACGGTAGGTCAGTATGCCCCGAATCCCCCGGGCTACACGCGGCCTACAATGGTTACGACAATGGGTTCCGACACTGAAAAGTGAAGGTAATCCCCTAAACGTAATCTCAGTCCGGATTGAGGGCTGCAACTCGCCCTCATGAAGCTGGAATCCCTAGTAATCGCGTGTCATTATCGCGCGGTGAATACGTCCCTGCTCCTTGCACACACCGCCCGTCATATCACCTGAGTAGGGCCTGGATGAGGGCTTGTCATTGGCGAGTTCGAATCCAAGTTCTGCAAGGGGGGTAAAGTCGTAACAAGGTAGCCGTAGGGGAACCTGCGGCTAGATCACCTCCAGTTCCTTAGGGACTCAAACACCATAAAGTCATGTATCATTTATTGTACCGGGCTCGTAGCTCAGTCTGGAATGAGCGCTGGCTTTGCAAGCCAGAAGCCGCGGGTTCAAATCCCGCCGAGTCCACCATATGGGGTAGCAATATCCCATATGAAGGACAGAATCACATGGTGATAATGATGTCATGCATATGTTGTGCCCGCTAATTGATCCTGGCTTAAGTAAGAACTAGGCGTCACAACCATTTAGTGGATGGCTAGGTTCAGAACGCTGATGAAGGGCGTGGCTAGCTGCGAAAAGCTCCGGCGAGGTGCATGTAGCCTGAGAACCGGAGATTCCCGAATAGGACATCCTGTATACTCCGTAAGGAGGAGGAACTTCCCGAAGTGAAACATCTCAGTAGGGAAAGGAAAAGAAAGCAACCGCGATGCCGTTACTAAGGGCGACCGAACACGGCAGAGAGCAAACTGAATCCCGCAAGGGAGATGTGGTGTTCGGATGTGTGCAACTGTCCTGCATGTGAAGGTGAAGTCTTCTGGAATGAAGCACCAGAGAGGGTGATAGTCCCGTAACTGTAAATGTGCAGCGCAGGCATACACTCCAGAGTAGTGCGGGTTGGATATCTCGCATCAAGGTGGGAGGCACTAACTCCCAACTCTAAATACGTTCTGAAACCGATAGCGTAGTAGTACCGTGAGGGAAAGCTGAAAAGTACCCCGAAAGGGGGGTGCAAAGAGCCTGAACCTAAATGGTGACGATTGGACAGAGCACGAAAGGATAGACTCTTGTTGAAAGGAGAGTTCGCAAGGTCTCGACTGAGACAAGACGACCGGTGTTCTGTCGTCCGTCTAGAAACACGGGGCAGGGAGTTTACAGCAGTGGCGAAACAAAAAGGTTGAAACCTTTGAGTTAGAGGGAAACCAACAAGTCCGCAGCATCTGCCAGGGACGAGGTGTGAAAACGCCTGAAGTCACTGCTTTAAGACCCGAAACCAGTCGATCTATTCCTGGGCAAGGTGAAATCTCTCGTCAGAGAGATGGAGGCCTGAAAGGGTACTGACGTACAAATCGTTCCTCTGACCTGGGAATAGGGGTGAAAGGCCAATCGAGACTGGAGATAGCTGGTTCTTCCCGAAATGAGCCGTAGTTCAGCCCGGAGTGAGATAGTCAGTGGGGTAGAGCACTGATTGGGTGTTTAGGGGGAGAAATTCCTCGGCATCCTGTCAAACTCCGAACCCATCGACATCGTAGACCTCTGGAGTGAGTGGTGTGGGGTAAGCTCACATTGCAAAAGGGAAACAACCCAACCTAGAGTTAAGGCCCCTAAGCGCTGGCTAAGTAAAAGGATGTCCTCAGCCCTAAACAGCGGGGAGGTAAGCTTAGAAGCAGCTATCCTTCAAAGAGTGCGTAAAAGCTCACCCGTCTAGGTTGAGGGCGCCTAAAATGGACGGGACTCAAGCCCGCCGCCGATACTCTAGAACGCGAGAGTGATTTGGTAGGGAAGCGTTTCGATAGGGCAGAAGCTGCTGCGAGAGCAACAGTGGACCTGTCGGAATCGAGAATCCTGCTGGTAGTAACAGCAAAGCAGAGTGAGAATCTCTGCCACCGAAGGGGCTAGGATTCCTCAGCAATGGTCGTCAGCTGAGGGTTAGCCGGTCCTAAGGTCATCGGTAATTCCAGATGATCGAAAGGGAAACAGGTTAATATTCCTGTGCCACAAAAGTAATAGCGGCAACGTTTGTATCTTTTCCTGACATCTATGGACAGATCGAGTGGGACTGTCGTTCCATTTAACTGTATAGGTCCAGGGAGATGCGTCATGCAGAGAACTGGATAAAAGCAGCAACAGCCTGACACTTAAAGTTGGGTTCGGTCAATTCCGCGGATCAGTGAAAAGGGAAAAGATGTATGCTTTTGTGTCCGTACTGAGAACCGAAACAGGTGCCCCTAGGTGAGAAGCCTAAGGTGTGTTGGGATACTCCAGTTGAGGGAACTCGGCAAATTAGCCTCATACCTTCGGTATATGGGGTGCGCATCTCGATGAGAGATGCGTCGCAGTGACCAAGAGGCTCCGACTGTTTAATAAAAACATAGCAAGCTGCTAGCCCGAAAGGGTGTGTACAGCTTGTGACGTCTGCCCAGTGCCGGTACGTGAAACCTTGTTCCAACAGGGCTAAGCGCCGGTAAACGGCGGGAGTAACTATAACTCTCTTAAGGTAGCGTAATACCTTGCCGCTTAATTGGTGGCTTGCATGAATGGCGGAACGAGAGCCTCGCTGTCCCCAACTGGAACCCAGTGAACCCACTGCCTGGTGCACATGCCAGGGACCCCCAACGGGAAGCGAAGACCCCGTGGAGTTTTACTACAGCCTGTCGTTGTGATTCGAATAGGGTTGTGCAGCATAGGTGGGAGCCTGCGAAGCCTCGTCGCTAGACAAGGTGGAGGCGCCGGTGAGATACCACCCTTCTGTATTTGGGTCACTCACCGTTTTCGGACGGAACATCGGTAGGTAGGTAGTTTGGCTGGGGCGGCACGCCCCTGAAAAGATATCAGGGGCGCCCTAAGGCTGGCTCAGATGGGTCAGAAATCCATCGTAGAGTGCAAGGGCAAAAGCCAGCTTGACTGGATTGTTGCCAGTAAGCGATCCAGAGGTGAAAGCCTGGCCTAGCGAGACACAATGTCCTCCTTAGTGGGGGCTTGTGGTGACAGAAAAACTACCCCGGGGATAACAGGGTGGTATCGGGCAAGAGTACATATCGACCCCGATGCTTGCTACCTCGCTGTCGGTTTTCTCCAACCTGGGTCTGCAGCAGGACCCAAGGGTGGGGTTGTTCGCCCATCAAAGGAGAACATGAGCTGGGTTTAGATCGTCGTGAGACAGATTGGATGCTATCTGTTGGGGGTGCGGGGTGTTTGAGGGAAAGGTAGCCTCAGTACGAAAGGAACAGGTCGCCGTGGCCTCTGGTGGATCGGTTGTCTGACAAGGCACTGCCGAGTAGCTACGCCATAGTGGATAAAGGCTGAATGCATCTAAGCCTGAAGCCACTCCCAAAACGAGACACCCATTCTCTTGTCACATGGTGGGGCTGGTGACAGCAACGCCGACAAGGGACGAAGGCTCCCATAGAAGATGGGTTTGATAGGCTGGGGGTGTACGCTGCGAGCTTCGGCGAGCAGTTCAGCCCACCAGTACTAACCGCCTGAGGTGCTTAGCTTCTGAAACAGCTAAGGTCAAGCGACAGGTATACAGCATATGCACGACTATTTCATTCATGAATGTATAATACCAAATAGCCTCAAAGAGAATTTATGTAAAATTGTGAGCGTTTCTCCCATTTTTGTTACACGTGTAACAAAATTATCTTTTGTTCATGCAATACTCAAAAAATACTCGTGAGATATAAGTTAACCCTTCCAGTACCTGACTCTCGAAACCCCCACCAATCTCAGGAACCCCACGTGATGCAATGCACCCAACTTGCATTTCACAATACAAAAAGTTTTTAAGCAATTGGTGTCCGTGCACATGAGGAGATTTTATGCGTACCATGTACGACTATTTCGACGAAATCAGGAAATGTAATCCTGAAATCCGTCTGGATATTGGTCAACCTGACCTTCCAGTAGACCAGAGGATTATTGAAGCCGCAGTAAATGCTTTAAGAGCAGGCAAAACCAGATATACCTCTGGATACGGTATTCCCCAATTACGTGAAGCTCTGGCAGAAAAACACCAGGTCCCTGTAAATCAGATCATGATTACAGTAGGCGGCAAATTCCCCATCTATGCTGCCATCGAACTCTGCACAAAAGCTGCAGTCATCCATCCTGGTTGGCCCGCTTACGAAGAGAACCTGAACTATCTGAAAAAACCCTACCAGATCATTCACACCACTCTTGAGGATTCTTTTATCCCTTCCTTTGAGATTCTGGACAGCAGTTTTGATCTGATTCTCACCAACTACCCCAATAATCCCACAGGTGTTAATCTACCCAGAGCACAAATGAAAGAGCTCGTAGATGTGTGCAATGATTACCAGATTACACTCTTAGCAGATGAAATCTATTCCTTTTTGACCTACAATGGATTTACCTCATTCCAGGAATTTGACTGTGAAAACTTCATCTACATTGGTAGCTTTTCCAAAAATTTCTCCATGACTGGCTTCAGAATTGGCTACGTCATTTCCAGTCCAGAACAAATAAAAATCTTCCAGAATTTACAAGTGCACACTGTTACCTGTCCTGTAGAATTCGCCCAGTACGCTGCTCTAGAAGCACTGAAATTTGAGAAAGAAGTGTACAATACTGCTCACAAAATCTATGCTGAGAGAAAGAGAATAGCAGAGAAAACCTTGAACAACATTGGACTACCATTCATTCCATGCCAGGGTGCTTTCTACGAATTTCCAAAAATTCCTACAGATGCAGAATCCTTTTGTATGCAGCTCATGAGGAACAGTGTTTCTGTAGTTCCCGGTATTTACTTTGGTGACTACCCGGATCACTTCAGGATCTCTCTGATAAGCGATAGACTGGAAGAAGCTGTCCTCAAAATAAAAGATGTATTAGAAATGCAGAAGTAGATACTGGATAACCATAGGTTGAGGAGATTGACCATGGATAAAAGAACCTATAGTGGCTGTCAAAGTCTGACATTGACCTCTTTCTAAGTATCTGATAAAAGAATAACAAAAGGAAATTAGTACCAGTGCCTTCCAAAAATACTTTTTCACAACATTTTTTATAAATGGCAATTACTTTGGAGAAACACTTTAAAAAGCCAAATTGATAACTGTTTTTGATAAACAGTAAAATAATAAAAATAATAACCTGTTACACGTGTAACAAATAAGATAACCACTATTTGAATCTGCAACGTGGAAAACCATTTATACATGCACTGTAACGTGTCATGATGAAATTACTCATAGATCACAGAGAAGGAAAGGTTCTTCCTTTGATTGAGAACATCTGTAAAGATATCCCCTGTGAAGTGACCAATCTCCCTCTTGGTGACTTTCTCTTAACCCATGACACCACTGGCATACTTGTAGAGCGCAAGTCAGCTTCTGATTTTCTCTCATCCATTAGATCCAACAGGTTGTGGGACCAGCTGCTCCGGTTCATGAAAACGTCAACCCTTTTGGGATGTACACTCAAAAGGAAGTTACTCATCGTTCACGGCACCTTTGATCCTGAATGCACAGCCCCCTTTTGGTCCCGGCTCATGGGTGCTTACATGGAAATTTTATTCGTGTACGATATCCCTATCATTTTAGCAGAAGATGATGCAGCTTTCTACGAGTGCATGAGAATCCTCATCAAAAGGGAGAAAGCAGGAAAAAATGATATATTACCACAATCTCGCTGGTTCAGAAAGCATTTATCACCTGATCTCCCTGAAATGGATGTAAAACGGTACATTCTGGCATCTTTACCCTCAGTGGGTGACGTTTTAGCTAGAACCCTTTTGAATCACTTTGGCTCCATACGAGCTGTGGCCAATGCATCAGAAAAACAACTCCAAAGAGTTGAAGGTGTTGGAAAAATGAAAGCTAAAAAAATTTACCAGCTCTTTCACTAATCAGTTACTTCATTCCCGTATTTTTTGCATATGTCGCAGTTTTCAATATTGAGCATGTCCTGGTGAGCATGACAGAATTCTTCAGATGTTCTCACGTGAGAACACAGCACACACACAAGGTTAAGCAGTACTTTTCTGGAGGGCCCCTGTGATGCAATAGTATCTGCTATTTTCTTCGCTGTTTCATGAAACCCTTCCACAGATTCAAATCGGTCCTCTTTGGCTCTCTCAACATGTAAGTACTGACTCACAGAAGCCTGGGTGATCCCCAGAGCGCGTGCAATATCGGTCTGCTTCATGTTGTACGATTCAGAAAGCTCTTTAACAACAGCTGCCCGCAGCGAGGGAAGGAACTCTTTCACTGCCAGCTCACAGGGGGGTTTCATACGTTCATTCGGAAACGCTTATATATAAGTATAACGGTGTTATATCCATGAAAACCCTGATCCTTGCTCATAATTACCAGCGGCCGGAAATACAGGATAGGGCAGATTACTGTGGAGATTCTCTAAAACTGTGCCAGATTGCCAGAGGAACGGATGCTGACGACATTATCTTTTGTGGTGTAGATTTCATGGCAGAAACGGCCGCCATTTTGAACCCTGACAAACGAGTATTCATGCCTGAACCTGAAGCGCAGTGCCCTATGGCTCATCAAGTCACACCAAAAGAAATTATTGATGCCCGAAAAAAGTATTCAGATGCTGCAGTGGTTGCATACGTGAATACTACAGCTGCTGTCAAGGCGGTCTCAGATACTGTCTGCACGTCAGCCAATGCGGCTCAAATTGTGAATAGCCTGGATGGAAACAGAATAATTTTTACTCCTGATCAAAATTTGGGAAGTTACGTGAGGAGATTCACCGATAAAGAGATCATTATCGTCCCTGAAAGAGGGAACTGTCCCACCCACCACCAGTTGTTAGCAGAAGATGTGTTACTGGCGAAACAAGAGCACCCTTCAGCAATGGTGGCAGTCCACCCTGAGTGCAGGCCTGAAGTCATAGATCTGGCAGATTACACTGGGGGAACAGAAGGCATTCTCAATTACGTGAAAACTTCCGATAAAGAAGAATTCATTATAGGAACAGAAAATGGAATGCTCCACAGAATACAGAGGGAATGTCCATCAAAAAAGGTGTATTACGCTTCAAAATACATGATCTGCCCGAACATGAAAATGCACACGTTGAAGAGTCTGGAAAGAGTTTTAAGAGAGAAACCTGAAGAAAATATGGTAGGACTTGATGCAATTACTGCAGAAAAAGCCAAGAAATCCATAGATAGAATGTTTGAGTTGATGGAATGAAGGTTCCTCATGAAGTGAGAGCAGATATTCCCTTAACAGAGAAAGTGGCCTACTTTGATAACGCTGCCACCTGTTTGACACCCCTCCCTGTGGTGGAGGCAGTACGCAAATACTACGTGGAGTACAGAGGTACTGTACATCGAGGTGTCCATACATTGTCTATGAAGGCTTCTTTAGCGTATGAACAAGCCCGGGAAAAGGTAGCAGCATTCATCAATGCATCTCCTGAAGAGATCATCTTCGTGAAGAATACGACAGAAGCTTTAAACTACGTGGCTATGGGTGTAAATTTCACCAAAAATGATAAAGTGGTTACCACAGAATTTGAGCATCACTCCAATTTTCTCCCCTTTCTCAGACTGCAGAACAAAGGCGTATCTCTTGAAGTGATGGAAGCTTGTGAAGAGGGATTACTTGATGATCAGTTCAAAAAAATTGAGGGAGCTTCCCTGGTTACCTGCAGTTACATCTCCAATGCTGTGGGAACTATTCTCCCAGTAAAGAAAATAGGCCGTCTATCCAGGGACACAGGCGCACTATTCTGTGTGGATGCAGCCCAGGCAGTTGGGCACATGCCGGTAGATGTACACGAGTTGGACTGTGATTTTCTAGCCTTTTCGGGCCACAAAGGCTGTATGGGTCCCACAGGAATTGGTGTCTTATACATGAAAGAGGACGTATTTGACAGAACTGAACCACTCTTTTTGGGAGGAGGAATGATTAGAGATGTCTCTTCAACTGGATACGAAATAGCAGATCCTCCTGAACGATATGAAGCAGGAACCCCCAATATTGCAGGCGCTATCGGGCTGGGTGCTGCCGTAGAGTACATTGACGGAATTGGTCTCTCTGAAATATACAACCAGGAGAAAAAATTGACTAAATTAACGCTGGATGAACTCTCTGCCATTGAGGGGGTTGTCTGGTACGGCACACAAAAGGATCATGCAGCAGTGATCTCTTTTAATGTACAAGGACTGCACTGCCACGATACTGCATCTGTATTGGATACCCACAATATCATGGTTCGTTCAGGCCATCACTGTGCATTACCACTCATGAAAAAGCTAAAAGTCAACGGAACAGTAAGAGCGTCATACCATTGTTATAACACGTGTGAGGAAGTGGAGCACATGATCTCTATACTCAAAGAAGCTTCAACTCTGGTCTAGGTGAGAACATGGAACTGTCCGATTTCTACCAGTTGATGCCTCAAAAGAATTGCGGAATCTGCGGCTGCGGGAGCTGCACCACCTTTGCACGCCGTGTACTATTTGAAAAAGAAGATCTCACCAAGTGTGCATGGCTTGAAAATACAAAAGATATTCACTCAGTGATCAATGATATAAAACCGATAAGAACCCACATGAAACACCTTGCTGTTTTTGAGCCGTGCATCACCGATGCTGACATGGTGATGGCAGAAATGTATTTAGCCCATCGAGAAGTTGACTACGGGTATTTAGATCCTTTGTTCTGTGATGTACTACCATTGTACTTTGAGGTGGTAAAATGTTCTCAAGCCTTGGGTATTGGCCGCATCGAATATGGGGGAAAGGAAATTCTCATTTCTCACACAGGGAAACTGATAGTAAGGCATGCAGAAAGTGAACGGGACGCACTGGAGGTTGCTGATCTCTTATCGCGGGTGATTTCTTCTGCTGTCATCTGTCCCTGTCTTGCTCCAGCAGTGGAGTGCGTTTCAGGGTTGTGCACCTGTGAGGAATGTGAAATTCTGGAGAGGTATTCTCCTTCTGCTCAAGAAATGGAAATGGTAACAGTACCGCATATACATTCTGTGGTAGAAGCGTTCTCCCGCATGTGGGAAGGTGAGTATACCGAAGTTGAAGATATCCATCCCTTGAAGGTGAAAGCAGTCACGTTATTAGCACATGACAAAGGAGGTCTCATTCTGTATGCAGTGGCTCACCATCTTTCATTAATGCAGGAAGCTCTCAAGGAAGCAACGGCGTATGCTCGTAAAAAAGGAAAGCAGAACGAATTGGTAACATTCATGCAAGATGCATGTAAAGGGTCCTACCTTCTGGAACATTACCACAAAGTGCGCAGCTACCTTCTCACACACAGAGAGAATCCCTTTTTCAGAGAAGTGCACAAGGTGGTCTTCCATGCCAGGTGCATAGGAGAGATTAAGAATCGCTTTCAGATAGATTCACGTTAACCATTTCTTCCATTCATACCGTATTTTATTTCTACAGATAATCTCCTCAATTAACACAAATAGATCATCTAATGAGAGTAAAGAGAACATTTTGATGTTACACGTGTAACAGTGAGCAGCGGTTGAAACCGTAAACCTTTAAAAACAAGAGGTGTAGAAAAGACGATGAAGTTAGCTGAGCTGATAACCCACCCGGATGTTATCGAGTATACGATCCTCCAGGGAAAAATTGGAGTGATGGCAATCCATGGGGGGAATATTGAGCGAGGCACAGAACAGATAGCAAATTACATCGCGAAGCATAGTAATTCTTCTTTGTATGTGATCTCTCCCCGAACTCAAAAGCGGGACTGGAAATTCCACATTTCATCAAACAAGATCAGCCCTAAAGAATCGGAAAAGTTAACACAATTTCTGGAGCACGTGGTTGCTGCACTTTCCATACATGGTCACGTGATAAAGAGGAATGTCATCTGTGTGGGGGGGTTGAACCATTTTCTGAGGAGGAAGATTGTAGACTCACTGCAAGAGGAGTTTGACGTGGTAGACGCGGTAGAAGGAGGAGGAATTTGCAGGAATTTATCTGCCCGAAACCCCAAAAATGTGGTGAACTTAACCAAGGAGAAGGGTGTCCAGATAGAAATCCCCTTGACCATGAGAAAGGCGTTCGAGCACAAACCCTATGAGGAGATGCCCACAAAAGAAACTGAATTACTTGCAGGGAGGCTGATCGACGTTATTAAAGATGTTCAGCAATTTCAAGGATAGTGAGAGCTGCGTCTACTGCATCTTTTCCGAAAATATAAGCGCAGGGTTCAATTCCGAAACTGCCTTTATCGATTAAAACATCTGCAGGTTCATCTGTAAAGGTAAACGATAATCCAACCTTTTTAAAGAGAGAACGAATTTCTTCAGTATATCTAATGTTGATCACTGCTCTGTTGCCAGTTTTGAGGAGAATGGAAGCTAAATGGTGAGAAGCACCGAATTCAGGGTCTGAAACTGCAGTGACCTTTCCGTGTACAGGGACCAGTCTTCCTGGGACCGCAGCCACTTCCATGGGGTTTGAAGCATTTTGTGCAGACATGGCAATGTTCATTCTCACTTCGGGCATTAACTTGACGATGGAGGGGCTTGACTCCAGGATTAAGAGTGCTTCTTTCACGTTCTGGACGACCTTCTGCTTTTCATCCATGATTTCAGGGCTGCGCAGCTGGGTGCAGACCGTGCACTCTGAAAGGTTGTGCAACGTGCAGGTTAACCCCCCTTCTCGCCACCTGAAACAAGTTTGACATATATACAAGAGGATATCTTTTTCATCTTTTCCTTGGTTAATCATGCGAGCAATTTCAGAGGAGACCTCATCCAGTTCTTCAGAAGGTTCCACTGATTTTGAGAGGTATTTGGAAACCATGGCTTGGGAAACGTGCAAATGGTGAGCAATCTCTCCCTGGGTGTATCCAGAGGCGTTCAAGTTGTGGGAAACACGAATTCTCAAATCGGTGAACAAGTTCTCAATAAATACCATACAGGGTGGATACATTATAACTGAGTTATAATTTCTGGCTTATATAGGTTGTGGCACAGAAGCACAGAGGGGGCTGTAAAATTGTCAGGTGATTGCCTCTTTTGTTACACGTGTAACAACCTATTGCTCTTTATCAGATTACCTTTGAAAAAATGATGACAAAAAAGATTGAAGTTTTTCATTCTCCGAGGAATTGACTCCACAATTCTGCGCAGAGAAAAAATAGAAGGTGAAAAAGAGGTCTCACAGTGCGAGGTATTTATCTGTTACACGTGTAACAGTTGATTTCTTTTTGGCTACTGTTGAATTTTTGGCCAACAAAGTGAGCACAAATTTTCTTTGAAAACAAAAAAAGAGAAAAAGCTCATCTTTCATCTGACAATTGCATTCTTCTTGTTATGGAATCACACGTATGAACTTCAACCTCTTCATCTAATTCATGGATCCGTTGCCTTTACCACTGCACAAACAGCTGAATCGAGCCAGGATATTCTGTGGAGGTATCTCCTGCAGCGTTCTTAAAAAGGTCTGCAAAACCTCTGGCTGTACCTCGAATATAATAATTTTTCCTGGTTCAGCTTTTTGCCTTTCTACTATGTGGCGTCCATTTTGATCTTTTACCAGGAGCTCTTCATTGAATATTTCGTATCCATCAATGACTACTCCTTTATCGAAGGCGATGATTCCATCACATGCATCAAAAGTTACCTTGAGTAACCCTGTGAGTCTTCTGGGGATGAGTTCTTTAATGAGGGATTCCAATCGTGGTGAACTTGATCTCAGGCTGTATATTTTTCTTACAGTAGATAAACCCATTACGTCACCTCTATTTGCCAGTACATTACTAACGAGAGTAGAGGGCTGGATTATATGGAGATACAAATTTCATCCAACTCCTCTACACGCAAGAGCCGGATAGAAAGGGATGACCACATACAGGAAGCCACCGAATTCTGACTGGTTTGGGCATCCTGTACATAGTTACGCTATCCTTCCAGCAGCGCGTGCAGATTTTACTCCTTTAAAAACCTTACGATAGTATATTTGAACAAGACTTCTTGAAGGAAGAATAGAGTATATTTCTGTATTTTAAAGAGCGTTAATTTTGATTTTTGGTATTCTTCTGCTAGAATTATGTTATATTTAATTCTCAAAGAGATACCTCAAAATTCTGTCCACCACTACTGATAGTTCTTTTAGTTTACCATGTACGTATATGGATTTACCTTGACCACATGGTTGCAGGTACCCTACCATCAAAGGAGTCATTTATAGAATCTAGTACAACCCTTCTCAATAGCACTCCTCATTCGGGTATGCTCTTTGAATCTGAAGGTGCTATCTCATTTAAAAAATGTCTCCCATGAGAAGTTAGGTTTCTTTTAATGTCAAAAATCCCCATGATAGTTAAAAAAGAACAATAAATTGTTACACGTGTAACAAAAATGAGACAGACACCAAAATTGGACAACTTCACACTATCGAAAAGATTTTATAACCCGTGTCATTACAGAAGATAATGATTGAGGATTTAAAGGAAACGAGGCACATGATTTTTGCCAAACATGTTTACAACCTGTCGTACAACAAAGATACCAAAGAGTATGCCTGCGATTGTATCAGCTTTCGGGTTCGGCACAGATGCAAGCACATAGAAGAGTTCAAGGAATATCTGGAGAAGTTAAGAAGAGAGGTATAGGGGCAATTTAAGGTGTGAAATGTGAAGTCGTATGATTTTGACCCGGATTTACAGCAGGTTTTCTCTGATCTGTACAGTGCTATTCCATTGACCAACTGGAGAAGGTGGCTGGATATATCTTCTCGGGAAGAGTATGAGTGTATAGCTTTGAAGTTGTCAGGGCTATCGACAGTGGATGACTTTTTTGATTTGAAAACAGAGACAACAGATCCTCAATCACTTTCTGTAGATGTGGATTTTCTAGCCTCTCACACGAAGGGACCTTTAGTGGTGTGCCATACGTCGGGGACGTCGGGAGGTCATATCTCTGATGTGAAATGGTTCCACGTATCAGATGAACTGGTTAAACGATTGTGGGCTCCTGGTATGCAGGCCATATTTGAAGCGAGTGGACTGGATACACAGTCGTGTGCAGCAATTTTTGTTCCGTCACGGGCTCGAACGGATGGGATGTCACACGTAGATGGAAACGAAGTGGTGAGAGTGTACTCTGCAGAGTTTTCCCAGCGGTTAGTACTCTCTTTGATTAGCCCTCGCTCATATGCATTATACGAGTACAAGGATGCATATAACCTGCAGGTTATTGCACAGATGTTGTCCATGGATAGAATATCTGTGGTTTCTGCACCATTTCTGACAGTTCTGGGATGGGCTGACCTGGGAAAGCTTCGCCGAGGGCTGGAAAAATCATTGGATACTTCTGATAGTCCAGAAGTCAATGAACTCAAGAGTGAAATCAAGGGCATGGGAGTGAAAGCTGCTGCTCGCTCTATCCAAGAACAACTTACAGAGGTATTGTCAGATGCTACTATCATTTTCAGCACAACCGGTATGACTGAAACTGAATGGGATACAATCCGGAACTTTTTGCAGTGGGAAAAGGGTGCAGAGCAGTTCACCAACTTGTACGTGGGAAGTGAGGTTGGTCCCTTTGCTGCCAGTATTGGCGAAGACTCCAGCATGTACGTGTTCCCCCTGACTGTACCTAGTATAGAAAAAAAGGGGAATCGCAATCTTTTATCCAGGAGTACAGATAAAGTGGGACACCTTTTTGTATCGCGCATGCATGGGCTGAATCAGGTAGTTAACATTGATACAGGAGATGTGGTGACCATTGAAAGCCAGGAAGGTCTTCCGATTATTGGTGACGATGTGTTGCGTGCAGGATTTCGGTTGAAGACAGAGGTCACTATATCTTCAGAGGTAGGTGTCCCTGGCGGTATTCCATTTGTTGGCACTTACTTTGATTTAGATGGGATAGAGATCAAAAATCCCCGTCTGTTAGTGGCATGTCTTTCCGAACGGTGTAACCTTGATAAAAAATCATCTGTGGTAGTGAGACCAGATGTCAATAATTGGGTGATGGTTATTCCACTTCAGGATGATAAATGCTCTCATGCAGAGGTTCAACATCACTTGTCTTTGTGTCCTGGGGGGAAAGTGCTCGGAACAGCTATTAAAGAGAAAAAGCTCCAGTTAAAACAGGTAAAAGAGAATCCTGTTGAATCGAAAATACCGCGTTCTGAACTCTTGGAAAAGGTGAGAAAAGGCGAGCTTCCGAAAGGTGTTTTGAAGCGATGGCCGCTGTATGTAGTAGTTCCTCCTGATGGCGAGATATGAATATTTTTCAAAAAGATTCAACAAAAGATCTTGTCAGGGGAAATGTTGGAGAATTCTATTCGATGGAAAAATTTAAAAAGATAGAGAAGGAGAAGAGAAAATGGATGAAAGAAAAGATTTGCTTGCGTATTGTGGGTTTTATTGTGGTGATTGTTTAGGATATACAGGAGTGATTGCTGATACGGCGATGAACTTCAAGAAGGTGCTGGAGAAATACAGATTCGATCAGACTGCAAAATGTTTATTCCCTAAAGAGCTCAAAGAGTATGGAAAATTATTTGAGATGCTTGAGTTTATGACTGGCTTGAAATGTGAGAAGATTTGCAGGGAAAGAGAAGATAGTGACACATCCTGCACGGTTAGGAAATGCTGCAGAGATAGAAATTTTTATGCTTGTTATGAATGCGATGATTTTGAAATTTGTGATAACCTTAAATCAATCCATAAAGGACTTCATTATAATTCATCTGTGAAGAATTTGAAAGCTATTAAAGAAATGGGGCTTAAAAACTGGATAATTCGGGGTAAACGACATTGTTACTGGAATGAAGGTGATGATTTCCTATAATCTTCGTTATTTCTTTTTCTGTAGTGCTTCTCCAAATCATCGTTAATATATATCAATAGAAGAGCTTCTCAGGTGACGCAAGGATCAATTCGAAATCTCAGCCGTTAACCACTTCACATACTTCACCTTCTTGCAGAATCACGACCTTGATGGCTGAATTTGCCTCCACCTTTTCTCTGAACTCCTCAGGATTTGTGTCCCAGCGGTGCATAGATAGCACAATTTCAGGGTTAATCATTACTGCAGCTTCTGCAGCCTCTAAATTATCCATGGTATACTTATTTCCTGTAGGAAGCAAAGCCACATCCACCTGCCCGAGATTTCGCATTTCTGGGATAAAGTCTGTATCCCCAGCGTGATAAATCGTTTTGCCTTCAATCGTAATCACGTAGCCAACCCCGTATCCTTTGGGGTGCCAGGGTTTTCCAGGAGATCTAAAGCGCTTGTAATTATGAGCTTCCACTGCTTTAATTGTAATGTCATCAAATGCTGCCTCTTCTCCTGGGTTCAGTATTTTGACATTTCCACCGATCTTTTTAGCGCATTGACTGGGAGCAATTACTACGGTGTCATCCTTTCGAACTTTTTCGAGAGTAGTTGGTTGGCAGTGATCGCCATGTGCATGAGTCACCAGTATCAGGTCTGCTTTTTCAGAGATTTCACCAATTTTCTCCTTGTATTTTTTATAATACACTAAGTCAATGTAGATAATTTTTTCTGCAGTCTTGATTTGAAAACCAGCCTGAGCCAGCCATTTTATTGATATACTCATATTATTCACACAATGATAACCCCGAGTCCTTTTAAACTTTTCAGGCACAACAGTATTTCCGCGTGTCAATAATAGAAAAAATGGAAGTCCTCATGCAGAAACAGGACTCAATACGTGGACTTGTGGTAAATGTGGTATCAAATTCAAAGCCCAAATGCCTTACGAGGATAAAAATGGCCACGCTATCCGCTAGGATTGCTGGGAGAAGCTTTTTTCTTAGAAACTATCTGTTATTGATACCTCTAAAGAGGCCAGAACATTCAATCATCATACACATCTTTTTTGGTCATTTGTTCGATACAGTCGTCCCTAGAAATTATCTTTGTTTTGTTTCTGGTGTATCTACTGAACTCTGACTCTATGTTCTTAATATCCTTCATCAGCCGTGAGTTTGATATAATTAGAACTCCTTCTATTTTGTTTTTATTCTCATCATGAAAGTAATTGCATCCGAACTCCAAAATAGATAAAGCACCTATAGAACCGATAGTTCTTTCTCTTGTTTCTAACTCAATCAAATAGGAATGACCATTGATACTGGCTAACAAGTTAAAATTACAGTAAGTAAAGTTCTCTTCTCTTATTTCAACGTGTTCTTTTTTTACAAAGTTATTCGTCCTCAAAAAATCTAAAAATGGGTCATATTCCTTCTCTTCTTTTTTTGAGAATCCCCGCCTCGTTCTGCTTCCATAAGTGGAGATACCTTTTCTGGGAAATTTGGGAGCAACAGTCTCATCATTATACTCTCCGCTTGTCACAAAGTATCGGGCATTGCTAATTAGGTCATCATAAGGATTTTTTCTCTTCTCAAAATTTACGGAATCGAAATATATCCTAAAATCATTATGGGTTCCTTCTAGATAACGATTATAGAATTCGTTGAAGAATGATATTTTTCTTACTATTGTCCCATTTTGTGAAAGTAAAGAACTTGGACAAATTATATGGGTCCGGGACCCGGATTTGAACCGGGGTCGTAGGATCCACAGTCCTACAGTCTGGACCGAACTAGCCTATCCCGGACACAGTATGTGTTTTGTCTGAAGGCTTATAAATCTTTGCTCAATGGCCTAATGGCTGTCCTTCTGTTGGGTGTTTACTGTTACACGTGTAACAGGTGGGACCATCATCTGCACCTCTGAAAGAACCAAAACCTATATATCTGATAACCCATACTCTTACCAGGTGATTGTATCGAAAGCTATAAAGAAGAACTGATCAAAGTCTTAGTGGAATCAAAAGCTCTGGAATTTGGAAGCTTCACGTTGAAAAGTGGGAGAATATCTCCCTATTTCATCAACATGGGGAGAGCTCTTAAAACTGGTGAATTTGCTGCCAGAACATCACAAGCGTATGTGGAAAAAATCCATTCAAAATTACAGAACTTTGACTACATCCACGGTCCTGCCTACAAAGGTATCCCACTGGCTGCTTTAGTCTCCTGCCATCTGTATAGTCTGTACAATGTCAACAAGAGGTGGGGATACGATAGAAAGGAGGAGAAAATGTACGGCGACTTGACAGAGAAAGCAATTGTAGGAGATCTCCATGATAACGATTGTGTTCTCATTATTGATGATGTCATCACCACTGGAAAGACCAAGGTGGATAACTGGGAAAAATTGACTGCCTTCAAAAAGGGGTTAACCTGTAAAGGGATTCTGGTGGCTGTGGACAGGCAGGAAAAAGAAAAAAGTGGTGAGCCAGTTTCTGCATTTTTGAAAAGCAAAGGGTTTAACCTGTTCAGCATCGTAAAGATTACAGAGGTCATCTCTTACCTGCATGAAACTCCAGTGAATGGACGAATACACGTTGATAGTAGAATAATGGAAGCATTTGACGATTACTTTGCCCAATACGGGGGGTAACGTGCGATCTACTACTGATTTACCGCTTCATTACGGAAAAGCTCCTCACTGGCTGACCACCCGAATGATAGATCTAGCGTCCCAGATATTTGCCATTCTCAGCGAAGAGCACCCTCCAGACTGGATTTTACAAAAAATTGCAGACCCTCTGTGGTTCCAGAGTTTATGCTGCTTATTAGGGTATGACTGGCACTCATCAGGGACGACCACCGTCTTGTGCGGCGTTCTAAAATCCATAAACATACCCGACATCAAAATCGTGGGAGGTAAAGGAAAAACCTCCAGAAAAGCACCCCAGGAAATTGTACAAAAAGGAGAAGAACTAAATCTATCCTCCAAAAAGATAGATTCTCTGGTGTACGCCTCTAAAATGAGTGCAAAGGTGGATAATTGTCTCGTTCAGGATAACCACCAGTTATACCACCACTCGTTATTTTTCTCTGCATCTGCATGGACAGTCGTTCAGCAAGGAATGAACCCACAAACCAGGTACGCCCGCAGGTATCAATGGTTTAACCCATCACAATTCATTGAAGAACCCCACCAAGGTATAACTGGCATAAAAACTGAAAAAGTCATGGATTTAACTGCAAAACAAAGCAAAGAGTGCAGGAAAACCTCAGTAGATATCATAAAAGAGAGTCCCATGAGAATCAGACGGTACGTTCATGAAAACCAACAAACCTTGGACCCCTACTTAGGTATAGCAAGTTTTGTCATGCCTGAAACTATAAACTGGAAAGCACTCCGAAAAGCCTACGAGATACAGCCTCGTTCTTACCAAGAATTAGTGGAAATCAAAGGTATAGGCCCCAAAACGTTAAGAGGACTCGCCTTAGTATCAGAATTCACTTTTGGGGAACCCCCTTCCTACAAGGACCCGGTAAAATACTCTTTCGCATTTGGAGGAAAAGATGGCGTTCCCTTCCCGGTGGAGAGAAATGCCATGGATGAAGTCGCCCGCATACTCAGGGAAGCTGTTGAAGAATCAAAATTAGGAAAAAAGGAGAAGATTCAAGCTATAAAAAGAATAGCCAAGATCAGTCACTAAAATTACTTTTTGCCTCTGAAATACTCTTCTGCCAGTACAGAATAAACAAGAGAGTCAATATATTTCCCGTTCTTGAAGTTGTCCTGCCTCAATACTCCTTCTTTTACGAATCCTGCCTTTTCATAACATTTTTTTGCCCTTTCATTGTTCATGAACGTCCGAAGATACACCTTGTTCAGATTTAACCCTTCAAAGGCAAGTCTTAACCCCAGTAGTACTGCTTCTGTCCCATACCCTTTTCCCCACAGATTTTTCTCACCAATGAAAATTCCAAATTCTGCCTTCCTATTATGGAGATCGATATCACTTAATCCCACATTTCCTATGTGTTCCCCCTTTACAGTCTCAATAGCATATATTTTAGAGGATTTATCCCTCAGGAGATTTTCGTACCATCTTTGTTCTCCTTCCATGCTGATAGGTTCAGAAAAAGAAAGGGTTTCAGTAACCTCTGGATCGTTCAACCATTCCACACATTTGGGAAGATGCTTCTTCTCTAGGGGTCTCAGTCGAACTCTGGTTCCTTGGTACATGAAATACACAGTTATTACAGATTTAAATGGTTTTCCATTTTTTCAAGTTCTAATAATTGGTGGTTTTCTCATTTTTGTTACACGTGTAACATTTATTGTCTTTTTCTAGCTATTGTATAGAATTTTTGGTATTAAAAGAGTTATAAATTGAGCATCTGAACGTGGACGAGAGGGTTGTGTCGTTATGGAACGTGTTGCGTTGTCGACACGCTGTAATACAATAAGGAAACCTTAAAAGGTACAAAAGAAAACAATGATGATGCAATACCGAACATTTGGAACCCTGGATTGGAGACCGTCAGCTTTAGGCTTTGGTGCCATGCGGCTACCTTTTATTGATGATGATCGGAGTCAAATTGATGAGAAAGAAGCAACCCGTATGGTGCGCTACGCTATTGACCATGGAGTCAACTACGTGGATACTGCTTACCCGTATCATAAAGGGAATAGTGAGCTATTTTTGGGTCGGGCATTACAGGATGGATATCGTGAACGGGTCAAGTTAGCCACCAAGTTGCCGTGCTGGCTGGTGGAAGAACCTGACGATTTTGATAAGTACCTCAATGAGCAGCTTGAAAAGCTGCAAACAGACTATATTGATTTTTACTTGTTACATGCGTTAAGAGAGGAGACCTGGCGCAAAATGGTGAACCTTAATGTGTTTGACCGGGCTGAAAAAGCTTTAGAGGATGGTCGCATCCGGTATTTAGGCTTTTCCTTCCATGATAGTTACGAGCTTTTCAAAGAGATTGTTGATGCATATAACTGGACTTTTTGCCAGATTCAATACAATTACATGGATGTGAACTACCAGGCAGGCACCAAAGGACTGAAATATGCGGCCTCAAAAGGGTTAGCAGTGGTAATCATGGAGCCCATCCGAGGAGGTCAGTTAGCCTCTCCTCCTGAATCTGTCCAGAACCTGTGGGATACTGCTTCAAAAAGGCGCGCTCCCGCTGATTGGGCCTTACAGTGGGTGTGGAACCACCCTGAAGTTTCTGTGGTCTTGAGCGGCATGAGCACCATGGAACAGGTTGTCCAAAATGTCGTCAGTGCTGACAATTCAGGCCCTGGCACACTCACAGATGAAGACCTTGCTCTCATTGACCAGGTACGAGACGCACACAATGAGCTATGTGTCATTCCGTGTACGAACTGTGAATACTGTCTACCATGCCCGAACAATGTGAGAATTCCTCGCATCCTTGAAATCTACAATGAATCTATCATGTACAATTCTCTGGAACGTGCGCAGAGAAGTTACAATTTTGTCAAAGAAGAGGAAAGAGCAGACAGCTGTGCTCAGTGCGGCGAGTGTGAGGAAAAATGCCCCCAGTCAATACCAATCAGGGAGTGGTTATCTAAAGTACACGAGATCCTTACCGAGGATACACAGTAACCCAAAAAAGTCTGAGGATGATTTTCCATCTACTCTATCCTTTGCAGGTGCACTTGGAGCAACCTATTCATGGTTACCGCAACCTATTTTTATACAGAAGTTACAGACACTCCATGGATAACCGGTACGTGCTCACGTTCGTGGCAAAAAGAAGTGCAGAGCTTCTGATACTCTTTTTAATTGTTATCACGCTGTTTTTTGTAGCATACAAGACAACGATATCAGACCCTGCCGCATTGGTTATCACTCCTCGCATGACCCCCGATGTGCAAGCCCAGCTACGGGAACTCTGGGGATTGGACCGCTCTCTCACACACCAGTATATTATATACATGCGAAATATACTCCGTGGTGATCACGGCATGTCGTTCTACTATGGAACAGACGTTTCTGAGGTGGTCAAAGCACGAACACTACCCACCTTACTCCTTTCGGGCAGTGCTTTGATACTGGCTTTACTTCTTGACTTTTCACTGGAAAAGAACAAAGGAACTTCTGTCCCTGCAGGAATACTCTTCTACTTGGTGCCGTTTCTCTTTATTGGGTTACTTCTCCTTGCTCTTTCATATCACTTGGATATATTCCCTGTAGGAGGTATGAAGTCTAAAGAACTCGTAGACAGATCAATAGCAATCCAAACCATAGATATCATCCGCCACCTAGTGTTACCGTGTGCAGTCATGGTTATTTGGAGCTTTACAGCATGTCTGCTAGTAAAAGCCAACATTCGAGGAATACTCCAGGAAAAAAAAGGGATAATCCCACCTATCATGATGACTGTCCTTGCTGCTTCTGTACTCTTTTTTGGATCCAAAATAACAGAAATCATCTTCAGCTGGCCGGGGTATCACAGTGCAGTTCTCGAAGCATCACTCAGCTATGATTATCCTCTCGCCCAGAGTGCTCTCATTACAGCATGGGCATTCAACTTGGTCATCGTCGTGTGCATTGAGGTTTTCTACTTGTTCAGAGTGAAGCAAAAATGAACTAAGATGCTGAATCAGATAACCCATAACTTAGGGCCAGCATCCCTCGTGAACCCAAATATATGCACAGAATGGGCGGAAGCAGCCAGTGCAATGCCTTAAAGGTATATCCGGATGTGTAGCACCATTGTACCATCATTCCCCAAGTAACTACACGGGGGCTACCGAGACCGAAAAACCCTAACACTCCATCGAGTAATGTAGAATATGATACAACCAAGGCCACAAAACTGAGGAACAATTTTGCAGATATCTTCTTTTTTCTGAATTGTACTTCTATGTCACGTCCTACTGCTAGCCATCCAAGGTAACTAAATCCCACTGCTACAAGGAGAATCCAGACCCACAAAGACATTGCAATAGGTAAGAACATCATGACAAAGAAAGACAAAAGAGCTGTAACCCCTAAAGGAAAGGCTATAAATCGAATGTACCGAATAAGTAAAGTATCTTCAAAGTGAGGAGTTTCCTTCCTTAATTTTGACAGAACAAAAGCTGCAAAAAGGAGAACAGGAAGTGCCAAAACGGATCGAGCTATTCCATGAATAAAGGCATTTAATGCTCCTGCACACAATTGGCTGAACAAATCTCTGCCCATGAAATCTGTTCCCAATATATGCTGGAGAGAAGGCGGCGAATACCCGATGACACGAGAATCTGTCCCGTACAGTGGATGGTACATTTCGTTTATCAAAGGTAAGACAAGGGAGATACAGGCTAGAACTGCAAAGGCTACACAAAGTGCACCACCTATTTTCAAAAGGGTTGCCATGCATTGTAGTGGGTCACCAATTTAAGAAGTTTTCCCTAACCTCTCAGACGAGCTCCGGTTATCATAGCCGTGTATCAGTCTATTCCTCATACCAGCCGTTTCACTTTAGGGGAGATCTACCCTTTAAAAAGTATGTGCATACAGCTAATCAGCTATAATACCCGATCATGAAGCTGAGGAGGCTTAGCTGTTGGTGTCCTCTTTCTTGGGGTGATAATAACAGAAATCATCTTCAGCTGGCCGGGGTACTAAAGAACATTTCTTGAAGCAGCTCTCGCCTATGATTATCCGCTTTTCAGGGTGCTTTCATCGCTGCATCACTATTCAACCTGTTCGTTGTCTTGTGCATTGTGATCATCTATAGTCTGACAGAGAGAACCCTTCGTTGATCAATAATCATTTCGCTGACCAAAAATAATAACGTTTTCCCCAAGAGAAAGAATCATCATATTATTCCATCCCAAATAATCCTAAAAGAGTCGATCTCACATAAGGTCTCACTTTTGGGGGATATTTATCACATGTAGCCTTTATATAGTCTTTTACGATTTTTTCAGGGGTTTTTTCTTTTTCAAATTCATGAGCTAGTGCTTTTACTGAGTTCACACTGTCTACTGCCACTGAGGGTGTTATCCCAAATGAAAACATCAATTGAGCATAGTGCGGATCAGCAGCAGCCTGCCCCACGAGAAATACTCTTGTCCCAAATTGGCTGCACTGCTTTGATACTTCATATATTTGCCGAACAACTGAAAAATCACTTTCATTGTACAGGGTTCTCAAGTATTTCCTCACTTTCTCACTTTTCTCTGCAGCATACACATCCCTTCCTAAAGCCATGGTAAACTGGGTTAAATCGTTGGTGCCAATCGCAATAAAATGAGGGGGACACCCATATTCTTTTGTAAACGCTGTTAACCACAATTCATTGTTCTGGGAGGCTGCAGGCTGCTCTATTTCCCATCCGTAGTTGATTGCCAGTGCATTTTTGTCTTTACGTAATGATAACCCCGTATCCATGATGATGTCCAGGGCGTGGGTTATCTGTGAGTAATGTGACACCAAAGGGAGTATCACCCCAATGTTGGCAGGGTTTTCTCTTAACACCTCTTTTACCGCTTCTGCTATCAACTGTATGGTACCTCCACCTTCTGCTATACATCGTCTGATACCTCTGTTCCCCATGGGTTCATTTATACGTCGTGGAATGTCAAAAGTTCTTACAATGATCTCTTTTTGACCAAAATAGGCTACAGCATTTTTTATTGTTTGTTTCAAATCATTTTTTAGATATTCTTTTAAATCTTCATTCTTGGCAATGGCATAAATGACATCAGCCTCATTGGATTGATGAATTGCTTCTTTTACAGTTGTATTCTGGAATTTTTTAGTCAATATTCTCGATAAGGTTCTCACTGCAGTAAATTCTGTTCTCAATATACCAATACCGTCTGCTGTTTTTGCTGCCTTTTCTATGGCTGTGGGGTATCCTACATTGGTATACACGTTTATTGTGGTTTCTAAAGGTTCTGTCTCTTTTTCTTTCGTTATCAAAATTTCACCTTCATAGATAATGCCTTCTCCACTGTCCACGGTGACTGTTTTTCCGCAGAGGTTAACAGAGCCAATACCTGCCACAGCACAAACGTGAGCATCAGTAAGAAGAATCAGAGGATGGTAATTTTTCCCTCCTTTTTCCATAAGGACTGCTTTCACACCATGATCTGCAAGAAAAGCTGCTCTGTACAAGGGGATGTGCCCTCTGTTATAGACTATGTTATGAGTGACCACAGTGTGATCATCCAAAAACTCATCACTCCACTCAATAACTTCTCCTGATACTGCTTTGTTACCTCCTCCAAATCCTTGGGTTATCTTATTTTTCATTTTTTCACCTGTCTCAAAACATTTTAATTTCTGTGTGAGATTTAATAACTTTTCATGCATAAGAGATTGGTAGGTAACATGATTCGCATGAATTAAAATGTTTCCCCAATAGATTATCAACCACGTGTCAGAAGTCACATTCCTTTAAATGCCAAACCCCGGGAAGAAAATAGGAAACGATGTTACACGTGTAACAAAAGTGAGATAATACTCAAGAATTTGACATTTTTGGAGGCATATTGTGCCAATAGTGATTTTGCGAAGGGAGAAATAACCTATAATAGTTAACCCTATATAATCCGACTCATCAGTGTAGGTATGCTCCCAATATACGAAGGTTCTATATGGAGACCACCATCAGAAGCCAGAAGTTTAATATTGCAGGCCACCATAGGGTGCTCAAACAACACCTGCACCTTCTGCGGTTCCTATAAAAACAAAAAATTTAGAATCAAACCATTAGATCAATTGAAAGCAGATAGTCACCTTGTTGAAAATTATTACAAAAGTGTAAATCGCGTTTTTTTGGCAGATGGAGACGCCTTGGTAATTAAAACACAACAGTTAGTAGATACTCTAGATTTTCTCTATCAAGAATTTCCTCGCTTAGAACGAGTTGGAGTGTACGCTTCTCCTCAAAATCTCCTACAAAAATCAGTAGATGAATTAATACAGTTGAAAGAACACGGTCTGGGAATCATCTACCTGGGAGTAGAAACTGGGTTAGATTCCTTACTGGAAAAAGTCAAAAAAGGCGTAAAGAGACAGCAAATGATTACAGCAGGTTCCAAGGTTGTCAAAGCTGGCATTCCTTTATCTGTCACCATTATCATCGGATTGGGAGGACCTGAACTATCTGAATTCCATGCGAAAGAAACTGCTTCCCTCCTCAATCACATCAAGCCGGACTACACAGGAGCATTAACCTTAATGGTAGTAGAAGGAACAGAATTACATGAGCAATACACAAGAGGAGAGTTCAATCTCATAACTCCTCAAGAGACCCTCCAGGAAATGTACTGGTTAATAGAATCCTTGAATTGTAAAACACTATTCAGATCAAACCACGCTTCAAATTATCTACCACTAGGGGGAAACCTCCCTGAAGATAAAGAAAGCTTATTAAGACAGATTGAAGCGGCACAAAAAAGAGGAGTATACAAAAGTGAATATTTGAGAGGTCTTTGACCAGGGAGAACTGGAAGGGAAGAGGCTCTAATCGATTTCTTTTTCTTGAGAATGTCCCCATTCTATTGAGATTGTCAAAATTGTGGTGTCAAAAACCTTAAATCTCTTTGAATGTCTAAATTTTGCAGAAAATCTAGAAAAAAACTGTTACACGTGTAACAAAAGTGAGAAAAAAGCTAAATTTGAACCACAACTCTCGAGAATTTCACATAGTTTCGGGTTCGTTTCATAATAGGACTATGGGGAGGATAAATGGGGTAAATATGGAATGCGGAACAATATATGTGGTAGTCTTATTTTTGTTCTCTTCTGTTAGCAGTTCCCTGCTGTCCCAGATCTTGAGAAAGGAAGAAATTCCTTCACAGAGGAAGAAGAAGACTTATGAGCATCTGAAAAGTTAAAAAGGGATAAAAAGGGATTATCACGTCTTCGGGGGATGAAGAACTTCAACCTCCTTAAATATCATCTCCTCAACTTTAATGTGATAAAAGACAAAATTGTTACACGTGTAACACCTGTGAGACAATCACTCAACAATTTTACAACCCGAAAGGAAGCACTTTGAACCCACCTTCTAGAATCAATGCTGGAAACCTATAGAATAAGTCAACTTTACTGAAGAAGTTGCAAAAGCTTTAAATACTTAATACTTCATAAGACAAGGTAACATGTTAGGTGGAGAGTTCTAAATGAAAAAGAGGAAAGATACAGCCAGAACCATGATATTTGCCCTCATGGGGCTCCTTGTGCTAGTGCTCTCCATGCCCGCTGTAGGTGTGCACGGCACTTTAGTTGACAGTAATTTAGCTCTTGAATCGGGTAAGCCACCCTCTTCTGTGGAACTATGGGTAGACAGGGGATGCGGCGGCCACTACAGAGATGGTGAACCTATCTTTGTGTCTTTTAGAGTAACATCTCCTGCATCTCATGCTGTGGCTATCGTTCGGTTTCACACTCCTGGTGATGAGACACAAACCCTCGCTCGCACAACCTACACCACCAACACAGTACATTCAGTGACAGTGACTGCAGAATGCCCTGCTGGTCTTGGGATCATGGAAATTCTGGCCACAATCCCCCCTTACTACTTACCAGAACAGATGGTGTCACAGCACCAGGTGTACATTCAAGTGTCTGATATGTGTCATTTCTATGTTGATCCCCCCTGTGAAACCCTAGACAGTGATAACGATGGGTTTTATGTGTCTTATGATTGTGACGATTCAAACCCTCTCGTCCACCCGGGGGCAGAAGAAATCTGTGATGGGAAGGACAACGACTGCGATACAACAGTGGATGAAGGATGTTATACCTGTCTTGCTGATTGGGATCACGACAGCTTCCCTGGATGCAATGACTGCAACGATCATGATCGCACCGTGTATCCTGGGGCAGAAGAGCGATGCGACGGCAAGGACAACGACTGTGATGGGTTAATAGATGAAGGGTGCTGTGTCTGCTATGACGATAATGATAGAGATGGGTACTCTGACTGCTGGGATTGCAACGATAATGATCCCGAAATGTACCCTGGAGCTCCTGAACGCTGTGATGGGAAAGACAATGACTGTGATGGCCGAGCAGATGAAGGGAGGTGGTGCAATTACGTGGAAATATGGATACGTGGCGAATGCGGTGCATACTACAACGATGGAGAACTGATTGATATCTATTTCAGCGTTCACTCATCTGCTCCAACTGCTACTGTTACTATCACTGACTACCCTCCACAGGGCGAACCCACTGTCTTGGTATCTGAAGGAACTTTTGCTACAAACCAGGTGTATCACCTGTACGGGACTGCTACATGCCCCATGGGATTGCAGTTGCTCATCATAACAGCTGTTGTCACTGTTGAGAGAGAACCAGTAACACTTATTGATGACTGCGGATTTTATGTTACGAACTGTAGCACAAATGATAATGATGGTGATGGTTACGATTCAGTGTCATCGGGTGGGGACGATTGCGATGATTCAGATCCTCGTATTCACCCCGGGGCGGTAGAGGTCTGCGACGGCAAGGACAACGACTGTGATGGGTTTATAGATGAGGGATTTGACTGTAATTTCGTAGAAATAGAGGTGGATAACAAGTGCGGTGGATACTACAACGATAGAGACACAGTGAATATCTCCTTTAAGGTTAGTTCATCTGCTCCCACTGCTGTTGTTACTATCACTAACTACCCCCCTAAGGGTGCACCCACAGTTTTGGTTTCAGAAAAAAAACTGAAAACAGATAAGGTGTACTCCATAACGGGAACTGCACAGTGTGCAGGACTGCAGACGTTGTTACTCACTGCCACAATTGTAGTTGAAGGGGCAACACTCACCCTTTCAGATACCTGCTCGTTTTATGTAATCAACTGCAGACAACCAGATGATGATGGAGATGGCTACAATTCAGTGACAGTGGGTGGTGATGACTGCGATGATTCAGATCCCACCGTATACCCGGGAGCACAAGAGCTCTGCGATGGGAAAGATAACAACTGCGACGGTATCGTAGATGAACCTGACAATGATAGAGATGGACACATATCTGGTGATTGCGGTGGCGATGATTGTGATGATTCAGATCCCACCGTATACTGGGGAGCTGAAGAAATTTATGATGCAAAGGATAACAACTGCAATGGGGAGGTAGATGAAGGAATTACGATGGATCAGATTGATAATGATCAGGATGGATTCGCTTTAAGCCAGGACTGCAATGACAATGATCCAACTGTGCATCCAGCAGCTCCAGAGCTTTGTGCTGACGACAAGGACAACGATTGTGATGGGTTTATTGATTGTGACGATGAAGAGTGTGAACTTGATAGTGCATGTAAGGGATTTGCTTTGCCCAGTATTGATTTGACCAGTATTCTTGCCATGATTAACACGTACAAGTACTTTTTGGCAGGGGGAATATGTGGTATAATAGCAGTGATCTTAACAGCTTTCTTACTCATGAGATGGAGAAGAGGAAGGGAAAAGGAGGAAGAAGAGGCTCTTCCAATCACAGAGAAAGATGTTTCTCTTCGTGAGGTTGAAGAGGAAAAGACGACCGAAGAGATAAGAGAGGATCTTTTTGAGAGGTTAGAAGGAAAATCAGAAGAAGAAACAGAAGTAGGGGAAGAGATATTCGATTTGGGAGAAGGTCTAACAGAACTGTAATAGAACTTTAGGTTAGTATGCAGTAGATTGGTTCTACAAGTACCTTTGTTATATCAGATTGTTTCCAAATCTATTTATAACTGACTTCCAGAGGGATTCCATGAAAAAAGGGTTAGCCATACTTCTTGCGGTTATGGTATCGTTATGCATAACCCAAAAACCTCCAAATGAAAATTTAGAGGCAACGCCAGAACATACTCTTCCTAATGAAGATCTGCATGTGAATCCAACCCCTTTTGGAATTCATACTCATCCCCGATTATACCAGGTTATACCACAGTTAGGAGCTTCCTGGAGTTTTACTAGCATTCTATGGGGAGATGTCGAACCAGAACAGGACGTCTGGACCTTTGAAAAAACAGATAAAATCATTCAGGAAGCACAGAAAAATCAGGTTAACCTCATCGTAAAGATCAGGACAGGAACGTGTTGGGCTACCAGAGAAAAATCCAGTGCACAGCAAACATCTTCACCTCCTGAAGCCCTTGATGATTATACTGAATTTGTGCACACCATTGTAGATCGTTACAAAGATACTGTGGACTTTTGGGCAGTTGAAAACGAAATGAACACACATAGGTTCTGGACTGGTACCCTTGAAGAGTACAATCAATTAATAGAAACTGCGTATACCATTATAAAGGAAGTTGATCCTTCTGCACAGGTCTTAGACTCTGGCATGGCTTCCATGACCTACGGGATGTGCATAGCTAGAGAAATGTACGAGAGAGGTGAGGTTGAAGAAGCTCTCACGTTTTACAATGAGTATTACACAAGAAGAGAGGTTCACATTTCCTCTGAAGAGGAATTAAAAGATGTTTTGTACTCTGAAGAGGCTGAAAAAGTCTATACCATCATGATGGACCACTTCAACAATCTGTATTACGATGTGTACCAGCTCCACTACTACGAGGATTACTCCCTCTTAGATGAGGTTATCCACTTCATTAGAAGCCGTCTACAAGGAAAACAGATCTTTGCGGTAGAAATGGGTTACGCCTACAGAGATGATACTACTTTTGATGAAAAAGAACATGCAGAAGGCACAGTAAAGTTGATGGTATCGTTATTAGCAGAAGGCGTACTTGTCCAGGTTTATTTACCATTGGTTGACCTAGATAAAGATAACCATGAGGAATGGAGAGGGTTAGTCTCTCCTGAAAGGGAAAGGAGACCAGCTCTTTATGCGTACAGGGTAACGACAGGGTTACTCAAAGAAAGAGAGTTCACCAACAAGGTTGAGAGTGCTGTATTCTGGTATGAGTTCGGTGATGTCACAGTAGTGTGGAGTGAAGAGGAGAGCATTGTTGACATACCAGTTGAGGGACGAGCTGTAATCGTGGACATTTACGGTGAAAAGGACACAGTGACTGAGTCTCTCTCCTTAACTGTTGGGCCAAGTCCTCTTTTCATTGTAAAAGGAAAATATGAATCAGAATATGAAATTGGAGAAAATGTTGAAATTGTGGAATTTCCTTCCTATGATGGTGTACTAGTGGAAGGATTTCTGGTAAAACCAGAAGGTGACAAGAAGTTTCCTGCAGTAGTACTGGTGCATGGCGGTGTGAGCTCACGAGAAGCTACTGCACAAATGGCAGAATACATTGGAAAAAGGTTTGCTGAGAAAGGGTATGTAGCATTAGCTGTACACTACAGGGATGGTCCTCTAGGACTACAAGATGTGGAAGATACTCTGTCTGGAATACAGTTTTTGAAGCAGTTAGATTTTGTTGATCCAGAGCACATTGGCGTTTATGGGGGGTCTCACGGCGGGTACGTGGCTTTAATGTGTGCGTGGAGGAGCGATGTCAAAGCAATAGTGGAAGCAGCTGGGTTCTGTGATTTAGCAGACATGGCAGAGCGATTGTTCCAGAAGAGAGGAGAATGGATGGAGAAAAATGTAGAATTCTATGGAGGATACCCTAATGAGGTACCTGACGTGTACATGGACTACTCTCCTTGCGGGCATGTTGCTGAATTTCAAGCTGCCGTCTTTATCATTCACGGGAAAATGGATACATCTGTCCCTGTGGAGCACGCGTATATGTTATCGGAGCTGCTTGAGAAGTACAAGAAACCCTACGAAATGTATATCTCAGAAACAGGGGAACATGGATTCTATCACACACGAAGTGAGGAAGCTCAAAAAGTGTGGGAATTGATCTTTCAATTCTTTGAAAAATATTTAAAATCGTAATGATCGAACCGCTTCGTATCTCTCATTTCCAAAGGTTACAACCTCATTTCTGGCAATAAATACCATCTTTTCCTCATTTTTCACAACAATACTCCAGTTTATACAAACATTTATAAATTCCTCAAGATATAATGTTAAGTATGGGAAAGACTTATCGAATGAGTGATAATGAAAAAAAGATGCTCCATGTCTTGGGAAGCCATCCAGAAGTTTCCACAAAAGAACTGCTCACGCATACTGACTACAAGTGGGAGAGAACTGTAAAGAGGAAACTCAGCCAGTTAAAGGAACAACACATTTTGTCAAAACCTCTTTATTATATTAACTACAACAAGTTATGCAGGAACCCCCTCCATAAACTGTTGTGCATTCTGGAATCCAACCAGAATTACGACACAGTAATTTCATATTTAAAGTTGATTGAGCCCCTCCTCTGGGTATATCCTGTCTTATCCGCTCATAAAAAAGTTGTAAACGTATTATTATACTCCACAAATGATGCAGCAATGGTAGATATCTTACAATTACTCAAAGAGAATGACATCATTACAGACTACATTGTGCGTGTCCTCCGCCACAGGGGAACAATAGAAAATCCCAATCTATTTGGAGATCCAAACCCATCGTTAGATAACCTGTTAGACCCGTGCGACATCCCTGACACATCTTTAGGACACTACGATACTGCATGGAATAAATGTGATATTACCATTCTCCCCTATCTGGAAAGAGGTACAAAATTAATTGAAATACTTAGAAAAGAGAATAATCACAATTTCAAGAGTTGTACGTACGAGCAAATAAAGTATTCTCGTGAAAAAATGGTCAAAAATAAATTGATCGAAAAGTTGTATATGTTCAGTCCATTTCCACTCGATCAATGTGTTCAGTTCCGGCTGACTCTGAAAACTGATGACACTGCTCTCACCCAAAGAATACTGCATAACTTTGCCAAAGGAGAACGCATACTCAAGCAGCACGCACTCTACGGGGAATGGGAAAATATCAACTGTATATGGGGAAGTATCAGATGCACCTCTCATCCTTTATTTTTGAAGGATTTGATGTATAAACTGGACCAGGTAGACTACATTACAGAGAGAGAAGTCTATCCAATTCGCTCATTTCCTCATAAAAGGTACTTTTTCAGCCAGCCATCTGAATTTAAGTACTTTGATTTTGACACGCAAACACTGGAATACCCTTACCATGTATATGAAGAGCAGATTAAAGAAAAACTAGAGAGTGAACAGGCAATCTTTCATGATAGGGCGCAGAGAGTGATATTTTCTGAAGAAATGCATTTCAAAGAGACTACAATAGGTCCAGAGACACAAAAGCTATAATAGTTGACAGCCCAGGTTTGAACGTGCCTACGACGTTGGAAATTAATGGTGTGTTATGTGTACAAAGTGTTAAAACTGAGAGAGTGAACAATTGAATTGATCCTACGACATTTCTAAATCTCACCAACACTTTCTGTCTTCTCAACATTACAGCAAAGCAGTAGCGATGTTACACGTGTAACAAGTGACACGTAACGACATAATAACGTCCATCTACGCAAACCCTTATAAGGTTCTTAAAGCCTATAGATCAGCCATGGGAAAAAACAATCGAATCACCGACAATGAAAAGAAGCTGCTGCACGTCATAGAGACACACCCAGAACTGTCCATAAAAGAACTCCTCACCCACACCACCTACAAGTGGGAGAGAACTGTAAAGAGAAAGCTCAAACAGTTGAAAGAGCAGGAGATTTTGTCAGGACCTTTCTACGTTCTCAACTACAGCAAATTGAGCAAGAACTCTCTCCACAAACTGGTGTGCACTGTGGAGACTAACCAGAGTTACGAAACAGTCATTCCCTATTTACAGATCATTGAACCCATATGGGTGTACCCTGTTATGTCTCCTCACAAGAAAGTTCTGACTGCAGCATTCTACTCCACAGATATTACAGCAATGGAAGATATCTTACAATTGCTCAAAGACAATGACATCATTACAGACTACATTGCCCGTGTCTGGCACTCGAAAAGGCTAGTAGAATGTGCTAATTTATTTGGAGATTCAAACCCTTCCTTGGATAACCTATTAACCCCTTGTGAACTCCCTGATATGTCTTTAGAATACTATGATATTGCATGGAATGAGTGTGATCTGAGAATCCTTCCCTATTTGGAGGGAGGTGAAAAATTAATTGAAATACTCAGGAAAGAAAAGAACTTGCACAGGGATTGGACGTACGAGCAAATAAAGTACTCCCGTGGAAAAATGGTCAAGAATGGATTGATCGAAAAAAAATATTTATATAATCCATTTTTGCCTGAACAATGTGCTCATTTCCAATTGTTCTTGAAAACTGACGATATTAATGTAACCCAGAGAGCACTGTACAACTTTGCAAAGGGCGCTCGGGTAACCAAGCAGTACGTGCTCTGCGAGGACTGGGGAAAGATCACCTGTGTATCTCATCCTCTGTTCTTGAAAGATTTAATGAGCAAATTGGATTCAATAGATGCAATTACTGAGAGAGAAATCTATCCTAAACGCGCATTTCCTCCGGGAAGGTACTGTTCAGGCCAAATTCCTGAATATAAGTACTTTAACGTTGAGACTCAAACAATAGAGTACCCGTATCACGTGTATGAGGAGAAGATTAAAGAAAGAATTGAGAGTGAGCAATTAGTCGTTCAGGAGAGTGCGAAGAAATTGGTGGTTCCTGAAAAAGTACGTATTAGAGAGACTGAAATGCATACATAGACAGGAGCTGATATTGCGGATTCTACAGTGCACAACATATCTTAGGAGCTGTTTTCATGATCATATTTCGCTGCCAATAACCTTACATAGAACTACTCCCATAGAGAACTACTCAACATGAAAGGAGATAAAAATGAATAGAAAAACAATATTAATGGGCATACTACTGTGTATGGTACTGATTACCTCAACTCTTTTTGGAACTGTTAGTGGTACCAGACTTATGGGTGTCAAAAGCCAATTCGTCTGTATTTTTGAAGAAGAGGGAAGATTTGAGAGTGGAGGATGGATTACTGATGAGAAAGTGACAAAAGATGATTTTGACGATACCGGGAACATGAGATGGGCACATCGAAAATACAAAGGTGTATACTCAGAAGTGAGAGCTGATGAAGATCTGTGGGATCAAACTACAGAAGGAGGAGCCTGGTGCTGTGCAGCAAAGGAAAAAGGGGGCTTTTTACGAAGTGAACATTCTGAAGGATGGGCAGAAGTGAGAAGATCTTTTTGTCTAGAAGAGTATGTAGGGGATAGTGTTTTTAATCCATCCTTTCGTCTTACATCTGCTTCGTTAGGGTTTGATTACAAAATATGGAGTTGGAGCCTCAATCATCACACGAGCTGGGTTTGCCTCAAAATCTATTTATCCTCAAATAGTGGGCAGGATGATTACCTCGTGGGGTCTCCTCTGTGTTGGGGTGAGAAATATGAATCGTCTGATCCTTCTACTCGAGAAAATAATGTTAGAAGGTGGGATATGGAAGGTGGGGAATCAATAGATGATTTTCTAGACAAGCATCGCTTCGAAGATATTACGTTAAAATTCAAGCTCGAAATAAGCTTATATGGAAGGTGGCGTTATGGCGGTCGTGCACGCTACGAGGAGTGGTTCATGTTCTGGCTGGACGATGTAAAAATGTGTTTAGTATACGTGTATGAACCCTCAGATTCTCTGGTTCACATTCTTCTTGATGAGGTGAGCGTTAAAAGATTAAAATTATCAGAGATTGGGATGAAGAAAAGGCTATAGGTATATTGATACGGAATATTACAGACATTCAGAAAACCAGTAATCCATCGCAAATATGAGGATAATCAAAAAAGACGAAAGAGCTATTCTTTTTTGGTCTTGTTGTTTCTTCTCATCAATCTATAAAACAAATTGGAATGTTACACGTGTAACAAAGCTGACACCCACAGAAAAGCTTAAGAATACACTTCAAGAATCACTGCATGCAAAAATGTCCCATCTGCCAATATACAGAAAAAGTGAATCAATTTCCTTTAAAGTATCTTATTGTGATTGTATTATTTTCGTTCGTGGCCACTGCTGGTCTCACGGTTCTTTTGGGTACCATTAATGAGACGCTCATGCCTGCTGAACCCGGATACGATATCATAGATTTCGAATTAGCATTCACACAAGAAAAAGCGGGTGAAATTCTGGAAACCTGGGGGTTCAAACTACAGGAAGAGGCCCGCAAGAGTTTGTATATAGATTTTGCATATTTAGTAGCGTATGCACTTTTTTTATCCAGTTTAACGCTCTTGGTGACTCGTTCAGTTAAGGGAACCCTCCAGAGAACAGGAATGGTCATTGCGAGGATGCCAGTGGCGGCTGCTCTTTTAGATATTGTAGAAAATGTATTATTGCTCCATGTTATCAACACGTCTGCACTATCTGGGGCTGCTGTCATGAGTGCAGGGGTTTGCGCTGTAATCAAATTCGTGCTAGTTGGAATTGTGATTGTATTTTGTATTGTTGTCGGCAGTTATGGATTGATCAGTGTACAGTCAAAACGTACATCCAGGTGATTTCATTTCAGTCATACCATAGCTTTCATTGCTGATTTGAAGCAAATTCCACTTTTGCTCTTTACATAATCAGTGAAATTTACTTTAAAAGGGGAATTGATGTTACACGTGTAACAAATAGAGTTATCTGCAATAGAGTACTCATAGTGATACTGCAAACAATAAATAATTTAAAGACCAATCCAAAGAGTGAACATGGCAGAGCAGTCAGAAGAGCATATATACATTCTGAACGTGTACGTACTCTACTATGGTGAAGAAGGACCCTCCAGGACTATTGCCATCCTTGGGGAATCTACCCTTTACACGCTGGCACGAGCCATTTTGCAGGCTTTTCACTTTGATTTTGACCATTTGTTTGGATTTTATGATAATGTACACGACTGGACAGATTCGGAAGAACAGTACAATTTTTACTATAAAGAATCTCGACCAAAAGGTTCCCGATCAATACTGGACATTCAATTTATAGAATCTGGCAGTGTCATGCATGTGAGAGTAGAAGATGTCTTTGATGAGGAAGGAAAGGAAATGCTCTTTCTTTATGACTACGGTGATGAATGGCACTTTATTGTGGATTTTAAAGAAAAGAAACCTCCTAAAAAAGAAAAGGAGTACCCTGAAGTGATTAAACGTAAAAAAAGGGCACCAAAGCAGTACGACCCACCTCCAGACCTTGAAGAAGTATTGGATCCACATCAAGATAAGTCCCAAAAGACTCTTGATGAAATATTAGGTTTACGTCATGGTAAATCTAAAAAACCTCTTGATGATGCCCAGAAAAGCCTTGATAAATTACTTTGATATGCAAATTTCTGTATGAGTATTTTGATTTATAGAGGTTTCCCACAATTCAGAATTGCCTGAATCAATTAATTTCTCACTTATTGTGAAATTCGAACGCCAGAAAACAAATCTGCAAACACAAAATTCTTGTAAAATAACTGAGAAGAATGTTACACGTGTAACAAAACATGAAGGGGTGACCAACTTGTGCAAAGTATTTATATGAAGACTCTTTCAACAATTCATGGTTACCAAGCCTCTTCAACTCAAAAAAGATTGATAGTTCTCTTCCATAGACTAGCATTCACCCAGCGTGCAGTATGAGTATCTAACAACTCTAACGCTTCACCTCCATTCTGCAACAAGTATATTAACAATCCCTTGTGATCATTGAGAAACTGTTCGAATCCATTTACATCGTAGTTTACATCCCATTTTTTGACTAAATCAAGTAAGAAATACTTATCATCAGTTTTCTCTCCCTCGATAAGGTCATACACCCTTTCTGGGTTGGCAAGATCACGGACAAAATCGTAATCCCACATTCTTTGGTCAATTTTGGTTAATCCATTATCTTTGTACAAAACTGCAGGTATGCTCACCAGCCCGCTCCCACTATGTAACGATAATACACTCCTTAGCTTTCCTTCTTTTTTGTTGGATGAATGATCTATTAACAACTTGAACTGCCTCCTGAACTTTGAATACGGATTGATTGACAGAACCTGGGGGATTTCCACTTTCACTGGCCCGTGCACAGTATCGTAGATGTCTGATCCTCTCCTTAACAAGTCCTCTCTACATACTGGGCTCACTCGCAGGCATAACCTTCTCAAATCATTGAGCGTCAAAACGGTATGAATATCTGTTAACTCGTAAAACATGATGTGGGCTCCTATCAAATCCACAAATCGTCTGGCCACAAAAAAGGGGTCTTTGTAACTTTTCACATCCTCCAACTGCATTACATTAGCCATCATGGCAGGCACTTTCTCTTCATCAGGGAGACTCCCTAATTCCTTGTTTACAATGGCTTCGACCACTTTCTGGTACACCTGGAGGGGTTCTTTTAACTCCACAGGGATAATGATGTGCCAGCCTTTGTTACCAGAGAATTTCACAGTGTAGTGTATGTTGTACTGATCGAGGATGTTCACAATTTTTTCAGTTACATACGTGTTGAACACCCACGTTTTCCTTCTGCCCAAAACATGTGTTAACATATCGCCAGGATCTGTCTCTATGGTGATCATGCTCGGATATCCTTGATCTTTTCTGTTGACTGCAGGAATGAATTCTACTACGTCAAAGTCTTTTGCTGATCTGTAAATATCATCAACGTGTACGATTTTGACAGGATTCCAGATGTCCTCTGTTTTTACCATCATTCCCGGGCGTATTCCTTTTTCAGTCTTAAATGCGTATAGAACGTTCCGGTTTTCAACGTTCGCGTACAGAATCTTTTGGATAGTCTCGCCGGAGTAATACTTGTGCGCAATCTCTAAGTGTTCATACGAGTTATTTTCAGGTTCTATCTCCATGAACCCTAGTAGTTCGCCATTACAGTATATTTTTGCTGTCACTGCCTGCATGTGGTTTAACTCTTCGTGCGAGAATATAATCCGGGTCACAAACGTGAGAACATCAGATGTTGTCAGATCTGCAGTGTCTTGAGAGGGAGCAGTCATGGTAAGAACAGCACATGTTTTTACCTTCCCCTTATCAATCCAGCTGGGACCAATTTGTAATCCTCTACTGAAGGTGTAGCCTTTGTACTTGTAGAGTTCATCTGCGAATATGTCAACCATGGAACGCGCGTACATGAGCCCTTGATGTGCTGCTTCGTACTCCTTGGCAGATACTAAATCAAAAGCCACAGATTTGCGCTTGATTTTTCGTCTTCCAGGTAAGGTGAAGTCGAACCGGAGCATAAACGATCGAGGATTACCCTTCGCGTGGCTGCACCATAAGGGTAAGTGTTCGTAAAAAGGGCTCAGGTTAAACCTGTGCTTAACCCGTAATTGGGTTTGTCGTTCGTAGTGGATTGCCTTGTATGATGTGGATTTGTAGTTCAATAGAGACTGATTGGGTTGGATTGTTACTTGAGGGGATAGTTCTTCACTGGGTATACCTTTATATTCATTCTCACCTATAGAAGAGGTGGTGGAGGTGGGTTGTCGCTTTAACAATTTTATCACCTTCGCCTCCGGCAGAGGAGCAGTGTGCAGAATAACCTCTGCCGGGCTTGAATTTAATCATTGAGATTTTCTGTATATAATTATTGATGCAAGGATTATATAAATACATAGTGCAAGAGAGCACTGGAAAAGTAATCAAAAATAAAAAAATTCATTATTATACCATTTTTACAACAAAAAGATTCTAGTTTAAGACAAATTACTCTGTGAGGACAGAATCAGGTAGGAGAATCAATAAAAGAATTAAGAATAGGTTGAACAACGATTCATCTGATAACCATTTGGAGTTCCTTTTCTCCCTGCAGGGGTTTACCATGTATTGTGCTGTAGTTCAATTACAATTTTTCCTCTTCATTAAGGCCTGGAAACTCTTTGTATACATGAGATTCGATGGGACAGGAGGGAGGTTGTCGTTTTAGATACCAATAACTATCTGATCTCATAAATTATTTCATCAGATGCTGTCTCAGAATTGATTTTTGCTATCAATTATTGACTCTTTATCTCACGATACTATGAGCGTTCCATCATTTCAGATAGAAAACAGCGAAAATCTCCAAAAACTTTGAATTATGAGACAACCTCATATCAACAATTCATAAGTGAAAAAGACGCATTGGAATGTTACACGTGTAACAATCTTAACTTCTATGGTGGTGGGCTGTCTATTTGCGGTGGATAATTAAGACCTAACTTTCATGAAAATTCAAAAAATCCATTCTAGCACTTTAAGAGAACATTTTTGAGCGTCAGAAAACAGTCCAACACTTTTCACTGCAAAAATCGTACATCACCTTAAGAACAGGTACGGCACTCAATCATCTCCCGTTTCAACACGTATTATGGAAAAAGTAAAATAAAAAAAGACATTTAAGTGCTGTAAAGAAGGTTTACAGGCACTGTACTTTGGTTTCTTTCCAGGGGTTGTTGCAGTCAGTAATAACGGCAGTAGTAGTGGAAACAGTTTCAACCTTCTTAGCCTTGAACTTCATAATTCTCACCTCCTTTTTTTGTAATCCTGAAAAGGTATAACCATATATAATTTCTTACACCAAAAAAAGTCAATAATGTGGAATCTCTTCTACATATTTACTCCAGTAATGTGTGGGTTTCTCTCTGCACTTTTAATCATAGAGCAATGCAGCTATTTCACATAATGAACGTCTGCATGTTCAACATTTGTAATTTTACCGCGCTTTTTAGTCAATTTCGTACAAATGAGAACTTCACAGCGTATTGGGTGATTATCCTCACTCTTGGGCAGATTCCATCAATTTCTGCATTAATCGTTTGGTGTTCTCTTCACCATGTTCCAGGATTCTCTGGGCTGAAGCTCTATTGACTTCGCAATCAATTGGGTCTCGAACATACACTGAACCACACTCGCCGTATGCATGTCCTCTGCAACCTCCCCGGCAGTAGTAGCGAATAGCACAGGTTCTGCATTGTTCGATATCAGTAATAGTCAACCTGAGCAATTCCTGTAATGTCTCATTTTGGTAGATTTCAGAAAAGTTACTCTCCTTGATATTCCCTACCTTGAAATCAGGAAAATGCATGTACAAACACGGAAAACAATCTCCATTGGCAGTAACATAAAGTATTTCCCCCACATGGCATCTGTTTTGGGGAAAAATACCAGTTTCTATCTTCTCTGTTCCTAATTCAAGGAGTCTCATACGTGATCTTTCTTCTGGACTCAGTAAAAGGTCTTGATCGTTCCCTTTTCCACAGGGATAGTCAAAGGACGTGTTATAACTATCTGCTATCTGGATGTTAAATTCTTTAATATCTTTGTAGTACTTGTGATTCTTTTTACAGATCATAGTTGCCGCGGTCACGTGAATGCCTGCTTCTCTCAGGTTTTGTATCCCTTTAACAGTCTTTTCAAAAGTTCCCTTCCCCCTGATTGCATCGTGCACTTCTGCAGTGTGCCCATCTAAACTGACTCTGGCAAACCGGAGTCCCGTGTCATACAGTTGCTGCGCGTAATCTTTCGTTACTACAGTGCCGGTGGTAAAAATGTATAGCCCTATTTCTTTGATGTGAGATAATTCCTTCACCATGTACAACACTACATCCTTATTGAGTAATGGTTCACCCCCGCTGATAGTGAAGAGAGCTGGTTTACACTTTTTCACCTGCTCCACAAAGGGGATAATATCATCTAATGTTAATTCATCACAGGATTCTGAAGCTGAGCAAAAGGGGCACTGAAAGCTGCACTCTGAAGTAACATCTATTAAGATACGAAAAGGCCTTTCCCTGCTGTATAGAGGCTCTATATACGAAGGTTCACCCACCCATTCTAGTATATCTTCATCTACTAAGTAGTTGACGAATTCATCAAAGTCCTCTGCAAATGTTTCAACAGGTTCACTGCTCTCCTGTGATAAGTGCTGTAAAATCTCTTCTCGTGTCCGTGTCCCATCACATAGCTGCAGCATCTCTTCTGTGAATTCATCAATTTCCATAATAGGGTTATATGTCTCGAGGTGAGAACTGGAAGGGACATACAAATATGTTCCCATAAGCATTTTCCTCATTAATGGTGTCTTGGTAACTCGTAAATACGGCACTTCACCACCTCCAGATCATTTGGTTTATATACTAAACGTAAATTTTTACTGGAGCACTGCACTTTACTCTGTCTCAAGCAGTCACCTACTCCACCTCCTTGGTGGATTTCAGCAGCTCCTGCATCAACTGTTTGGTATGCTCTTCACCGCGTTCTAAAGCTCCGCGAGCCACCATCAGATTTGGTTGGCAATTCACGGGATCTAGACCGTAAAGGGACCCACCTGCTGAATAAGCCAGTCCTCGGCACGCTCCACCGCAGTAATACCGGAATTCACACTCCTTGCATCCATCAAGGGTTTTGACAGTCAATCCCAGAATGTGCTGCATTAAATCAGTTTCATAAATGTCCCAAAGCGTATTCTCTCTGATATTTCCCACCTTGAATTCAGGAAAATTCAAGTACAAACATGGGAAAATATCTCCATTGGAAGCAATGTAAATAGTCTCTCCTGCATTGCACCTGTTGCGAGGGCTCACACCTGTTTCAATCCTTTCTACATCAGATAAGACCATTTTGACATTGAAAATTTCTTCCGGGCTCAACAGCAAATCTGAACCTGTAGCTCTTCCAGCAGGAACAATATTAGCTATGCCAAAACTGTCCCCCAGGTGAGAGACAAACTCTCTGATCTCTTTCATGTACGGATAATTTATCTTTGAGATCACCGATACAATATCAACGTGAATACCCACCTCTTTCAGGTTTTTTATCCCCTGTAATGTCTTTTGAAAGGTTCCCTTTCCTCTGATTTGGTCGTGCAGCTTCGCAGTGTGCCCATCCACACTGACTCTGGCAATTCGTAATCCTGCACCATACAATTGCTGCGCGTAATCTTTTGTTGCTAACGTACCATTGGTGAAAATTGTTACCACCGTTTCTCTGATAGGAGATAACTCTTCCACCAGATATAAAACCATCTCTTTTTTGAGTAAGGGCTCCCCTCCACTGATAGCAAAGGGTGTTGGCTTGAACTTTTTCACCTGATCCACTAGAGGGACGAGATCATCCAGTGTCAATTCATCTTCACGGGGAGACCCTGCCTCAGCCTGGCAAAAGGGGCAGTGTAGATTGCACGCAGAGGTGACATCTATAGAGATTGCAGATGGTCTGTCCCTCTTGTAGAGGGGCTCCACCAATTCAGGTTTCTCTACCCATTTTAAAATACCTTCACCTACCAAATATTCCACAAACTCGTCAAAGTCATCAGCAAACTCCTCCACAGGTTCTCCGCTCTCCTGTGATAAGTGCTGTAAAATCTCTTCCCGTGTTCGTGTCCCATCACATAATTGCAGTAGTTCTTCTGTAAATTCATCAATTTCCATGATAGGGTAGTACGATTCAAGTTGGAACCTATAAGGAACATGCAGGTATATTCCTAAAGGCATTTTCCTTACTAAAACGGTCTTGGTGATTCTCAGGTACGGCACTTAATCATCTCCAGTTTCAACACTTATTATGGAAAAAGTAAAATAAAATAAAAAAAGACATTTAAGTGCTGTAAAGAAGGTTTACAGGCACTGTACTTTGGTTTCTTTCCAGGGGTTGTTGCAGTCAGTAATGAGGGTAGTGGCAACAGTCTCGACTTTCTTGGCCTTGAACTTCATGAGTTACACCTCCTTTTACTTTTATAGTGAGTTGGCTCTTCATCCTTTTCTACCCTTATAAAATTTTCGGTCATGAAAGAAAGTAAAATCTGGCCCAGAATTACAATTTTGGAAGATTCAAAGAAAGGAGAATGGAGCCAGAAAGGAGAATACCAAAACCTGAAAAAGCTGTCTTTGCCTACAGATTCACGATTTCATGATTTTTATTGTTCTTTCAATTTTTTGAGCTGTAGTACTGCAATTCTCTTGGCAGATTCCAGATTGATCTTTTTTAAGGCTTTTACATTGTAGAACTCCAACAAAACATCTTTAGGCATTGTTTTCCTGCAGTGCTCCTGCCATCTATCGTTAAAAAGGGCTCCCAAACAATCTGCAGACTGAATGACTTTGACCTCAATTTCATTGTCCTCTGAGGAGAACCTGCTCCTGTGTTTTAAAATGCACTTCAGAATGAGGGGTTTCTTTTCTTCTGGAATATTGATTGTGTTGAGAAATTCTTCTGCTAGATCTTTTCCTGTAATGCGGTGGGTTTCTCTTCCTTTACACTTTCCAATATCATGGAGTAAAGCAGCTATTTCGCACACTTCAACGTCTGCACTCTCAATTTTGGCCAGTTCTACTGCGTATTTTCTGACTAATTCAACATGTTCGAACAAATGTGGATCTTCCTCGTCTTTGCTGCAGAGAGTTTTGGCGAATTCTTCAATTTCTTTCATGTGTATATATCTTCTCCTATTCTAAGTATATGAATCCTTTGACAATTCGGTCAGATTGGTGGTTACCTCAAAATTGTTACACGTGTAACAACATTGGCTTTTATTTAATCATATCCCATTCTACGTACATTTTGAGTTGACATCGTACCGCCCTTATGTTCGTGAACTTCCATTACAAAGATTGCTCATGGAATTCCTGCAACATCCTTTGGCTTGCTAAATCGGTTCCTGTAACTTCAGCATTCACTTAGCACCCATAATTTAAAAAGGAACACATCCTTAGACACACAAGAGGGTTACCATGAATGCAAAAACAAAAGGGGTCCTCGCTTACCTCTTGATCGCCTTTGGTATGGCATGGATTTTGTGGGAGATACCAATCCGAAAAGGATTATCAGTTGGACACCCACTGTTCCAATTCGTGATCTTACCTGGAGCTTTCGCACCTGCAATCGCGTGTATCATCGTTCGGAAATGGGTCACCTGTGAAGGATTTGCTGATGCAGGACTAAAGTTAAATGTAAAGAAGTGGCGATACTACCTTGTTGGGTGGATTCTCCCCTTAGTGGTGGTATTCTGTATCGTTTTTTTAGCTATTGCATTCAGGGTTAGTGGCCCTGATTTTACGTTACAGCGTGCGTTCAGCACACTAGCACCAGGAATGCAGCTCCCTCCACTTTCTCCAGGAGCTTTCTTTGTACTCATTGTCGTACAGGTCATGATTAACGCAGTAATTGTAACACCTTTACTGTGGGGTGAGGAATTTGGCTGGCGGAGCTATTTACAAATCCGGCTATTCAGCAGCAACCCTGTATTGGCTGCTGTAGCAACAGGGATCATCTGGGGAGTGTGGCATTACCCTATCAACTTGAGAGGATACAATTTCCCTGAGCATCCTCTTTTGGGACTGGTCTTATTCCCGGTGTCTACCATCCTTTTATCCATCATCTTTGGATGGCTCAGATTAAAAAGTGAAAGTATCTGGCCAGCATGCCTGGCACATGCAGCCACCAATGCGGTCGGTGGATCACTGACTATATACCTGTTCATAGGTGGGCCAAACATGGTATTTGTGACGTATCTGGGAATACTTGGCTGGATACCTTTAGGGGTTTTATGTGCATGGATCATCCTTACAGGACGGTTGAACCCTGAAAATCTGCAACAATAATTACTCTTGGAATATCAGTTTTAACGTTATAACCATGCGATGTTACACGTGTAACAAAAAGATAATTGTCAACCCTTGAGCCTGTATGACCAAAAAGGTTTTAACCCCCTCTTCACACCACACCACATGTTTGATCCTGCACTGTATATTGAAAAGAAGAAAGAAGAACTCAACCCAATAAAAGGAAAAGCTGTGGTGGCAGCATCAGGCGGCGTGGACAGTACAGTATGTGCATTTCTGGCCAGCTCTGTTTTGGAAGATTTGACTGTAGTATTCATCGATGATGGGCTGATGCGAGAAGGTGAACCTGAAGCAGTGGAAAAAATCTTTAGAGAAGGAGGACTTGATGTCCTAATCATAAATGCGCAACAAGAGTTTTTTGATAATCTAAAGGGGAAAACAGATCCAGAAGACAAAAGAAAAGCCTTCAGAAATACTTTCTATACCGTTTTGGGGAGAACCCTAAAAGACCTTAAAGCTGACTATTTAATTCAGGGCACCATAGCTGCCGACATAAAAGAAACAAAAGGAGGAATAAAAACTCAACACAATGTTCTGGAACAGATAGGGATCAATCCTCAAGCGTATGGGTTACACATTGTAGAACCTTTAAAAGACATCTACAAACATCAGGTGAGAGAAGTAGGAAAAACCTTGGGGCTTCCTGAAGAATTGTGGAACAGAATCCCCTTCCCTGGTCCAGGGTTAGCGTGCAGAGTCATTGGGGAGGTAACACCTGAACGCGTATCTGTAGTGAGAAAGGCAACTGCTATTGTGGAAGAAGAGCTTTTGGAGTTGAATCCCTTCCAGGTTCTGGCTGTCCTCTTTCATGATAAAGCTACTGGCACTGTTAATGGAAAGAGAGTATTTGGAGATATTATTGCGATACGCTGTGTTGAATCAAAAGATGCTTTAACTGCTCTTCCCACTGAAATCCCTTGGAAAAAACTGGAAAAAGTTACAGATAGAATATTAAAGGAGATTCCAGGTGTCATAAAAGTGGTATACGATATTACACCCAAACCTCCAAGTACTATTGAGTATATATAATCTCTGGTCTCAGGACTGTAAAATTGTCGATTAATTCTTTTGTTACACGTGTAACAATTTATTGCCTTTTATCACGCCAATCTTGAAGAGATGATAGTCAGGAAGATTGGAGTTCTCATGACATCCACTAACCCCATCACATGTGTCCCAATGTTCCTGCAAGTCTCGCTCTTCTGAACCCATACTGAAACATAAAATACCCAATGACCAGCATGATCAAACTTGTTATCACCAGGTTCACCAGATTTGGCCACACTTCTGTCAAGGTTCGTCCCCCTCCAATAGTCAACCGCGCCAGTTTCAGAATGTATGTCTGGGGATGTATCTTTGATATGGGCTGAATCCACACTGGTAACTCCTCTGGTGGAAAATACGTTCCACTCACTAGTGTGGCAGATATTCTTAAGAACCAGTTAATAGGGTCCTGTTTACTCTTTGTGGCCACAATAAATCCTGCAGCAAACAGATCGAGAGCAATCATCAGTAGTATGGAAAAGAAGAAAACCACTATAACACCAAAATTTAAGTGGAAGGTCATCCCGAAGGTGATGACTGCAATACCAATGAACAAGAAATTAGTCATGAGCCTCCACATGATCATCCAGCTGTTCATTCCCAAAAAGATCAGCCACAACGGTATGGGAGCAATGTACAGCCCTGCAAAGTTCCGGCCCATTAAGATGCCAGAAATACTTCCTGAAGGGAGATACACCAAATTGTTGACGATCTGGCCAATCAAAAAAAAGTCCAGAAATGTAGCAGTACCGTATTGTTCAATGTTTGCATCCAGACTCACCAACTGAGCAAAAATACCCACGAGAGTCACATTGATGACCACTTGGAGCAACTGCATCGTACTTTCTGCCCTCCAGCTAAAGAATAAGTCCCTGTTTAACCTTAAAAATTCGACAATAACCTTAAAATCTTTAACTGGATTGTTCATGGTCATCACCTTGCAACACAGACAAAAAGACGTCCTCGAATGTAGGCTCTTTTAGCCTCAAATCCATTACTGTGGCATTTTTCATGAGACAGTCAATGATTTCAGTAATATATTTCTCTTTTTCATTGAAGTACAGCCTCAAAACGGGTGTATGTGATTTGATTAACTGGGCTTTCTCTATACAGTTGAGGTTATCTAATTTTTCAAAAAGAGAGGGATTATAATCTTTTAATTTCACTTCCAGAACATCAAAAGCTCTTGAGAACCCTCTGATGTTCTCAGGCTTATCCACCACTCGTACCACTCCTCTGTCTAGAATGGCCACCCGATCACAGAGTTTTTCAGCTTCCTCCATGTTGTGGGTAGTCAAGATCACTGTACATCCCAGAGTTTTGCACAACTGCTCTTTTATCACTGTATGAACGATCCTTTTTGAGGGCACATCCAGGTGGATAGTGGGTTCATCCAGGACTACAATCTCTGGTTGGACCACGAGGGATAATCCCAGGTATACTCTCTGTTTTAATCCTGTAGAGAGTTTCTGGTACCATTCTGTTTTCTTGCTCTCCAGCTGGAGAGTGTTGATTGCATACTCTATTCTCTCAGAAAGCACTTCGTCAGGAACGTGCCACAACTTGGCCATGAACTCCAAATTTCTCCACACAGTGAGCCTCCGGGTGAACACATTCCAGATGTCTAGGTCGCCTGCAAAGATGGTAACCATCCGGGAAGCTATGGTGCGATGAAACCTGACTGAATCCATTCCATTGATGAATACATTCCCTTTGGTGGGGATGACTAAAGCGTTCATAATCTTGCAGAACGTGGTTTTCCCTGCTCCATTAGGGCCTAATAACCCGAAGAGCTCTCCTTTTTCAATTTTCAAATTCACATCCTTGAGAGCCAGCAGTGTTTGCTGGGGGCCTTTGATTTCTTTCAAGATCTGTCTCCATCCAAAGATACCTTCACGGGGGGGTTCGTAGTATTTTGACAGGTTGACAGCTTCGATGATTGCCATGGGATTACCTTCTGAACAGTTCTCAGTGGTATGGGATCTGTTCTTGTTACGTATGGTGCCACAGTACGGGCAAGATGACGCCAGGATTCATAGAATACCAGCGGGGGACTGCGCAACACGTGCGGAGCACTTTCACTCTTCTCCCTGATTCTTTCATGCCAGTTTATAAACTTTTGGGTTTCTGGTTTTGGGATTTGTCCAATCACAGAGTGGTGATTCTGGTATTGTTACATATATGGGTAAATAATGTAGTTTAATTTAATAATTACGTTCTTTTAGATATTCAAAGAAATTAAAATTGTCAGCATAAAATAGATCACAACGTTGAGAGGTACGTGGTTCACAGAGATTCACTCCATGAGAGGATAGGTACTTTTCAGGTGGAGCTTCACCCGTTCTGCCAACAGAGAACGCGTCTCACAGCTGCCTGGCTCAGACTGGTATTGTCTCCAGGTGCAGTATCCACCGCACAGCACTAAAAACTGACACTCCTCACATTCAGTGTCCCTAAAATCGGGCACGTCAGAAATAGGAGAATGAAAGCCCTTCTCCAGCGAGCCTGCTGCATCAGTTTTCTCGTTGGCAGCCATGAGGCACGTGTAGATAGTACCTGTGGGGTCTACAATCAGCGACGTGGGAGTCACGTAGGGGCACGCCAATCTCTCATAAGCAGGGCTGGGCATCCCCGAAAGTGAGATTCCACACTTTTTTGCTTCCTCCCAGGCTTGTGGTAACAAGGAAGCAGCTTCAGATTCAGTACACTTTGAGGGATAAAGCGGACAGATTGTGGTGGTCACCACAGGAGCTGCAGTGATCATGGTGTGAGACCCTAATATGCCAGAAGAATGAAGGAACCAGAAGAGTTCTTCCATTCTAGGTATACTGTCTTGTGAGACGTGAACGCGCACATTCAGCACAATACCTGCATTCAGTACCATTTCTGCACTGGTTACTGCCCGGTCAAAAGTGCCTGTATAGTCGTGTCTGACATGATCGTGATAACTGCGGCACCCTTCAAAGGTTACCTGTACTGCATTCAAGAATGACAGCCTTTCGAGTACTTCTTTTGTCAGCAATGTCCCATTAGTGGCCAGTGCACTGAAGAAGTTCTTGCCGTACTCTTCTGTGATACAGGACAATTCTTCCAATATGTCAAAAACAAGTTCCGGGTGTAATAAAGGTTCTCCTCCTGCAATGCGCACAGCCACGTTCTGGCATTCACTTTTCTCCAATTCTTTTGAGAAAAAAACCTTCAACTTTTGCAGCAGTTCGTGAGAGAGTGTCTTATTCGAGTGATTACAGTAGTAACAGGCTACATTACAGTCATACGTGGGAATAATGGTGAACTCATACTCAAATGGTGTGTACACCCGTTTATTATATAAATCGGTAAATTTCTTGAATTCATCTGTAGTATCATCTATTATCACGCGGCACCGCTGGAGCTGCTCCACCATTTCTGTGTCCACCTTATCAAAGTGACCAGTTTCAATCACTTCTTTTAACTCATCATCTACAAGTAATTTTGAGCGGCTGAAGGTATTGAAAAGCATATATCTGCCATCTTTCATTTTAAAAAAAAGGTTGTAACGAGATGGGTTCGTTGTATCACCCCATCCGATCTGGATACATCTTTTCTAAGTATAAAACCAGTTTTTCCTCTTCTAGCCCTTTGTGTAGTGTGCAGTCACCTGCTTGATAGCTCCCATACTTCTGGTATGCCCTGTGGGCACAGCCTCCTCCACACAAGGGAAGCACCACACAGTTCTGGCATTTTCTAATTTCTGTAGGATCTCTGACAGTGAACGCGTACAGCTCTGGAGTAATATCTTTCAACCCTTTTTCAGTGATACGGGCTACCCTATACTTTTGATCTCCCACGACGGAAACACAAGTATAGACATCGCCTAAAGCATCCACCAGAAAAGAGTGCAGTGCAGCAAAGGAGCAGTAAGGTGAGCGGAAGATTTGGACTGGTTTTGAGACCATGTCAAATCCGTATTCTCGAGCTGTACGCCATAACTGCGGGAGTAATTGAGCATCTTCTTCCGAACAGAGCGAAGCATACGAACTGCACACATCATTGATACTCATCAAGGGGAACACGTAGGCGTGGATGTTCTCATCTTTGTTAAATCCTCTCTCTGCCAGATCTTGGAATAAGGTATCTATTTCATGAATGTTATCTTGTGCCACCTGAATTCTGATCATGACTTTAATATGACAATCACGTGCCGTGTTAACAGCTCCCATAATGGTCTCGTAAGTGCCTTCCCCATTTTTCTGCACTCTCTTTTTATCATGGTACAGTTGAGGGCCATCTACAGTGAGCTGGACCATCTTCAAATAGGGTTCAAACTCAGAAAGGATTTGTTCAGTGATTAAGGTACCATTGGTGATCATATTGCACTTATATGCAATCCCTTCAGGTCCTGCCCATTTCCCCAGGGTTGTAACCAGGTTGAGTGATGCTTTTTTGTGGAGTAGGGGTTCTCCTCCGTATAAGGTTAATCCCAAATTGCAGATACCATTATCCAGACAGTACGCTCTTATACCTTGGATAACCTGCGTTACCATTTCTGTTGACATGGTGCTCCTGTGGAGCTCCCCACATCCCTCATAACAGTAAGGACATGCTAGATTACACGCATAGGTGGGCAGTACACTGAAACTTGCACTGCGTGATGCGTAAATGAGGCTCTTCATATGAAAAGACAAAAATTTTTTCTCATCTAAGTCATCAATGACAATTCCCAGCCTTTTCAGTGTTGTGAGCGTCTCCTCGTCTAACAGGTCAAATGTTTCAGCTTCCAGTATGGATTTGAGTTCCTCATCTACAAAGAGAAGAGACCCATGCAGTGTATTAAAAACTGCAAATCTCTTTTCATTTTTATATCTCCTTTTATTTTTATTTCCATTTCTCTTTTCATTTTCCTTTTCCTTTTTATTTTCCTTTTTACACGGCACAATCATATTGTACAACGAAGATTTCATTTTTGCACCTCCTTCATTTTAAAACCTCTCGGGGAATTTCCGTCTCACATATGCGGCAATCATCTCGTAATGGACTTTCTTGCTCCCTCCACACACAGCGCTCTGGTAGGTGCCGTGGGTGAGAAAAGCCGTTCTAGGGCACCCGCCTCCACACAGGGGAAGATAACAGCACGTACTGCACTCTGGAATCTTTAAAGGGTCACGCCCCATAAAAGTGTACAGTTCGGGTTCGAATACTATCCCCTTGTCACTGATGTATCCAATTCTCTTGTCCTCTCCCACTGTTGTAATGCACTTGTAGATGTCCCCATTCCCATCAAAGATGAAAGAGTTGGAAAATGCTACACACGGTATACAGTGGGCACCTGGCTGAAGATGTGGATTATACTGAAGAACTGCAGGTAAAACAGTCTCCTGATCCTCTTTTTCCAGAAATTGGGAGGAAAAATTGCTGCAGATACCTGAATAGCGGGACAAAGGAGCAATATTCAGAGTTACCTTTCCACTTTCTAAAAACGGGCTTAAATCCTGGAAAAGCTGGTCCATGCTGTGGCAGTTTTCCTTACTGATCTGGACACGCAGCGATACATTCACCCCACACTCAAGGGCTGTTTTCAGAGCACAGATCACATCTGTATAGGTGCCTTTCCCGTTCTTGTAGATTCTCGTTGTGTCATGGTATAATTGAGGACCATCTACAGTGAGCTGCACACCATCAATGTGATCTCTCAACAGGTCACATATCTCTTTCGTGAGTAATGTACCATTTGTTACCATAAAGGTACGCAGTACTGTATCGTGATTTTTACACCACGCACCCATTTTTTTTATAATTTCAACCCCCACATCAAAGTTCAATAATGGTTCACCACCAAAAAGGATTAAAGTAATATACTTGCTCTGTAGGTAAAGAATTCGATTTTGCATGGCTTTCATAATCTTTTCTGCCATCTCATAGTCCATTTCCCGGGAGTAGACCTCACCCTTTCCCTCGTAGCAGTACGGGCAGGCCAGGATTACACTTGTAGGTAGTGACGACAACAAATTGTATTTTGTGCGTCTCAAAAGCTTTACAATCATACAGATACTTGTATGCGAGAAGTTCATCAGTAGTATCTTCAAGAATGACACCAATTTTCTTCAAAGATGCACCATACTCAGAGGGTAATACATCAGGATTGCTTTCCAGCGCATTCTTGAGTTCTTCATCACAGAACAGTACAGATTGATTGAGTGTATTATAGATACAGTATCCGTTCTTTGCTGGAACAAACACGTTAAACATGGAACTTTTCATAAGTATCCTAGTAGTAGACCACTACGTACATATAAGGCTTTCGGAGGAATTGGTTTGAAAATCTATGGATATAGTGAAGAAATCATGGTTTAAATAATTAAAGAAATAAAATAAAATTACTATTTACATTTATATCATTATTGGATGCAGTGCATCGTAAATGTGAATTGAATGAGAAGGATGGATAACTAAGAGAGGAACTGCCAATTCCGGGTGCTGAAGATTTCCAGTCTCTCTCAACAAAATTACAGAGCAATCAACAAAGAACAAATTGTTACACCAAAAGGAATCCCCAGAGGCTGGACAACCCCAGTCTTATTAACCTATAAGAGATAGTAACAGAAACCACATATTTAGTGCACTTACAATGTGTTACAGAAAAAGCATCCAGAACAGGTAGTGTCTGAGTTACATCAAACACTTCCCAAGAGCAATCTTCAATCTAAGACAAAGCATACTGTATTACTTTCTTTATCTATGACATCTAGAGCATCCAGATCTTTCAATGACGACAGAGTAGAGTAATCTTCCCAGATTAATGCACTATGCCAATTGCCTTATGTTGAGATGTACTTGATACTTGATGATAGCTTTAAAGTATGCCTCCCAACGTTAGCCACGACATTGGAATCTTCTAAATCCGTAATTTTCCAAGATTGATTTAACGAAATTGGTTTCATCCACAGAGATTAAGTGTTGGATCACCGTACATGACAAAGGCTGCCCAGGTAATATCCTCGGAGGAATAGTGTTTCTCTCGTGATAGTCGTAGTGCTTCCCCAACGGGATGATGTAAACAGTTTCTGTAGAACTCTGCAGCAATTTCAGCCGCTCTCCTATCATGAATACTCCATAAGCTGCCAATATATGAGAGTGCACCTCTTTGAAGAAACACCTCTGCCAACCCTTCAATATCATAGGAGAATGTCTTTGCAGAACCACATCCATTCAAAAAGACCACAGGGGAACCTTCCAGATTTCTTTCAATCTCTGCACACGTCAGTACATCCTTGTACACAGGGAGACAGGGATTCTTTTTCAATTCTCCAGCATAATGGATGATATCATACCCTAAAGAGAGGTGGTACATGACATCCACTTTTCTTGCTTCCTCCGGCTTTAAATAGGTGATAGCAAAGTAGTCTTGAAGGGTTTCTTTAAGATAGTCACATTCTGTTACAGCTTCAGGCATTGTTTTTGTGGGATCAGCTATAATCAATGCCTTTTTCTCTCTTTTTCTCGGGTTGTGTATTTCAGAGACTTCTTCACTTTTTACCCTTCTATCTTTTCTTTTCTTCATTATTTTCTAGAATTTTTGATATTTAAAGGGATTCAATGTTTCTGACGTCAGATTCTTGACAGACCCCGAAGAAGACAAGATTTATATGTCAGAATGGAGGAAGAAGAAAGAGGTGGTTAATTGCACAAGGTAGTCTTTCTAATGGTAGAAGGAAGTATCTTGGAAGAGAGGACTGTAGGAATTGCAGCCTTGTCGGGTGGAGCAGGAACACACAGGCATACTCTTACTCATCCTCGTCTTCACATAAAACCTCTTTCAACTGGTCCAAACTGATCTTGGAACCGCTCACAATTAAAACAACGTTCTTACCTTCAAATTTTTCCTCTACCTTGGTGTAAGATGCCAGAGAAAGGGCTGCTGCTCCTTCGATTAACATATAATTCTTCTCCAGAATAAACTTAAACAACTCTTAAATATAAATAACCTAAACTTACCCCTCTTTTCATGACTACAAATTCAGTGCTTTGTAGATTTCTTCCTGTTCTTTGGTCAGGGAAACTGTTTTTGTTATGCTTGCTGAAGCTTTTTTATCGGTGAGTTTGACCTTGTAGATCGTTTCCAAGCTTTCAAGGACTTTTACTGGACTCATAGTAATTTCGTGGGTTTTTAAGAGCATGTTCATCCAGGATAAATGGAAGTAGGCTAAGTAACAGATGAAGATATGGGCTCTGACTCTTCCTGTTAACCAGTGCCTGACAGGTTGTATCGAGAGAGTACTCTTTAAAAATTCAAAGGATTTTTCTACCATGTCTTTGGCAAAGTATGTTTTTACTACCTTTTCGAAAGGGAGATCTGTGGTCGTGATGATAATGGATAGCCCATCGCATTGTTCACCTTCTTTTACTTTTTCGTAATCTATCTGCAGATCTCCATTCACCCTTATATATCTTTTTAGACCATCTTTTATTTTTATTCCTTTTTTTATCTTCTCTATAGCTTCTGTTATTTCATGGTATCTCCTCTGGCGGATTTGCTCTCGTAATGAGGTATTTAAACAGACGATCA
>Ga0209636_10000178_pt1 | contig 54081 bp, 51 predicted proteins | sample DeeMarSWOR152_54_FD_187464 | JGI IMG/M metagenome (GOLD analysis project Ga0209636, IMG submission 187464) | Marine sediment microbial communities from White Oak River estuary, North Carolina - WOR-1-52-54 (SPAdes) (version 2) | ecosystem: Environmental > Aquatic > Marine > Intertidal zone >...
TACTCCAACACATTCGGATTGCTTAACCTGAGGGCTGTTTTGATAGCCATGTCCTTCTCGGGATAGATGACCTCTGTCGCCCCGACCGCATCGAGTATCTTCGCATGGTCTTCATTCAGAGCTTTGACCACGATGCGTTGAACGCCTAGCTCGTGCAGGTAGAGCACCGTCAATATCGAAGCTTCCATCTCTGGACCCAGACTCACCACCACCACATCCATCTCCTGGATGTCCAATGCCAGAAGATTCTCCTTGACCGCAGCATCCGCGTTCACTGCATGCGTTACAAAGGTCTTAACCTCGTCGATCCTCTCCTTATTCTTATCCACAGCCATGACTTCATGCTTTTTCTCATAGAGTGTTTTTGCCACATTTCCACCAAAGCTTCCAAGTCCAATAACAGCAAACTTCATTCCCATACTCTCCTTTGTGTTTTCCCCTTCCTGGCGTTTTTGCTCTCACCCATTCTAACCAATCATCACATTTTCTTCAACATACTCAAACTTTCCCAGGGCCTTTTCACGGCTAAAGGCATACAACAGGGTCAGCGGCCCGATCCTTCCGATAAACATAGTGATGATGATCACCACTTTGCCCGCTGTTGTAAGCTTTGGGGTAATCCCCAAAGACAGCCCAACCGTCCCAAAAGCTGAAAACACTTCAAAAAAAATCTCTTTCATGCTCATTCCAGACTGGGTAAGAAAAAGAGCAAAGGAAGAGAGAAAAATCAGTCCGATACTCAGTGTGACGAGTGTAAAGGCTCTCATGATCAGCTCCAGAGGAAGCGTCCTGTAAAAAAGACTGACTGATTCCCTGCCAGCGATTTTTGACTTCATAAAGGCAAAAATGACGCCAAAGGTGTTTGTTTTTATCCCTCCTCCAGTGGAGCCAGGTGACGCTCCGATAAACATCAGCAAAATCAGCAGAAAAACGGTTGAAAATCCCAAAGTGTTCAGATCCATTGTGTTGAATCCAGCTGTCCGGGGGGTAATCACCTGAAAGAGAGAGGACAGGATCTTTTCCTTGACTGAAAAATCCTCCAGAGAATTGTTCCATTCGATCAGTAGGAACAGAGCAAAGGAGAAAACGACCAAAAAGAAGGTTACAACCCACACCATCTTGGAATGGAGAGATGTCTTTATCTTCTGGCGGTGCAGTATGCGGGGGAAAATGTGAAGCCCCTCGCTGAGGACGAGAAATCCCAGACCGCCCAGTGCGATCAAAAGGATAAGAATGACGTTTATCCCCAAATCGCCTCTAAAGGAAGCGAAGCTATTGCTGAACAGCGAAAATCCTGCATTGCAAAACGCAGATACGGCATGAAACAGGGAATGAAACACACCTTTCAGCCCAGGGAATTCCTTGCGCCAGCAGAGAAAAAGTAACAGCGTTCCGGCAGACTCAATAGCGAGAGTGTAAATAAAAATGGTTCTGATCAGGGATTTCACATTCATCGCAGAGGTATGATGATAGCCTTTCTGTATGATAATCTTATCCTGTATGGAAATCTTTCTACCAGCGACCAACAGGATAAGGGTAGAAAAAGTCATGATGCCCAAACCACCCAACTGAAAAAGAATCAAAAAGATTGTCTGTCCAAAAGGTGTAAAATAGGCAGCTGTGTCCTGTACGGTCAATCCCGTGACACATATTGCCGAGCAGGAGGTGAAGAGGGCATCCACCAAAGAGAAGTGCTTCGTATGGGTACTGAAGGGTAATAATAAAAGAACCGTCCCCAAAAGAATGGCTCCGATAAAGCTTATGGCCAACACCTGGGCTGGCTGGAATCTCCGCTCTCCTTTGATTTTTTGCTCCTCTGCTCAGTAATTTTTCATGGGACAGTCAGTTTTAATCAATCTATTACTTCTCTAAGCCTTTGTCAATCGACTAAGCAATTAGAAACATTGACTTTAGCCCTGGTATGTGCTACTTTTTGAATCAGGTAGCATGAACGTTTTCAAATTGATCCTGCAAGCAAGCTTGGTTGTTCAACTGGTCCTTGTCGTGCTTCTCTTCTTCTCTGTCTTCTCATGGGCCGTCATTCTGTTCAAGAGAAACACCCTCAAGACCGCATCCAACCAGTCCAAAAAGTTTCTCATCGTATTTAGAAAAAGCAAAAATTTGCTGGAAGTCAATGAAGCGGCCAAAAAATTCAAAGCCAGCCCCTTGGCAACCCTGTTTCGGGCTGGATACAAGGACCTAGCCTATCACACCAAATCCAATCCCAATCCCTCCATAACTCCATCTACGCTGGAAAGCATCAATCGCGCCATGATCAAAGCCTCGAACAGGGAGGTAACGAGGCTGGAAAGAATGATGAATTTTCTAGCCACCACAGGAAGTGTCACTCCATTCATCGGTCTTTTCGGAACGGTCTGGGGAATCATGAACGCCTTCCATGAATTAGGCATGGAGGAAGTCAATACCCTTCAGGCTGTGGCTCCAGGAATAGCCGAAGCTCTGATCGCCACCGCACTCGGACTATTCGCCGCCATCCCAGCGGTCATTGCCTACAACCATTACCTCCATCGTATAAAAGAGATCATCACAGAGATGGAAGATTTCTCCATAGAATTTCTGGGAATCACAGAGAGGCTTTATGGCGTTTAAATTTCGCTCCATAACCAAGAGAGAGGTAGGGACATCCCTGTCTGAAATCAACGTGACCCCGCTGGTGGATGTCATGCTTGTGCTTCTGGTCATCTTCATGGTCACGGCTCCGATGCTGAAGATGGGAATCGGCGTGAACCTTCCCCAGGCAGAAACCCAGTCTGCCCCCGCAGAGGAGGGTTTGACCCTGACCGTAACCCCGGATAGATATATTCACATAGAAGGTCAACCCACGAACATCTTCCTTTTGGAAACCAGATTGAGGCAGTATTTCTTCAGAAAAGAGAAAAAGGTCATTTTCATCCAGGCTGACGAAAGTCTGAACTATGGCTACATCATCCAGATCATGGACATCGCGAAGAAGGTTGGCGTGGAAATTATCGGGCTGTTGACAGAACAACCCAAACCAGAGAAGAAGCGGTAAAATGGTATCTTTTATCAGAGATAATCCTGTTTTTAAAAGATTTGTATATATTTCTCTTTCAGCCCACATCATCCTTTTCCTCCTGATCCTTCTCTCGCCAAAATTTCCCAACTTTAGCCGCAAACGTATGATCCACTATGTGAATTTTATCTCCTTTGGCGGCGGAGGGGGCTCACCGGCTGGGGGTGCTGCGAAAAGAAGTTCTCCACCTGTTGCCAAAACGAGCGAGGAACTCGCCGAAACCCAGATTCCGACCCGAGAAACCTTAAGGGACCTCACAACGCCGCCCAGACTCGAAGAGCAAAACCTATCTACCCTCAGACATCCTGTGGAAAATCCCAAGAGGGAAAGAAAGCAGCCAGCAGAGAAAAAAGCAGCCATCCAGAAGCAGGAGCCCTCAGCTAAGAAACCAGCAGGAAGCACAGCATCCGGCTCAAAAGAAGAAACCGGGGAAGGATCCGGATCGGGAGTGAGCCTTGGTGTGGGTTCAGGGTCTGGAGGTGGATTCGGCTCAGAGTTTGCATCCCAGATTGGCCTTTCAAATTTTCCTTTCACTTATTATCTAGAGCTGCTCTTGGACCGGATCTCGAGCAACTGGCTCAAATCCCAACTCAGTTCAGGAACTTCCGATGAACTGTTCACCACGGTTTATTTCAAAATATATAAAGATGGCAAGATCTCTGTTGTGGAGATCGAAGAGAAAAGCGGGATTCACGCGCTCGATATGGCAGCTGTTCGCGCCGTCCAATCCGCGGCCCCTTTTCCCCCTCTCCCTTACGAATACGAAGAAGAGTATCTCGCCATACATCTCAGATTCGAGCATAAAAAATGAAAAAGAAGGAAATTTTTTTTTACGGAAGTCTCCTGCTGTTGATAGCCCTTCTCCTACCCGCACAGCAGGAAGTCTACTTGAGTATCAAAGAAGGTATGCCGGCCATTCCATTAGCCATCCCCCCCTTCATCGTCCATGAGACTTCATCGAAAACTCAAGAAGCCGCAGAAATCCTCCATCAAACCCTCGCTTCAGATCTGCAATACAGCCGTATTTTCCAGGAATTGCCCAAAAGCTACTACAGCTATATCCGTCCTTTAAACCCTCAACAGATATTCTTTAAAGATTGGGAATCCATACAAGCCAAAATTCTTTTTGTTGGTGAAGTTTCCAATGATGTTGGTAACGAAGTTATCTTTGAAGGCAAAATCTACGACGTGAAGGCTGGACGGGGCATATTCGGAAAACGTTACCAGGCCGAACGGTCACTCCTGCGTTTTGCCGCACATAAAATGGCTGACGAACTCCTGCGCATGTGGGGAGAACAACCTTTTTTTACCTCCAAAATCGTGTTTGCCTCCAACCGTGACGGCAACTGGGAACTTTACATGATGGATTACGACGGGCACAACCAAACCCGTCTGACATTCAATCGAGTTATCGACTATATGCCGGCTTGGTCATCCGATGGAAGGACGATCGCCTACACCTCCTATCAAGGAACTGATGCGATCCTGTATCTTCTTCAAGTCTACGAAGGAAAACGGAACTCGGTTACCAACAGAGGAACGAGTTTCGCCCCAGCTTTTTCTCCGGATGGAAGGAGACTGGCTTTCTGCTCCCAAGAAGAGGGCGGAAATTCTGAGATATACATGTCCACGAGTGAAGGAAAAGGCATCCGTAGAGTGACCTTTAACAAGGCCACCGATACCGCACCCACCTGGTCACCAACGAGCCGCCAGATTGCCTTTACCTCGGATCGTGGCGGAACTCCTCAGATTTATATCATGGATGCTGAGGGTTCCAATGTTACACGGGTCAGCTTTGGTGGAACGTACCACGATGCTCCCGCATGGGCGCCCACAGGAGACAGGATCGCTTACGTTTCTCGAGTCGATCAAATCTTTGACCTTTATGTTTTGAATCTCCGTACAAAACAAATCATTAAACTCACAGAAGGCAATGCGCGCAACGAGTCTCCCTGCTGGTCTCCTGATGGCCGGCATCTGATCTTCTCCTCGAACCTTAATGGAACTGTCCAGCTCTACAGCATAGACTACGATGGAAGGAATTTACGAAGGCTCACATCGAGCGGAGAAAATAAACTGCCTGACTGGTCGCGTCAATAGGGATAAAATCCTAGGATAGGATTTTTTTAATAATTCATGCTGTCCCTGTTGACAGAAGATATGTTTGATTGTATAACAAAGGCGCAAGGTTCAATTAAACTGGAAGGAATATCCTTCAAAGGAGGTCATATGAAAAAAATCCTAATCCTATCGCTGGCTTGCATACTGGTGTTTGGTTTCATGCTCTCCTGCGCGAAGAAAGTCGAAGAAGCTCCTCCCCCACCACCCCCGCAGGTCAAAGAACAGCCTCAGGTTGAAAAGGTTGAAGAGGCCGCGCCACCAAAGGAGCCGGTACTAACAGAGGAGGAAATCTTCATGCGTAAATCTCTTGAAGAGATCAACCAGGAAGCACCTCTTCAGATGATTCACTTCGACTTTGATAGGTTCTTTATCAGAGACGATGCCAAGCCTGTTCTTGAAAAGAATGCAACCTGGCTCAAAAAATGGAATTCCGTCCAAATTTTGATCGAGGGTCATTGCGATGAGAGGGGAACAGAAGAATACAACCTTGCATTGGGAGAAAAAAGAGCCAAGAGCACCTATGATTACCTTGTTTCTCTCGGGATTTCTTCCGACAGGATAAAAACCATCTCTTACGGAAAAAGCCAACCCATGGATCCAGGGCATGATGAAATGGCCTGGGCAAAAAACAGACGGGCCCAATTCACGATCATAGCCAAGTAATATATGACCAAAAGACATTCTTTGAGGATATGTTTTATCCTCCTGATTCCTGTGCTGCTTTGCGGAAACGACAAGGAAAAAAAAGCATATGAGCTGATCTATAAGGATGTCCAGACACTTAAACAACAAGTCTTAGAGCTGGACAAGAAGATCGGTAGAAATCAAGAAGATATCAACACCATAAAGCAGCAGATGGAAGAGCTTCTCTCTTCGATTGGACAGCTTCAGACCCAGCAGGCGAGCCTTCGAGAAGACCAGAAAAAATTACCTGCCCAATATCAGGTTCTGCTCGAAAAACTGGATTCCATCAGTGTACAGCTCTCTCGGTTTTCGGAAGAACTGATGGAGATCAAAGAATCTTCCCTCCCCGTTCTTCAACAGGAAATCCAAACGGATGAATCAGCCGGAGAACAAGAGAGCACTCAAGAATCACCGCCTGAAAAAAAACCTGGACAGGAACTGAAAACTGAGGAGGAACCCGAGGAAGAACAGAAGTCCCCCCTCCCTCCGAATCTTTCCCCTCAGGAAATCTATAATATGGCTTATGCAGACTATCTGAAGGGAAATTTCCAGCTTGCCATCGACGGTTTCAAAATCTATGTGGATAATTTCGCTCAGAGCCCCTTTGCCGACAACGCTCTCTATTGGATAGGCGAATGTCATTTCAGTCAAGAAGAATACGAAGAAGCCATAGGCTGGTTCAACGAATTGATTCTCACCTTTCCTCTTGGAGACAAAATTCCTGCTGCTTATCTCAAAAAAGGGATAAGTTTGATGAATCTGGAAAGAAAGGAAGAGGCTTTGTCTGTCTTCAAGCTTTTGGTCAGTAAGTACCCCCTAGAAGAAGAGACAAAGATCGCCCAGGAAAAAATCAAAGAATTGACATCATAACAGATGAGAGACATCAACAGCCTAAATAAGGTCATCCTTATCGGAAGGCTCGGAAGAAATCCTGAAGTTAGATATCTTCCTCAAACGGACCGAGCTGTTGCTCGATTCACTCTGGCAACCAACGAACGGTTTTTCAAACCCAGCACGAACGAAAGCGACATTCGAGCAGAATGGCACCGTATAGTTGCATGGGGAAAACTTGCGGAATTCTGTGAGAAGTTCCTCAACCAAGGAAAACAGATCTATCTAGAAGGAAAATTAAGGACACGCAGCTGGCAGGACAGAGAAGGCAACAAAAGATATGCGACAGAAATCGAAGCGCAGAACATCATCCTGCTGGGTAGAAAAGATGAGGCTGAAAGAGAAGAAGAGACCTTCTCTGAATCCAGGCCCTCTGAATTCCCATCAGAAGAAAGCTCTATGCCAAATATTGAGGGAGAAGAGGATGACGAAGTTCCATTTTAGCCAGGTGAGACTCTAGGGTCCTTCCCCTTAATTTTTCGAGGTCTTTCATTGTAAAGGTAAAATTTGTCAAAGCTATCCGACAAAAAAAAAGATACAGAAAACTTTAAAAAAGCGATTTCCGAAGAATTCAGGCCGTGGGGCAAATTTCGTTCCTTTCCCCATACACAAGCCAGCAGTATCAAGATAATTACAGTCAATCCTGGAGAGACTTTATCGCTTCAATATCATTCCAAACGGAGTGAGTTCTGGGTCATCCTCGACAAAGGACTGGAGATTACGGCTGGAAACAAAGTGTGGGAGCCGAAGGAGAACGAAGAAGTATTCATACCGAGTCAGATGCCTCACCGGATCCGTTGCCTGGGCCCAAAACCTGCCCGAATCATGGAAATATGGATCGGTAGATCGGACGAATCAGATATCGTTCGTCTAAAGGACGTATACGGAAGGAAATAGGTGAAAAGAAAGGTACTTATCGTAGACGATGATCGAGTCACTGTCACTATGCTTGAAATGATTCTTTCCCGTCATAAGTACCAAGTTCTAAGTGCCCAGGATGGATCTCGAGGATTTGAACTCACAAAAAAAGAACGTCCGGATGCCGTGATCAGCGACATGCTGCTTCCCAAAACACATGGCCTCGAACTCTGCAAGATGATCAAACAAGATCCCGATCTCATTCAAACCAAGGTCATACTTATGACTGCTGTCTACAAAGGTACTGCGTTCAAATTCGAGGCCAAGGAATGTGGAGCCGATTTTTTTATCGAAAAACCAATTGACACCAAAGAATTGCTGGCGCTTTTAGATGATATTTTTGCAAAATCTCAGGAACAGGAAAATCTCACCTAAGCTAAAATTTTTGGATCGGAAAAGCCTCGAGGCGATCATCCCATTAGAAAGGCTTTGGGATGTCTGAAAAGGATTCTTTCAATAATGCACTCTTCAATTTCCTGAGACGTCTTCAGTGTCAATGCCTCCTGGACGACTTCTACAGCCGTTTTATACTCAATCGAACGCAACACATTTTTTATCCGCGGAATAAAAATGGGATTCATGGAGAATTTTCGCAATCCGAGTCCAAGAAGCACGATCGCTGAAAGAGGATCGGCAGCCATCTCACCGCACACAGTGACTTCTTTCTTCTCTTTCTGTGCCGTTTCAATGATAAACTTGATAAGCCTTAAAACAGACGGATGAAGAGGCTTAAAAAGATAGGAGACCAACTCGTTCGACCGGTCCACAGCAAGGTAGTATTGGATAAGGTCATTGGTCCCTATACTGATGTAATCCACTTCTTTGACCAATATATCACTCAGAGCGGCCGCTGCGGGAACTTCTATCATCGCTCCCAGCTCAATGCCCTCATCAAAAGGAATTTTCTTATCTTTGAGTTCCTGTTTGACCATCCGAAAGAGCATTTTTACCTCTTCAATCTCTTCGAGTTCAGTAATCATAGGGATGAGAATCTTGACATTTTTTTGAGCGCTTGCCCTCAATACTGCCCTTAGCTGAATCTTGAAGAGCTCTCTATCCCGCAGAGAGAAACGGATAGCCCGCAGGCCGAGCGCAGGATTGGGCTCTTTTTCTATCTTGAACTGGGGCATATTCTTCTCGCCTCCCACATCCACAGTCCGGATGTAAACAGGAGAAGGATAGGCATTCTGAGCAATCTGTGAGTAAATCTCGAAATGATCCTCCTCGGACGGAAGAGAAGTGCTCTGCAGGTAGATGAATTCAGACCTGAAAAGTCCTATCCCCTCGGCTCCCATGGAGAACGCCATCTCAACCTCTCCAGGAAGCTCGATATTAGCGAGAGGAGTAAAGGTATGCTTGTCCAGCGTTTTTGAACTCAGCTTAGCAATCTTCCTGAGTTCTTTCCTGTAATCATCGTATTTTTGTTTCTTGCTGGCAAACTCCTTTTTAATCGCAAGAGGTGGATTGATCAGGACTTCACCATCTGTCCCATCCACAATCAAGACATCCCCATTTTTTACTCTCTGCGATATGCTCCGCAAGCCCACAACAGCCGGAATGTTTAAAGACCTTGCTAAGATCGCTGTATGGGATGTTTGTCCCCCCATATCAAGTGCAACTGCGAGGACATTCCCCTCGCTCAATTTTAGTGCTGCTTCTGAAGGAAGAAGTTCATGAGCCACAATGATTTTTTTCTTTCCGTCATCTCGCTTCTGCTCATCTGTTGGCTCCAAATTCTTGTAGATCCTGGAGAGCACATCAGATATATCAAACTTTCGCTGCATAAGATACTCATCATCGAATGACTCGAAAATCTTTTGGTATTTTTCATGGACACGAGAGATGGACCACTCTGCCCTGGTTTTTTCCTTCTTGATGGATGTCTCAAGGCTTGAAAGGAGGGATTTATCCTCCAACATGAGTAGATGAGCTTCAAAAATAAAAGAGTGCTCCTCCCCAATCTTATTTTTAATGTCCTTTTTAATCTGCACGAGCTCTCCTCTTGTGCGCTTTATTGCGCTCTTCAAGCGCTTCATCTCATCATTCACCTGAGCAGGGGATATCACTTCCTTTCTCGTAGTAAAGACCACTTTTTCTGTCAACTGTACTTCTCCTAGAGCTATTCCCGGGGAAACGCCAACTCCTCTTAATCTTACATAATCCATTCTATGCTATTCTTCCTCATCGAACTTGTTCTCAATCAGGCTAACCAACGCTTTGATTGACGCCTTTTCATCCATACCTGAAACGCTCAACCTAATATTGGTTCCCTGTACCGCAGCTAGTGTCAAAATACCCAAAATGCTTTTTCCATCGACTACGACGCCATCTTTTTCTATTTTAACAGACGATTTAAATCTATTCGCTATCTTAACAAACTTGGCTGCAGCCCTTGCATGCAATCCCAGTTTATTTATGATTGTGGCTTTTTTTTCTATCATTGCATCGGGATAGTCCTTGAATTCAATGTTTGGAGTTTAACAGGGCGCTCGCAAGATGAATATTCTTTTTTCCCTGTTCGACCACTCTCTTAGCCACATCTTTAAGATTGTTGCTCCGCTGGAGCGAGACAAACTTTATGAGCATAGGGAGGTTTACGCCCGTTATAATTTCGATCGTATCGTCCCTCAAGAAGCTAAAGCTCAAATTCGATGGAGTTCCTCCAAACATGTCTGTAAAAATAAGGACACCGTTTTTCTGATCTACTCTTTTCAAAGATTGATTGATCTTACGCTTTGATTCCTCGACATCATCGTACCAACCGATAGATATGGCTTCCATATTCACGACTTCGCCCAAAATTATCGTAAGAGCATTGAGAAGTTCTTCAGCTAATTTCCCATGTGAAACGATGATTCCACCGATCATTCTCTGTTTCGCTCCGCTTTTTCTGTTCTGCTAATGCCTGTCCTCATTTATCCTAAAATAATCCATAAATCCCTGAATTATTCACATAGATTCCTTATTTTATAGCCTCTGTCGTCGTTTCCAGTCTCAGAATGCTCATGTTGTGTGTAATTCAGGTCACTAGAGATGCTACATATTTTACAAAATTCTACCATGAATTGGTAATATTCTTAAGCTTTTTCTTAAACAGGACGAGGAGATTTATTTATGAATATCCCGATGATAGACCTTGGCGCTGTAATCACAGCTTCTGATGTGGTTCTTCAATTGTTCAGCAAGAACGACGGATCTATGCTTCCCTCCAGTGCAACCTACAGCTATGGTCAAATAGCTCTTTCCCTCTTTCTCGAATCTAGGAATAAGATAATCGATAAACCTGATGAGCCTTGTTAAAAAAGACTGTGTCTCCTTTGCCTGAAGGACATATTCCTTCACCTTTTTACTTTTCCCGGTCTTTTCTCTCAAACTATCGATATAGTGAGGATTAGGTAAAAACCGTGTATCAAAAACGAGATCAGAGTCGAGAGGAATTCCATATTTATAGCCAAAACTCACCACAGCAACTCGCAATTCCAATCCTTCTCTCCGCAGAAGTTTAGTGGTTAATATGTTCTTTAGGTCAACAATACTGATCGATGACGTATCAAAAACCTCATCTGCGATTTTTTTGATGTCAGCCAGTCTTCTCCTTTCTAGGGCGATTCCCTCCCGTAAAGATTTTGTACCAGCTAAGGGATGCGGTCGCCGGCTTTCGCTGAATCTTTTATACAGAACTTCATCAGAGGCTTCCAGAAATATTAAATATGGGCTAACTTTCTCTTGAATGGACTCCAACACTTCTGGAAATTCCGTTGAGAATCCAGCCTCCCTTATATCCACAACGAGTGCAACTTTCTCAATCTCTACTTCTTTTCTTGTCCAAAGGTCAACGAACATGGGGATGAGTTTTGAAGGAAGGTTATCAATGCAATAATAGCCAAAATCCTCCAAAAATCTGTTGACAACGGTTTTCCCTGAACCAGATAGTCCAGTGATGATTAAAAATCTGATGTCTCGTGATCGGCTCAACTTCATTTTTTATCTAATAGAAATTGCGCGGTCCAATTTCTTTGAGACCTCCTCAGCAGCAAGATAACCCTTTTTTTTCAATAGGAAAACCTTACAAGCCACCTCGACAAGTGTCGCAATGTTTCTTCCCGGGGCTACCGGTATGGATATTTTGGGAACAGCTATTCCCAGTATATCATGACTCTCCGGAAATTTAAGTCCTAACCTATCGTATTCTTTGCCTTCCTCCCACCTTTTGAGCTCAACAACAAGATCAATATTCGCCTGGCGAGAAATGGACTCTGCGCCATATATCTTTTTTATATTTATGATTCCCAAGCCTCTTATTTCCATGAAATTCCGGGAGAGAGGGACTGCAGAACCCACGATCCGCCCCATCTCATTTTTTCGAATCTGCACAACATCATCGCAGACAAAACGATGGCCCCTTGAAATCAGTTCCAAAGCACTCTCGCTTTTGCCCACCCCACTATCTCCCAATATGAGAAGGCCGATTCCGAAAATCTTCAGCAATCCACCAGAAAAGGTAATCTGAACTGATTTGAGTACAGTGAATAATTCTTTCACCCTTTCTCTGCACACCTTTTTGGAAAGGCCGGTAACAAATAAAGGCACCTTCTCCTCCTTGGCATGCTTTTCAAGCGTCTCGGGAATGGTTGATCCTTCAGAAAGGATGACACAAGACACCTTTCCTAGTCTTTCCTCGATGTAATTTTTTCTCTTCTTAGGAGGAAGGGACTCTATCCGTTTGATTTCGTGTTTTCCCCAGATTTGGATCGGTAACGAATGACCCCGGGAAAAAGAAAGATCGATTCTTCTTGAAAATCCGGTCCTTCCAGTGGCAGGACGAAGTCTTATAATACTCTTAGCCTTCTGATAGAAGTCTTTAACTCGAAGGGAATCCTCCCTTCCTTCACTCATTTATTTTCTCTTCTTCTTCTTGGATAATATCCAAAATTTCAGCAATGCTTTTGGCTTCTAAAATTTTCTTCAGAAGAGAATTAGCCTTCCGCACCAAATGAGCTATGGCGGCTAGAATTTGAAGGTTAAGACTCGGATTATCGGGGGAAGAAACGACCAAGAAAAACACAAAGGCCGGTTTGCTATCTACGGAATAAAAGTTGACACCTTTTTTGGACACAGCAAGAGAAAGAATAGGGTCTTTTATGCCTTTTATCTTACAGTGAGGAATAGCGACGCCATCACCGATGGCTGTACTTCCCAATCTTTCTCTCTGTATCAGTTTCTCGTACAGGTCCTTCTCTTTTATGATCTTGTTTCTCTTTTTCAGGAAGCCAACCATCTCCTTCAACACGTCTTCCATATTCTCTGACTCAAGTTCTAACAGAACCATATCCTGCATCAATAGATTGCTTATCTTCAATTCTCTCTCTCTATCATTTATTATCGGGGTTCCACCAAACCATAATTACCGTCCTTCCGTCGATAAAGAACTGCCCAATTTTCCGCGTCTAAGGTCCTGAACAAGAAGACCTCTTCTTTTCTGGTTTCCAACTGAACGATGGCTTCCTCGAAAGACATCGGCTTCATGCTGTAATTTTGGCTCCGGATCACTCTCTTGGGTCTTTCTCCACTTTCTCTCGCAGGAGAATAGGTTTTTGGTTCTTTGACCCTTCTTCTTTTTCTCTCCCTTATTTTTTCCCGTTCTCTCTTTACCCTTTTTTCGAGATGGTCAAAAGCCCCAACAAGAGAGCTGAACATGTCGTGAGTCTCTTCAACCGTATTCAAAGTTGCCATCTTAGTCTTGAGGCTAATTTCCACTTTCTGTCTGTACTTTTCTACAGATAAAAGAACATCTGCTTCGATGGGATGTCCGACAAATTTTTCTAATGCCTTGATTCTCTTTTCACAATATTTTTTCATATCCGGGTTCAACTGCGCATGACGAGCCGTATAATTTATTCTCATTAGCTCTCCTCCATCCAGTATTTTCGCTTTCTTATATGAGATGGCGGAATTTTAAGTTGTTTTCTGTATTTTGCCACTGTTCGACGGGCTATTCTAAAATTCTCTTTCGCCAAAATATCCCCAATTTCAATATCACTTAGAGGGCTTTGTCTATCTTCATTTTCAACAAGTTTCTTGATTCTCTCTTTCACCCTTAATGAAGAAATCTCCTCTCCAAAATCACCGGAAAGAGACTTATGAAAAAAGTACTTGAGAGAAAAGACGCCCCTGGGGGTCATTATGTATTTGTTGGCCACCACACGTCCCACCGTCGATTCATGAACGCCTATTTCTTGTGCCAATTCGATCAATGTCAACGGCTTGATATATTCGATTCCCTTCTCTACGAAATCCTTTTGTTTGTCCATTATGTATTTCGCAACCTTGTAGATTGTCTGATCTCTCTGATCCAGGCTTCTAAGGAACCAAAATGCCTTTTTCATCTTTTCCTTTAAAAATCGATAGGCTTCGGGATTTTCTTTGGCCGCCCTAGACAATATTTGTTTGTAAAAAGCATTGACTCTCAGCCGCGGAAGACCCTCATCATTGAGATTGATTTTATATTCATCGTCTTCCTTGGACACTATGATATCTGGAACCACATAAGTGGTTTTTTCTTGGCCATATTTTCTCCCTGGCGTCGGGTCCAATTCTTTTATGGCTTCGATATGAGGTTTGACCTCTTCAAGCGAAATTCCCAATTCTTTCGACACCTGAGTAAAATCAGACTTTTCCAGAAAAGGAAGACATTGGGTAACTATCTTTCGCGTTATCTCATCCTTGATTTCAAAATAATCCATCTGGGTCAATAGCGCTTCCTGAACAGAGAGACTGCCTACCCCCACGGGATCAAACCTTTTGATCTCTTCTCTTACTCGATTGACTTCATCTTCTGTTGTATTCAAGGATAACGCGATCTCTTCGACCGATGCCACAAGGTAGCCATCCTCGTTTATATTCCCGATGATATTCTCTGCAATCTCCTTATCTTTGTCATCGAAAAAAGTCAAATTCGCTTGCCATTCGAGATGATCCCAGAGAGAAGGACTCTTAGAAACAATATTTTCTAGCGGCACACTTTCTTTTTTTTCTGAAGACAGGGAACGGAATCCTTCATCAAAATACTGCTGGAAATACGCTTCAATCTCTTGATACTCCTCTCGTTCTTGTGAACCATTGAAAGCGTCCTCTTCGGTCTCCCCTCTTTTCTCATCAAGTCTCTTCTCTCCCTCTTCTCTTTCCGTCCCTTCAGCGTCTTCCTCAGTCTTCTTCTCGGCTGTCTCTTCTTCAATTTCAAGCATCGGGTTTTGAGAAAGTTCTGTGTCTATGATTTCTATGAGTTCAAGGTTTGTCAGAGGGAGAAGTTTTATGGCTTGTTGTAATGCAGGAGCAAGAATGAGCTTCTGAACCTGTTTCTGATGGAGCTGCTGCTTTAAGACCATCTGTCTGCTTTCTTAATCTCCTTTATGACTCTAGATTAAATTCCTCTCCTAGATATGTTCTTCTCACGTCATCAGAAGAAATGAGCTGTGAGGGAGTCCCGTGGGCTAAAATTTCACCTCTATCTATGATATAGGCACGATCAGTAATCCTTAGAGTCTCTCGAACATTGTGATCTGTAATCAGGACTCCGATTTCCTTGTCTTTCAGGGAAAGTATGACATCTTGAAGGTCTAAAATGGCTATGGGATCAATACCCGTAAAAGGCTCATCCAGAAGCATGTACTCGGGTTTGGTGATGAGTGCGCGCGCGATCTCAAGCCGTCTTCTTTCCCCTCCTGATAGCGTGTAGGCTTTGACTTTGCTTAATTTTGCCAAACCCAGTTCCTTGAGCAAATTATTTAGGTTGTCATCCCTTTCAGAAGGATTCTCAGGTAGATTTTCTGCGATGGACATAAGGTTGCCCTCCACACTGAGTTTTCGAAATGCAGAGGGTTCTTGCGGAAGAAGACACAATCCTTTTCTTGCTCGTATGTACATAGGCAATCCTGTGATGTCATCTCCATCCAAATAAATCCGTCCGCCCTCTTTTGGGATGAGTCCGAGAATAAGTGAAAAGCAGGTCGTTTTCCCCGCTCCGTTAGGACCTAGAAGTCCAACGATTTCACCCTTTTCTATTTTGAGGGTCAAATTGTCGACCACTTTTTTTTTGTGGTAGCTCTTTTGCAATCCAACCGCTTCCAAACAACTTTTCATGCTTCACGATTTTATAACTGTTTCTGACCTTTCACTATCCTCATTTTCGATGAGGATTCTACCATCGCCCATATAAAAAGTCAATTTGCTTCCCTCTATTACTCCCTTATCTTTATCAATAAGCACCGGATTCCCAACGACAGTGATGACCTCATTTTCTAAATCATATCTTGCCTTTTTTCCCCTACCTTCATAATTTCCTTGGACGATCGCTACATCTTTCTCAGCGCTTATGGTCTTGATTTTTCCGCCTTCCTTTTCCAAAGCAATAAGCAAGGTTTTTGCGCTCAGCTTCATATCTTTTTCTTTAAGTACAACTTTATTTCTATAGAGGATAAGATTTTTTTCTGGATCAAAGTCCATTTCTTCGGCCTCTATACTTAGCTTTTCTTCTTCTTGCTTTCCTTTTGGCTGGTAAGGAAGAATGGACTTGATTCCTCCACGGGCTCTGATCGATCCCTTCTCTATATCCAGTCTGAGCATCCGAGTCATCACCATCTCTGTCGTTTGCCACAGCTTAACCTCTCCACTAAATACAAAACGTCTCTGCTTCTCAGAATATCTCACATCATCAGCTATGATAAAAACAAGGTTTTCTTTAGAAAAAAATCCAATCGCCCTGTCGGATGTTTTGCTGGGATAAAGAACGACCTCAATGTTCTCTTTAGCCTCAAAATCGTTGCTCTTGAGAAAGAGACTGATCTGTTGGGCAGAGACCTCCGAATCCTGGGAGCGTATTCTGGCCTTCAGAGCATTCTTGCCTTCGACATTAAGGATATTCGTATCTTCCTGGATACTCAAAGCTTGTCCCTCAATGTATCTGGGATAGCCTCTCTCCATATCGTCCTCGGTAATTAACGCCTGACCGCGAACAGATAACTTCCTCAGTTTGCCGCTATGGTTCAGGATAAATTCCATCTCTTCTCCTACCAGGTGTGTAAAGCTGCCAGAATCAGAGATGAATTTAAAGGAACTTCCTCCGCTGGCTTCAAGCTTCTGTATTTGCGGTAGATTAACAAAACCTCTAATGGAAATTTCCTCGGCCTCAATTTCACAGGTTTCGCCATAGAGTGGAAGGGCGTCTTGATCGGTGAAGAGATCGGACTTATGGAATTCATCCCGGAGGGTAATCTTCACCTTCTCTTTCAGGAGCAGTGATTTAATCTGCTCACGACTGACGGAAAGCTTAAACTCGATAAGACCGGCTGACGAATGGCTTTTTCCATGAAAAAGCTTGACGCCTCCCTCCGCTTTGCCCTGCCCTTTCCCTACAAAATATTCAAAAAGTTGTGTTTCGATAACCAGGGGATGAGCCATCTCTTGGCTCGGCATAAACTCAAGATGGACATCTCTGCGGAGTAGGACCCTTTTCCCATGCAAGATATATTTGCACTCCGAAGCCTTCCCGGAAATTTTCTGGGATAAGAATCGAATCCCAGTATCACTCCAAAAAACCCTTTTTTGGGCGTCGTATTCTAGAAGCAAAGATTCAATTGTAAGGTCTTTGAATTTAATTGTTGCTTGGCCTTTCAGCCAAAAATGCGTCCACTGTTGGTCGTGAACAATTTCCTTTCCACGAAGGAGGATGTCTTCTCCCTCACTTCGATCAAAAAAAGTGATCTCGACATTTCCTTCCATATGGTAAAACCCATCTTCTCCGATATAATGCCTATCAGCTTTCCCCAAGAGCTTTGCTTTTTCTCCTTCGAACTCAATCAGTTCTGCCTTTTCTTTCTTATCAATCTTTTGTTCCTCAATCTTTTTTGAGACCTGTGGAATCCTTACCTGTCTTTTCGAACGAGTAACGAAACTCACGCCAATGGCTACAAGGACAACGAGAAGCAGGGCTGCACTGATAAATCTAAAAAAATGCCTTGCTTGAAATCTTGCACTTCCCATCTACTTCAATTATACCATATTGCCTTTGTCAGGACCGCCTGATATCTTCCAGAGAGAGATTTAGTCTTTCTTCTCCCAGATACTCAGACATTTGCAGTGTATAGACGAGATCGACTCTATCCCCCGTATAAATCTGTTCCGCCCATTCCCCTTTTCCCCAACCAAGGGCCTCAAAAATCCTTCCGTTCTTCTTAAGGATAAATTTGCTGTGCCTACCCTGGATTTTTTTTGGTTGAGACGAAACAATAGCTTTTTCCGTCAAGAATAGAGGTTTGGGATTCCCCAACCCAAACGGTGAGAGCGAGGCCAGGATTTCGAGCAAAGAAAAGTCGATATCTCCAAAATCAATCTTGGCATCTATATAAAGCTTTCTTTTGAGATGATCCTCTGTTATCCTTGGCGCAACAAAGGCATTGATCGCTTTTTTTAACGGCTCCATGCTTTCCTGGACCAATTCACAGCCAATGGCCATAGTGTGTCCGCCATAGTTGAGAAACATTTCTTTGTGTCTATCTAAACAATCAATGAGCGAAAATTCTTTGATGCTTCTTCCTGAACCGTAAGCTTTTCTGTCTTCGTAAGCGAAAAGAATGACCGGTCTGTTGAAGGCATCCTTGATCTTGGACGCCACGATACCTATGACTCCCCTGTGCCATTCATCACATCCCAACAACAAAAGCTTGTAACGTTTGTCCAGTCCTTTCCTTTTTATCAGATTGTTTGCTTGAGAAAAGACTTTTTCTTCGACTCTCTGCCTTCTGGAATTAAGCTTATCCAAACGTCTCACGATCTCTTCTGCCTCCTGAGGGGTATCAGAAAAGAAAAGGCGTACAGCCAAATCCGTTAAGCCCATTCGTCCTGCCGCATTTATACGGGGACCGATGCGAAAACCCACATCCCCAACAGAGACTCTTCTTCCGCTAATTCCGCAGTTTTCCATCAGGCTCTTCAGGCCAATGTTGGCAACATCCTCCAAGGCTTTCAACCCGAATTTAACGAAAATCCTGTTTTCATCCTTCAACTCCACAATGTCTGCAACCGTACCTATTGATACAAGTTTAAGATAATGGGGCAATTGAGACGATTTGGATTCGACATCAAAGAGCGCCTGAATCAGTTTAAAAACAACACCTATTCCCGCTAAACGCTTGTAAGGATATTTTGAGCCAGGAAGGGCGGGATTCAGGACGGCCAAAGCCTCTGGCTGGTATGACCCGGGTTGATGATGATCTGTAATGATAACATCGATGCCTCGCTTTTTTGCCTCTTCTACGAACGCAACAGCTTTGATTCCGCAATCCACACTTATTACCAAGTTTGCTTTCCTCTGAACGACAAGATCAATATACTTTTTTTTGAGTCCGTATCCCTCCTTCAATCGATCAGGAATAAAAAAATCAACATTTCCTCCCAATGTTTGAAGGGCTTTAGAAAGCGAGACAACCGAGAGAATTCCATCCACATCATAATCACCAAAAATAAGGACCTTCTCTTTTTGGGAGACGGCTTTCCTTATCCTGTCAACGGCTTCTCTCATTCCTTCCATCAAAAAAGGGTCATAAAGATCTCTCAATGTCCCATGCAGGAACCTATCTGCCTCATCTGTCTCATCGATGCCTCTATTGACGAGTATCTGAGCAACTTCAACAGGAATGTCAAGATCAAGAGAGAGATTGTGAGTTTTCTCGGAGAAGTCATTCAAAATCCAAATCGTATCGCTCATGCTATACTTCCTTTATTTGCCTGAATATTCTTAAACTGCTTCTGAAGCTGTGTTTTTCTTAAAATGGGGAATGATTGTAAAATTTGCAGTCCTCCTTGTCAATAAAAAGGGATCGGAAATAAACTCCTTTATACCCGAAACAAATAAAAAGTCAGGCGAACTGAATCGAAAAACTCCTCCTGATCCTTTAGCAGCATGAAAAGAAAGGACTCCCTCGGGATTTTTGGCAAATTGACTTTGGCTGAGGCTGAAAATATAATGAATAAACCATGATAGGTGACCTCAAAAAAAAACTCAGCCGTACTAGGGAAAACCTAAAGCTTAGGTTCGATGAATGGCTCAGCTCTGGGAAGACAAGAGACGACATACTGGATGAACTGGAGGAATCCCTTATCCTTGCGGATATAGGACTGCAGACATCCGAAAAAATCATCGAACACATCCTCAAAAAGAGCAAAAAAACCGACTCCTTCCTCGTAGTAAGGGACCTTTTGGAAAAGGAAATATCAAATATCCTGTCAGAATTACCTAGCGTTCCAAATTTGAACCATCCTCCCTGCGTCATCATGATGGTAGGCGTCAATGGTGGAGGAAAAACGACCTCCCTAGCTAAACTCGCTTATCGATACAACCAGAAGGGACATGCCATTCTGATGGTTGCAGCCGACACTTTCAGGGCGGCTGCACAAGAACAGCTCTCTATTTGGGGAAAAATGCTGAATATCCCGGTGATCAAAGGGCAGTATGGAGCTGATCCGGCCTCGGTCGTTTATGATGCCATCCAGTCTTTCAAGTCAAAACAATACGATTTCCTTATGGTAGATACTGCAGGAAGGATCCATACCAATATAAACCTCATGAATGAACTGGAAAAAATAAAAAGAGTAATTTCAAAAGAAATCAACGATGCCCCCCATGAAGTTTTGCTCGTTCTGGATGCCAGTATCGGACAAAACGCTTTGATCCAGGCCAAAGAATTCTTGAAGTTTTCCGGCCTGACGGGCGTTTTTCTGACTAAACTAGATGGAACGGCTAAAGGAGGGAGTGTCATAAGCATAATAGATGAACTGAAACTCCCCATCAAATTTTTAGGAATAGGTGAGGGAGAACAGGACCTTCTCGACTTCTCACCCAAAAAATTCGCCAACGCCTTGCTTTCATGAACACAGACAAAGACATCGCTTTCCTCGAAATGGCTTTTGGTCTTGCAGAAAAAGCCAAGGGATGGACCAGTCCTAACCCTTATGTTGGTGCCGTAATAGTTAAAGGGCATATGATCGTTGGAACAGGCTACCATGAAAGACCTGGCAGACTTCACGCAGAGATTATTGCTCTCCAAAAGGCAGGCTCTCTTGCCCATAACGGAACCGCCTACATCAGCCTCGAACCCTGTGTCCACTGGGGAAGAACTCCACCATGTGTAGACCGCTTGATTCAGACTGGATTAAAACGGGTCGTCGTATCTGCTTTAGATCCCAATCCCCTTGTTTACGCTAAGGGAGTAAAGAGAATGAGACAGGCTGGAATAGATGTTTCAGTCGGTCTGCTGCAAGAAAAGAACAACCAGTTAAACGAGGCCTACAACAAATATATTCAAAGGAGAATTCCCTTTGTAACGGCTAAGGTTGCTGTAAGCGTTGATGGAAAAATGGCCACCAAAAACTTTGATTCAAAGTGGATAACTTCTCGAATTACGAGGGATTATGTGCATCTGCTTCGAGGAGAACACCAAGCCTTAATGGTTGGGATACAGACCCTTTTACGGGACGATCCTCTCCTGACTGTCCGGCATCCTACTTGGAGAGGCAAACAGATAATCCGTATCATACTCGACTCAAAACTTCGTTTTCCCCTCCAAGCAAAGATGCTTAACACCTTGAACAAGGGAAATATCCTGGTCTTCACCCATCGGCCTTCCTCATCACGAAAAGCGGAAGTCCTCCAGAGAAAGGGAGTTCAGATCATCTCTTTTCCCGAAGATCCCTCCAAAAGAATCAACTTAAAAAAGGTTCTTTCCTGGCTGGGAAAGAATGAAATTTCAAGCGTCTTGGTCGAGGGAGGAAGTCTTCTTCTCACATCCCTGTTGGAAAAAAATCTTGTTGATAAAATCTATATCACCCTTTCGCCCAAATTAATAGGGGGAGAAAAGGCTCCCTCGTTTTTCGAGGGAAAAGGGATTTCTTCCCTATCTCAAGCCCTTTGTCTGAAAAACACACATTGCTTTGCCATCGGGAAGGATATTATCTTGGAAGGATATCTTTGATGTTTACAGGAATCATCCATCATTCTGGAATTTTTAAGGAATACAGACTCGGGAAACAGGAACTGGTGCTTGAGGCTCCAGATTTATCCGACCAATTGGATAGAGGCGAGAGTCTTGCTGTCAATGGAGTGTGCTTGAGCTTGATCCGGACAGAAAAAAACTCCCTGTTTTTCAACCTCTCCAAGGAAACCCTGAGTCGAACGAATTTGGGGTCTCTTCGGAAAGGGGAGCGTTTGAATCTTGAGCTTTCACTCACGCTCTCCTCTCCGCTCAGCGGGCATCTTGTCTCAGGACATATAGACTCTACTGGAAAGGTGTTGAACGTAAGAAAGAGAGGAATCGGAAGAAGGATCACTTTCTCTTTTCCTCATGAACTCAAGCCGTATTTCATCCCTAAGGGTTCTGTGGCTGTCAACGGTGTTAGCCTGACCATCGGGGAACTAAAGTCTGCTTCTTTCGAAGTAGAACTGCTTCCCATCACCCTGGATAAGTCGAACCTGGGTTATCTGAAAGGGGGAGATACCGTCAACATCGAATGTGACATAATCGGAAAATATGTGTATAATTGGATATCAAAGCAAAAGTATTGAAACCACATCAGGCATAAAAATGGAAAAATCCAGAGGAAAAATCACGGTCGAGCAAGCTATCAAAGCCGTCAAAGAAGGAAGACTCATCATTATCGTCGATGACGAAGACCGAGAGAATGAAGGCGACCTTATGGTGGCCGCAGAAAAAGTGACACCGGATATCATCAATTTTATGGCGAAACACGGGCGCGGTCTTATCTGTCTTCCATTAACTCGCAAAAGACTTGAAGAACTGGATCTTCCTCTCATGGTTTCAGATAATACAGCCAGCTTCCAAACAGCCTTTACAGTTTCAATCGATGCAAAGAAAGGAACCTCCACAGGAATATCCGCTCACGATCGAGCCAAAACTGTGCTTGTTGCTGTTGCCCCCGACACGAAGCCTGAGGATCTTGCCAGACCTGGACATATTTTCCCCCTCCAGGCAAAACAGGGAGGAGTACTTGAAAGAGCGGGCCAAACAGAAGCGGCTGTAGATTTGGCGAGACTTGCAGGATTGAAACCAGCAGGAGTCATATGCGAAATTATGAACGAAGACGGAACTATGGCACGGATGCCTCACCTCGAAAAATTTTCCCAAACATATGACATCCAGATATTAACCATTTCCGACCTCATTAAATACCGAATGAAGACCGAATGTTTGGTGAAAAAAATGGAGGAAGTGGATCTTCCCACAAAAAACGGCAATTTCCGATTGATCATTTTCGAAGACACCATCCACAGGGAAAACCACATCGCTTTAGTAAAAGGAGAGATCAAAAAAGATGAACCGATCCTTGTCAGGGCACATTCCCAATGTCTGACTGGAGACACATTCAGCTCAACTCGCTGCGATTGTGGAGACCAGCTCCGTAAATCCATGGAAATGGTCAATAATGAAGGGACAGGAGTGATCCTCTATATCATTAATCAGGAAGGAAGGGGAATCGGCCTTGTCAACAAGATAAAGGCCTACGCTATGCAGGACAAAGGCCTCGATACTGTCGAAGCCAATCAAGAGCTTGGATTCAAGCCTGACCAACGGGATTACGGAATCGGAGCGCAAATTTTGGTTTCTTTAGGTGTGAACAAGCTGCGGCTTATCACCAACAATCCTCGCAAATTTATCGGACTTGCAGGCTACGGGCTAGAGATCATTGAACGCATTCCCCTTGAAATCCCCCCCTGCGAATCCAACATCCATTATCTAAAAACCAAAAAGGAAAAAATGGGCCACATACTAGATATGGTCTAATAAGATAAAAAGCTCCCTTGTTCAGTGAGGGTTAGCGGATTTAATGACTTACAAAAAGAGTGGATATTTATTCCCGGAACTTGAGCCGGTCATCAAAGGATCCAAAAGGAAAAAATCACAGATAAGATCCCAAGCTCAATCTGTACAAAAGAAGATTCATGCCACAAAAGAAAAACAGGACAGGTTCAAAATCATAAAAGGCATCGCTAACTCCAACGCATCTTGGGCGGACGAGGTTTTAATCCAAATCCTCCAAGATCCCTCTGAGGAGATAAGAGACTTTGTCGTTAAGGAACTGGGAGCCAGGGAGAAGCTTGATCTCAAACAGCTCTATCAGAGTATCAACAGACCACCCTGGTATGTCAAAACCGGATGTCTCCAAATCCTCGGATTAAGAAAAAATCTTTCATCGGTCAAACACATTGAATTCTTGATCGATGATCCAAATATCGAGGTCCGTCGAACTTTGGCCATTGTCCTGGGGGAAATCGGAGGGAAAAAAGCGCTTGCACTCTTGAGTCTGCTTTCCAAAGACAAGAGTTCTTTTGTGAGAACTGCGGCCCAGCAAGCCTCACAGAAAGCCAGCAGTATAAAATTTAGCTGAGCGATCTTCTGTCCTGTAAGATAAAAGTCACTGGCCCATCATTTACTAGCTGGACATCCATCAATGCGGCAAAAATCCCGGTTTCAACACTCAATCCCGTCTTCCTGATTTGGTCCACAAAATAGTGAAACAAACGCTCAGCTCGAGACGGTTCCTCTGCCTTATCAAAACTGGGTCTGCGTCCTTTTCTCAGCGATCCTGCCAGAGTGAACTGGGAAACAGCAAGAACTTCTCCTTGAACTTCGAGAAGCGACCTGTTCATCTTTCCACGTTCATCGGGAAAAATCCGCAGCTCAACAATCTTCTGAGCCAGATGCTTAACTTCCTCTTCTAGATCTCCCTGCTCAAATCCCACAAGGAGACAGATGCCCCGTCCGATCTTCCCTACCACTTCATTCCGGACGGATACGGAAGCCTCTGTGACTCTTTGCAGGACAATTTTCATCCGACCACTTTATTTTTTCAGGATGTCTTCTCTGGAGAATACATTCCTCAAGCTTTTTAAATCACTATAACCAAAGAGCACGTTTAACAGCACATAGACCGCAATGCCCATAGTAACAGCAGCAACCAAAACGCCAAGTCTTTGGATGAATACCAAACGGTCAAAATCAAAATATCTCATAAAATACCACACCAACAATCCCATTGCAGCTGAACAAAGAGCGGATTTAAAGGCCGATGTGAATATTTTTTTCTTTTTGATTCTTCCAATCTTTTTCTCCAACAGATAGAAAAGCACAACAAAATTACAAACAGAAGCAATGGATAAGGCAAAAGCGATGCCGCCTACCCGGAGCGGATTCATCAACAGGAAAGAGAGCAAAATATACACCACCATGACAAAGGAGGCAACGAAAACAGGTGTCTTTATATCCTTGAGGGAATAGAAAGCAGGAGCTATGATTCTCACCCCCGAGATAAAAGGAAGACTTATGGCGAAAAAGAACAGACAAGTTGCACTCATAGCTGTCGACTGTTCATTGAATTCTCCCCTCTGAAAAAGAACCTGAATGATAGGACGATTTAGGATGAGCAGCCCAGCCATGGCAGGAAATGTTACAAAAAAGATTAGCCTAAAAGAGTAGGATAACGTTCTTTTCATGCCATCAATATCGTGGCTAGCGGCCAAATCAGAAAATGTTGGAAGCAGCGCAATAGAAAGCGCAATTGAAAACAGGCCGAGTGTCAGCTCTTGGACTCTCGCCGCATAATAGAGAGCAGAAACGCTTCCTTCCTCAAGAAGAGAAGCGATCATGCGGCTTATGGCAAAATTGATCTGATAGAGTCCGGCTCCAAATATACCAGGGATCATGAGTTTCCCCACTTTGCGCACGGCAGGATGCGAGAAAGAGAACATGGGTTTAAAACGCATGCCTTGACGCCACAAAAAGGGAAATTGGAAAGCCAGCTGAAAGACACCGCCCACAACAACTCCGGCAGCGAATACAAATGAAGGCTCTTCCGCTCGTGCTGCAAAAACCACTGCCACGGTGATGATCGAAAGGTTGAAGAGAACCGGTGTAAAGGCAGGAACAAAAAATTTATGGAAAGAATTCAGGATAGCCATGGCCAAGGCCGCCAGGCTGACAAGAAAAATATAAGGAAACATGATGCGGGTCAAAGCAACGGTCAAATCCCATTTTCCCGCAATATCCTTAAATCCGATGGACAGGAATCTCACGAGAAAAGGAGCAAAGATGATGCCCAAGACTGTTATCAAGGCCATGATTAAGGAAAGATTGAAAAAGAAAATATGCGCAAATTTCCAGAGCTCCTCCCTTGACTTTACCTTCTTTTGCTGTGTAAAGACAGGAATAAAAGCCGCAGTCATAGCCCCCTCTCCAGTCAATCGTCTGAGAAGGTTAGGGATGGTATAAGCAATGGCGAAAGCATCCATTCCTCTTCCTGTGCCCATATAAAAAGCCTGGATCAAATCTCTGATATATCCAAAAATCCGGCTAAGAAACGTAGGCGCCGATACAGCCAGAGTGGATCGAACGAGTTTTCGGTTCTGCTCCCTTTGTTCTATCATGGTTGACTTAAATCAAAAGATATCTTATCATACTCCTTCATTCGAGGAGAAAAAAAATGGCTCAGCACAAGTCAGCAGTCCGTCAATGGAAACGTTCCCTCTACCGAAACTCGATCAACAAGAGAAATAAATCTATCCTAAGGACAAACATAAAAAAAATAAGACTGGCTATCGAAAATAAAGATAAGGAAGAGGCAGAGAGACTTCTCCCTCTTGTCTTTTCCATAATCGACAAGTCAGTAAAAAAAGGCACCATCCATCCAAATACGGGACGAAGGTATAAATCGCGGCTAAGCCAACAATTGGAAATGATCAACCCTTCTGCTCCTAAATAGTACTGACGTCCTTTCTCATTTGACAATAATTAAAGAGGAAGCTCTCCAACAAAGTCTGTGCAGAAAGATCGGACGTCTTGATTTTCAAGTCAATCTCCTCCAGTTTCATCAGAAGTAATTTCAGGGTTCTCATCGAAATTTTATCCACCAGGGAAAAAAATTCTCGGAATTTAGATGAATAGAAATTTCCAAACCTTTCCTGAATGTGTGGCCTTAGTTCTCTGAAAATATCCTTCTTATCCTTTTCCTTTTCTTTAAGCCAGAGTTTGGCCAGAAAAATGTCTCGAAAAAATTTTGCTGTGATTCCCAGAACATATTCAGGCCTCACGCCCTCTTTAAACAGATTATCCAAAACCAACAGTCCTTTCTCAAATTCTGCTTTTTCCAGACTGTCCACAATCTCCCATTCATAAAAGGACTTTACCCAACCAGAAACAGAATTGACATCATCCAACTCGATAATTTTTTTTTCTCCAACATATGCATCTACTTTTTCGAATTCATGGCTAATCCGAGCAAGATTGTTCCCTGTCAACTCAGCCAGCCTCGCCATGGCATCTTGATTGATAGTCTTTTCTGAGGAAGAAAACTTCCTCTCCATCCATTCAAACAGCGCTCTGTCCTTGAGGATCTTGAGTTCCTTTACCCACACCAAAGAGGAGGGGAGCGAGGAAAAAAGCCTGAATAGAGGAGCTCCCCTTTTTAGTTTTCCGGGATAAATGACGACGAGCACTGTGTGAGAAGATGGGGATGAAAAATAGTCCTTGATAATTCTTTCCTCTATGGATGAAAGTCTGTCTCCCCTACTCATCGGAATGTTCACCACGATAATCCGCCATGAGGAAAAAAAGAACGGCATGGTTCGGGCGAGATCCAAGACCTCCATCCAAGACTGTTCAGACAGATCGAACTTCTCGATGTTATATTCTTGATTCTCAAAGGAAAAAAGTGTCTCTTTCAGTTCCCCGACAAATTCCTCAGCTAGAAATGGCTCCTCTCCATAAAAAAAATAACAGGGACGAAGGGTCTTTTCATCAATCTCTTTTTTCAGGAGATAGCTATCCACGCCCTCTAAAATCCTTCCAATATGGCCACGACAAGGCTTCTGGCAAATTTCTCGGCAATCTCATCAATGGCCTCAGATTCAACCGACTCAAATTCTGAGCCTTCGGGCACTTCGTATTCACCCTGATAAACAAAGGAAGGATTCGAATAAAGAACCTTTTTTTCAACCACGTCTCTCAATACGACTTTGGCCACCACAGTGATGCTATAGCGATCAGCAGCAGCGTCCTCTCCAAAAGCGATTGGAGTGGCTCGGAAAGCAATAATCTCTCCAATTAATATGGCATCTGCTGTATCCGTATTTCCAGTAATCTCGACTTTTCCTCTTGCAACCATCTCATCAATTACCTCCTGAGTAAACTTCAGATCCAGCTCAAAACGTGTTGTCAGGTTGGCAAACATAGGAATGTTGATGACTTTGATATGAGGAGGGAGCGAGCTTCCAGTCCCTCGAAGATGGTAACCACAATTGAAGATGGTCAGACACACAGCAAAAAGTAAGATGAACTTTTTCATGCATTCACCATAAAGCTAGAGAACGATATTGATCAATTTATTCTTCACGTAGATCACAGTTCTCACTTTCCGGCCTCCAATGATGTCTTTGATCCTGTCCATACTTAGGGCCTTTTCTTTAAGCTGCTTTTCCTCTGTGTCTCGGTCGGCTTCGAATCTTTCTCTTAACTTCCCGTTAACCTGCACGACGATGGTCACCCTTTCTTCTCTGGCCAACTGAGGATCATACAAGGGCCAGGGGAATCGTGCAAGAACAGTTTTGTGCCCCATTTTCTCCCAGATTTCTTCGCATATATGAGGAGCAAAAGCGGAAAGAAGGAGTACTATTGTTTCGAGAGCCTTTTTTAAAAGACTTTCTCCTTGCTCGCTCTGTCTAAGGTTCTCTCTCTCTGCTTTAATCAGGTTGAAGAACTCCATGATTGTGCTGATGGCTGTGTTCAAGTGATACCTTTTTTCAATATCTTCAGTGACCTTTCTGATTGCTTGGTGCATCTTCACTTTAACCCGGCGAACCAGACCGCTCTCCTCCACAGCCAATGAAGAAATCTCTCTCTCAAAGAGGTCCATGTTCTCCTGAAAAAATGTCCAGAGGCGATTCAAAAACCGGAAACAACCCTCAATCCCTTTTTCATTCCAAGCAAACTCCTTCTCGGGAGGGGAAGCGAAAAGGATGAACAGCCTCAAGGTATCAGCACCATATTCTGCTACCATGTCATCCGGATCCACGACGTTTCCCTTTGACTTGGACATCTTGACCCCATCCTTGGTCACCATTCCCTGGGCAAGGAGGCGGGGAAAGGGCTCATCAATTGTTGTCAGCCCAAAATCTCTGAAAAACTTACAAAAAAATCGTGCATAGATGAGATGGAGAATGGCATGTTCAACTCCTCCTATGTAGAGGTCCACAGGAAGCCAGTAATCCACGGGTTGAGGATCAAAGGGCATCTTTTCTTCCTGGGGGGAACAATAACGAAAATGATACCAAGAAGAATCAAAAAAGGTGTCCATAGTATCCGTTTCCCGGCGGGCATCTTCTCCGCATTCAGGACATCTCGTCTGGACAAAACTTCTTGCAGTCTCTAAGGGGGAACCTTCCTCTCCTTTAAATTCCACCTCTTGAGGGAGGGTAACAGGCAAGTCTTCATAAGGGACCCCAACAATTCCACACGTCTTACAGTAGATAATCGGAATCGGGGTTCCCCAGTATCGTTGGCGTGAAACTCCCCAATCGCGGAGTCGATAGAGCGTGCTTTTTCGTCCAAAACCTTTTTCCTCAGCAAGTTTTATCATTTTTTCTGAGGCCGCATCGGACGGATGTCCGGAAAAAACATCGGAATTTACTACGATCCCTTTTCCCACAAAGGCTTCCTCCAATTTTTTTGAAGGAAATTCTCCTTCAGGGACGATAACGACCTTGATGGGCAGCGAATATTTTCTTGCAAATTCAAAATCTCTCTGGTCATGAGCGGGCACGGCCATGATGGCACCCGTCCCGTATTCCATCAAGACATAATTGGAAACCCAAATTGGAATTTCCTCCTTCGTGAATGGATTAATCGCCTTTTTCCCTGTGTCGATTCCTTCCTTCTCGATCTCCTCTGGATCCCTTCTAAGCCTCTGCTCTTCTATGTTCTTTTCGATCCATTCTGTCAATTCCTCTCTTTGGTTCGAAGCGGCTAACAACTCTTTCGCAAGAGGATGTTCAGGAGACAAGGCCATGAAGGTTGCCCCAAAAATTGTATCGACCCGAGTCGTAAAAATGTCAATGCTTTTATCGGATCCTGCAACAGGGAAGGAAACGTGGCCACCGATGCTCTTTCCGATCCAGTTCTTCTGCATCAGGAGGACATGTTCTGGCCATTTTTGCAACAACCCGTGTCCTGAAAGAAGTTCTTCTGCATAATCTGTTATCCTTAAAAACCATTGTTCCATCTCCTTCTGCTTCACATCTGAATCACAGCGCCAGCACTTCTCTCCTATGACTTGTTCGTTGGCCAAAACGGTTTGGCAAGAGGAACACCAATTGACCCAACTCTTTTTCCGGTAGGCCAAGCCTCGGTCAAACATCTTGAGAAAAATCCATTGGTTCCACTTATAATATTCGGGAAGGCATGTGTTCACTTCCCTTGACCAATCATAGCTGAATCCCAATCTTTTTAGCTGCCTCTTCATACGGGAGATATTATCGAGGGTCCATTTCTGAGGATGGATCCCTTGGGTTATGGCAGCATTCTCCGCTGGCATGCCCAAGGCATCCCAACCAATGGGATGAAGAACATTGAATCCCTTCATCATCATGGTACGGGCGATCACATCTCCAATAGTGTAATTGCGAACCTGACCCATATGGATGCGGCCCGAGGGATAGGGATACATTTCCAAACAATAATACTTTGTCTTAGACGGATCCTCACAATAGGTAAACGTTTCTTTCTCGTCCCAGATCTTTTGCCACTTCTTTTCGATTCGATCAAAGTTGTATTCTTCAGTCATGATGTCCTCTAACTATCCTGCTTTCACCCATTCTGTCTATTTGCCGCCTCTTCTCTCTGAATCCAACATCTTGTATGCTGGGATTCTTTCAGGAGTTTAAGCGGAGGATTAACGGACGCTCAATTTTAAATATTAGATTTCTCCTGTCCAAAAGTCAAGGAACTGTCGCAGGCCCTTCCATTTTCATGACAGTCAATTTATCAAGGGAATAAAGATGCTTCTCAGTCTTCCTCTCCACTTGACAGGAAAGAACCAAATGAAAAAGAATAAGAAACGTACTCAATCAGGTAAAGCTATGGCAATATTGGAAGTAACAGACCTTTGTGCAGGTTATGGAAATGGAAACATCATTCACAACATTACTTTTTCGCTCCATAAAGGAGAATTTCTTTCCATCCTGGGACGAAACGGATCAGGCAAAAGTACACTTATAAAGGCCTTACAAGGTCTTCTGAATGGTTTATCAGGAGAAGTCAAAGTCAATGGAAGAAACCTGTTATCAATGAAGCCGCAAGAAATCGCTAGACATATTGCTTATGTTCCGCAGCTATTTAGTCTTCCCTTCGCATTCACTGTAATGGAAATCATTCTGATGGGACGTTATGTCCATCAAGGGAAATTCACTGGGGCCTCTTCCAGGGATATGAACATCATACGAGATATTATGGATCTGACAGAGGTTTCTTATTTAAGAGAAAAAAAGATCGCTCATCTCAGCGGCGGAGAAAGACAAAGGGTTTTTATCGCTAGAGCTTTGGCTCAAGACACCCCGCTCCTCTTCCTTGATGAGCCAAGTTCTCATCTCGATATCAGTTACCAGATGGATATCTACCATATACTCAAAAGACTTCAGGAAGAAAAAGGGAAAACTATTCTCGCGGCCGAGCACAATATAAACCTTGCTGTTCCTTTCAGCCAGAAACTTCTCTTCCTCAGGGAAGGAAGAATTCATTCTTTGGGGCATCCTCGAGATCTTATCACCAAACAAAACATAAGAGAGGTCTTTCAGGCCGATGTGGATATCAGAGAACACATGCACTCGGGCCTCCCTGAAATCTCCCTCACATTCCAAAAGCCAGAACTCAGATGAACTGGTATAAAGTCTTTGCTTTGCTCTTGACACTCCTGCAGTTAACTGCTATTGCTGGCGGCCAAGAAAGAATCATTACCGATGATCTAGGTTATCCTCATGTATTGAAGAATCCTCCTCAAAGAATCGTTTCCTTAGCCCCCAATATCACCGAAATACTTTTTGCCCTCGGTCTGGAGAAAAAAATTGTAGGAGTCACACGCTACTGTGATTATCCCCAGCAAGCTCAGAAAAAGGAAAGAATAGGAGGGATGGTCGATCCTGACCTTGAAAAAGTTATTTCCCTTCAGCCAGATCTCGTCATAGCCTTCAGAGGAAATCCTTTGAGGCTTATTCGGCGTTTAAAGGAACTCCAGCTTTCAGTCTTTGTCTTAGAACAAGGAACAAGTCTAGAGTCCGTGTTCTCTCTCATTGAGAAGATAGGACTGATCACCTACAAAGAAAAGCGTGCTATATCTCTTGTCGATGATCTGAATACTGATTACAAAAGAGTCCTCAAACTTCTAACCTCCGTTAAGCATGTTCCCAAAGTCTATATCAATATACACGGAAAAGGCCTCTGGACCTGTGGCAGAGATAGTTTCCTGAACGACCTTGTCAAAAAAGCTAAAGGATTAAACATCGCGGGCGAAATGCCAAGATCTTGGCTCGCTTATAACTTGGAAGAGATCATACACCAGAATCCTGAATATATCATTGTCATCACCCAGTCGCAGAAAGATTTTGCTGAGATCAAAGAATGGTTTGTTCAAGAGGCCCATCTCGAGAGCACCCAAGCTGTTAGGGAAGAAAACATCCATTATCTCGATGAGGATTTGATCACACGACCGGGTCCTCGAATTTTTAGGGCCTTCGAACAGCTCTCCCGTATTCTTCATCCAACTCTCTTCGGGAATCTACGATGAAAGCTCATAAAAAAAGGCTGCGACTCCTTTCCGTTCTCTTTCTTTTTCTAGTGGTTGGATTTTATCTCTCAATGACGAAAGGATCGGTTGAAACAAGTTTTGCCAATCTTCTGGATTTCCTGATCCACTCGGATCAAACCCATGCCAAGATCTTCATCCAACTGCGACTTTCCCGCGCCCTCTTGGCCTTCCTGGTCGGAGCAAGCCTCTCCCTTTCTGGAGCGATCCTGCAGGGTTACTTTCAAAATCCTATGGCAGGGCCGTTCGTAGTCGGCGTTTCTTCAGGATCTTCCTTTGGCGCAGTCCTGGCATTGTTCCTGGGCCTCAACTTCAGCCTTTTCGGATTCTCGCTGCAGAGTGTTTTTGCCTTTGCATCGGGATTAGCTATCGTCTCTTTGGTTTATCTTCTCTCACAGAAAAAAGGAATCTTCAAGGTAGAAACCCTGCTCCTGACAGGAATCGCGGCAGGAGCCCTGGCTTCTTCCTTGACATCATTTCTCATCTTTTTTAAATCAGAGTCCTTCGAACAGGCAGTTTTTTGGCTCTTGGGAAGTTTTCAGCTTGCTGAGTGGACTCAAATACGAGTCGTTTTTCTCTACCTGATCTTCAGTTTTTTCCTCTCCCAATGGTATGCCAAGGATATGAATCTTCTTATCCTGGGAGATGAAACCGCGCAGTCCCTCGGATGCCCAGTAAGCCGTGTCCGGAAAATTTTTCTGGCTGTCTCCACACTTCTGGCAGCATCTTCCGTATCGGTTAGTGGAATCATCGGATTTGTGGGGTTGATCGTCCCTCACTGGACTAGAATGCTCATTGGCCCAGATCACAGATATTTATTTGCTTATTCATCCCTCACGGGTGGCATTTTCCTGATGTATTGTGACCTCCTTGCAAGAACCTTCCTCCCTGGCTCAGAACTGCCGATTGGTATCATCACTGCCATCGTGGGGGCTCCCTTCTTCATCTACCTCCTCAACCAGCAGAAATAAACTCAATGCCGCGATACAGGATTTGCTCTATCCTAAAAAATAGAAAAGAAGTCGATGAGAAGTCAACGGAAGCGAAACATATTGTTTTCACCATGTCGATGAATTGCTAAAATAAGAAAAATGCGTTTTTTTTTCGTCAAAGATTACCGAGGAAAATACAGATATTTCTCTACCGAGCCTTTCACCAACATTCAGGTCAAATTTTCCCGCTGGAAAAAAATTTGGGATAAGGCCCGTGAGAAACTCATGCTTCTGCCTCAGAGAATCCTGGTACAGGAGCAGGCATTTGAACAGGTCCTCCACTCAAAGAACAAAAGTCTTGAGATCTTATTTTCTGGATCTTGTGATGAACAAAAAATAAAGCATCGTTTCTTCTTCTTCCTTCAGCGTCAGCGGACAAAACACACATTTATCCTCATAGGAGAGGCCTTTCTCCTTCCCATTAGCGGACTGGCAGCATTGCTTCCTGGGCCCAATGTCTTCTTTGGAGTCCTCGCTCTCCTGATGATCACCCATTGGCAGGCGCTTCGAGGCATCAACCGTCTGCTAAAAAAAGACTACAACTTTAATTCTTCACCTTCACTAAAGGACTGGGAACAGGTTGTTGAGTCTAAAAGAGAAGAGGACTTTTTCCCCATTCTCGAAAGAATTGCTGAGGAGTACAGCTTTAAAAACATCCAAAAAATCCTCTGGAAGTAGAACAAGGACGCCACTCTGTATCATTTGACAAAAACGGGTTTTTATTTTATTTATGTATTGCAATGCCGTTAACCCTTAACCAGTTTTTGTTCCTTGTTCTCACGATTGCTGCCGTTGTCGCGGTTACTTTTCTTGTAATCTTTTTGATCCAGCTCCGCAAGACAGCACGAGAGGCAGAATTGACTCTCATCGAGACAAAAGCACTCGTCGAGAGCTTGAAAGAAACCAGTCTGCGTGCACAGGCAAAGATCGATGATGTGGGTGAATTGATCGAAGCCTCAAAAAAAACTGCTGTCGGTATTTCTGAGGCCGCTTGGTTCTTGGGCACAAGGATCTTGAGACCTTCATCCAAATACTGGCCTTTTCTTTTCCCTTTGATTCGTCTGGGTTGGCGGAAATTCAAAAAACGCAAGGAGGAAAAAAATGTCAGATAAAACATCTGGTGCTTTGGAAGTCACGCTATCATTCCTGCTGGGAACAGCCACTGGCTTTATCTTAGGAATTTTATTTGCTCCAGCAAGTGGAGAGGAAACGAGAAAAAAAATCCAAGAGAGAGCGGTAGAGACAGGAGAAAAAGCAAAGGAAGGTTATGAAAAAATATCCAAAGAGGCTGAGAAGGGGATAAAAGTTGTCAGGGAAAAAACCACCGAGGGCATAGATACTATAAAGGAGTTCGTCGAGAAAAAAAAGCAAGAACTTGCTAGAAAGCCCCGAGAAATGGAAAAAGAGGAAACAGAAGAAGGCAAGTAATTATTAAATAAGCACACGTCTCTATCGTTTTAAGAGGACGTTTCTGCACTCAATTCACAAATGGGCGAAGAAAATGTCTGAAACAACAATCACAGAGGTCAAAGCCAAAGAAATACTGGATTCAAGAGGAAATCCAACGGTCAGAACTTGGATATCCCTCGCTTCAGGGACTGAAGGAAAAAGCTCCGTTCCCTCTGGGGCCTCAACAGGCAAGCATGAGGCATTGGAGTTGAGGGATGGTGATGCAAATAGGTATTTAGGAAAGGGCGTTCGAAAAGCAGTCTCCCATGTAGTAGACAGGATCGCTCCCGAAATAATCGGTTCAGATGCTCTTGCGCAAGCGGAGATCGATAGACAACTCATCCTTCTGGACGGCACGCCTAACAAGAGCAAGTTAGGAGCTAATGCCATTCTTTCTGTATCTATGGGTATCGCCCAGGCCGCTGCCCATGCTATGAGTATGCCCCTGTATGCCTATTTGGGAAAAAAAGAGGAATACACCCTGCCTGTGCCTCTTATCAACATCCTCAACGGGGGCTCCCATGCCGATAATAATGTGGATATCCAGGAGTTTATGATCGTCCCTTCAGGCGCCTCGAGTTACACCGAATCCATCAGAATCGGGGCAGAGATTTTTCATCATTTGAAGTCTGCTCTCAAAAGCAGAGGATACAGTACCGCTGTCGGAGATGAGGGAGGATTTGCCCCCAACCTTAAATCAAACGAGGAGGCGTTGGATCTTATCCTCGGAAGCATCCAGAAGGCAGGATATATCCCTGGCAAAGATGTGTTTTTAGCCCTGGATGTCGCTGCTTCAGAGTTTTATATGGATGGAAAATATGTCTTTAAAAAATCGGATGGGTCACAAAAATCCGTTGATCAGATGATTGCCTTCTATAAAAATCTTGTCGATAGATATCCCATAATCAGCATTGAAGACGGATTCGACGAAGACGACTGGGAAGGCTGGAAAATTCTTACGGATGAACTGGGCAAGAAAATCCAGATCGTAGGAGACGATATCTTTGTCACTAACATGGACAGGTTCAAGAAAGGCGTGGAAAACGGAATTGGAAATTCCATTCTGATTAAGCTCAACCAAATTGGAACGCTGACTGAAACGATGAACACCATAAAATTTGCCCAAGAGAATGGATATACAGCAGTCATTTCTCATCGTTCAGGGGAAACTGAAGATACCTTCATCGCTGACTTAAGCGTTGCATGTGATGCAGGGCAGATCAAAACGGGTTCCCTTTCGCGAAGTGAGAGGGTCGCGAAATACAACAGGCTCATGGAAATAGAGGATGAGTTGGGCACAAGAGGGCACTATGCAGGAATACAACCCTATTCAAGATTTACCAGCCAGGCATAACTTTTTATATCCTCAGCAATGCCATGAATAAGGAGAGAAAAGGAAAGTTCCACACATCCTCTCAAATCGAGGTCAAAAGCGTTTATACAGAAAAAGATCTCCTCGATTCCTCTCCTCCAAAATCCCAAAGCCTGCCAGGTGAGTTCCCGTTCACCAGAGGTATTTATCCAAACATGTACCGTGGAAAATTGTGGACCATACGTCAATATGCAGGCTTTGCGACCGCCGAAGAATCCAATCAGAGGTATCGCTTCCTCCTTTCACAGGGTCAGACAGGCTTGAGTGTGGCATTCGACCTACCGACTCAGATCGGACTTGACTCCGATAATCCCCTTGCAAAAGGAGAAGTGGGCAAGGTTGGAGTGGCTATCGACACGCTGAAAGATATGGAAATTCTCTTTGCCGATATTCCTCTAGAAAAAGTCAGTGTATCTATGACCATAAATTCCACAGCCATCATCATTCTCGCTATGTACCTGGCATTGGCCGAAGCCAGAAGGATTCCTTGGGATAGACTCAAAGGAACCATCCAAAATGACATACTGAAGGAATACATAGCCCGAGGAACATATATCTATCCTCCTGGGCCTTCTTTGAAAATCATAACGGATATCCTGGCCTTTTGCCATGAAAATGTCCCTCACTGGAATACGATGAGCATAAGCGGTTACCATATTCGCGAAGCTGGCGCTACAGCTGTCCAAGAGCTTGCCTTTACCTTTGCCAATGCTATCGAGTACCTCAAGGCTGCTGCTGAAGCAGGCCTTGATATCGACAGAGTCGCACCTCATCTTTCCTTTTTTCTCGCCTCCCATAACAATTTTTTCGAAGAAATCGCAAAGTTTCGCGCTGCCCGTCGAATTTGGGCCAACATCGTTAAAAATACCTTTGGAGGAAAAATTCCTCATTCCTGGAAATTCAGGTTCCATACCCAAACAAGTGGAGTAACCCTTGTGGCTCAAGAACCAGAAAACAATGTGGTCAGGGTAGCTCTTCAAGCATTATCCGCCGTGCTCGGCGGCACCCAGTCCTTGCATACCAATTCCAGGGACGAAGCCCTCGCTTTACCCAGCGAAAAATCCGCCCAGATTGCCCTTCGCACACAGCAGATCATTGCCTTTGAGAGCGGTGTGACAGATTGTGTAGATCCCCTAGGTGGGTCCTATTTTGTAGAGAATTTGACTGACCAAATCGAAGAAAAAGTCCAGGAATACCTGAAGAAAATCGAAAGACTGGGAGGAATGCGGAGAGCGATCGAAACAGGCTATGTACAAAGAGAGATCCAAGAGAGCGCATACCACACCCAGAAACAGATTGAAAATAAAGAACAGATCGTTGTTGCGCTCAACGAATTTGTACACGAGACAGAAGCGGTTCATTTCAACCTCTATTATCCACCGGAAGAGGTCGAAAAAAACCAGCTGAGCCGGCTGAGGCACGTCAAGGAAGAACGATCGAAAAAAAGAGTTGAACATCGACTAAAGCTTCTGAGGGAGGCCGCTTTGGAGGAGAAGAATCTTCTTCCTGCTGTTTTAGGTGCTGTAAAAGATCTGACTACTCTCGAAGAAATCGCCTCTGTCCTTAGAGATGTGTATGGGACATTTCAAGAAAATATACACCTATAGCAATAAAAGACCATGAGCAGAGAGTCCAGGAGCCGCATATTCTCCCTCTTCATCCTCACTCTCTTTGTCTTTCTCACTGGAAGGGCTATGGATCAAAAGACAGCTCTCCTCATAGACAAAGAAATCAGGAAACATGAGGCTGAAATCATTAAAATCAGAAGATTCCTCCATATGAATCCAGAACCAAGCAATCAAGAATTCGAAACAGCAAACCTCATCGCATCTAAGCTTCTTTCTCTGGGGCTGGAGGTGAAAACAGGGATAGCGAAAACAGGGGTGACAGGTCTGTTGAGAGGAGAGATGCAAGGCCTGACCATCGGCCTCAGAGCAGATATGGATGCACTTCCTATCCAGGAATTATCCAGTGTCCCTTTTAAATCATTGAATCCTGGAGTCATGCATGCTTGCGGCCATGATATCCACATGTCCATCGCACTGGGCACAGCCATGGTTATGAGCGCTTTAAAAGATAAGATCAACGGGAATATCAAGTTCATCTTTCAGCCCGCAGAAGAAGGCGCTCCTTCGGAAGAGGAAGGAGGAGCCAAGAGAATGATTCAGGAAAGAGTCCTCGAGGCTCCTTCAGTCGGGGCTATTTTTGGTCTTCACGTTTGGCCAGAAGACTTGGGACAGGTTCTTTTCTCTTCGGGTCCAATCATGGCGAGTTCAGACTGGTTTCAGATTACAATCCGAGGAAAAAGTTCTCACGGTGCAAGGCCTCATGAGGGAATTGATGCTATCGCCCTTGCCTCTCAGGTCGTAGTCAGTCTTCAATCCATCGTAAGCCGAGCCGTGGACCCTACCGACCCAGTTGTAGTGACAATCGGGAAAATCCAAGGGGGCACAAAAGCCAACATCATAGCCGAGACAGTTGTGATCGAGGGTACAATCCGGACTCTGAGTGAAACAAACAGACAAAGAATGCCTCGATTGATCGAAGATCTGGTACATGGCATCACCGACTCGTTTAACGCGAACTATGTCTTCGAATACCAAAAAGGTGCTCCTCCTTTATACAATCACCCAGACCTGGCTTCGATTCTTGTCCCAACGCTTACTCGTGTACTTGGCGAGAGGAATGTCCAACAGCTCAAGCCTCAAATGGTAGCTGAAGATTTTTCTTACTTTTGTCAAAAAATCCCAGGATTTTATCTATTACTCGGAGTAAAAGATCCTGAAATTCCCGCTTTGGCTCCGTTGCACAGCCCGTTTTTCAATCCCGATGAAAGGAGTATTCCCCTAGGAATCAAAATCATATGTCACCTTCTCATTGATTGTTTTGAACACCAGAGACATATAGGTCAACCACCTCGTTAATATCTATGTCATGACTTTCCCCTTCCTCTTTTTAGCCTCAAGTTTAGCATCTGGTATCTTTATTTCCTCTCTCTTTCCCTCCCCTTTCTATATCTTGATTATAGCTTTTCTTTTTTTCTTGATCAGTTCATGGATTTCTTTTTCTGTCCTGGAAAAAACACAAGCCTCCTTTGTCTGCATCCTTTTAACGACCTTCTTTTTGGGCTCTGCTCTGTATACCTACCACAACAATATGTATGAAAAAAATTCTCTCCACACATTCTCATCAGAAGACTATCTCGAATTCTATGGCCATCTATACAAATCCCCTTCACGAGGTCAAAGGAAAGATTATCTTTATCTAAAAATTGAAAAAATCATTGATCAGGAACAAGAGATAAAAATACAGGGCCGCTTAAGAGTCACCGTCCCTCATTCAGAAGTATCTCCTCTGTCATCAGATCTGTACAATCTTGATAAGGTCAGGATATCTGCCCGGCTATCTCCATCCGAGCGGTACAGGAATTTTAATGTACCTCCGATGGATATGTATCTCAAAAATCAAAATATCCATAAAACAGGTTACACAAAAAGTCCTCTTCTGGTTGATAGATTGAGCAGCGGAAAAAAACATTCTCCTTTCCGAATCATATCCCTCCTCCGACGAAAGTTACAATTGGGCATCGAAAGACATTTTTCCAATACTCAGAATCAAATCCTCTCCCCCCAAGGAGCGGTCGTTGAGGCTCTGCTCTTAGGAGAGCGAGGACGGATGAATCCTGAATATTCTCAATCCCTTCAACATGCGGGAATCTACCATCTTTTTGCTATATCTGGAGCCCATATCGCCATCATTTCCTTTCTCATTTTTTCCTTCCTCAAGCTCCTCAGGTTCCCAAACCGATTGAACTACTCCTGCCTGATCCTATTCTTGATATTTTTCGCATTCTTGGTCGAGGGGAGACCTTCGGTTTTGAGGGCAACAATCATGGCCACAGCCTTTCTTGTCGGAAAATTAATCTGGCGAAATGTTAACCTCTTGAATACTCTTTCTATCAGTGCATTCATTCTTCTTTTCCTCAATCCCTTCAATCTTTTCAGCATTGGATTCCAGCTGACATTCATGGCAACCTTATCCATCATCCTTTTTTTTCCAAAAATCGTCAAATTCCTTCCCCGGCTTCCATTGAGAATAAGTGAAATCTTTGCCCTGAGTCTCACTGCCCAGCTTGGAGTCCTTCCTTTGATTGCTCTGGCCTTCAACCGAGTGACTTTTTCCTCTTTGCTTCTAAATTTTGCAGCCATTCCTCTTGTTGGCCTGATCATGGCTTTCGGTTATATCTTTCTGATCTTTTCCATTACATTTTCGTTTATTGCCGACATTCTCTCTCGACTCATCTACATGCTTGTCGATACCTTGATGGCTATCTCCAATATTTTCGACCCATTCCCATCCTTATCTTACAGAATACCATCACCTCCTCTCTTCGTTCTTCTAGGGTATTACCTTTTTCTTGCAATCCTTCTTGTCCAGACAAAAAAAATAAAGCAGAAACTCATCTCAATATCCGCTTTTACCCTGTTCTTCGCACTATTAGTGACCTATCCCTTTCCCTCTCATTCCAGAGCTCTCAAACTGACGTTCATTGACGTAGGTCAAGGAGACTCCATTCTGGTCGAATTCCCAGGAAGCAACAAAATGCTGGTCGATGGGGGAGGGATCCCAGAAGAGACATTTGATATAGGAGAAAGGATTGTCTCTCCCTTTCTGTGGAGAAAGGGCATAAAAAAAATTGATTACCTTGTCTTGACACATGCACATCCAGACCATATGAATGGCTTGAAAGCAGTGGCGAGAAACTTCAAAATCAAAGAATTTTGGGAAGCCTTCAGCCCCCAGGAAAATGAATCTTATGCCGAGTTTAAGAGTTTGATACCCCGTAATGCTATCTGCGTGAGAAGGTTCCGGGGACAAGAAAAAAAGATCGATGACGTAAAAATTGAAGTCCTTAATCCAAAGCAGGTGGATCCTAATGTTTTAAAGGTTCATAACGATCATTCTATTGTGATCAGGATCGTATACGGTCAAACAGCCTTTCTTCTCACCGGCGACATCGGCGCATCGATCGAGGATGAGCTGGAAAGAGCTCCTATAGCACTTGAGAGTCAGGTGTTGAAATCTCCTCATCATGGAAGTGATTCTTCAAGTTCGGAGAATTTCCTGAAAGCTGTTGCTCCGCAAATCGTGGTCATCTCCGTTGGAAGAGGAAATATTTATAACCTTCCAGACCAAGATGTCCTTGCCAGGTACGAGCAAAATGAGGCAAGAATCTATCGTACTGACCGAGTCGGCGCCGTTGAGATTTCCTCTGACGGAAAGGAAATCTTTATCCGTACAGCAACAGAATCTCGCTGATTTTTCGCTCTCTTCTGAATGCGTGCGACTAAATAATCGAGGAAGCTTGCGATCGGGACTTCTAACCTTATTTAGCCTGGATTATTCACGTGTCAAGGAATTAGGTTAGATAGGTTGCTGCAGCGGCAAGGGAGTGATCTATGAAGCCGTCGTTGCGAGGAGTGAAACGACGTGGAAATTTTGCGTGGCTGACGTGATCAATCGAGATGGCTATGCTGCACTCGCGATAACAATTACAACGAAGCCGATAGGATAAGATTGACAAGTGCTCAAGCAATTCTTATGATTAAAAGTGAAAAGTGAGCGTAAGAAGAACATTAATCCCAATCCTCCTTTTACTCACCTGCACTTTCCTTCTATCCGCTCAAAGTCTGGTTGATGTGGCTAAAAAAGAAAAGGAGAGGCGCGCAAAGTTAAAAGGAAAAAAGAGCATCGTCATCACCAATAGCATCCTCAAAAAGAAGAAAATAGAGCCAGCCATTTCCGTCCGAATCCTAGAATCACCAATCAAAGAGATTCCATCTGTATCGCGGATTCCAGACAAACGCTCCCTGGATAATGTCTCAAACCAGGCTCCGTCCGAAAAAGACCAAACATCCTTCTATGATGTCAAAGATCTGGAAAAAAAATGGGAGGAGGCGAACGAATATGTGGCTCTCCTCACGCTAAAAATGAATGCTCTATGGCAGGAATTCTACAGTATGGATGATATGACCCCAAGAGACCACATCCAACGTCAGATCAGCGAAACATACCTCAAATTACAAAAAGCGCAGATAGATGCCGAACAAGCAAAAAAAGACATGGAAGAGGCACACAGGAAAAGCAGAAAAAATTAATCAACGAAAATAGATAAAAGAAATCTGAAGCCCCAATTCTCTTTCATCCTTGGAATTGGGAATCACCTCCGCCGGAACGAATATTTTATCCGTCGCGATAGACAAAAAGAACTCTTCGTTCTCTCCCAACATTTCTTTTTTTATGGTATAGGTCTTTTCGAAATAACTTTCTTCAGGAATGAACTCGTCTAGAATTCTGTCATTAATCATGAAAATGACTTTTTGATCTTTAAGTGCTTCAAGATTTAATCCACCTTTTATCACCAAAAGCGCATCTCTTTTTGGATTATCAACGATACAACGAGCCTCTTGAGCTGTCCAACGCCATCGTTCCAAATAGGCATTTGGATCAATTTCCAGGTCGTACCATCCATCTTCATAAATAATCTCAGGTGTATCCAAAGGAGGAGGATAAACTTCCAGTTTTTTTTCCATAATTTCCTGCTTTGATTTATTCGTTCTATCGTATGGAGAGAAAAAACCAACGGATAGTCTTAACGTCTCTTTACCTTTGAATTCAGGATCAAATTCATCTATAAACCCAGGAATAAATATTCTCCTCGAATAGGTGTATTCTTGGCTAGGCTCCCAATCAGGAATAGGAACAACTGGAATATGATCATCCTGAAAGAGAAGATTATTTTTATGCCAAAAATGAACAAACACATTCGTTTCTTGACCAATCTCCTGGAATAGGGTATCCGTCCGCCACATGTATGTCATGTCAGTGATGAGATAATCCGAAAGTTTTTCTTCGGAAAACGTCACTTCAAGGGAGACTCCCTGAACTTGGCTTTTCTTTTTACAGGGGGAAGAGATTAAGGCTAATGCCAGAATTAAAATGATAGTCGCTGTTTTTCTCCGCATTTCCATCCTCCTATCTCGGAAAACCAACCAGTATTATAAAAAATCGGCATATAGAAGTAAAGACGTCGAACTACAGTGTAAGCGTCTCTTCCGTAATAACAATTCTGAAGAGTGTTTCATACAAAATCATAGGAGCTTCTTTCAACGAGCACCCATTATATTTTCCAATCTTCTGATAGCGCTTTCACGAACCGGACTGGAGGTTGAATTTTATCGTCTTGCCCGGCAACATATGGGGGATATTGTTCTCATTCAATAGTCTGTTCAAACTGGGGATACCTTCTTCTATGATCTTATTGATCCTCTGGATCAAACCGCTCAACTCTTGTTTCTTCTCTTTTATCTGCTGAAGCTGGCGATCGGTTGGAGCAGCCGTGTAGCCACCTATTGCTTCACCGAGCATAAAGAGTCCTCCTTGAACAGAAAAACGCCTCCCACGAAATCCCAGCTCAGGATCGCCTGTCAGATTGATTTTTATCTCTTTCAGCTCTTGGCTCGTCGCCTCCATTTGTTGTGAGATAACCTCAGGTACAGAAGGGATTTTTTTCAAAGTCTTCTGGACTTTGTCCAATTCTTTGTCTAAACTTTCGACAGTGCGACTTGCCGCAGAAATGTATGGATAGAGGTTGTGCAGTTCGAGAAGAGCATCGTGTTGAGCCTTCCTGTCTTGGAAAGAAATCTCGATTCTAGGATCCTCCTCCACCTTCAAAGTCTTGGTTATCTCCTCTTCGCTTACCTTTAAAATGACGTTGTATTCATCAGGAAGCACTAGCGGTCCACGGGCACTCCTTCGTCCCATCTCAGGGATATCAGGTGCACCATACCTCAGATCCCAAATGATCCGGTTGATTCCCAGGTCCTTCGGTCCTTTGAATTCTTTCACCTTCAGGCCATCTTTGCTGGTGATGGTGAACTGAGGCGACCTCTTTGGTGCCTCTTTTAGGTAGTAGCTGATCAAAGCTCCATAAGGCGGATTGGGTGCGATAAAAATTTTATGGCCTGTGCTTCCTTTGTGATAGAAGAGTCGAATCTGTGTAGCGTCTGGAATATCAAACAAATAGCTGGGTGATTTCAAGACTTCATCGGTCATCTGCTCTAGTGGTGTGATATCGTCCAATACCCAGATGCTTCGTCCATGAGTGCCCAAAATCAGGTCATTGTCTCGGGGATGTATGGCAATGTCGTCCACAGGAACAATCGGGAGATTGCTCTTTATTTTTATCCATTTCTTTCCACGGTCAATCGAGAAGTATGCTCCTCTCTCTGTTCCTACAAACAAAAGGTCAGGATTCCGAGGATGCTCTCTGATGACGTTGACAATGCTTCCCTCAGGGATACCGCTTGAGATGTCTTTCCAATTTTCTCCATAATCTGTGGTCATAAAGACATAAGCCCTAAAATCATTGTTTCGATGACCGTCCAATGTGACATAAGCCATGCCATCTCCGAATCCGGAAGCGATTACGCGTGTAATATAGGTGTATTTCGGTACTCCAGGCAGTTTGTCCGTTACATTCTTCCAAGCCATTCCGCCATCTTGTGATACCTGCAGATTCCCATCGTCCGTCCCTACATACAAAAGGCCCGGCTTTCTTGGAGACTCAGATATGGTGGTGATATCTCCAAAATAAGCAATCCCGTCATGTTTGGAGAGTGTATTCTTATCCAGAAGAACACCCATCAGTTCCATTTTTTCTCTGTCCTCTTGCTTGGTTAAATCATTCGTAGCTTTCCATGTATCCCCTCTATCATGGGATATAAAAAGTTTATTCCCTCCATAATAGATGGTCTTCGGATCATGGGGTGAAATGAGGATGGGACTGTTCCAATTGAATCTATACGTTTCTTTCGGATCATCCGGTTCAGGTCTGATGGATTTGCGTTCTCCTGTTTTAAGATTCAAACGGAAAAGATAGCCGTTCTGAGACTCCGCATAGATGGTGTTGTGATCCGCAGGATCGACCTGAGTGTAAAAGCCATCTCCCCCTCCGATCCGGAACCACTCGTCATTGGAAATCCCCTGCAAATAATAGGTCTCGCTCGGCCCTCCCCAGCTTCCATTATCCTGCAACCCCCCATAGATATTGTAGGGACGCTCCATGTCAAAGCCTATCTCATAAAACTGTCCGAGAGGAAGAGAGTTGACAAAATCCCAGGTCTTCCCTCTATCATAAGAAAAATAGATGCCTCCATCTGATCCAACGATCATATGTCCAGAATCTTTTGGATTGATCCACATCGCATGGTGATCACCGTGGATACGTGTCACAACCCCGGTGTTGAAATGCTTTCCCCCGTCATCAGAGAAATACATCCGTGCACCCAAAACCCAGATTCTTTGATCATTGTTGGGATCGATTCGGATATTGCTGTAATACATAGGCCGTGGATTGGTGGAAGACATTCTCTTCCAAGAAAAACCCTTATCTTCGGAACGAAATACCCCTCCTTGCTTGTGTTCCACGATGGCATATACAATATTCGGATCTTTCCTGTAAATATCAATGCCGATGCGTCCTGTGTTTCCATCTGGAAGGCCTTTGGTTAATCGAATCCAGGTTTCACCGCCGTCGGTCGTTTTGTAAAGTCCGCTCCCGGATCCCCCGCCATTAAATCCCCAGCCCCGACGTCTCCTCTGATAGGCCGCCGCATAGAGGGTATCAGGATTCTGGGGATCTAGGGCAACATCTACAAAACCCGTGTTTTCATCGATAAATTTTGAATTTGTCCAGGTCTTTCCACCATCCGTAGTTTTGAAGAGTCCCCTTTCCGCATTCGGTCCCCAGAGATGACCTAAGGCTGCAACATAGACGACATCAGGATTTGCGGGATGGATAACAATGCGACCGATATGATGAGTATCGCGGAGTCCCATATTCTTCCAGGTTTTTCCGCCATCCGAAGATTTGTAGACACCATTCCCCCAAGAAGAGCTCTGGCGGTTATTCGGCTCTCCAGTTCCAACCCATACCACATCTGGATTAGATGGAGCTACTGTGACATCACCGATAGAGCTTGTCTCCTGATCGTCAAAAATCGGTTCCCAGGTAACGCCATTGTTTATGGTTTTCCACAATCCTCCTGACGCTGTTCCTGCATAGATGATCACGGGGTTGGTTTCTACAACGGCAAAGTCATCGATGCGTCCACCCATGTTGGCTGGACCAATAGATCTGAATTTCAATCCTTCGAGAACAGATCCATCCAGTTTAACTCCACTTTCTTCACTTTTTGCGCTCACAAAAAAACAGAGAATAAAGCACACACTCAAAAATAAAAGAGACCTCAACACTGTTTTTCTTTTCATGTTTCCCCTCCATTCGTTTAAGGAATCATCATTCAAGTCAGCAGTAAATTTGCTCATTTAAAAAAAAGTAAATTATCACACTTACCCATTTCAAGTCAAAAAAAGTGTGTCGGAAGCACTACTCAAGAGATGGCTCTTTAGCAGTCAGGAAAGCCGATATGTCAGCCTGTAGATATTCCCCCTCAACCTTTGTTCTCATCGCGAAAATAATGAAGTGCTATCAACCTTTTAGATCGTTCCTTTGGTTCATGGCGTCCGCTCTCTTCCGACCAGCTTGTTTTTTTTCGTTGTTTGACCGCTGTTGGTACTATCATGGAAATGGAGCTGCTCACATGGGTGTCTTGAAACAGAGCACAAGATGGTGTATAGTCCTCAAGGGATGCATCGGGTTTTGCCCCTTCTTTCTTTTGCTCATCAGGTTGGATGTCGGATTAACAACCTCCTCTACGACTTAGGAATGCGCAAGTCACACAGAGCATCTCTTCCTATCATCAGCGTGGGAAACATTGCCTTCGGCGGCTCGGAAAAAACTCCCCTTGTCATGAATCTTCTCTCCTTTTGTCTGAAAAACGAAATCAAACCAGCATTGATTACACGAGGCTACAAAGGGACATGGGAAAAGAAAGGCGGTACCCTCTCCAACGGGAGACAAGTATACGCATCTTGGAGAGATGCAGGGGATGAGCCTTTTATGGTCTCTCAAAGGTTTCCACAAGTCGCTATATACGTTGGACGGAATCGCTTGATCTCGTGCGAGAGGGCTTTTCAAGAACACTTTCAGGTGGCTATTCTGGATGATGGATTCCAACACAGAAGGCTGCAGAGAAATCTGGACATTGTCTTGTACACTCCAGCTGAAAAAACAGTTCTCAGGGAATCCTTCTCATCTCTAAAGAGAGCCGACATTATCCTGGTAAAGCAAAAGGATGACACCCGGATAAAACAGAAAATGAAAGAAAATTTCCCCCGGGCAAGAATCTATGCCTATAAGGTAAAAAACCAGGGATTTTACTCCTCGAAGGAAAGGGGCTCTATTCCTGTTGAACACCTTGAACACAAAAGCCTGCTTGCTCTCTCAGGAATAGCCCGCCCAAAAAGATTCCTTTCTCTTCTTGAAAAAGAGGGCTTGATTCCTGCATCTGTTCTCCACTTCCCCGATCACCATGCCTATCCTCCTTCCTCGATAAAAAAAATATCTCGGGAAATCCAAAGGATTGGGGCTGAGGCCGTCTTAACCACGGAAAAGGACTACTTCAAACTCAAAGACCTACAAAAAGAGCAAAACATTCCCATTTTCTACAACAGGATCGAGCTGGAGATCGATAAGGAATTTTATCCAGAAATTTACCTTTTATTGAAAAGCAGCTGAGATTTTATATGGTCAAACTGAAAGATTCGGTTGAATACGCCATTTTTAGAATCTTAAAATTCCCTCTCCTTTTTCTTCCGAGGAAAATAGGTCTCGTTGTTGGTACACTGTTCGGATGTCTGGTCTACTGCGTCGACAAAAAACACCGTCAGATCGCCTTTTCCAACCTGAATATAGCTCTCGGTACGCAGCTTTCCTCCCTTGAGATTAAAAGGATCGCTAAATCCTCTTTTAAACACTTTGGACGGACTTTGGTGGATATTCTCAAAATTCGCAGATTGAGCCCGGATGAAATCAACAGACTTATGATCGTTGAGGGTGAAGAGCACTTGAGGAAGTCTCTTCGCCTGGAACAAGGAGCTTTACTTTTCTCTGCCCATTTTGGCAACTGGGAGATAGTCTCTGCTTTTCTCTCCCAGAAAGGAAAGCTCAATGTTATCGCCCGATACCTAGATAACAAATCGCTCGAAGAAGAACTCTCAGGGATAAGAAGAGGATTCGGAGCAACGGTCATCTACAAACATCAGGCTGCAAGATCAATCCTGCGCGCTCTCCGAGCAAACGAAATGGTTGCCGTGTTGATCGATCAAAACGTCATCCGCAGTCAAGCTGTCTTTGTGGATTTTTTCGGAAAACCAGCAGCCACCACACCCAGCCTGGCCGCATTCTACCTCAAGACTCGAGCTCCACTGATTCCTGTCTTCTGCTTCCCGGCCTCCCATCGAAAATACCATCTGCAGATTCATGAGCCCCTAGAAATCGCGCTCACTGGTGAGGAGAAAACAGATGTGTTGAAAATCACGCAATTATGCACTAAGATTATACAGGCTCAAATAGAGAAATACCCAGAATTCTGGTTCTGGTTTCACAACAGATGGAAAACAAGACCAGAGGAAGATAAAGGAAGCTTCAAAGAAGAAACATGAGGGCAAACAAGCGGTCTTCTGATGCTTTGCGTCCGATAACCATCACACCAGATTTTCTCGAATTCGCCGACGGGTCCGCCCTAATCGAAATCGGAAAGACCAAGGTCGCAGCAGCTGCCACTGTTGAAGAAAAAGTCCCCCCCTTTCTCAAGGGAAATGGAACCGGCTGGATAACTGCAGAATATGCCATGCTTCCCTGCTCAACCGAAAAAAGAACTCTCCGCGAACGGAGCCCAGGCCGCATCTCGGGTCGCACTCAGGAGATTCAGCGTCTCATCGGACGGGCCCTCAGAGTAGTTACAGATCTTAACATCCTCGGAGAGAGGACAATCACCATAGACTGCGACGTCATTCAAGCTGATGGAGGCACGAGAACGGCCTCCATCACAGTAGGATGTGTAGCCCTGGCTATTGCCCTGAAAAACATGATGGATGAGGAAATTATAGACCAAATGCCCCTTAAAAATCTGGTTAGTGCTGTGAGCGTGGGAATCGTTGACGGGAATACTCTTCTCGACCTTGACTATCTGGAAGATTCTATGGCTGAGGTCGATATGAATGTCGTCAAAACCGATACCGGGAAAATCGTCGAAATACAGGCAACTGCGGAAAAAACACCTTTCAGCAAGAGGGACCTCACATCCTTGCTGAATTTGGCCGATAAAGGAATCCAAGAACTCTTCCTTGCTCAAAAAGATGTGCTCAAGGAAAAGAGTCTTCTCTTCATGGCTTATGGATAATCCTTCGAAGAGCTGTATCTTTGGATCCGTCATTCGATGGCACATCCAAAAAAGGAGATAAAATGAGTCGTATCCTCATCACCGGTGGTGCCGGATTCTTAGGAAGTCATCTCTGCGAATATTATGTTGAAAAGGGATCGGACGTCATCTGCGTAGACAATTTTTTTTCCGGAAGCAAGGATAATATCCGCCACCTGCTCTCCCTTCCTCACTTCGAGCTGTTGAGACATGACATCATTCATCCTCTCTTTGTCGAAGTCGACCAGATTTTCCACCTTGCATGCCCTGCTTCGCCTATACACTATCAATACAACGCAATCAAAACCGTTAAGACAAATGTCATGGGCACCATCAACATGCTTGGATTGGCCAAAAGGATAAAAGCAAGGATTCTTCTTGCCTCTACATCAGAAGTGTATGGCGATGCGCAAGTCCATCCTCAATCAGAATCCTACTGGGGATATGTCAATCCCATCGGCACCCGGAGCTGTTATGATGAGGGAAAACGTGTGGCAGAGACACTGATGATGGACTACCACAGACAAAACAAGACAGACATCAGAATCGTCCGCATCTTTAACACCTACGGACCCCGAATGGCCGTAGACGACGGAAGAGTGGTGAGCAACTTCATCGTACAGGCTTTGAAAAACAAGCCTTTGACTCTTTACGGTGACGGAACCCAGACACGATCCTTTTGTTATGTCTCTGACCTGATCACAGGGCTTGTCAAGATGATGGACATAGAAGATTTTACTGGCCCTGTAAACTTGGGAAATCCAAATGAATTCAGCATCATCGATCTCGCAAAAAAAATCATCCTCCTTACGGAAAGCTCCTCTGGAATCACCCATGAACCTCTGCCTCAGGATGATCCGGTCCGAAGATGTCCTGATATCTCTCTGGCGAAGGAAAAACTCGACTGGCAGCCTCAGACAACCCTAGAGGATGGACTTCATGAAACCATCTCCTACTTCAAAAAGGTGCTCGGCTGAGCCCCTCTCAAAAAATCATGAAACTTTCAATCGTTATACCAGTCTTTAACGAAAAAAACCATCGAGGAGTTGATTCGGTGCGTCCAAGAAGTCGATGTAGGCTTGAATAAGGAAATCATTATCGTGGATGACGGCTCCACTGATGGAACTGGAGAGATTCTCAAAAGGTTGAAACAGCCCGGTATAAAAGTCGTCTGTCACAACAGAAACCAGGGAAAAGGAGCTGCCCTACACACAGGATTTTCCGAGGCTGAAGATGATATTATCCTGATTCAGGATGCGGACCTGAATAATGCACAAAATGTTCCTCTGCTTTTGGTGCACATTCGTTCTCACAGACATTCCTCTCCTTTTTTACTCTTGAAAATAATCTGACTTAAGGATAATATAAATTTTCACCTTCAAAAAATGAATCTATATAACATAATTTCATCGATACTCTTTTCTCTTCTAAAGACGTTTATCCAAGGAGGGTAGGATGGATATCATCTCTCAACTTATCTTAATCGGCATCATAGTTGTTGTTTTGGCACTCCTCATTCTTCTCATTGCGAAGCAATACAGGAAAGTAGGTCCCAACGAAGCACTTATCATATCAGGGGGGAAAAAACGAGTTGCAATTGCGCCGGATGGAACAAAAACGAAAATTGGGTACCGTTACCGGCTGGGAGGGGGGACCTTTGTCCTACCTTTCTTGGAGACAGTTGATATCCTTCCCATGGAAGCTATTACCTTAAATATAAAAACCCCTGAAGTCCTCACCAACGGAGGTGTACCTCTTTTGGCGGAAGCTGTGGCACAGGTAAAGATTGATTCCTCTGAGGCATCCATTCGTATGGCAGCAGAGCAATTTTTAGGCCTAGGGAAGGAGGGGATTCGAGATGTGGCCTCGACTGTACTGGAAGGAAAAATGAGAGATGTCATGGGGACTATGACTGTGGAAGAAATCTATAAAGGCAGACACGCCTTCTCTTCAAAGGTTATCGAAACTGCCCTGAGCGACTTCTCCCGGATGGGACTCAGTCTCATGTCTTTTGCCCTCAAGGACATCAGCGACACCCAGGGCTATCTGAATGCTCTGGGAAAACCACAAATCGCAGCGGCCAAGAGAGATGCTACCATAGCTGAAGCTGAGACCGAGAAAGAAGCGATAATCAGAGCCTCAGAAGCCAGAAAGGAAGGGGAAATTGCCCGTCTCGCTGCCGAAGCCTTGATCGCCAAGGCCCAGTGGGAAAACGAGGCCAAAAAGTCTGAATCTCAAATACAGGTTAATGAGAAGAAAGCCAAAGCTGATTTTGCATATGAAATCGAGCGATCCAAGCTCTCCCAAGAGATAAAAATAGAGGAAGCCAAAGTCAAAATGATCGAAAAACAGGAATCGATCAAACTCGAAGAGCTTGAAATCTCCAGGAAAGAAAAGGAACTCGATGCCAATGTCATCAAGCCCTCGGATGCCCGTAAATACCAGATGAAGGCTGAAGCCGAGGCAGAAGAATACCGCATCCAAACCGAGGCCAGAGGAAAATCGGATGCTTTAAAACTCGAAGGAATCGCAGAAGCGGAAAGAGTCAAACAACTGGGTATCGCCGAAGCAGAAACCATGCTGAAAAAGGCTCAAGCGTGGGAGAGATACAACCAGGCTGCCATCCTCGAGATGTACCTCGATATGCTGCCAGACCTGGCCAAATCTGTCTCCGAACCACTCTCTAAAGTAGACAAGATCGTTGTGGTCGGAGGGGATAAAAGTCTGGGTACAACCAAAATCACCTCACAGGTAGCCGAAATCCTGGCTCAAATGCCGGAAGTGGTCAAATCGCTCACAGGCGTGGATTTTAAGGATTATTTGAAAAAGAAGCTGACCTCTAAAGAAGAAGAGAAAGACGAAGAATAGCTATCATAAAAAAGGGAAACCATGGTTTCAGAAAAAGCAAACAAGATCGGAGAATCCCCAACTTTAAAAGTCACGGCCAAGGCTAAGGCCATGAAGGCCGAGGGAATCGATATCATCGACCTGAGTGTGGGAGAGCCGGACTTTCCTTCTCCAGATAATGTGAAAAAAGCTGGAATCCAAGCAATTGAGGAAAATTTCACAAAGTACACTCAAAACGACGGCATCCCTGACCTCAAAGCGGCCATTACTGCCAGGCTGAAAGAAGATCAAGGTCTCATCTATAATAAGAATGAAATCATCGTCTCTACAGGCGCCAAGAGCGCTCTTTATCATCTTATACAGGCATTGATCAACGACGGTGATGAGGTTATCATTCCTTCTCCCTATTGGGTGACCTATCCCCATGCTGTCTCTCTTGCAAACGGAAAGGGTGTGATCGTATCCACCAAGGAAGAAGACGGATTTCTCTTGACGCCTGACGAACTGAAATCGGCCATCACACCGGCGACCAAAGCCCTTATCTTGAACAATCCATCCAATCCGACGGGAGCGGCCTATCCCAGACACGCCTTAGAGGCCTTGGCCGATGTCATTTTGGATGAGGATATATTTGTTATCGCTGACGAAATCTATGAAAAGCTTGTTTATGATGACTTTCGGTTTTACAGCTTTGCTTCGATCAGCGATGAGATCAAAAAGAAAACCATTGTGATAAGCGGTGTTTCCAAGTCATATTCGATGACCGGATGGCGGATCGGCTATGCAGCGGGTCCCGCAGACATCGTCAACGGGATGGCAAAAATTCAAAGCCATTCCACATCCAATCCCTGTTCCATCTCGCAGAAAGCTAGCCTGGAGGCTTTGAGGGGACCCCAATATGATGTTTCCAAAATGGTTTCGGAATTTCAGAGGCGAAGAAACTATGTCTTGATGAGGCTCCAAAGTCTTCCCCGAATTTCTTGTAATAAACCGCAAGGGGCTTTCTACTTGTTCCCCAATTTTTCCTCAACCTATAAAAAAGAATTCAACAGCATGCCTATCCGAAACTCTTACGGGCTCGCTTACTATCTTCTCAAAGAAGCGAAAGTTGCCGTTGTTCCGGGAGATGCGTTCGGAGACGATGCCCACATTCGTCTTTCCTATGCCACGTCCATGGATAATCTCGAAAAGGCCCTGGACAGGATTATCGAAGCTGTATCCCAGCTAAAAACAGCAAAAAAGATCAAACACATCGCTTTGAACAACTCCGTAACGCGTGTAAAAAAATCGGTCCCGGTGGACTCTTCGATCTCCTTGGGCATGAGAGATGCCCTCGTGGCTGAAATGGAAGATTCGCTCAGCTATGACAACTACTTTGAATGGAATGCAAACATCAATGGTGTCATCGTTCAACTGCGGACCAACGTCTCTCACCTGAACGACTTCTGGATGGAA
>Ga0209636_10000179_pt1 | contig 54044 bp, 49 predicted proteins | sample DeeMarSWOR152_54_FD_187464 | JGI IMG/M metagenome (GOLD analysis project Ga0209636, IMG submission 187464) | Marine sediment microbial communities from White Oak River estuary, North Carolina - WOR-1-52-54 (SPAdes) (version 2) | ecosystem: Environmental > Aquatic > Marine > Intertidal zone >...
GCAACTCCCTGCCCGGTGGATGAATGGAAAGTAGACGTCATGGTCGCAGGCTCCCAGAAATCTTTCATGATCCCTCCAGGCTTGGCCTATATCTCTTTCAGCCCAAAAGCCTGGAATTTAGTGGAAAAATCGACTCTACCCAAATTCTATTTTGATGCCAAGGCTTACAAGAAAAATTTAGCAAAGAGAACAACACCTTATACTCCTGCAGTCTCCCTCATTATCCAGCAGAAGAAATCTCTAGATATGATCAAGTCCATGGGCTTAGACAAACTTTTTGAACACCACCGTATCCTCGGTGACGCCACCAGAGCAGCTGTGAAAGCTCTCGGCCTGGAGCTTCTTTCCAAGAATCCAGGAAACATCCTGACTGCGATTAAAGTTCCGGAGGGTATTGATGGACTCCAGCTGGTTAAGACAATGCAGGGAAAATACCAAGCTTATATTGCCGGAGGGCAGGATCCTTATAAGGGGAAAATATTCAGGATAGCCCATCTGGGATACATGGGAGGCTTCGATATCATTACGGCCCTGTCTGCCCTTGAAATGACACTTTCCGAGCTAGGCTATGATTTCGAGAGTGGCATTTCGCTGAGGGCCGCAGAAGATATTTTAAAGGAGAATTGGGAATGAAAAAAATACTTGTGGCTGACCCTCTAAATCCAGAAGCTTTTGAGGAACTCAAATCTGTTCCAGATTTTGAGGTCACCCTAAAAACCGGAATGGATGAAGAAGAATTAATCAAGACAATCCCTGATTTTAATGCTGCTGTAGTCAGAAGTGCCACCAAAGTCACTAGGAACGCAATCGAGGCAGCTTCAAATTTGGAAATTATCGTCAGGGCTGGTATTGGTCTAGATAATATCGATGTCACAGCGGCCCAGGAAAAAGGTATTCAGGTGGCCAATACTCCTGCATCCACCTCTGTCTCTGTTGCAGAACACACCTTCGGTTTGATGATAGCTACAGTCCGAAACCATGGACAAGCCAATCTCTCGATGAAGCAGCACAAATGGGAAAAGAAAGCTATGTCTGGTACTGAACTCTATGAGAAAACATTGGGAATCATTGGTATGGGAAGAATTGGTCAAGAAGTCGCCAAACGCGCTCTCGCCTTTGGAATGAAAGTCATCGGCTATGATATTGTTGACGTCCAAACAGACCTTGATATCCAGCAGGTCTCCTGGGAAGAGCTTCTGTCTCGGGCAGACATGATAACTCTCCATCTTCCCTTAACAGAGAAGACGAAACATATGATAAGCGATAAAGAATTCGAGATGATGAAGGAAGGAATCATCATCATCAACGCTTCCCGCGGTGGCACTGTTGACGAGCAAGCCTTATTCCGAGCTCTTAATTCAGGGAAGGTTAGAGCAGCTGCCATAGATGTCTTCGAAAAAGAACCACCTGAGGAATTTTCGCTTATAGATCACCCGAATGTTATCGCCACTCCCCATATTGGGGCAGCAGCAAAAGAAGGGCAGAAACGCGCTGGTCTGGAGGTTGTCAAGATTTTGAAAGAGAAATTCACCTAAGAGACAAGCAAAATCAGAATATGGAGGAGAAATGGCAGAAATACGTCCATTCAGAGGAATAAGATATAACAGCGAAAAAGTCAGATTGGAAGAGGTCATCACCGAGCCTTATGACCGGATACCTCCTTCCCTACAGGAGGAATATTATAAAAGAAATCCTTATAATGTGGTTCGCATAATCCTTGGTAAAGACGATGATCCTGAACATCAGGAAAAGAATAAATACAAAAGAGCCAAGATATACTTAGATGAATGGGAAAAAGAAGGCATCTTAATCAGAGAAGATCAAGAAGCTCTCTATCTTTATGAACAGGAATTCAAGGTAAGGAATGAATCGAAAAAGAGATTAGGGCTTGTTGCCAGAGTCAAACTGGAAGAGTTCTCTTCAAGAAAAGTTCTTCCTCACGAGAAGACTTTTCCCAAACATAAGATAGACCGCTTGAACCTTTTAAGAGAGACAAAAGCAAATACAGGTCAAATCTTCCTTCTTTACAACGATGATGAAAAAAAAGTGTCTGAAGCTTTAGAGAGAGCTTTGGAGAAGGCTGAACCTGGAGCAGAAGTGCAAGATGAGAATAATTTCATCCACCGATTATGGATAATAAAAGAAAAAAAAGATATCCAGCAAATTCAGGAAGCCATGGCTGACAAGGTTTTGATAATTGCCGATGGTCATCACCGGTATGAGACGTCCCTCAATTATAAAAAAGAAATGCTCGAATCGATAAAAGAAGTTAAGGGTGATGAGCCTTTCCACTACATCATGATGACTCTATTCCGGATCGATGATCCTGGACTGGTGATCCTCCCGACCTACAGGCTCGTCAAAGGTCTGGATAAGCTCTCAAAAGAGGACTTCAAGAGGCTCCTATCTCCCTATTTTGAAATCACCGAAATAGACTGGCCAGACCCTTTGGATCTATCCACCCTTGAGGAAATTCAGAAAAGAGTCAATAGTGAAAGTCATACGCTTGCAGCTTTTATTTCTCTATTTAAAGTATTTTTCATCTTTCACCTGAAATCCGAAGATATTCTGGATCAAGAAATAAGAGAAGAAAAATCTAAAGAGTGGAAGCGCTTGGATGTCGCTATTCTTCATTCCCTCATTATCAATAAACTCGAAGCTCTTGCTTCTGATTATTTCTCGCTGGAAAACAACGTGAGCTACATAAGAAACCTTGATGAGGGGATTGAAAAGGTCATAAATGGAGAATTCCAGATGATTTTTCTCCTGAGGCCAACTCTCCTTCCTCAGATTAGAGAAATCGTAGAAAATGGCGAAGTTATGCCCCAAAAATCCACTGATTTCTTTCCGAAGCTGAAGTCGGGTTTGGTCATGAATCCTTTTAATGAATAAATTTTAAGAGGACAACATATGATTTATCTTGATAATAACGCCACTACTCCCTTAGATCCTCGAGTCGGCGAGAAAATGTCTCAGCTCCTTAGAGATCACTTTGGAAATCCTTCATCTCTTTATCCTATCGGGAGAAAAGTCAAAGAAATCATTAATGAAGTCCGGGAGACAATCGCTAAAGCTTTAGGAGCCAAAAGACAAGAAATTATTTTTACAGGCTCAGGAACTGAAGCCGATAATTTTGCCCTGATCGGTGTTCTTGATGCCTTCCCAGAAAAAGATGAGATTGTCACTTCTGCTATCGAACATCCGGCAGTGCTGGAGACTGCCAATTATCTCGAAAGAAAAGGAATAAAAGTGAATTATGTCCCAGTAGACCAGTATGGAACGGTTGACCTTGATTATCTTAAGGATTCCCTAACACCTAAAACATCATTGATTTCCATAATGCATGCCAATAATGAAATAGGAACAATCCAGCCCCTCAAAGAAATCAGCAAAATTGCCAAAGAAAAGGGAGTTCTCTTCCATACCGATGCTGTCCAGTCCTTTGGTAAAATTGACTTTAAAGTCGACGACTTGGGAGTAGACCTTTTATCTATTTCTGCCCATAAGATTTATGGCCCGAAAGGTGTAGGAGCTCTTTATATCCGTCGAGGGACACACATTATGCCGTTCATTCACGGCGGTCACCAGGAAAGGCTGTTGCGAGCCGGCACAGAAAATACTTCTGGCATTGTTGGCCTGGGTGAAGCTGTAAGATTGATAACTGAACAGGGAAAGAAAGATAAGGAAAGAATTGAAAAGCTGGCTGATAAATTGAAAAAAGGAATTGAGACTAAGATACCCAAAGTTAAATTTAATGGACATCCAAAAAATAGGATAAAGGGAACTCTGAATTTCTCTTATTTTGGGCTTGAAGCGGAAGCTATTCTTTTGGCTTTGGCAACAAAGGAAATTTTTGTCTCCACCGGCTCTGCCTGCAGCGAGGATTCAGAGGAAGCTTCTCACGTCCTCCAGGCCATCGGATTGAAACCCGAAATCGCTCGCTCCTCGATCCGGATGTCTCTGGGGCGGTTCAATACCGACAAAGATGTTGAAATTGTCTTAAAGGAGCTCCCTGAAATCGTGGAAAATCTGCGCAAAATCTCGGCACTCGATATAGATGAAGAGTAAAAAATGCCAAACCAGTAAGAGGCAAAACCAATTTCATACATAATTCCCGTCTAGAACCTTGGCTAGCTCTGGAAAAAAAGATCTGCCTGCCTTGGCAAGGTCAATTGTATGATTATTGTTGGCGAGAGATTAAACTCAAACCGAAAACCTGTTCTTCAGGCTTTAGAAAAGAAAGATAAAAGTTTTCTCCTTGAAGAAGCGCTCAAACAAGAGCAAGCTGGAGCCAACTTCATAGACTTGAACGCAGCGGCTCTTTTAGATAAAGAAGTGGAAGCCCTGAAATGGGCTATCCCTCTCCTTCAAGAAAAATTGAAAATCCCTCTTTCAATTGACACTCCAAATTCCGCAGCAATGGCAGAAGGACTAAAGATACATCGAGGAAGAGCTCTTCTAAATTCCTTGAGTGGCGAAAAGAAGAAAATTAATAATTTGCTTCCTCTAATCAAGGAATACAAGCCAATGGTCATAATTCTCTGCCTAGATGAAAAAGGCTTGCCCCGAAGCCCAGAATATGCGCTCTCCATAGCTAGTCGTATGGTTGACCTTGTCGAAAGAGAAGGAATAGACATTGATGATATTTTTATCGACCCTCTTGTCCATCCAGTAAGCATTGACCCAGATGCTGCTCTTCTTTTCCTAGAATCTCTTCGCAGAATAAAAGAGAAAATGCCTGAAGTGAAAATAATAGCCGGACTGAGCAACATATCTTTTGGCCTTCCCCAGCGCAGGCTCATAAACAGAGTTTTTCTTAGCATTGCCATTCTTAACGGATTGGATGCAGCTATCCTTAATCCTCTTGATGCAAAACTTCTCCAAACAATTTCCACTACCGAAGGCTTGCTCGGCAAAGAACCCTTCCTTCCAGAATTATTCGAGAATAGAAAAAAAGAGGAAAAATAAAAGCTAATGAATTGACTGGATTTAACTTGGTATTTTGCTTAATGGATATCATGCAGAAAGAGAAACAGTCAATAAAGGAAAGGCAATTAAGTCGCTAAATGTTAATATTATACGCAATTTAAACGTGGAAATGGTTATATAAATCCCAATTCATTATTTATAAAGTTAAAAGTTTCAAGTTGAGTTTAAAACTGTCACCAGAAAAAAGTCTATGTGACAATTTGTTAACAGGTTAGCCCAGCACCTGAAGCGAAGCTCCGCCTACTCAATGCTTTGAGTTTTTTCCCATGAAAGAAATCACTTCCCGCGAAAAGATTTCTGGGGCCTCAATAAAGGGAAAATGTCCGCAATCCTTAACAACTACCAGCTTTGAGCCTCTAACCTGGCGATGGATAATTTCTGCTGATTCAAGGGGAATAGTATCGTGATCGCCATGGATGATAAGTGTCGAGCAGGTAATGGCAGAAAGGTCTTCAGCGATATCATATTCTTCCAGAAACGGATTCATCAGTTGTGCAACCCACATTAGTTTCTCAATTTTTTCTTTATTCAGGTCAGCTTTCAGTTCTGATATCAGGTCAGGATTAAAAAATTTAACCTTTTCACTGACCTGTAAATATCTTTTTACTGCCTGGATTTCTAGTTTCTGAAATGCTTCCGATCCCGTTATCTTCTGGATTATCTTAAAGTCTTCTTCTGTGCGGCGTTCCTCCCGGGCCTTAATATTCAGGGTATCAAGTGTGGAATTCGGAGGAGCTGAGTCCACCAGGATAAGGCGTTCTACCCTGTCGGGAAAGGTAAGCGCGTAGCGAAGGGCCAGGAGCCCTCCCCAGGAATGACCGAGAAGGCTGACCTTTTCCAGCCCGAAATACTCTCTGATCCCATCCAGATCCTTAACAAAGTTTTCGGGATTTACAGATTCCGGCGGCACATTTCTTGATGAATTTCCGGAAGCCCGCTGATCATAAAATATTAATTTAAAATCATTAGCGAGGGGTTCGACATGAGGAAGAAAATACTCATGGAACATACCAGGCCCTCCATGCAGAAAAATCAGGGGCGCCCCTTCTCCCATGACCCTGTAGTAAAACTTAGCTCCGTTTACAACTGCAAATCCATCGTTATTTCCAGGATTAACTGATCCTTCCCCGGCTACCGCGGCAGAAGGCAGAAAACAAATAGTAAGAAGCAGTATCAAAACAACCGGATAAACATTCATAACATTTCCTATTCCTTTCATTTAACAATACTCTATTAAAAGCATAATTATCAGTATCGAAGAGAAATACATTCCAAATATCTCATCTTACATTTCCTTTTTCTCTGCACTAAACATACCAATATTGCCACCTGAGATATTAGAATGCTTGTTCAGCACTATATGTCTATTCTCGAACAACTTGTGTTCACATCTGAACAAAAATAAATATTCCTCATATCAACTTTGTGTCAGAGAACAACCAAGATTCCGTTGCTCTGTAATCCAGTCTTAACCTTATATTTTGCATAATAAAGCAGTTCCCAAGCAATTTTTGTATCAATACGTCACCATTTCTTTTGATATTCACTGCTTTTCTTTAAAAATCCAAGGAATAGAGATACCTGTCCATCTGATCGTATTGAAAAGCAACTCATTGCTGTAAACAGCATCGTAATCGGCTGATCCTGGATAGTATCTCAGCGAATATCTCCTTACTTATGGCCACCTCTGCCATTTGGAAAATAACATAACGGCTGTATCTCAGAACCTTGGCCCCGGTCTTTATAAGTTTTACAAGCAGCGTACGAAGCGACCAGTTCTTTACTCTACACGGAAGCACCAGGCGCCGCAGAAAGTTGCCTAGATTATAGGATAGCACAAACAAACCTAACCTCACCTGATTCGAGAGGAAAAGTTTGCATGAAAGCCGCGTCCAGTTGAGAGCATACTTGCCTTCTTTTATCCACTGCTCAGCAATCCCGCGTCTATTGTAGAAATGAACAACACCCTCTAACTTGGCACTCAGATTGGCGAAGCAGGTTGGTCATATCATGCTGAATATTGCGCCCGGTTCGTCCATCGCTCATAAAAGTAGAGACCGACTTGAATAATCCTAGGGCATCATCAAGCTCCCGGTAGGCAAGGAGGCCACCATCAGAAGTCAATCTTGCACCATGAAATTCAAGCTTGATTTTACGGTTAAAACGAATGTTTAACCTTTCACCTTTTGTGTGCTTCATTTTTGATGCCATATTCAACCTCTACCTTGTTATATAATAACAACATAGAGTGTTTTTGTTAAGTGATTTATGCGTTTAATATGGGGAATATGGGTTAACTTCTTTTATTCTTAAGTTGTTCTAAATAAATTTTTCTCACTTCCCTGAAAAATCTCTGGTATTCTTCGGTTTTGAAATCAGGATAAGTCCATTCTAAGACCTGGACTCCTTTTTTTCTGAATAATAGCTCGAGATGGGCGTAAATCCCATACTGTAGAGGGATGCGGTGGGCAAAATCTTTGGCTGTAGCCATAATCAAGGCAGAAGCGGTGAGATAGCCAGGATCAAGGTTGACAACTCGCAAGCTTTCCTTGAATTCATTCTTGATCTCTTCTTCGAGTTCATTCGTACGGATCTTTATTTCGCTTAATTTTTCAGGAGAGAAGAGCTCCTTGAAACTCAAAAATTTCCTCATTAAATTCTTCCCCATCTGTTTTTCATAATAATCTGTAATACTAAAATCGATGAGAGGACTATGATGGTCAACATGACCGTAGAGCCCAACAAGTCGGTTTTCTGAACTTCTAAAGAAGCGCTCTTCAGATGAAATAATGCCGCAGATGAGTTTTACGAGAGTGAAGGGTTTAGTCTCAGTCATTTATGTTCAAGATGAGAAAATAACTATTTTTGATCAAATTTACAATTGCGATGCATTTCCCTATCGATTGCTTGGCCGAGTCTTCCCCTATAAATTGCTTTTGCTCCCTGGTTTATTCGGCCAAAGAATATCAACTTGGGAGAAGAGAGTCAAACGCATTTTCTCTTTCCCATTTCTTTTTTAAATTGACCGCAGCATTTCTATTCTTTATAATTTTGGCGTTATGAAATGGGTTTATATCGAAGATATCTCTGAATATAAAGACCAGGAAGTCGAAATCAGAGGCTGGCTCTACAACAAAAGGTCAGGTGGCAAGATTCGCTTTCTTCTTATTCGGGATGGCACCGGAATTATTCAGGGGACAATTTCCAGTCCTCAAGAAGACAGCCCTCTCTTTAAGCAATATGATGAGCTTACTCAAGAATCCTCTTTAATCCTCAGAGGAAAAGTTAAAGAAGACAGAAGAGCACCTGGTGGATTCGAATTGGAGATAAAAGAAATAGAAATCATCCAGATCGCCAAAGATTATCCGATAACACCAAAATCTCATGGAATTCCTTTCCTGATGGAAAACCGCCATCTCTGGCTTCGCTCTCAGAAACAACATGCCGTACTTCAAATCCGAACGGAGCTCATCAAAGCCATCCGCGACTTTTTCGATGGCCGCGGTTTTCGGCTCATGGACACGCCTATTCTGACTCCCAGTGCCTGTGAAGGCACGACCACGCTTTTCGAGACGGAATATTTTGACCAGAAAGCTTATTTGAGCCAGAGCGGCCAGCTTTACAATGAAGCCACTGCGACGGCTTTTGGGAAAGTCTACTGTTTTGGCCCCACTTTCAGGGCAGAAAAATCCAAAACAAGGAGGCACTTGATTGAATTCTGGATGGTGGAACCCGAAGTCGCCTTTGCCACACTGGATGATATTATCGAATTAGGTGAAGACCTTGTCGTTTTTATAGTTGAACGTGTACTGGAGAAGCGAAAAAAGGAACTTGAAATCTTGGAGAGAGATCCAAAGCCTCTAGAAATAGTTAAAAAACCTTTTCCTCGTATCACTTACGAAGAAGCTCTTAAGATGATCAAGAAAAAAGGTTCTAAAATGGAATGGGGCGATGATTTTGGAGCCACCGATGAGACGATGATTTCTGAATTCTTCGATAAACCCGTCAACGTCACTCATTTCCCCCTCAGTGCCAAAGCTTTCTACATGGAACCTGATCCCAAGCGCTCGGATTTGGCTTTGTGTATCGACATGTTGGCTTCAGAAGGATATGGAGAGATCATCGGAGGGGGGCAGCGAATCCATGACTTATCCCTCCTCGAACAGAGAATCAAAGAGCATAAACTTCCAAGAAATGCTTACGAGTGGTATCTGGATTTGAGGAAGTACGGTTCGGTTCCCCATTCTGGATTCGGACTCGGCATAGAGAGAACCCTTTCCTGGCTCTGTAAAATAAAACATATTAGAGAGACCATTCCTTTCCCTCGCCTTCTCTATCGCATCTACCCCTAATGTATAAGTAACTCAGTTTGAGTTTTTACTCTTTAGTCTATAAAATCTATGGTTATGAAAACTGCGGCTCTTATCAGTTACGGCTGTGCAAAGAATTTAATCGATAGTGAAGTCATGCTGGGTTACTTGAATGAGGCTGGCTATATCTTTATCTCTGACTCTGAAGATGCAGATACAATCATTATCAACACCTGTGGTTTTATAAATCTTGCTAAGGAAGAAGCCCTCGAGGCTCTTCAAAACGCTGTTAACTTAAAAAAAAGATATAAGAGGAAAAAAATTGTTGTTACGGGCTGTTTTGTCGAAAGATACAGGGATTCTTTAGAAAAAAAATTCCCTCAAATTGACGTCTGGCTGGGAGTAAATGATTTCGATAAAATTGTGCAAGCCGTCGAAGGCAAGTCCTTTAAGAAATCAAAGAAGTGTTTTCTGTATAGTCACACTTCCCCTCGCCGTCTCTCAACTCCTCCTGGGTGGGCTTACCTGAAAATATCGGAAGGCTGCTCCCATGAATGTTCCTTCTGCTCAATTCCGCTGATTAAAGGATCCTATCGTTCGCGCCCTTCCTCTTCCATCCTAAAAGAAGCTCAATATCTTGCCTCCCAGAAAGTCAAGGAAATTAACATTGTTTCTCAAGATACCACTTATTTTGGAAAGGATAAAGGTTTGAAGGATGGCTTACCACGCCTCCTAAAAAAACTGGCAAACATTAAAAGAATCGAATGGATTCGAATCCTTTATGGCTACCCTGAAGAAATCAGCGATTCCCTATTGGAAGTGATGGAAGAAAAGAAAATCTGTCCCTATCTTGATATTCCTTTCCAGCATTCCAATCCCATGATCATTAAAAAAATGAAAAGAGGAATGGATAGGGAGAGAGCCATAAAGCTCATAGAAAAAATAAGGAAAAAAGTTCCTGATATTGCGCTCCGAACATCCTTAGTTGTCGGTTTTCCGGGAGAAGGCAAAAAAGAATTCAAGGAGTTGAAGAAATTTGTGCGAGAAGCCAAATTTGAACATTTGGGCGTGTTTACCTATTCTCTTGAAGAAGGCACATCTGCTTTTACATTAGGAGATACCGTAAAAGAAAAAGAGAAAATAGAAAGAAAGCAAGAAATCCTGAAAATTCAGGCTGAGATATCCCACCAGAATAACTGTAAACACTTGAACCAACAGATGGATGTTCTAATCGAGGGCACCTTGAAAGAAGATCCCAAGATATTAGTAGGTCGGACAAAATTCCAAGCCCCTGAAGTTGATGGGGTCGTTTTTTTTCCCTTTTCTGGAGAACCGAGAAAAATCGTCAATAAGATTCAAAAAGTTGAAATCGATGATTGCGATGAATATGATTTATACGGAAGGTTTATTCAATGAAAATCGGAGCAAAGATTCTAGCAACATTTTTTGGAGCGGGCTTCTTCCCTCTGGCCCCTGGAACTTTAACCAGTTTTGTTGTTGTGATTCTTTATAAATTTTTTCTTCATAATATCAGCTGGCCTCTGTATTTGCTCATTTTTCTCTGTCTTTTTTTTATCGGAGTTTTTGTTACTGCGGAATATTCTGCTGAACTCGGAAAAACTGACCCAAGAAAAATTGTTATTGACGAAGCCTGTGGTCAGCTCCTTGTTCTTTTCCAGATTTCAACTTCTTGGTTCCTCCTTCTCTTTGGATTTTTTTTCTTTCGTATTTTTGATATCGTTAAACCCTACCCTATAAGAAAAGTTGAGAGCTTGAAAAGAGGCTGGGGCATCATGTTGGATGACATTGTGGCGGCCATTTATGCCATGATCATCATCCGTATTTATCTGTTATTGAGATGAGATTCAAAAAAGATTCTAAAATCGAAATTCTTATCGTAGGTTCAGAGCTTCTTACTCCCTACTTCCAAGAGACCAACTCACAATATCTTACTCAGCGTCTAAATGATCTGGGAATGGACGTTTCTTTTAAAACTGTAGTGGGAGATGATAAAGAGGATTTGCTCAATGCTATGAAGGAAGCAATTTCTCGGGCTCAGCTGATAATCACCACTGGCGGGCTGGGCCCTACAAGAGACGACCGGACACGAGAAGTTCTTGCTGAGACCCTTGAACGGAAACTCCTATTCCAAGAACATATACTCAAAAAAATCAGGGATAGATTCAGGCGGCGAGGATTCTCTATGCCTGCTGTAAACAGGAAACAGGCTTATATTATCGAAGGCGCTGAAGTCTTGGAAAACAAGAACGGAACAGCTCCAGGATTATGGTTAGAAACAGAGAAGAAGATAATTGTTCTTCTGCCTGGACCTCCCCATGAACTCAGACCCATGTTTGAAGATTCAGTCTTGCCCCGACTTCAAAAATTCAGTCGTCTTCATGTATTCCGCAAAGTCATTAAAACAGCCTCCCTGACCGAATCCCAAACAGAATCATTAATCTCAGACCTTTATCCTGAAAACTCTTCTTTAAATATCTCCACCCTTGCTTATCCTGGACAAATAGAGATTCATCTCGCGGCTCGATCTGAGAAAAGTCTGGCCCAAGCTAAAAGCCAAGTCATTAAGCTAGAGAAAAAAATATCAGAAAAGCTCAAGGACAATGTCTTTTCTGTAAACGGAGAAGAACTCGAAGAAGTCGTGGGTAAGCTCTTGCGCAGCCAAAAAAAGACCTTGGCGGTGTCCGAATCATGTACAGGAGGCCTTTTGAGTAACCGTATTACCAATGTTCCGGGAAGCTCAGATTATTTCCTTCAAGGAATTGTGGTTTACAGCAACCAAGCAAAAATTAATGCCATAGGTGTAAAACCTTCTATTCTAAAGAAACAGGGTGCCGTAAGTCCTGAATCTGCTCTGGCCATGGCTCGAGGGATCAGGGAAAAAACTAAGTCTGATTATGGCCTGGGAATAACTGGCATAGCTGGCCCGAGCGGCGGTTCGGTGCAGAAGCCTGTTGGACTTGTGTTCATAGCTCTTGCCTGGGAAAAAGGAACAGAGGTCTCAGAAAATATGTTTCTCGGAAATAGAGAAAAAATAAAATTCCAATCCAGCCAGAAGGCACTGGATATGTTACGAAGACATCTTCATGAAAATCATAAATCTCGACAGGAGAAGAGAAAAATAAAATGAGAACGTTCATAGCAATAGACCTTGATAAAGGAATCAAAGAAAATCTTTTCGCTCTAATTGACAAATTAAGCGTAAAAAGTAAACACATTAGGTGGGTAAGGCGGGAAGGAATGCACTTGACCTTGAAATTTTTAGGAGAAATCAAGGAAGAAAGGATTCCTGAAATTGAAAACTCTCTGGAGAAAGTTGTCAGAAATTACCGACCTTTCTCTCTCAAAATCAAAGGTACTGGCTATTTTCCTCTTGAAAGGAAGAATCCAAGAGTCCTGTGGACAGGAGTTGAAGCCGAAAAAACTCTATCATTATTCCAGAAAGAGCTGGAAAGCCAAATGGAAAAAATTGGATTTCCGAGAGAAAAAAGAGAGTTTCATCCCCATTTAACCCTTGGTCGGGTAAAAGTGCCTTCACATATTCAAGAAGCTGTAGACGAGCTTGAAAGGCAAAAGGAATCACTCTTTGGAGAAATGACTGTCAAAAAAATAACTTTTTTTCAGAGCATCCTAAGACCGTCAGGTGCTGAATACAATATACTTTCTGAATATCAGTTGAAATGAAAATACTTTTTCTACTTTTTTCATACCTTTTTGGAGCTATTCCCACCGGCTATGTCTTCTTTTGGATTTCCGATAGAAAAGATATCCGCAATTTTGGAAGTGGCAGCACTGGAGCCACCAATCTCTTGCGCGTTAAAGGCTGGAAACTAGCGTTGCCGGCCATGGTCATTGACATTCTTAAGGGAGTTGTTCCTGTTTTTCTCGCTCTAACATTATTTTCTGACTTGAAAGTGGTCGTCCTAGCTGGATTTCTGGCCGTATGTGGCCATTGTTTCCCCGTGTACCTCAAGTTCAAAGGAGGAAAAGGAGTCGCTACCACGACAGGTGTTTTTGTTACCTTGGCCTTCAAGCCTTGTCTTATCAGCGTAGCAATTTTTATCATTATTATTGCCATCAGTCGTTATGTGTCATTAGGTTCCCTTTTATCAGCACTTTCTTATCCTTTCCTGATTATAATCTTCAATAAAGGAGAGGAAATACTCTTTCTGAGTATTGCTGTTTTTGTCTTGATTGCTGCCAGACATTCTGGCAATATCAAACGCCTTATACAAGGAACAGAAAGGAAGTTAGGGGAAAAAGCGAAATGAGAGCAAGCGTAATCGGCGGAGGGACATGGGGCAGTGCTTTTGCTATCTATTTAGGACGTCTAAATGTTGAAACGCAAATATGGATAAGAGAGCAGGATATTTTTGATGAAGCCCAAAAGAGCAGGGAAAATAAAGTCTTTTTGCCTGGCGTTGTATTTCCTCCTTCGGTTTCCTTTTTCAATGAAATTGAAGGAGCCCTGCGCTCAACCGAAATCGTCTTTATAGCTGTTCCCTCAAAGTTCTGCCGTAAGATCTATGAGAAGATTGCCCCCTTTCTCTCGTCTAATCAAATTATTGTCAGCTTGACCAAGGGGATTGAAGAAAATTCCCTTAAAAGAATGAGTGAAATTATGGAGGAGGTCTTTACTCAGGCTCCAGGAATCGCTGTTCTCTCTGGCCCCAGCTTTGCTAAAGAAGTTATCGAAGAGCATCCGACAGCAGTTGTTATGGCCTCTAAAGACCTGGAGTTAGCTCGTAAAGTCCAGCATTTCATCTCTAGCCTTTACTTCAGGGCTTATGCAAGTAAAGATATAATTGGAGTCGAGCTTTGTGGAGCATTAAAAAATGTTATCGCTATAGCTGCTGGCATTTCAAATTCTTTAGAGTTTGGTCATAATTCTATGGCCGCTTTAATCACCAGAGGCTTAGCCGAAATGTCCCGCTTGGGATTGAAAATGGGAGCAGAGAATCAAACCTTTGCTGGACTGGCAGGTATGGGAGACTTGGTGCTCACTTGCACTGGAGAACTGAGCAGGAATCGCTATATTGGTGTAGAACTGGGAAAGGGAAAATCTCTTGAGGAAATCACTTCTGAAATGAAGATGATAGCAGAGGGAATAACAACGACACTATCTGTCCACCAACTGGCGAATAGGGAAAAGATCGAAATGCCAATTTGTGAAAAAGTTTACCAAGTCCTTTATAAAAATAAAAATCCTAAAACCGCTTTACAAGAACTTCTTTCGAGAAAGCTCAAAGATGAGTAAAATAGAGGAAGAAGGAATGCAAGAATCACAAAAGAGAATAGAGATAATGGAGGATCGAACATGAAATTGAGGATAATTTTTATTTTTATCATTGCTTTGAGCCTTGCCTTCTGTGTTTCTGCTCAGAAAAAATTAGCGAAGGAAAGGGCAAAAGACCCTCATTACCAATACAACCTAGGATTGTATTATCTTGATAACGGTGACCCTGATGAAGCCATCAAATTTTTTCATAAATCTCTTTCTCTCAATCCTCGCAATCATCTCGTATTCAATGCTCTCGGCTTTGCCTACTCAATGAAAGGAGATTTAGGACAATCTTTAAAATATTTCCAGAAATGCTTAGAGACCAACCCAAACTTTATCGAAGTACACAACAATATTGGGATGATTTACCAAGAAATGGGATTCATAGACAAAGCTGAAGAGGAGTTCCAAAAAGTTCTTGCTGATGAACAATACCCCGCCAAAGAGAATCCCCACTATAATCTAGCGAATCTTTATTTTATCCAGGGAAAAAACGATAGAGCCCTTGATCATATCCAGAAAGCGATCCAAGAAAACGTCCGATTCGCTATGGCCTACAATCTTATGGGTCGCATATTAGAAAAACAAAACAGGCTGCGGGAGGCGATATTAAGCTACGAAAAAGCCTTACGGATTGTTCCAGAGGAAATCAGTTTCAGCTTTGATCTAGCTGTTGCCCTTTTCAAAAACAATAAATTCAGCCAAGCAGAAGAAATTTTTGAAAAAATCTCTTCGCAGGTGACTGACCAGGAAATGAAGGACACTATCAATCAGTATTTGAAAATAATAAAACAACAGGAAAAAAACTGATCAAGTTCCCTCTTTCCAATCTGTCAGATATTTTTTTTGCTCTAAAGTTAGCCTGTCGATTTCAACTGCCATAGATTTCAATTTCATTCTGGCAATTTCTTCATCAATTTCTCTAGGAACTGGGAATACTTTTTTCTGTAACTTCCCACTTTCTTTAGAAAGATAAGCCACACAGAGTGCTTGATTGGCAAAGCTCATATCCATGACTGTGGCGGGATGGCCCTCGGCAGCTGCCAAGTTAATCAATCGACCTTCACCAAGGAGGTAGATTTTTTTTCCGTTTTTTAAAGTGTATTCTTCAACAAATTCTCTAATCTTTCTTTTTTTTCTGGAAAGGCTTTCTAATGCAGGAATATCAATCTCAACATTGAAGTGGCCAGAATTCGCGACGATCGCCCCATCTTTCATTTTCAGGAAATGCCTTCGAGTAATCACATTCTTATCTCCTGTTACTGTGACAAAAATATCTCCGATTTTTGAAGCCTCTTCCAGGGACATGACCTGAAAACCATCCATAACTGCTTCCAAAGCTCTGAGAGGGTCAACTTCACCCACTATAACCTTAGCACCCGCTCCTCGTGCTCTCATGGCCACTCCTCTACCACACCATCCATAGCCTGCGATAACAAAATTCAATCCAGCTATAAGAATATTGGTTGCTCGGAGAATTCCGTCTAGAGTACTTTGTCCAGTCCCATAGCGGTTATCGAAAAGCTGCTTGGTGTTGGCATCATTAACTGCAATAATGGGATAGGAAAGGACCTTCTTTTGGGCCATGCTCTTTAAGCGAATGACTCCAGTAGTTGTTTCTTCTGTCCCTCCGATAACGAAATCGAGTAACTCTTTTCTCTTGGAATGAACCGTGAAAACCAAATCAGCCCCATCATCCATAGTGATCTGAGGTCTGTGCTCCAGAGCTTGATTGATGTGTTTATAATAAGTCTTGTTGTCTTCCCCTTTAACGGCAAATACAGGTATTTTATGATATTTCACTAGGGCTGCAGCTACATCATCTTGGGTGCTTAAAGGATTAGAAGCCGTAAGGGCGACTTTTGCTCCACCTTTCTTTAAAACATCCATTAAGTTTCCTGTCTCGCTAGTGACATGGAGACAAGCTGAAATCTTTACTCCTTGGAGAGGTTTTTCTTTAGTGAATTTTTCCTTTAAAAATCGAAGAACAGGCATATATCTCGCTGCCCATTCAATTTTCAGCTTTCCCTTTGGAGCAAGCGTCAAATCTTTAACATCGTATTCCATTGTCTTTTCCTTTTCTTCTATTTTGCACCTTTCTCTTTGAGTTAATCTTAATCTTAGCTTTTATTAAATGCTTTTTTTATCTCCGCCTGTTACTCTCAACCACTTGCTCATTTAAGCCCTGCTTCCTCTTTCAAAACCTTGACCTTATCGAGCTTTTCCCAGGTGAAGCCCTCTTCGTTCCGTCCGAAATGACCGTAACAAGCCGTGTTTTTATATATGGGAAGAAGAAGGCTTAAGCTGTTGATCATTCCTTTAGGAGTGAGATTGAAATGGGCTCTAATCAACTCTTTGATAGTATCCTCTGAAATCTTCGATGTCCCGAAGCTATCAACCATTATCGAGACAGGCTGGGCCACTCCGATGGCGTAAGCCAATTGGACTTCCAATTTATCAGCAATACCTGCAGCAACGATGTTCTTGGCGATGTTGCGGGCCATATAAGAACCTGACCGGTCGACTTTTGAAGGGTCTTTTCCAGAAAAGCATCCTCCTCCGTGACTCCCTACACCTCCATAAGTATCAACGATAATCTTGCGGCCTGTGACACCAGAATCAGCCAGCGGTCCACCCTGTTCAAAGCGTCCTGTCTCGTTGATGTGGATCTTGGTTTTTCGATCCATCATCTCAGAAGGGATGATTTTTTTAATAACGACTTCCTTGATATCCTCTCTTAAATCGCTCATTTTTACTTCAGGGTTATGTTGGGCAGCAATAACTATCGCCTCGACTCTTTTGGGGATTTCGCCTTCATATTCAATAGTCACTTGGGTTTTGCCATCGGGCCTGAGGTATTTTAGAATTTTCTCTTTTCTCACTTGAGCCAACCGTCTAGCAAGCTTATGGGCCATCATAATTGGCATAGGCATGAATTCCTCAGTTTCCCGGCAAGCATACCCAAACATTATCCCTTGGTCACCTGCTCCCTGTTCATGGTCCTCGGTTTCAACGACTCCCCTCGCTATATCGAGCGATTGTTCATGAATCGAAGAGATGACACTGCATGTTTTGTAGTCAAAGCCATACTTTGCACTCGTATAGCCAATTTCTTTAATAGTGCTTCTTACAATTTTTTGAAACTCACAGTAGCCATTCGTGGTAATTTCTCCGGCAATGAGGACAAGTCCTGTGGTGACTAATGTTTCGCAGGCCACCCGGCTTTGAGGATCTTGGGTAATAAGATCGTCTAAAATTGCATCAGAAATTTGATCGCAAATCTTATCAGGATGCCCCTCAGTGACTGACTCAGAGGTGAATAGATGTATTCCTTTTTTACTCATCAAACAACTCCGTCAATTTCATAGCAAAAAACAATAACATAAAGAAACCCTATTTTCAATATAAAGCCCAGAGTCGGCTCCGGCTAAATACATCATAAACACGTATCGTTTGCCCATTGTCATTTTATTCTTGAAGTTTGAATTTCCTTTTTTTTATGATATTTTAGGGAATAATGGTTAAACTTTATCATTCCAAATATAAAATATTTAAAAGCCTTTTGATTATTCGAATCACTCTCCTTTTTTTAATAATTTTCTCAGCTCAAGCTCAAACGCAAAAAGACCTTCCTTTCCCGATATATCATTTTCAGTTAAAAAACGGATTACAAGTCATACTTTCTGAGGACAACTCCCTCCCGATCGTTTCTGTAGTTATTGCTTATGATGTTGGCTCTATTAACGAACAACAAGGAAAAACAGGTCTAGCTTATTTGATGGAAAATTTGATGTTTCAAGGTTCGAAAAATGTGAGCCGGATGCAGCACATTCTCTATATTAATCGCATCGGTGGAACATTGAATGCCATCACGTCTGAGGAAAAAACAATATTCCTTCAAACTGTTCCTTCGAATCAGCTTGCTTTAGTCCTTTGGCTTGAATCAGATCGAATGAAATACCTTGAGATAAAAGAATCTAATGTGGAGAGAGTCAAGGATTCTCTTATCGAAGAAATTCAACACAGAAAAACATCAGATCCTTATTTAGAGAGTTCTTTTGCTTTTGACACATTAATTTATCCTAATTTCGCCTACAGTCATCCAGTAATCGGCAGCAGAGAAGATCTCAGGGAAATCACCATCGAGGATATTAAAGATTTCTACTCAACCTATTATGTACCAAATAATGCTGTTTTGTGTGTAGTGGGAAACATCGAAAGGAAACGAACAGAAGAGCTTATAAGAAAATATTTTGAGTCTATTCCCAAAGGAAAAGAAATCCCCTCTTCTCCTTCTTTAGAAGCAGCCCAGAAAAAATCAGCATCAGAAACATTTGAAGATTCTATAGCTTCACTCCCAGGTTTTCACCTTGGTTATGGAGTCATCCCTAAGCATTCAGGCGAATTTTATTCTTTATCAATCCTGAATTATGTCCTCTTGCGGGGCAAGAGTTCACGCTTACATAAGAGGCTTTTTAAAAGAGAACGTATTGTTTTCGATTACAGCGGAGGCATTGAAAAAAGAAAAGATTTTGTTGCCTTCAAACTGTTTGTGCTCTGCAACAATGAAATTATGGTAGAAAGAAGCCTCCGAGCTATCCTTTCTGAATTTAACAGGCTTAAATCGACTCATCTTTCAGAGAGTGAACTAACAAAATCAAAAAACATGTTCAAGGTGGATTATATCAGACAATATGCGACCTCTCTGGAGAGGGCTTTGTTTTTGACCGATGCTTATCTTACTCATGGTACTATGGATCACTTGGTTTCAGAGTTGAATAGATATCTCGAAGTTTCTGCAATTGATATAATTGGAGTGATAAATAGGTATTTCACATCTGATCGTAGGATTCTCCTCAAAATAAAAATAAAATAAGAACTCAGGAGCAAAAATTGAAAAGAAGAAACTTCCTTAGGTTATCTTTCTTTCTTGCCTTCTTAATTTTTGTCTTTCCTCTTCAATCTCAAGAAAGATACAGGAAGTCTCCCCCCTTTCCTGAACCTCTCGATGAGCTAAAGTTCCCTAAGATAGAGTCTTTTGCTCTTTCTAATGGTCTTGGTGTTACGGTGGCTCGCAGAGAAGGCTTGCCTCTCCTCAGCTTGCAACTGGTTATTATGGCTGGAGAGAGTCATTCTCCTGAAAAATTTCCTGGCCTGGCTACTTTTACTGCGAAAATGATGACCAAAGGGGCTATGGAGCTTTCTTCTTCACGAATAGAAGAGATAATCGAGTCCATTGGAGGAAATCTTTCAGTTTCAACTTTCCTCGACTATTCTGTGTTTACTTTTTCCTTTTTAGAAGAATATCTAGATGAGGCTCTTGAGGTCCTAAGCAAAATGATTCTTCTGCCTACGTTTCCCAGAAGAGAAATGGATAATGAAAAGAGAACTTTGTTTTATGAACTCCGAAGAAAAGGAAACGACCCTGAATTCATCGCTCAAAACCAACTTTTCAGAATTTTGTTCCGAGATCATCCCTATCTGAAAGGCGCCTTCACTGAAGAGCCCATCAAAAACATCAGCCACAGAGATGTCCTCGCCTTCTATGACCAGTACTATGTCCCCAATAATGCTCACCTTGTTTTGGTTGGCAATCTGAATCTTCCCACGGCTGTAAGAAAAGTAAGTCATTACCTAAATACTTGGAAAAATAAAAAAATAGAAAGCCAATTCATTCCGATCCCCGAGCCGTCCAAAAACGAAAAGATTTGTCTAGTTGATCTCCCTCAAGCTGAAGATTCGACAATTTACATAGGGAATGTAATTTTTCCCAAAAAAAGCCAGGATTTCTTCCCTTTTATCGTCCTTAACCAAGTTTTAGGCGGAACAACAAACAGTCGCCTCTTTATGAATCTAAGAGAGTCAAAGGGATATGCTTACTTTGCCTTCAGTGAAATCAATCTCTTCAAAAGAAGTGGTGTTTTCCTGATTAAAGCAAAAGTGAGACCAGAAGTTGTCAACTCATCGGTAAGGGAATGTTTTAGAGAGATCGAAAAGATTATAAAAGAGGAGATTACAAGCTTCGAAATCGAACAGGCAAAATCTTATTTAATAGGCAATTTTCCCCTTCAAATAGAAACCTTTGAGAGTTTTTGTTCTCGAATTGCTGAGGCTCAGGCATTTGCTTTAGGAAACGAGTTCTGGAACAACTATTATGAAAACATCATGCTCATTAATTCAGAAAAAGTCTTCGAAATTGCCCAGAAATATCCTCTTCTTACTCCAGTAATCATTATTGTTGCTGATAAAGCCAAAATCATGGAACATCTCATCGACTTCAAAGAAATTGAAATCTATAACAGTAGAGGAGAATTGCAATATATTCAAAAAATAGGAGTCGACGAATGAAATTGGTTGAATGCGTGCCCAACTTCAGCGAAGGAAGAGATAAAGGAAAAATCGACTCCATAACCAAGGAAATAGAATCAACCGCCAAGGTCAAGCTTCTTGATGTGGATCCAGGTGAATCCACTAACCGGACAGTCGTCACTTTCATAGGCACTCCTGAAAGTGTCAAAGACGCTGCTTTTAAAGCCATAAAAAAGGCAGCCGAAGTCATCGACATGAGTAAACATCAAGGTGCACACAGCCGAATAGGAGCCACAGATGTTTGCCCTTTTGTGCCTGTTTCAGGAGTGACAATGGAGGATTGTATCCAAATCGCCAATGAACTGGGAGAGAGAGTAGCCAGAGAACTCGGAATCCCAATTTATCTGTATGAAGCAGCTGCTAAAAAACAAGATAGAAAGAATCTCGCTACTATCCGAACTGGTGAATACGAAGGATTACCCGAAAAGTTGAAAGACCCTGAATGGACTCCAGACTATGGAGAACCTGTATTTAATCCTAAAGCAGGAGCTACAGTCATTGGCGCTCGAGAGTTTTTAATTGCCTACAATATAAATTTAAATACACGAGACCGGAAGCTCGCTCATGAAATTGCTCTGAATTTAAGAGAGCGCGGCCGGGCAAAGCGAGATAAGGAAGGGAATATCATAAGAGATACTGAAGGAAAGGCCATCAAAACTCCTGGAAAATTTAAGGAAGTAAAGGCTGTGGGCTGGTATATCGAAGACTATGGAATCGCCCAGATATCAATCAATTTTACCAATTACAAAGTTTCTCCTCCCCACCTTGTTTTTGATCAAGCGCGAAAAGAAGCTGAGAAACTGGGACTAAGAGTGACGGGCAGTGAATTGGTAGGCTTGATTCCCAAGGAGGCTCTTCTCATGGCCGGAAGATACTATCTTGAGAAACAAGGCAAAAGTCCAGGAATTCCAGAGGAGGAGCTCATCAAGATTGCTGTGATTTCGCTTGGCTTAAGTGATGTTGTCCCTTTCGAGCCAGAGAAAAAAATCATCGAATATCAATTTCAAGAAACAGCCAACTCGCTTCTTAACTATAACTTGAGAGAATTCGCCAATGAACTTTCTATAGACTCCCCTGCTCCGGGGGGAGGAAGCGCAGCCGCTTTATGTGGAGCTATATCAGCTTCCCTTAGTTCAATGGTCTCCAATTTAACCGTAGGCAAAAAAGAATATGAAAATGTTCAGAAAGAGGTAAAAGATTTTGCGGTTAAAGCTCAAGCTCTAAAGGATGAATTCTTATTAGCTGTAGATTTGGATACTGAAGCTTTTAACAAGCTAATGGATGCCTTTAGGATGAAAAAAAAGACCAAGGAGCAGAAAAAAGAAAGAGACCAGGCCATAGAAGAGGCAACAAAGGAAGCCACTTTAGTTCCCTTTGGAGTTTTAAAGAAAAGTGTTGAAGCCTTAAGTCTGGCGAAAGAAGTTGTCTTAAAGGGCAATAAAAATTCTTTGAGCGATGCAGGTGTCGCTGGACTCACTGCGCAAACCGCAGCTGAAGGAGCCTACTACAACATAAAAATAAACCTGCCCAACATCCAAGATACGCGATTTAAAGCAAAGATGAGAAAAGAAGCTGTTTCTCTGAAGAATAAAGCAGCGAAGCTCGGGCAGGAAATAAGAGATTTAATGGAACAAGGATTGAAATAGTCTCAGAAAAAAACTGAATCGCCTAAGATAATTCCCATCTTGAGTATATTCTTACCGTCTAAATCATTTTATTTTAAAAGATTATGTCTAGTCGCAAAGGGTGAGACAAGATGAAATTAGGATCATCTCAAATTTCCTCTTTTTAGGCGATTGAGATTGTCAAATTTTTTTGAGAGGATTGAGTTAAAATTAAGCATAGACAATGTCACAAGAATTGTTTGTCGTAGAAAGACTGCTTTCAAAGTCATGGTTAATTTTGCTGATACTTCTTCTGTTTTCTATTATTCTTCTTTGAGCAGTCTTTATCTCCAACTAAGCACTTAACAAAATTAACCAATGAAAATAATTTGGCGGAAGAAAAAAAATTCCCTGTTTTTCCCTCCTTCAAGAATCACCATGGATTCTTTTAAAAAAACATCAGAAGTACTATCCTGAGCTCTTTCTTTTCTTTTCAACTTCCTTATCTTTGTATAAAATAAAAAAGGAAGATTAGATGAAAGCTCTGCTGGTCATTGATATGCTTAAAGACTTTCTGAATAATGATGGAGCCCTCTATTGTGGTGAATCTTCCCGAAAGATTATCCCATTCATCAAGGAAAAGATTGAAGAATTTCACAGTAATAAAGATTTGGTTGTTTTTATTTGCGATTCCCATGATCCTGACGATTTGGAATTCAAAGTTTTCCCGAAACATTGTGTTACTGGCACAGTGGGAGCTGAGATTATCGATGAACTGCCTGTTGATGAAAAAGATGTGATTATCAAGAAAAAACGCTACAGCGCTTTTTTTGACACCAACCTGGATCAGATTTTAAGAGATCATAAGATAGGCGAAGTCCACGTTGTAGGTGTATGCACATCGATCTGTGTGATGGATACGGTGGGAGATTTGAGAAACAGGGATTTAACCGTCATCGTTTATAAAAATGGAGTGGCTGATTTTGATCAAGAGGCTCATGAATTTGCTCTTCGAAGAATAGAAGCTATCTACAGAGCAAAAATCCTTTAGAGGATTTTTAAGGGAGACAATAATGAAAGAATGGATAACCGAGGGAAAAAAAATAAAACTCGTAGAGGGAAACCTGGCTCTGCTTGATGTTGAAGCAGTTGTTAACGCGGCTAATAAAAATTTGGTCCTAGGTGGCGGAGTCGCTGGAGCCGTAAGGAAATTCGGGGGATCCTCCATTCAGGAAGAATGCAATAAAATCGGTCCCATAGCCGTCGGAGAAGCAGTCATTACGAGCGGAGGCGATTTGAAAGCAAAGCATGTCATCCATGCTGTTGGCCCGGTTTATGGAGAGGGAAACGAGGATGAGAAGCTGGCCAGCGCGGTTCTTAATAGCCTCAAGATTGCCAAGGAAAAGAAAATAAAACATATAGCTTTTCCTGCGATCAGCACCGGAATATTCATGTTTCCTCTTAAAAGGTGCAGTGAAATCATGATCGAAGTAGCCATAGAGTTTCTTAAAGACAAGGAGAATAAAAATCCAGAAGAAATTATTTTCTGCCTTTATGGACAGGAAGCTTATCATGTCTTCCAGGATACTTTAGGTGAGATAAGCAGGTAAGCCTTTAGCTAACTTTCTTTATTCTTTTTAAACAAAAAAACACAATGAATAGGAAAAAACAGAGGAGCACAATCGTCGCTGAGGCCGGTAAATCTAAATAGAAAGCCAAAAAAAGACCGAGGACAACAGAAACTGCAGCTACTAAAGAGGATATTATCAAAGCTCCCTTGAAGCTTCCTGAGATCTGTAGAGCGGCCGCAGCAGGGATAACGACCAAGGCTGCTACTAAAAGGAGGCCGACCACTTTCATCCCCAAAACAACCGTAACAGCAGTCAGTACTGATAAAAGGATATCGAGTCTGTAGACTTTGATTCCCGATGCTTTGGCCGATTCAGAGTCGAACGTTAAGTACAAAAACTTGTGATAATAAATAATGACGATCAATAGTACAGCAATAACCAATCCTATCGATAGCAAGACTTCGGAAGTCTCAATAGCCAGTATCTCACCGAAGAGATAACTGAAAAGGTCAACATTAAAACTTCGAGCCAATGAAGCTAATAGAATTCCTACTGCCATTCCCACGCTGCTAAGAATTCCAATGGCAGTATCTCCATAGAGACCTGCCTTTTTTTTCAGTAATAGAATTCCTAAGGCTGCAAGGATGGCAATGAATAGAGCCACAACTAAGGGCATCATATGCAAAAAGAGACCTAAAGCAACCCCCGCAAAAGTGACATGGGCCAGACCATGAGCAAACATGGCGTCTCTTCTCAAGATGAGAAAGACTCCAAGAAGAGCGCAAGCCAAGGCAATAAAAATTCCTGAAATAAGAGCCCTTTGGAGAAAACCATAACTGAGAAAGTTTTCTATCATAATATCAATGACGGTGGGAGACTAAATGGTGTCCATCAGCCAGCATTCCTTTGAAAGCCTCAGAGCGGCAGAATTCTTCATGGGTGCCATGGTAGATCAGCCTTTGATTCAGGCAAGCAACTTTAGTGACATGCTTGTCGATAATGCCGATATCATGAGTTATCAGTGCTATGGTGATACCTTCCTTTCTATTCAAGCGATCTAACATTTCATAGAAACGTTCTTGAGTTTCAGCGTCTACGCCTGTTGTCGGTTCATCTAAGAAAAGAATTCGCGGTTGATTAACAATCGCTCTTGCAATAAACACACGCTGCTGCTGACCCCCTGAAAGTTTACCAATGCGCCGCTTTTCAAAAGAATTTAACCCCACATGACTCAAAGCCTTCAGCACTGTTTCTTCTTCTTTTCTCTTCAGGGGCAGAGAGATTTTTTTGTTTGAGAAAAGCCCCATGGCTACGACTTCTTTGACTGAAACAGGAAAAAAAGGATCAATATGGGTTGCTTTTTGTGGAACATAACCAATTTCTCGCCAATTATCGAATTCCTCCACTGGTTTTCCCATGATCCTTACTTTTCCTCGGGAGGGTTTTAACAATCTCAAAATGATTTTAAGAAGAGTTGTCTTTCCTGAGCCATTAGGGCCTATAATGGCTAAAAAGTCGCCTGAATTAATAGTGAGAGTTACATCGATTAGGACAGGAGTATATCCATAGCTGAAAGAAATATTTTTTACTGAAATTAAGGTCTTTTTTTCAATGGCAGCAGAGTCCATGTCTTAAAATCTCCAAATTTTTTTCCATTATTTCCAAGAAAGTTATGCCTGATTTCAGCTGTTCTTGGGAAATGTTCGCGCCGGCGTTCAAGACCAGAGTTTTAGCTCCAACTTCTTTGGCAATGACTTTTGCCAGCTCGTCACTGACATAATCTTCAAAATAGATGACCTTTATCTGATGCTCTTCAGCCAAATTGACAACTTCGGCCAACTTTCTAGGAGCTGGCTTTGAATCTGGACTGAGACCGTAAAGGGCAATTTGGCTTAAGTTATATCTCCTTGCCAGATAGCCAAAAGCAGCATGCCCACCTAATATAAAAGTGCGCTGCAAACAATTGCTGAGTCCTTCTTGGTATTTCCGGTCTAATTTTTTTAGTTTTTTCTTATAAAGGAGAGCATTTCTTCTAAAGAATGGCCTCCCTTCTGGAACCAATTCAGATAAGACAGCCTCAATTCTGTCAATAATGATCTGGTCATTCTCAAAATCCAACCAGACATGAGGATCAACCAATGAGTGTTCATGATTCTGCCCATGGGTCTTCTTCTCTTCTTCGTGTTTAGGTTGATCATCATTTATACTCAGTAAGGAGAGTTTTCTGCTTGCTTCAAGAACTTTAAGTTCAGGATTGTTAATACTTTTCATCATATCATGGAGCCATGGTTCAAGAGCGGCACCAACATAAATAAAAATATCTGCCGAAGAGAGTTTTATAATATCAGACGCTCGAGGCCGCCAAGTATGTATCTCTGCTCCCGGAGGAAGAAGAAGACTTGTTTCCGCTTTCTCGCCTGCCACGGCTTTGGCAAATTCCTGGAGGGGAAAAATACTGGTTATGATTGTTATTTTATCGCGCTCTCTTTTTTCTTGGGATTGAAGATTGAAAATTCCAATAATTAACAGGGATATAAGAAGGAAAAGTATTTTTTTTTGGTTCTGCGCCCATTTTTTCAGAGCCACAAGATTGCTCCATGATTATTCGATCGGATAGAGCCTTTCTTTCCAAGCAAACTTTTTCTTGAAAAGAGAAAGACGAAAGGAATTAAGGAGGATCATCAGAGTAAGAATCACAGAAAAAGGATGGAGTAAGCCGAAGAAAAGACTCGTTTTAAATCTAATTGCGAGAATTATCTTCATTGCAGATATGGTCACTACCTGCAGAAGAGGAAAAGTCAAGTTCTGGTGGGATTCAAATGCCCACCAAAGGGAGAGATAAGGATAGATGAATAAAAAATAACAGCCCAATAGCAAACAAGCAAGATAGTGAGGGGAACTTCCTATGGCTGGATAAGTGTTTTTCGAGAGCCCATGCCACAATTCGCGAAAATTGATATAGAACCTCACCTTCATGAATTTTGTGCCATCAAGAATAGTGATTTTCCCTTTGTTCTTCTTGACGGTTTTGGCTAAAGCAAAGTCATCCACAATTTCCTTTTTGATGATCTCATATCCACCAAAGGAAAAATAAAAATCTTTTTTTATCATCATGAAAGGCCCTATGGCAAAAGCAAGGCGGCAGTCTTTAGAATAATTAATGAGCTTGAAAGGGACAAGAACCAGAAAAGCAAAATGGATGATCGGTAAAACAAGCTTTTCAGACCATGTTTTCGCAATCAAGCCAGGAATTAAAGTCACAAAGACAGATTTATTTTTCCGGGCAGCCGCAAAAGCCAAGCTGATAGAATTAGGTCTGTGATTTGTATCCGCATCAGTAAAAATGAGCCATTCCCCCTTTGCTTGCTGAGAAAGTTGATGACAGGCCCAATTTTTTCCATTCCAGCCTGGAGGAAGCTTTTTACCTTTGAAAACTTTTATCCTATGAGACTGGCAGGAAAGCTCTTTGGCTATTTTGTATGTTTGGTCAGATGAGTTGTCGTCGAGGACGATAATCTCCCAATTGGGATAATTCTGTCTGAGGAGAGAAGTAAGGCAGGTTTTGATATTTCTCTCTTCGTTCCTGGCTGGAATCAAAACAGAAATCAGAGGTAAAGACTCTTTCAGCCTGAGTTTCTTCTGGGCTTTAAGCTTTTGTATATTCTGGAGAAAATTCAAGAACAGAAGAAGAAGGAGGAAGAGTATTAAAACCTGAAGAAAATCCATTCTTTCTTTACCAGCCGCCAGAGACTTCCTTTATTTTTCTCATATAAGGCTCATCAATCACTCTCTTTATGCCGAGCAAAATGAGGAAGCCCGTGACGACAAAGAACTCTGTCCATGACCTTTTGAAAACCACGAACCAGAGTATAGGGATACTTCCTGTGCCTAGCGCTGCCGAAAGGTGAAACCTTCTAAAGGCTAAGTAAGAAAGTCCATAGATAGCTGCCACAATAAGAATGAGCAGTGGTTCCATGCCGGTAAGAAAACCCATAGCAGCTCCTAAGCCTTTTCCCCCTCTACCTTTAAGGAAGATCGGATAACAATGACCGGCAACCACAGCCACTCCACAGAGCCAGATCCACCAAGGCGAAAGTCCCAATAAAAAGCCCACCAAGTAAGCTAAAAGACCCTTGGTAAAATCCAGACCTCCCGCAATGACGCCATATTTCTTACCCACCACATGCCAGACATTCCGACCGCCCACATTTCCTTCTCCAACCACTCGTATATCAACGCCCTTTACTTTTTTAGCAACAATATAAGAGAAAGGAATAGACCCCAAGAGATAAGAAATCATACACCCTATTATGATTTGCGGCGCCACTGTTCTCTTTTTAATATTATATTAAATCAACGTTGTCAACTCCTCGCATGAATTAAATCAGAATTTCTTTCTTAAATTAACTCTTATTCTCTTGTTGGAAGATTACTCCGCCAGGGAATTGACCTTTGCCCCTTCTCCCACTTCGATTTCATAAATATTGGGCCTTTTGAACCTTTTTCTTTTTGCTTTCTCGAGAAGTTTTTTCTTAAAAAGAGCTATTCTTGGTTTCTTTACCAAAGCAATTCCAGCACCTCCAAATCCCGCCCCTGTTAAGCGAGCTCCTAGGCATGCCGAAAATTCCTTTCCCGCTTCATACAACAGATCAAGCTCAGGACAGGAAACTTCATAATCATCCCTCAGGCTTTCATGAGAAAGAAAGAGAAGCTCTCTCAAAAGGGGAAAATTATTCTCTCTTACAGCCTCCACAGCCTTCTTCACCCTTAAATTCTCGCTTATAACGTGTTTGGCTCTTTTGTAGATAACTTCCTTCATTCGTATTCTCATCTTCTCAAGGGTGTCTAGGTTTACTTCCTTAAAATTGCGGTACCCATTTTCTTCTAAAAAAGCGAGAGCCTCGGCTGATTCCAGGCGTCTCTGGTTGTATTGTGAAGAAGCCAACTTTCGCCGAATCAGGGTGTCATAGACGAGGAAACGTAAGTTTTCTTCCTCGAGATTAAGAGGAATAAGTTCGAATTTGAAGTTTTCGCAATCAAGATACATAGCTTTATTCTTTTTTCCAAAGATGGAGATGAATTGATCCATAAGACCACATTTTACACCGACAAAGTCGTTCTCTGCCTTTTGGGCTAGAAAAGCCTTTTTCTCTGGTTTAAGATTTAGATTGAAAAGCCTATCCAAGCCATTAATCACGCTAACTTCGAGCGCTGCCGATGAAGAAAGCCCGGCCTCAAGAGGAATATTGCCCCAGACGAGACCGCTTAGGCCTTGAAGAGAGATACCCTCTTTTTCCAATATCCAAAAAATGCCCTTTATGTAATTGATCCATTTTTTTCGCTTGGAGAGGGAAATGTCTTTTAAAAGAAATTCCCCCTGTTCTTGGAAATTCTCTGCCCGGATGATGACTCTTTCGTCTTTTCTTTTTGACGCCATAAAATAGGTGCGCAAGTTAATAGCAGCGGGGCAGACATAACCGAGATTATAATCTGTATGCTCTCCGATGACGTTTATTCGTCCTGGAGCTGAAGAAATGATTTCAGGAGAGAATTCATAGATTTTTTCGAATATCGCCCTCAGGGATTTTTCTGTCATTCAGAAGTAGTTGCATTTTAAAAAAAACAAAAACGAAAAGTCAATTCTTGAAAAATCCTTTTTTTCTTGCATCTTTGCTTTTCTTATGAGATTATTTTATTTAAAATAAACAATTTTCGATACTTAGAGGAGGATTCATAATGCCATCAATTTTTGAAGGATTGAAGCCATCGCTCATCTGGAAATATTTTGAACAAATCCTGAAAATCCCTCGTTGTTCTGGCAACGAACAGGCTATAGGAGACTATATCATTTCTGTGGCCAAGGAACTGAATTTGAATTGGAATAGGGATAAAGTTGGAAATGTGGTGGTTGAGAAGAAAGCAACTCCAGGCCATGAAAGTTCAGAAATCGTAATTCTCCAGGGACATCTGGACATAGTCTGTGAAAAGAATTCCGATGTGGAACATGATTTCAGCAAAGACCCGATCAAGGCTGAAATAAAAGAAGGATGGATTCAGGCAAAGGGAACTACTCTTGGTTCTGACAACGGAATCGGAGTTGCCTCTGCTCTAGCTATTATGGAGGATGACTCCCTTGTCCATGGCCCCTTAGAGTTTCTCTTTACCGTGGATGAAGAAACAGGCCTCACTGGAGCAACAAAAATAGAACCTGGTTTCCTCAAAGGGAAAAAATTCCTTAACCTCGATAGCGAGGATGAAGGAACCTTTACTATCGGTTGTGCAGGAGGAGCTGATTCTGAAATAGCTCTTCCCCTGGAAAGAAAAAAAGGCTTGGAAGGAGAATTATACAGGCTCAAGATTTATGGCCTTAGAGGAGGGCACTCAGGCCTTGATATAAATAAAGGAAGGGGAAATGCTATAAAATTTTTATTTCGCTTGCTCTGGCAGTCCTCTAAAGAATTTCAATTCGGAATTACACGGATGGAAGGCGGGAACAAGAGAAATGCTATACCCAGGGAAGCATGGGCCGATCTCCTTCTTGACCCAGCTCAATTCGACTCTCTTTCTTCTTTCTTCCAAGAGGCCTATGAAAAGATCCAAAATGAATACAAAGTCGTAGAGAAGGATGCCAAATTTTCCTTCGAGAAAAGCGAAGGAGACAAAGAGAATCCGCTGTCGCCAGAATCTCAAGGAATGTGCATCAACTTTATCTTAGCACTTCCCCATGGAGTCATTGCCATGCACCCTGAAATAGAGGAACTCGTAGAAACTTCTACTAATCTTGCTATTATACATACTCATGATGACCAAGCTGAAATCATCTACAGCAGCCGCAGTTCAGTGGCTTCTGCCCTAGAGGCGATCAGGGATACGATTGCAGCCATAGGAGAACTCGTTGATGCAAAGGTAGCTCAACCCGAGGGATATCCTGGCTGGATGCCCGATCTTGATTCTCCCCTCTTAAAGACTCTTAAAGAAGTCTATTTTAAGGTTTTCCAGAAAGAACCTGAAGTTGAGGCTGTTCATGCTGGCCTTGAATGCGGAATCATCGGAGAAAAATTTCCAGGAATGGATATGATTTCCTTTGGCCCCACTATCGAACACCCTCATTCTCCAGAGGAAAGAGTTAACATCGAGTCAGTAGAGAAATTCTGGAAATTTTTAACGGTTGTTCTTGAAGAGTTAACCTGATTTTTTTAAAAGCCTTCTCCAGCGGTTTATATGACCTTCTTCATCAGCCTGGTTCTTCTCAATGATACGGCGGGTTTCCTCGTCCCATTTTATATCCCTTAAAAGTTCGCTGTAGTGACGGACAGCTTTCTTCTCAACCCAGATACCTGTTTTAAGAATCGCCTTACTACCCAAAAGTCGCGAAATAAGCCCGATTTTTAGCCCCACAATCCAATACAGAAACCTGAGTTTACTGGGTCTGAATCCATATTCAAAAAGCTTGACTTGAAAATCCTGAAGATGTGTCATCTCGTTACCCATAGCAGCGATCAGCTGGAGATTGAGTTCGGTTGGCTTTCTTGAAATCTGAAGTTTGTAGATATTAACTGCCATTGTCTCCAGAGTATGGAGGGTGTTTAATCCTTTCTTTATGCCTTTTATTTCTTCCAAAGAAAAACCCTCTCCTCTTTTCTTAAGATCTTGGATTCGCATTTCTGGGCGAATGATTGAGATGTCAAAATGTTTATTATCCACCATCAATCTCTATTCAAATCCATTGTAACTCGCTGAATTGAGGGAAACCTGATTGGGATATTCCCCAGTAAGCAAAAAGAAGGATGCTTAAAAAGTAGCTGCTTAAGAAAAAAAGAAGTACTGGATTGTGCATATTTTGTTTCCGATTTTTCAAATAGAGAACGAGTGATAAAAGAAAGCCGACCCCTGCCGCTGGAAAGTAGATAATCGCTGTCTGTCCCTCGATACAATTTGCGGTAAAAGTAAAGCCGTAGAAAGCCGCTCCTAATGAAACAAGAGTAAGATTTTTCCGATTAAGAGACTTGAAAGTAAGTTTAAGAGCAAAAAGTATCAATCCAATAGATATCAGGAAAGCCCCTCCATCCAGCATAAGGTGGCTGATGATTTCGTCGAAAAGATATGTTGCCCTGAACAACTCAGAATTTTTCATGTTCTGTAGAAGTCGGGCAATAGAATTCGCAGAGAGATGAAGACCATGGCCATCCACATAGAAAAGAAAGCCTAAGCCGAGTAAAACTTTCGCCAGAATCCTCAAAATTCTGGGTGAGAATCCAATTAAACTTTTAGATTTCAAGGCTTGGCGAGTATAAAAATAAAGGAGGAAAGCTAAAGGAATGATGGCAAACGGCGTTAAAAAATCAATTGTGTCTCCCCAGGTGAGAGGTTTTTTGAGAAAACTTGGGAGAAAAGTTGGCACGATATGAAAAAAGGAAAAGGCAAGACCAAATACAAAAAGGAAAAAACTGAGTCTATCTTTATCTTCTTTCACCGCTATGAATTCTAAAAGATATGACCAAAATTGAAATAAATCCCAAGGCCTTCCTCGCTAAATCCCATGTCAAATCTGGCTACAAAGTTTTGTAGATAATACCTCAAACCCCATCCAATATCAACAGCGATATTACGGAAACCAATTTCACTCCAGGAAGGCCAGACACTTCCTCCATCCACAAAAATATTGCCTCCCACTTTCTTCCAGATTGGAAATCTGTACTCGAGGTTAAACAAAAATTTTCCTTTATCATTAAACCGGTTCAGCCTGTAACCTCTCATAACGTTCATTATCGAACCGCCTCCAAGCACAGACATCTCAAAAAGAGGAATTTTCTCGCCTGCTATGTTTTGGATCAGGGCACGGAAGGCTAGTACATCATTCCCGCCGAAAACAAGCGTATATTTTCTAAAATCTAAAGTGAACCGATAAAATTGAGCATTTTTGTTCCCAAAAGCTTTCGCAGCAAAGTCATTCTGGAAGAGAAGGCGAAAACCTTTTTTAGGGTGGATTTGACTATCTGAAGTGTCATAGCGGACTAGAAAAGACACAAAAGGTGAAAACTGCTCCCCTACTGCTTCTAACGTTTCTGTAAAAGGTTTGTCCTCTACAATTTTGAAATATTTTACGCTCTTGAAGATATAGCTTCCTTCCAGCACCAAACGCGGCGTAAAACCTCTTCCGAATGTCAGTTGCAGCTCTTTTTTTTCAAAGCTGAAAGTAGTCTGATTGTCTTTTTCAGAGTCTGGCCCTAATCCATAGTAATAATACTTCAGATATTTATCGTACTCGGCTCTGAGGTCAAAGGAGAGAGCATATTTTTTCCCTTGGCGAATTTCGATGTCTGGGATGCAGAAAGTAAAAACATACCATCTTTCTCCTTTGCTTGAGTTGAAAAGGATAAAATCGAAGGATTCTTTTTTTGATAGATAATCGACAAATTTTGCTTTTGCTCCGAACCCTACACCAATATCTGTATCATACATGAGGATAGGAAACACGCTCAATGATTTTTTGTTTTCTCTATTTTCATCCTCGAGAGTGGCCTTAGCACCATTCGTGAGACTCATCATAAAAAAGGAAAAGAGAAATACAGCCAAGAGCATCTGAAATGATTTATTCTTCATTTTCCCCTCTTTTGACTTTTAGCATAATAGAAAAACCTTAAAACATCAATTCCAGCTTCAGCATTTGTCCCGCTCATTTTACTCCTCAGGCCCTGAAGCCGACGGCGCAGCCTGTTAAAGGAACACGGACTGTAATTGTGTCACCACTCAAAAAAACTCAATTCCTGACAGGCTGCGCCTATATTTTGAGCAATTCACTCATATCCATTTTCCACTCATAAATATAAGTTCTCTCAGTTTGAAAGTTGTCAAAAAGATGTTAAGAGTTTGTCAAAAGTTTGTTAAAAGGCGGGAATATAATAGGAAGGTATATTTATTTTTGAAATTTATAACCTGACCAAGGTATAGTGATAAGATGAGTTGGTTTGGCTGGATTGTCTTCGATTTTTTGCCTTAAATTGTGAACAAAGGTGTCAACTGTTCTGGTGGTAGGAAACTTATCATATCCCCACACTTCATTAAGGATAGTGTCGCGACTTACGACCTCTCCCTCGTGGGTAATAAGAAGTTTAAGGAGGGCATATTCTCTAGCTGTCAGCGACAGGTCTTTTTTTCCTTTACTAGCAATTTGTTTTTTAAAATTCAGGTAAACATTCCCAAAGGAGTACTCTTCGACTTCAAGAGCTTTTGGTTTGGCGCGGCGGAGAACAGCTCTAATTCTGGCCAGAAGCTCCTTTGTCCCAAAAGGTTTGATAAGATAATCATCCGCTCCGAGCTCAAGCCCTAAAACCTTGTCAATCTCCTCTTTTTTCTTGCCTGAAAGCATGATAATCGGAGTCGCAATTCCCTTTTCTCTCAACTTCTGGCAGATCTCCATTCCACTCAAAGAAGGAAGGACTAGATCCAGAATGATCAAATCCACCTTTTCCTGACAGCTGAGTTGAAATCCTTTTTCTCCATCAGTTGCTGATACAACCTTGAAGTTTTCTGTTGTCAAGGAAGAAGTTAAAGTTTCAAGAAAAGCTTTATCATCTTCCACGATCAATATTTTTTTCATGGCTTTGCAAGAATCAAACTAAAGATACTTCCTTTATTCGGTTGACTCTCAACCCGGATCTCCCCTTTATGAGCTTCTATGATGTGTTTGACAATTTTTAAGCCTAGACCAACACCCTTTGGATTGGCCTCTTGTGCCTCGGGATGCCGGTAGAATCCCTCAAAAATTCTCTCCTGCACTTCAGTAGGAATTCCGATTCCTTTATCCTGGATTTGGATTTCTACTTTTCTTTCTCTCTCTATAACGATAATCACAATTTCCTTTTCTTCTGACGAATATTTTATAGCATTATCGATGAGATTGGTCAAAGCCTGCTTTATGGCATCCTCGTCTATTTTCAAAAAGAGGGATTTTTTTGGAAGACGAGCCCTGAGGACAAATCCTTCTGAATCTAATCTATACTGAGAAAGTTTTATCACTTCTTTTATTAGAGGTTGTATTTCAATCTTTTTAAAATTATAGGCTTTGGCTTGTTGTTCAATTTTTCCGAAATCAAGGATGTTATGAAGAAACCGAGAGAGACGGCTACTTTCATTGGCAACGAGGGTCAAGAGCTCTTCCCGTTTCCCTTTTTCTTTTATTTTTCCTGCCTGGAGAATTTCAGCCAATCCCCTGATAGAGCTCATCGGAGTCCTCAACTCGTGCGAAACAGAAGAGATGAATTCAGTTTTAAGACGGTTGAGTTCATCTAATTTTTCTTTTTCTGCCCTTTCCTCGAAAACTTCTTCCTGGAGCCTGATCCTTTCTAGGTTTAAAGCCAGCTCTCTAGCCATAGTGAGCAAAAGCTCAAGGTCATCGCGGGTGAACTTCTCGCCAGATTTTTTCTTCCCGATAGTTAAGAGCCCACTCAAATCAGTCGACCTAAAGGAAAGAGGTATAACCATCTCTAAATTTTTTTCTTTGAGTATCTTCTCTTGAGAAAAATCCATGTTTTCTTCCGTCCGAACGCCGCCCTTCCTGGCCATAATTTTGTCTGATTTGAAAATAGAATAAATCCGAAAATCGAATTTTTTATCCCCATTTTTTCCAATTAATAGCTTGGGTCTTCCAGAATGCACAAAATAGGCAAACACGCCAATGTGTTCTAAGGGCAAAGTTTTCTTTATTTTTATAAGGAAAAAATCGGTTAGGTGATCACTGCTCACTATCTTGTGAGCTCTTTCATTGAAACTGAGGATGCTCTTCTTGTAGTCATAGCTCATCCTGAAAAATGCCTTATCGACAAGGTCCTGAATTTTTTTCCTGGCTGGATGGAAGGCGACAGCTGCCACTAAAGCTCCAATCACAGTAACAACTGTTTCCCGAGTGAAAAAGATTTTTGAAAAAATATTATGAAGAATCCGAACCGAGATAAGATAAAGACTGACGGTAAAAACAGTCAGAATGGAGTAGACAATGCTTCGATTAATGACCAGCTCGATGTTCATCAGTTTGAATTTAACAATAGAAAAAGCAAAAGCTAGGGGGACAAAAATAAAAAATACAGTGCCTAATTCTTCCGAGAGAAAAGGCTTTACTTTTAAAATTTGGGGCAACTGGTACAAAAGAGTAAACGGCCCCAAACCGATAAAAAGACCATAAAAAATCCATTTTATCTGGGCCTGCTCTTCCTCAAGAGCAGTTTTTCTATAGCTGACGATAAGGCAGAAAATCGACAGAAAAATATACAAAATCACATAGAAACGAAAGCCATAAAAAACGGTTTGATAAATTCGGTGGATTTCGATCGAAGATTTCAAGCTGGCACTTATAAATGTTGTTTCCAGAAGCCCGACAAAAACTAGAGTTGGAAAGTAAATTATAAGTTTACTTATTTTGGTCTTAATTTTTAGGAAATAAAGAGAAAAATGAAGAAGGAGAGCCGCTGCCAAAGGATAGGAAAGATAGTGAAGAACACCAGGGATGTAGGAGAGCCATTCTTTTCGCAAGCAGTAGAATCCGCCGTTTATGATAATGGCTGAGGCGAAGGCTAAAGAAACCCAATAAAATATTCGAGCCCTGGCATCTTCAGAGCGGAGAAGGAAGACTAAAATTCCGTTGGCTAGGCAGAAAAGACCTATGATGAGATAGATTAAGGGAAAAAGTGCCTGGGTGTAAAAGGGAACAAATTTTAATTCTTTTTTTTCCGTTTTTCCTTCTGTCTCTAAGTAGAATATCGACTGCTCTCCAATAGTCTTCTGGCTTAAGATGAATTCCAAGTCCACATTTTGTTCGATCTCCGTTTCATCGATTCGAATGAGGTTTTTGGAGTCAATTCCTGGAGGAAGCCCCGGGCGTTGCCCCAATAAAAAGAAGCCATAAATGCTGATGACGATGATAACTAATCCACCTGCTAGGGAAAGAAAAAAAGGGATTTTCCTCATGATTTTCCCTATTGCTTGGACAAAATATACCACTCTACAGACATCTATGTCAAACAGACACTCGTTCCTTTTTTCATATAAGAGAGATAGAAAAATTCAGGCCCTGAAGCTTATTTTCATCTGATTTTGCCGAGAATACTTAGAGCGAAGAAAATCATCGTGTCTTGAAAGGAGTGGATCACGAATTGAAAACAGCAAAAAAATTCAAGGAATAAGATCAACGCTGGCTTTCTATCTACTTTGTTTCCGCTCTCTTATCTTGATTTCCTCCTCCAACCAGAGCTTCACTCTTTCCATGCCCTCTTTCAGTGAAACAGTGGGTTCATAACCAAGTTTTTCTCGAGCCTTAGAAATATCGAATCGGCATTTCAGGGTTAAAAACTCAAGAGCTGTCCAAGATAAAAGGGGCGGCTTTCCTGTCAATTTATTAAGAATATCCAATAATAAGGCTAAGTTCCAGGCCACTGGATAAGGAAGGGAAATCCGGATATTCCCTTTTCCGGCTAGATGGTTGAAGTGATTAAAAAAATCCAAAACCGTGATGTTTGTCCCATCAGTGATATTGAATATTTCACCTATGGCCTTCTCCTTTTGGGAAGCAAGCAGGATAATATCAACAAGATTATCTATGTAAATATAAGGAAAAATGCCTTTTCCACGATCTATAACAAAGAGGAGATTCTTACGAGCTAGTTTTAAAGCCTTCCAAGTGAAAAGAAAATCTTCAGGGCCAAAGACTGCAGGAGCTCTTATTATGACTGAAGAGATGGAATCGCTGGAATTCTTAATCAGTTTTTCAGCCTGGGCTTTGGATCGACAGTAAGAACACGTAAAATGACCGTAGGGATGCTCTTCACGAATTACTCCATCCCCTGATAAGTTTAAAACTCCTATAGAACTGATATAAATAAATTTTTTAACTTTGGCTCTTATTGAAGCTTTAAGAATATTCTTTGTGCCCAAATAATTGACTTCATGAAATTTTTGATATCCTCCCCAGTGTTCCACACAGCCTGCTAAATGGAAAACCAGATCACAGCCTCTGACTGTTTTCTCCAAGGATGAAACATCTGTAACATCTCCATAGCAAATTTCAATATTTTTGAATTCCGACAACCTCTGGGTATTGCTCGTCTGGCGAACCAGAACCCTCGTTTTCATCCCCCTCTCTGACATTTTCTTAGTTAAATGGACCCCGATGTTTCCCGAAGCTCCTGTAACGAGGTGCAACATTTTCTAAATTTCCTTGAAAGCATACCAAAATTTTGCTCTTTTTTTAATCTAAATTAAAAAGAAAGGGGTCAGGTCTCAACATTCGACATTTTCAAGAAAATATATGATCTAGATAGCAAAACGTTGAAAGTTGAGACCTGACCCCATAAGATTAAAGGTAGGGATTGATGAGAAGAGAATTTGATGAGAAAAGTTATTTTGCCCGTTTGGCGACTGTTTTCTATTAACTCAGGGGATACTTCTTTATCGAAAGCGTTTCTCTCATCTTGAAGACTTTAAAAATATCATTTGCTATCTGGGTGATGGTATCCGAATCTTCTAGATTCCGAATCCAGCTTTCAGGTATAGCTTCAATCCCGAGCGAAGCACCCAATATTGCCCCAGCGATCGTCCCCGTTGAATCACTATCTCCTGAATGATTAACCGCCGCTTGAACTCCTTCTTTAAAATCATAAAAGAATTTTAATGAGCAGTAGACGGCAACACCCAACGCCTCTCCTCCGGTGCGTTCTTCTCCTATCGCCTGGATCGCCCTCTCAACGGGCTCTCGACTCAAGGAGAATTCAATCGCAGATTCAATTCTTTTCAGGGTGTCCTCGTGCCCCTCATAAGCCACGAGCTTCTTTTTGCTCATCTCGACAGCCTCTCGGAGTGTGCATCCTTCAATAACATGAGCAATCATTTTAGATAGAAATCCAGCAGGTAGATATCCAGAGGGGTGACCGTGGGTAATGGCTGCATACTCAGCCCCTTCACGAAAAGCCATATCTGAAGGAAAAGCCAAGCCTACGGCAGCCGTGCGCATCAGTCCATTACAATCTTTACTATCGTTTATGGGATCTTCGATAGTACCCATTCTTCCGCTCTCCAAGGCGCTCTGGATTGTATTTCCAGTGTATCTTAACCAGAAGGGATTCCTTTGAGCATGAAGCCATTCCAGGTATCCTCTGTAAATAATATCAGTTGAACTGTATCCTCTGTTATACATAATGTTTTGGTAGGCCTTGATGCAGCCTATGGCCGTAACCAATGACATCTGGGTATCCTCGCTGTAGGAGCCAGGCCTGAATCTATCCCAGGCATCAAAGTCAGTGATTCCTTTTTCTCCGTATTTTCTCTTGATATCAGGCAGGGAAAGATGTTCTACAGGTGCCCCCAGGGCATCGCCTATGGCAAGACCAAGGAGGCAACCATTATATCTGTTAATCATAGTTCCTCCTTCGTTTATTTAGTCGATTTAGTGAACGATTTTTATAATTTTTTTAGCTCCTCTTCTCAGTCTCATTCTCTAAAAAAGTAACTTAAAGTTTTTAAAATATATCACTTATCAAATTTTTATTTCTTGCGGAGTTTTGGCAATTAATGTAAAGATGAGAGACTTTTTAAGAGTGAGATAAAAGTGTTGGCGGTTATGATTTAGCGAGTAATAGGACGATCTTATCCTTATCCTGATTAAGGAGTTCTGATAATTTCTCAGGGCTGATTTTTTTCCTCTGAAAAGCTTTTATGGCCAAGATCCTGAATCTATCCGATGCAAAGGGTCTACTTTTACGTCTCATTACCCCTTTCGTATCTTCTAAATTTCCAAAAAGAGTTTCTTCATGAAAGTCCGGATCAAATTGCAGATATTCTTCAAATTTTGCCAACGAGAGATATCCTAATTTTCTTAGAGTTCGCAACATGCCAAAAGTGCTCACTCCAAAATACCGCTTGAGATAAATAACATCTTCGAGTCTCAAATTGCGCGAACGAAAATCTTTATCAATAATATCACCGACCTTTGAGGGTGGCATCAGGAATTGAGCGGCAAAGGCCTGAGCAAATTTCTCTCGAGGGTGATAGAGCGAGAGAAACTCATCAACGAATATATCAGGATTGTCGATAATCGGGCCTTCGCTTCTATCTTTAAGGTAATGGCAGTATTCATGGGCGGCAGTAAAAACTTGTTGCCCAGGGGTTTGAAGGGAGTTTATCAAGGCAAAAGAAGCTTCTTTCTCTTCCAAATGGATAAAAACTCCTGAGATTTGGGATTGTTCTGGTATTGGCTGTCTTACGACTCGACACCCATTAAGCTCCATCAAAGAAAAAATGTTACGGATAGGTTCACTCTTGAGTCCAAGCCTGCATCTTTCTTCCTCAGCCATCCTTTCGGCAGAAATGTGAGAATAGCGAGGGGCAAGCTCCAAGCGTTGGCCTGATAATTCCTCCAGATTGATGTATTCTTCACAGTACTTCTTGAATTTCTTAAGTTCCCTTCTTGCATTTTGGTCTAGTCTCTCTCCCCCAAGAAGCATATCAAAAGCTGAGCCCTTCTTTCTTAAAAAATAAGAAATTTCTTTTTTTAGGTAGGCAGAGATATTGGTGAGGGTCTCAAGGCTTGGCGTCCTCTTACCCGATTCAAGGAGAGAAATGTATTCGCTGGAAAGACCTACCGCTTCAGCCAAAGCTTCTTGAGTCAGACCGATATCCTCTCGCGCTTTTTTGAGCTTAGTTCCCACAATCAACTTCATTTATTATTCAACCTAAGTTTTTCTTTTATATGTATAACTTTAAGTCATATATTTGTCAATACGCGATTGGAAAGTTACTTTGAGTTAAAGTTGACTCTTAGGTCTTTGAGCGCACTACAAGTACAGAGACTGGGGCCTGATTGGCAACTTTATCTGGGATTGAACCGAAGAGCAGCCTTCTAAAGAACCACTCATTTGAGGCCCCCAACACGATAAGGTCATGTGCAGAGGAAGCTCGGACAATGGCTTGACTAATGTCCGTATCGATGACAACACAGACGTTTGCTTTAATCCTAGCTTCTTCGAGTGCATCCTTAACGAAATCTTCGGCTATCTGTTGAAAAAGTCTAACACTTTCACTTTCTGATTCAGAAGCTGCTGAAAGACCCTTGCCGATTTGGACTTTAAGTGCAGTAATCTTAGCCCCCCATTCTGTGGCAAGCTCATTTGCTATTTTGAGCCCCAGTTTTGCATGAGGCCCCCCACTGATGGGAACAATTATACGTCGAACCTCTTTTAAACCTCGGTCCCTGAGAACCATAACATTACCCTTGGCAATCTTGAAAACACCAGTAACGTTAGTGCTCTTAGTCCGGGATATACGGACCTCACCGCGCCAACCCATAAGGATGAGTTCTGGATCCTCAGAGTCGGCAATGCTCAGGATAGCCGATGGCACATTGTGAGCTACAATAGCATTAGCTCGAGCTCGAACCCCCTGTTCATGGGCATGGCGAGTTGCCATATCCAAAAGGGTTTCTTTCTCCTGACGGAGCTTCTCGTATTCGATACGGCTTGCCTCCAGAGGAGTCTGTATTGGAACGTTGACAACATGTATCAAATGGAGGCGAGCCTTCCTGCTCCTCGCCAAGGCAGTGCCTACCATCAGCAAGGATTTTTCTGTATCTGGATTTGCCAAGGGAACCAAAATACTGGGGAATTCCTCTCTTCTTGTGGCTGCATATTCTTCTGCTCTGGTCACGAGGGGCTTAATGATTTTCTGTTGCACGAGTATGTTTGATGCTCCAACAAGTTGAGTTCCTTTGCGTAGGAACAGCAAGTACCAGACTACACTGGCAGCAAGAATCAGATAGCCGATGATAAGAGAAGCTCTACTCGTATTGATGATGACGAAAATGCACCCCGTCAATCCTAAGATTGGAACAAGCGGATAGGCAGGAGTTTTAAAAGTGGGTTTATACCAATCCAGTTTGGCATGCCTCATAATTATGCATGACAAGGTGATGAGAGAGTAAAGCACTAGACTCAACAAACCAGCAACTTCGGCTAAGAGCTCTAGATGTCTTCCTAAGGTTACCACTAGAAGCATAGTAAGACCTCCAGTGACGACGATCGAGCGGTAGGGTGTTCTGAAACGGGAGTGAATCTGATTAAACCAATCAGGCATGATCTGGTCTCTGCCCATGGCGAAACTCACTCTAGAAGCAGCCATGACGCTAGCGTTAGCTGAAGATACAGTAGCTAAAATACCGCCAAGAAGAATTAAAATATATCCATATCTGTTCATAAGTTGTCGTGCCAAATCCATTAAGACTGTTTCGTTAGCCATGTTCGGGTCACTGTATTTCCGTAAACCCAAAATGCAAAAAACCACTGCGCAATAAACAATAGTCACCATCACAACTGATCCGACCAAAGCAAGAGGAAGATTGCGTTGGGGATTGCGAATTTCCTCCGAGATAGCAGCGATTTCGGCAAAACCTAAAAAAGTAATAAAGAGAATGGGCAAGGTAATCAGAACGCCCGAGAATCCTATTTCTGGAGGGATAAAAGGTTTTAATCTTTGAGGGTCGACCTTGAATAACGCCAGACTTACAAATGTCAGGAGCACAACGAGCATTATGACAACAATGAATATTTGGGTGCCGCCGGTTTCTCTCGCTCCGATGAAGTTGAGAAGACCGAGCAGGGCTGTCATGGCCAGAGCTATCAGGACAGGAGATACTCCCAGGGCATCACTTAAATAATGCCCAAATCCAATCATATAGAAAGCAGAAGCAAAGATAAGGCTAAGCCATAAGCTCCACCCCATTACGGACCCAAAAAGAGGTCCAAAAGCGCGGACCACGAACAAGTATCCGCCTCCAGCATAAGGCATGCCAGTGGAAAGTTCCGCCATACAAAGGGCGATCAGAACTGCGACAAAGCCACAGATGATAAACGAGAGAAGAATTGCAGGTCCCGCTTTGCTGGCAACAATTCCAGGTAAAACAAATATCCCGGCTCCGATCATGGTGCCCACTCCGACTGCCATGGCTGCACTCCAGCCTAAATTACGAGCAAGGCGTGTATGTGGGGTAGGGTCGGGATTGCCAGAGTTCATCTTTTAATCATAACGAAAGTTTATTCTTAAAATAAATTTCTGATTATCTTTTTTGAATTCTATGATTATGCGGATCAAAGATGGAAAAGATTCTTCTTGCACCGGACTAAGTTAAATCATATAACACGACAATAATAATATGTCAAAATTAATAGGGAAAAAATTCTTAGATGGGTTTTTGGGAATGGATGAAGTAAAAAGAGATGGGGACGGTTCTATTTTTTAAAATAGAAAGCCTAGCACTATGAGATACATGTAAGAATAAAAAAATAGAACCGCCCCCTATTTGAACGGAGCGAAGCCATTCCCAAAAACTATTTATCGTCATGGAAATATATTGAGAAGCATTCTTGATATTTCATATTGTTTCTTTTAGGATTAAATGAAAATCATGAAGATTCACATTTAGAGCCTCTTACAGGATAGATTTTTTAAGTATTTTTAGGAGTCGCCAAGATGAGAAGGAGAGAAGCTCTAGCCTCCTTGAGTTGTTTGGCTTTAGTAGGGCCAAATTTACCTTCCAGGGAGGAAAGGAGTAAGTAAATGAAAAAGGAAATCAAAACAGAAAAGGCTCCCCAAGCCATCGGTCCCTACTCCCAAGCTATTGTGGCCAATGGTATTATTTTTGCTTCTGGTCAAATTGCAATTGACCCTGTCACTGGCGATTTAAACACAGGGAGTATTGAGGAGCAAACCCGCTTAGTACTCAGCAATCTCCAGGCTGTTCTCGAGGCTGCTGGAAGTTCACTTGACCAGGTCGTCAAATGCACAGTTTTTCTTCAAGACATGAACGATTTCGACCGTATGAATGCTGTCTATGGAGAGTTTTTTACACCCTCCTACCCTGCTCGAGTTGCTGTCCAAGTCGCTCGCTTACCCAAAGATGTAAAAGTCGAAATCGAAGCTATTGCCATTAAGTAAAAGAAGTTCAGCTCACTGCACTTAAGAGCCAACAAAGTAAGCGGGACAAAACAAACACCTTTTTAACAGAAGTGAAATGGTGTAAAATAATAGCGAAGTGCCGATATACGAATTCATTTGTCAAAAATGCGGAAACCATTTTGAAAGTCTTGTTTCTATAGGAAAAGAAAAAAGTGTCTCCTGCCTTGCTTGCGGGAGTAAAGATATTAAAAAGCTTTTTTCCGCTTTTGGAATAGGAGGAGGGAGCAGCCGCCTCAGCACTTCATCAGCAAGTTGCTCAACTTGCTCGGCCACATCATGCGACACTTGTAAATGATTTCCCTCTCTCATCATCCTCTTTTATCTCAAGCTTTTTTCTCTTTCACCTCTATTTAATTCATCATCAATTTCTGTAGTGTACTGATTTTATCGAGTTCTTACCTAGATAAAAAGCAAAACAAAGTCAACCTAGATTCTCCGCTCTTTTCACACCTTTAACCTTTTTGCCTCTTGCTCGGTTTTGCTTCCTATCCATTCTTGATTCTTCTCTTGACTTTGTTTCTCCCTTAAAGATAAATATACCTTTGATGATAAAGAGATTGAGAATCGGAGTTGACACAGGAGGAACTTTCACCGATTTTGTAATCCACCACAGAGGAAAGCTCCGAATAAAAAAGGTCCCTTCAGTTCCCCAAAATCCTTCTCTAGCCATCTTGGAAGGAATTAAAGAATTCCTGGAAGCTCCTTACCCTCTCCTGATTATACATGGATCAACAGTCGCCACCAATGCTCTATTAGAACGCAAGGGTGCCAGGATTACGCTCATCACTACTAAGGGTTTTGAGGATATTCTCTTCATCGGTCGGCAAGTGAGAAAAAAACTCTACAGCTTGAAGGGTGAAAAGCGAGGGCCTATCGTTTCCCCTGACTTTTGTTTTGGCCTCGACGAAAGAACGACTGTAAAAGGAAAAATTGAAAAAAAGGCCTCTCTCGATGAGCTGAAAGAAATCCTAGCGAAAATAAAATCCTTAAAAACAGAAGCAGTGGCTGTCTCTCTAATCAATTCCTATTCCAATTCTTCCAATGAAAAAATCATCCACAGAGAGCTGGATAAAGAAAGAATACCCTCTTCCATCTCCAGCAACATCCTGCCCGAATACCGAGAATTCGAAAGGACAGCCACCACCACAATGAATGCCTACCTCATGCCTGTCATCAATGCCTATCTATCAAACCTAGAAGCAGAGATCAAAGAGGCGAACCTTCGAATCATGCAATCCAATGAAGGTTACATCTTACCTTCCAAGGCCAAACAAGAACCCATAAAAACAGCCTTATCAGGTCCTGCAGGTGGAGTTGTCGGTGCTTTCCGATTGGCAAAACTAGCCGGCTTCAGAAATATTATCACTTTTGATATGGGAGGGACCTCTACTGATGTCTCTCTAGTCGACAATAAAATAAGAAGAACGAATGAAAGCACAATCGGGGATTTCCCGCTTCGATTACCTGTTATTGATATTCATTCTGTAGGAGCAGGGGGCGGCTCGATTGCTTACGTTGACCGTGGCGGCTCTCTCCGGGTTGGCCCCCAGAGTGCTGGGGCTGACCCAGGACCAGCTTGTTACGGACGGGGAACATCTCCTACAGTGACCGATGCGAATCTTATTCTTGGCCGCCTCGATCCTGATCATTTTCTCGGCGGCAAAATGAAAATTTATCCCGAAAGAAGCTATAAAGCTGTGGAAATGCTAGCCAAAAAAATCAATAAATCTCTCCTGGAAACTGCAGCTGGTATAATCGAAATTGCGAATGCCAACATGGAAAAGGCCATCCGTGTTATTTCCATCGAACGAGGTATTGATCCCCGTGATTTTGCCCTCTTCTCCTTTGGAGGAGCTGGAGGAATGCATGCAGCTGAGATTTCTATTCATCTAAAAATGAAGAAAATAATTGTTCCCAAGAACGCAGGTGTCCTTTCTGCTCTTGGGCTTCTTCTGGCTGACTCTATTAAAGACTATTCGAAATCTATCTTAAAAAATGTTGAGGAACTCAAAGAAAATGAGCTCGAAAGCCATTTTACCCAGTTGAGAGAAAAAAGCCTGCAGGAAATGCAGGTAGATGGCTTTGAAGCAAGAGACATCTCTCTCTTGCCTTTTTTGGATCTTAGATATTTAGGTCAGTCCTATGAAATAACAATACCTTATAAAACATCAAGTAAAAGTCAAAAGATTCTCCCCTTTGTCTCCGACTTTCATAAAGCTCATCAAAAGCTCTATGCTTATTATCATGCCCAGAGGCCAATCGAGATTGTCAACCTTAGGCTAAAAGCTGTAGGGAAAAGCAAGAAAATTAAAATCAATAAATTTCCTTCAGCCACCAAAGACCCAGAAAAAGCTTTCTTAAAAAAACGACCTGTCTTTTATGCTAAAAAAAAGCACTCCGCTTCTTTCTACAAGCGGCCACTTCTGGAGCCAAATAATGAAGTTTCCGGCCCTGCCCTCATTTTGGACTACGCATCAACGACATTTCTTCCTCCATCTTTTAAGCTTTCAGTGGATGAATTTTTGAATTTAATCATTCACCAGGAATAGCGAACGAATGATGAAATTTGATCCCATTGAGCTTGAACTCTTCAAGAATATATTCGTCTCCATCTCCGAAGAGATGGGAGCTGTTTTAGGACGCACATCTCTTTCTCCCAATATTAAAGAGAGAAAAGATTTCTCTTGTGCCCTTTTTAATCAGAAGGGCGAAACTTTTGCCCAGGGCTCTCATATTCCTGTCCACTTGGGTGCTATGCCTCTTTCTGTCCAAGCAGCCTTGAAGGTATGCCTGTTCGAAGAGAACGATTTGGTGGTTCTGAATGATCCCTATCGCGGAGGAACCCATCTGCCAGATGTAACTTGCATATCTCCTGTATTTATCGATAAAAGATTAACCTTTTTCGTGGCGAATCGAGCTCATCACTCTGATATAGGAGGAATGACTCCAGGTTCAATGCCCTTGGCGACTGAGATTTTTCAAGAAGGGTTAATCATTCCACCGGTGAAGTTAATCCAGAAAGGGAAACTAAGAAAAGAAATCCTCAATCTCATCCTAGCCAACGTCAGAACTCCCGAAGAGCGGGAAGGCGACCTCATGGCTCAGATAGCAGCCAATGAAAAAGGGAAGCAGCGCTTAAAAGAAATCATCAAGAAATACGGATTAAGGAAGATTCTACAATATACAAACCTTATTCAGCGCTATACTGAAAAAATTTTGAGAGAAACTATCAAGGAAATTCCAGATGGAGATTATTCTTTCGCTGATTATTTAGATGACGACGGTATTCATCGGAAACCTATAAACATAAACGTGATGATTCGGATCAAGAATGACGAAGCCTTGATCGATTTTAGCTTTTCATCGCCCCAGGTCGAGGGAAATGTTAATGCCAATTTTGCTGTCACCTCCTCTGCTGTTCTCTATGTCTTTCGTTCCTTAATCGAGGAAGACATTCCTTTTAACACCGGTCTCATGAAGCCTTTAAAGATCTATGCCCCTCCAGGTTCAATCGTCAATGCTCAATACCCGGCGGCCACGGCTGGGGGAAACGTGGAAGCATCCCAGAGAATTGTGGATACGCTCCTCGGAGCGCTCTCCAAAGCCATTCCCCGGAAGATTCCTGCAGCAAGTTCTGGCACTATGAATAACATTGCCTTTGGTGGCTTTGATCCTGAGAAAAAGAAAAACTTTGCTTATTATGAAACAATCGGAGGAGGAATGGGAGGATGTTATCACTTGCCGGGTCTCAGTGGAGTCCACACCCATATGACCAATTCCCTCAATACACCTCTGGAGGCGCTGGAAAACTATCTTCCTCTGAGAATTCGAAAATACTGTCTAAGAAAAGGTTCAGGAGGGCTGGGTAAAAATAGAGGAGGTGAAGGAATCATCCGAGAATATGAATTCCTTGTCCCTACTCAAGCCACAATCATTTCTGAAAGAAGAAAATTCTCTCCTTATGGAGTCTGGGGAGGAGAAGACGGAAAAAAAGGGAAAAATTCCCTTTTATCTAAAGGGAAACAAATTATTTTAAACTCCAAGGTCAACATAAGGGTTAAGCCTGGAGATGTTTTACGCATCGAAACACCTGGTGGTGGAGGTTATGGCCGAAGCAAAAAATAGAACAAGTGGGAAATCATCTTTTGGCCCTGGTTTTTTAGTCGCGGCTGCCTTTATCGGACCTGGAACTATAACTTCCTGTTCTAAGGCTGGAGCAGATTTTGGCTACGCTCTTCTTTTTGCCTTGGTCTTTGCCACTATCACCACCATAATCCTCCAGGAAATGACTGGAAGGCTCAGTCTTGGCTCCAAGTGTGACCTTGCTCAATCTCTGAGAGAACTCCCTCAAAATCAGGCAACCAAAATCTTCTTTGCGATTCTGATTCTCTTTTCAATCACTTTCGGCTGTGCAGCCTATGAGGCAGGAAATATTATCGGAGGCACTCTAGGACTGGAAATGGCAACTTCGATCTCCAGGAAATACTGGGTGGCTCTGATTTCTATAGCGGCCATTCTTATCCTGAATAGAAGAAAATACAAACTCATAGAGACATTCTTGATTTTTTTGGTATTCTTGATGAGTGTTTCCTTCTTGACGACTGTCATTATTGTCAAACCTAACCTTATTTCGATTTTTAAAGGAGTAATCCCTTCTTTTCCTAAAAACTCTCTTTATCTGGTTTTAGCTCTCATCGGAACCACAGTCGTCCCATATAATCTTTTCCTTCACTCCTCAGCCGTGAGAGAAAAATGGAAAACAACTGCTCACTTCAAAGATTTGAAAAAAGATCTCTTGTTCTCAATCAGTTTAGGAGGAATAATCTCAGCATCTGTTGTTGTGACTTCGGCTGTGGCATTTTATGAAAAAGGAATCACTCTAGAGAAGGGCCTTCAGCTGTCCCAACAACTTCAACCCTTGTTTGGTCCCTTTGCCAATTTTCTATTTGGTCTTGGGTTTTTTGCCGCGGGTCTGAGTTCAGCCATCACAGCTCCTTACGCAGCCGCCTTTGCCTCTTCAGGAATCTTAGGCTGGAAAGGCGGGCATGATTCACCAGGCTTCAGGGGAGTTTGGTTGGGAGTAATTCTAGTGGGTTTCATCGTTTCTTCTTTCAACCTCAATCCTCTTGGAGTCATTATTTCAGCTCAGGTCGCTAACGGCCTAATCCTTCCGATTGCCTCCATATTTCTTCTCCTTATCCTTAACAACCAGAAAAAGATGGGAGATTTAGCTAACAACTCTTTACAGAATATCATAGGTGGATTGATTATCCTCATCGTCACCTTCTTGGGAATTTGGAATATACTTAAATTGTTTTTTAAATGAAAATATGTATAAGTAACAATGTCATCTAGCTGACTAAGTTTATCTATAATGAGATCAAAAAGATGAACAAAACAAACTTAATTAAAGGAGAGTGAAAATGGCAACAATCCGAATCGATAAAGGAAGCTTATTCTCGGGTCTGCTGATTATTCTCGTCGGTCTTCTATTCTTGATTGGGATTCTAGGTGAAGAAGGAATTGGAGATATGTACTCTACCTATTGGCCCCTGTTTCTCATTTTTATAGGTCTGTGGATTCTATTCACCCATAATTTCCGCAATGTCTTTGGCCTCTTGCTTGCTGCTCTTGGTTGTATTTTTTTACTAATCAATCTGGAAATTTTGGGACACAAAATCTGGTATTACCTCTGGCCCATCCTTATAGTTCTCTTCGGGCTCTGGGTGATATTCCGTCCGCAGCTTAGATCTAGGGAAAAAATTCCGGAAATAAAAGGGCATGACTTGGATGTTTCCGGTGTCTTTTCGGGCCTGAAGCGAATCATTGATTCCAAGGAATTTCGAGGTGGCAAGGCTTCTGCCATATTTGGGGGGCTGGAATTAGACTTTACAGAGGCTGGACTGGCTGAGAATGAGGCTACTGTGGAGATGACAGCTGCATTCGGGGGAATAGAGATTAGAGTTCCAGCGGAATGGAACATCATTATTGACAGCAATCCAATCTTTGGCGCGATCGAAGATAAGCGCAGAACTGTTCCTCAAGCTGAAGACGCACCTAAGCTGTACATCAGAGGCACGGTCATTTTTGGAGGGATTGAAATCAAGAGTTAAAGGCTATTTATTGTAAAAATCATTCAGGCAAGAGACAATAAAATCTTGCTTTTCCGGACAGAGTTCAGGATAAATCGGAAGAGCAAGCACTTCGCGTGAAGCTTTTTCGGATTCTGGAAAATCTCCCTTTTTGTAACCGAGATAGGAAAAACATTTTTGAAGATGAAGAGGCAAAGGATAATAGATGGCTGTGGGCACAGCTCTCTTCTTTAAATACTTTTGGAGCTCATCCCTTTTTTTGGCTCTGATGACGTACTGGTTGAAGATATGAAAATTTTCAACTCCTTTATTCTTGTATTGAGCCAGAGGCAATTTTACTAAGCCCTCTTCCAACAAGTCGGTTTCTTTGAATTTTTTTTCATAATAGTCGGCATTTTCTCTTCTTTTATTATGCCACCTTCCTAAATGCTTCAGCTTTACTCTAAGAACTGCAGCCTGAAGAGCATCAAGGCGAAAATTGCCGCCGAGAATATCGTAATAATATTTATCCTTTGAGCCATGAATCCTCATAATTTTTAATTTATCTGCCAACTCCTCATCATTTGTCAGAACCATACCGCCATCACCGTAAGCACCTAAATTTTTTGAAGGAAAAAAAGATAAAATCCCCAGATCTCCCATAGATCCCGCCTTCTTGATTCCCTCCTCAGAGGGATACTCAGCTCCAATAGCTTGAGCTGCATCTTCGATGATGAATAAATCATATTTTTTGGCAAGATTTAAGATAGGATTCAGATCTGCGCATTGTCCGAAGAGATGGACAGGAATGATGGCTTTAATCGAAGCCTTCCCTTCCTTATCAATCTTCTTTCTTAGGAGCTCTTCCAGCTTGAGCGGGGAAAGGTTAAAACTTGCTTTCTCGATATCACAAAACACAGGCTTGGCCTTCAACCTGGCAACCGAGCCTGCGGTGGCAAAAAAAGTGAAAGGTGTAGTGATGACCACGTCCCCCTCGCCTATTCCCAGGGCCATCTGAGATATAATCAAGGCATCTGAACCAGAAGAGACTCCCACGGCCAATTTTACTTTACTGTAAGAGGCGATTTCTCTCTCAAGTTCTTCGACCTCTGGGCCCAGAATAAAAATTTGGGAAGAAAGCACTTCTGATATTTTATGGTTGATCTCATCTTGAATGCTCTTGTATTGGGCTTTTAAATCTAGAAAGGAGATTTTCTCTTTTTCTTTCAATTTACTCCAATACCTTTTTTAATTTTTTCTTTTCTATTAAAAGCTGACCTTGGTAGGAGACATAGTTGAGAAGAATCATCACTCTTTCTTTATCACTGATTTCTCTTTTGAATACACCCCTCAATCCCTTGAGAGGCCCTTCCATCACTTCAATCTCATCACCTACTTCGGGCTCCTCTCCGTACTTTTGAAGCTCGATCAAGCCGTTTATCTCTCTTGCTTTGATTTCATCGATAACATCTTCGGAGATAGGAGTCGGGCTCTCTCTTGTTCCAACTACTTTTTTTACTCCTCTTGTGTAGCGCACGAGTTGATACTGGGCAGGATATTCGAAATAAACGAATTCATAACCTGGGAAGAAAGGCTTTATTCTTTTTTCATGAAAATATTTGGGATTGTAAACTCGAAAACCTCCTTCAGTAAATAATTTCTCGACTTGAAATTCTTTTTTAGGCTTAATGTTAATGACAAACCAGCTTTTCATGATTAAACTTTAAATGACTTCCCCTTTTTCATTTTGCTTATCTTGTTCTCATCAAGGAGATCAAAGGCAGAATAGAATTCAGGACGCCTGTCGGGGATAAAGTGTCTTTTAGCCTGAGATTGAGGAATCTGCTCAAGGTCGCATTCGGCAAACAGGATGTAATCTTTGCCTGCTGGTGCCTGAGCAATCACTTCTCCTCGAGGGTTGACCACAAAAGAATCTCCTGAAAAATGAATGACATCTTCTTTTCCTACTCGATTCACCAGAGCAGCATAATACCCATTCTGAAAGGCTGCAATCTGAATTTCCGCCTCGAATATACCTTCAGTCCACTCTCCTACGGCTCCAGCTTGGGGAATGATAACAATTTCAGCTCCTTTCAATCCCAGGGCGCGCATGTATTCTGGGAAATGGCGGTCATAACAGATAGCCACTCCAACCTGACCCACTTTGGTTTTATGCACAAAATCACAAAGATTCCCGGGAGTATAATATCCTTTCTCATGGAACCCCGGACCATCCATGATATGGACCATTCGAGTGATTCCAAGGAGAGTGCCGTCCGCATCGATAACCGGTGAAGAATCGTAAGTGTTTTCTCTCTCTCTCTCAAAAAGATTCAAGACGACTACGACTCCATATTCTTTAGCCAGTTTGGAAAATTTCTCAGTAGTGGGGCCTGGTATGGATTCAGCTCTCTCTAGGGAGTGTGGGGTGGCCTTGATTTGAGGAAGAAACCAGGAGAAGGCTAATTCTGCGAAGGCCACTAGCTCAGCCCCTTTATGAGCTGCTTTGCGAAAAGCTTTAATGCCTCGCTGAAGGTTTTCTTCATAATCTTTGGTTGCGTGTTGCTGAATAAGAGCAATTTTCATTGTGTTATGTTTTATTTGTTTTTCTTGAATATTTCCAAGGCTTCTTTAGGCGTGGCTTTCTCTTGGACCACTGCTCTAACAGATTTGATCATGGCCACTGGATGGTCAGACTGCCAGATGTTTCTTCCCATGTCCACTCCAGCCGCCCCTTTATCGATTGCCTCATGAGCAAGTTTTAAAGCATCAAGTTCTGTCTCTAACTTAGGTCCGCCCGCAATGACTACTGGAACAGGGCAACTTTCGGTCACTTTTTGAAACTCTTCACAGTAGTAGGTTTTCACAAAGCTTGCTCCGAGCTCAGCAGCTATGCGGCAGGAAAGCGAAAGAAACCGAACATCTCTTTTTCCCAACTCTTTTCCCACAGCAGTAACAGCCAGCACAGGTATTCCATATTCATTGCCCAAATCCACAAGAGTGGATAAATTGGCCAGAGTCTGATGCTCATGGTCAGTACCAACAAAGATCGAGAGCGCAACGGCGGATGCATTCAGGCGCACAGCTTCCTCCATAGAGGTGGTGATTGTCTCGTTGGAGAGGTCTTTTCCGATGATACTGGTTCCACCTGAAACTCTAAGGACGACAGGAGTCGAGGATTCGGCGTCAACACAGTTGCGGAGAATTCCCCTAGTGAGCATCAGGGCGTCTGCATACTGCAGGAGTGGCTCGATGGTTTGACGGGCATTCTCTAATTTGTGGGTGGGGCCTAAGAAATAACCATGGTCAACAGCTAACATAACTGTCCGGCCAGTATTAGGCTTGATGATTTGAGATAAGCGATTTTTTATTCCCCAATCCATTTTTATCCTCCTCTGATTTCTTGAGAACTTTAAGGCCTCATCTTTGAGGTTCTATGATAACTTTCAAAGAATCCTGGGCCTTAGCGACAATTTGAAAGCCCAGCGCTGTCTCCTCAAGACTCAAACGGTGGCTAATCATTTCTTTGACCTTAATGGTCGCAGACTGAATAAGCTGAAGAGCCAGCCAAGAGTCATACGGACTAGCACCATAAGAAGTGGTGATTGTGATGTCATTTCGGAAAAAAAGTTCATTCACAGAAAAGTGGATCTTAGTATCTGTGTCTGTTGGAGCAAAAAGAAGAACTGTTCCACCTCTTTCCACAGCCTCAAATGCCTCTTGAATGGCTTCTCTGGCTCCCGTGCAGATAAGAATTAGGTCAGCTAGCCTCCCCCCATTCATCTCACGTATACAAGCTGCCGCATCTTCTGATGGCTTTATCGCCTCATCAGCTCCAA